>Ga0179587_10000026_pt1 | contig 78168 bp, 54 predicted proteins | sample CZODoug2_1_08_16_FD_185932 | JGI IMG/M metagenome (GOLD analysis project Ga0179587, IMG submission 185932) | Vadose zone soil fungal communities from Angelo Coast Range Reserve, California, USA - CZODoug2_1_08_16fungal | ecosystem: Environmental > Terrestrial > Soil > Vadose zone | place: USA...
CGCATTCGCGCGCAAGATACAGTTTGGTCTCGTCATCGACATTGTCACCAGCCAGCTAAGGCTGATCCTAACACTTCGGGGTCTAACGCCCTCGTTCAACTCCTTCAACGACGCGCAGTTCGACGAGGCGCGCTTCGAACAGCACTTCGAAGCAGATCCGCGCCTCGCACTTCCCTCATGCTGGTATTGGATCCGAAAGTTGCAAGCGCGCTATTATGCGGGCGACCTGGAGTCCGCCATCGACGCCGAATTGCAGGCGGAACGGCTGCTGTGGACTTCACCGTCATTTTTTGAGGTGGCGGAATTCCGCTTTTATGCGGCGCTTGCGCGAGCGGCATACTGCAACGCGACCTCGGCCGACCAGCATGCTCAGCACCTGGAAGCTCTCACCGCGCATCACCTGCAGCTTAAGATATGGGCGCATCACTGCCCCGAGAATTTCGGAAACTGCACGGCATTGATCGATGCCGAGATCGCTCGGATCGAAGGGAGACAGCTCGAGGCCGAGCGTCTCTACGAGCAGGCCATCCGCTTGGCGCGCGAGGGCGGTTTCATCCAGAACGAAGGCATTGCCGGCGAGCTCGCCGCGCGGTTCCACGCGGCACGTGGCTTGGAGACCATCGCCCAAGCGTACCTGCGCAATTCCCGATACTGCTATCTGCGTTGGGGGGCCGACGGCAAGGTGCGGCAACTGGATGAGCTCTACCCTCACCTGCGCTCGGAACCGTCACCGCCTCCACCGACAACCACGATCGGCGCTCAGGTCGAACACCTGGATCTCGCGACCGTCGTAAAGGTCTCCCAAGCGGTCTCGAGCGAGATCGTGTTGGAGAAGTTGATCGACATCCTCATGCGAACCGCGCTCGAGCACGCAGGGGCGCAGCGCGGGCTTTTGATGATTCAGCACGGCGGCGCACAGCGGCTCGAGGCGGAAGCCACGACCGGCGGCGACACCATTGCTGTCCGCTTACGTCAAGCGGGCGTCTCGGCGGCGGAACTGCCTGAGTCCGTCCTCCACTACGTCGTGCGGACACGAGAGAGCGTGATTCTGGACGATGCTTTGGTGCAGAACGTATTTTCTGCCGACGAGTATATCCGCCGTAATCGCGTCCGTTCCGTTCTCTGCCTGCCTCTGATCAAGCAGACCACACTGATCGGAGTGCTCTACCTCGAGAATAATTTGACTCCCGGGGTCTTCACGCCTGCCCGGAGCGCGGTGCTGAAGTTGATCGCCTCCCAGGCCGCGATCGCGCTCGAGAATGCCCACCTCTATACGGATTTGAAGCAGGAGAACAGCGAACGCCGGCGCGTCGAGGAGGCCTTGCGGCGCAGCGAGGCCTACTTGGATCAAGCCCAGGCGGCGAGTCACACGGGCAGCTTCGGCTGGAATGCGGTTACCGATGAGATGTACTGGTCCGCGGAGACTTTTCGGATATACGAAGTTGACGGGACGGTTCCACCCGGGCTCGCGCAAATCGTTCGACAGACACATCCGGAGGATAGGGATTTCCATCAACAAATACTCGATCGCGCCCGGCATGAAGGGAAGGATTTTGACCTGGAGTATCGGTTGCTGATGCCGGATGGCCCGGTCAAGCATCTCCAGGTGGTGGCTCGTGCGCTCGCGGACGAATCAGGCGAGCTCAAGTTTGTCGGTGCGGTGATGCACGTCACCCGGCGCAAACTTGCGGAGGAAGCGCAACGATTACAGGAACAGGAGCGCGAGGAGATGCAGCGGCAGCTGCAGCAGGCGGCTAAAATGGAGGCGGTCGGGCGCCTGGCCGGCGGCATCGCGCACGACTTCAACAACATCTTGGGCGCGATTCTCGGTTTCGGCGAACTTGTGCAGAACAGCCTGGGCGAAGGCAGCGCCGTGCGCCGCCAGATCGATCAGGTGATGCAGGCGGGTACGCGTGGGAAAGCACTCGTCGACCGCATTCTCGCTTTCAGCCGCAGCGGGATGGGGGAGCGCGAGCCGGTGCACGTACAGTCGGTCGTCGAGGAAACGCTCGAGTTGCTTGCGGCATCACTGCCCGCTGACGTGCGTCTCGAGAGTCGACTCGATGCGGCCGATATGGCGGTGGTGGGAGATGCGACCCAGTTCCACCAAGTCGTCATGAATCTCTGCACGAACGCGGTGCATGCGATGGAGAGGGCCGGCGTGCTCACAGTGGTGGTGGAGCGTGTAGCGTTGGGCGGGCGCCGCATACTGTCGCACGGTACGTTGGCGGCCGGCGGCGCCTACGTGCGTCTCTTGGTGAGGGATACCGGCGGCGGCATTCCGCCCGCGGTGCTCAAGCGTATGTTCGATCCGTTTTTCACGACGAAACGTGTCGGCGACGGCACGGGCCTTGGCCTCGCGCTGGTGCATGGTATTGTCGCCGATTTCGGCGGTGTAATTGACGTGGCGACGCAGCTGGGCGCGGGCACCACCTTCACGATCTGGCTGCCGGCTGCCGGCGCAATGCCGAGGCGCCGGGCGGAACCCGCGGGCGAGCTGCCGCGAGGCAACGGTGAGACCGTCATGATCGTAGACGACGAGCATGCACTGGTTGCGCTCGCGGAGGAGACGCTCGCCGAGCTTGGCTACGAGCCGGTCGGGTTTGCCTCGAGCCTCGCCGCCTTGCAGGCGTTTCGCGCGGAACCGAAGCGCTTCGATCTCGTGCTGACCGACGAGACGATGCCCGACCTCACGGGGACCGAACTGGCGCGCGAGATCCGCCAGTTGCGCCCAGAGATCTCGATCATACTCATGAGCGGCTACGGTGGTGCGCAACTGACCGAACGCGCGCAGGCCGCAGGGGTCATCGATGTGCTCCGCAAACCGCTCATTCGCCGCGATATCGCTGAACCGGTCGCGCGGGCGCTGCAGGCGCGCTGCAACTGAAACCTCCGAGATCCGATAGTGCTCTTGACCGGCAGCCAATCGTCCTCGGCGTCACCCACCAGGACGACCGGAGTCTTGGCCGACCAGCCACAGAGCGGTGGTAGTCCACCGCGGCGATGCGCGTTTCGACTGAAATACACGCCGAACGCTGCGCAATCGTCCCGTAATCTGTTCTTGCCACTCTTGCTGTTGAAACGGCAGCACACGGGCCAGCCGGATATGAACAGGAGAAACGGCATGATTCATTCGGTTTTGAAACGGGCCTTTCCGATCCTCCTCGCTCCTGCGACAGGTTGCACGACCTTCCCCGTTGCCTGAGACCGCGGTATGCCCCATAACCTCTTACCGGCGGGTGATGCGCCGACGCTGACGTCGATGTATCGGCTGAGCGCGGCGACGCGGCTGCGGGTGAGCGTGAAGTGGCTGCGCCGACGCCTTCTTTGGCTGGCCACCGCCGCGGCGGCGGCTCTTGCGGTTGCCGGCGCCGCGTACTACTGGTCGTTCGCGCGCTTCCTGGTATCGACCGACGACGCGTATGTGCAAGCCGATTCGACCATCGTGGCCTCCCGGGTCTCGGGCTATGTCGCGGCGGTGCTGATCGAGGATCATCAGCAGGTGCCGGCCGGCGAGGTGCTGGCGCGCATCGACGGTCGAGACTTTCGCGCAAGCCTGGACCAGGCGCGCGCCGATGTTCGAGCCAGCCAGGCCGCGGTCGACGACCTGCAGGCACAACTCACCGAACAGAACACACTCATCGCCAGGGCGCGCGCGGGCGTTTCAGCGAGTCAAGCGGCACTTGACTTGGCGAATCTCAATCGCGTGCGTTACCAGAAAATGGCCGGGATCGGCTTCGGGTCCGAGCAGCAGTCGCAGGAAGCCGATGCTCAAGCCCGCGAGCGCGCCGCCGATCTTGACCGAGACCGGGCTGCGCTTGCCGCGTCCCAGAGCCAAGTGCAGGTGCTGCACGCGAAACTCGCGCAGGCACTGGCTCTGCACGATCGTTCGGAGGCCATCGAACGTCGCGCGGCGCTCGAACTCGACTATACAACCATCACTGCGCCCATTGATGGCGTCGTCGCTGCGCGCACGGTCCGCCTCGGCCAATACGTCCAGGCCGGCACCCAGTTGACGGCGCTGGTGCCGCTGCGCGAGGTGTACATCATGGCCAATTTCAAGGAGACGCAACTGAAGAGTGTGCGCGCCGGCGAGCCGGTACGGGTGCGCGTGGACACGTTTCCGGGCACTTACATGCGTGCCTGCGTCGATAGCCTTGCGCCGGCCAGCGGACTGGAATTCAGCTTGCTGCCGCCCGACAACGCGACCGGAAATTTCACCAAAATCGTGCAGCGCGTCCCAGTCAAGATCCGCCTTGATTCAAGCCAGCCGCTGATCGGTCGGCTGCGGCCGGGAATGTCGGTGGAGGCTTCCATCGATACCAGGCCGGCTGAGCGGCGCAGTGCCTCATGTCGAGCACCGCAGCTCTAGTCTCCGCCCCGCAGGTTGCGCACGGCGCGCCGGGTGCGCCGGGTGCGGAGATGCAGGGCCACTCGGCGCGCTCGACGGCGCCCGCCCTGGAGCAGGTGTCGCTGAAAACCTGGGTGGCGGTGGTCGGCTCGACGATCGGCGCGTTCCTGGCCATTCTCAATATCCAGGTCGTCGGCGCATCGCTGGCCGATATTCAAGGCGGCATTGGCGCCGGAATCGACGATGGCGGCTGGATCACGACCTCCTATCTCATCGCCGAGATCATCGTAATTCCCTTGAGCGGCTGGCTCTCGAGCGTGTTCTCGTTGCGGACGTACTTGCTGACCAGCACGGCACTGTTCCTGGCGTTGACCGCGGCCTGCGCGTTCGCCCAGACTCTGAGTCAGATGATCGTGATTCGGGCCGCACAGGGATTCGCCGGCGGCGTGCTCATCCCGCTCGCCTTTACCATCATCATGACCCGACTGCCGCGCTCCAAGCATCCGATCGGCCTTGCAATCTATTCTGTCGCCGTGGTTTTCGCACCGTCGATCGGACCCGCGCTCGGCGGCTATTTCAGCGACAATTTCGGCTGGCAGTCGATCTTCTTCCTGAGCCTGCCGCCCGGAGTGGTGATGATCGCCATGCTGTGGTATGCACTCGAACCCGCGCCCCGCCGATTCGATCTGTTGGCAGAAGGCGATTGGTTGGGGGTACTCACCATGTCGCTCGGCCTCGGCTGTCTGGAGACGGTACTCGAGGAAGGAAACAAGGACGATTGGTTCGGCTCGCCGTTCATCCTGCGCCTTGCCGTGGTCGGGGTCGTAAGTTTGGCGGTCTTCATCTACGTGGAGCTGAAGCGCTCGGCTCCGCTATTGAATCTGCGATTGCTGACTCGCCGCAACTTCGGACTCGGCACCTGCGCGAATTTCGTATTCGGGTTCTCGATGTTCGGCTGGATCTATCTCATTCCCCAATATTTGTCGCGCCTGCAGGGCTATAGCTCCCAGGAAATAGGGGGCGTGATGGTCTGGCTCGGACTGCCGCAATTGTTCCTGATCCCGTTCATACCTAAGATCATGCAACGCGTTCAGGCACGCGCGCTGGTGATCGTCGGGTACTCGTTGTTCATCGGCGGCAGCTTGCTCGCGATGTCCCTTTCCGATGACTTTTCGGGCCCCGAATTCCTGGGCTCGAGCCTGGTGCGTGCCCTGGCACAGGCGATGACCATGGCGCCGCTGGCGGCCATCGCCATCGCCGGAATCGAACCGCAAAACGCAGGTTCTGCCTCTGCGCTGTTCAACGCGATTCGCAATCTGGGCGGCGCCGTCGGAATCGCGCTGCTGCAAACCCTCCTCACCAAGCGGGAACAGTTCCACTCCGACATACTGTCCTCGCAAGTAACCCTCCTTACCACGGGCACACGGCAGCGGCTCGACCGCCTCGTCGATTATTTCCTAGCGCATGGTGCGAGCGACCGGGCTTTTGCGCAGCGAGAAGCGGTGGTGGCGATAGGCCGAGCGGTCCGGCATCAGGCATTCATGCTGGGATTCAGCGACGCCATCATCGTTCAAAGCGCGGTGTTGGGTCTGGGGCTGGCGGCTGTGCTATTCCTGCGTGGCGCCTCGCAATCCCCCGCCGCGGAAGAACTCCATTGAGCGCGCCTCGGCCACGGATCAAGCCTGTCGCTGTGTTCGTGTGGTCGCTGGCGGCGTGGTCCGCGACCGGCTGCGCAACCGGCACTCGCTACGTTCGGCCCGCGCCTCCGACGCAAACTCAGTACCTCCCGCCGGCGACCGAACGCCGCACCACCGGAAACGTCGCTGCTGCCACCCCGCATATCACGATGGGCAGCGGTCCTCCGCAGCACTGGTGGACCCTGCTCGGCTCGGATGAGGTCGATCGCCTGGTGATACGGGCATTGCAAAACAATCAATCGCTTGCAGGCGCGCAGGCGCATCTGGCGGCCGCGCGCGAGTATTTACGCGCGGCCCGCGGCGCCTGGTATCCCCAGGTCAACGCGGCTGCCGGGGCGCAAAGGACCCGCTTTGGCGCCACGGTGCTGGGCTCCCTGGCAAAGGATTTTCCGCCATTCTCGGCCTACGCCGCCGGTGCGGAGGTGAGTTACGACATTGATCTTTTCGGCGGCACGAGATCGCACGTCGAACAGACCGCCGCCGCCGCGCAGTATCGCTCGGCGCAGCTTGGAGCCGTCGCGCTCAGCGTCAGCGGCAATGTCGTCATCCAAGCTCTGCAGATCGCGACACTGCGGGCGCAGATCCGGGTCGCAGATCAGATTGTGGCTGACGATGAGCACACGCTGGACCTGCTACGCGCAGCCCGCGAAGCGGGCGCCGTATCGGGGATGGATGTGCTCAGCTCACAAAGCCAAGTCGACCATGATCGCACGCTGCTGCCACCCCTGCACCAGGGGCTGAGCGAGGCGCAGGATGCGCTGGCGGTGCTGCTCGGGGTGGCTCCGTCCGATGCAGCAGGCACCAACGTGGAGTTGGACGCGCTCAAATTGGCGGATGACTTGCCGCTGGCAGTACCATCCGAACTCGTGCGCCGCCGGCCGGACATCGGCGCGGCCGAGGCGCAGCTGCAGGCGGCGGGCGCCTCAGTCGGCCTTGCCACGGCCAACCTGTATCCGAAGTTCACGCTGACCGCCAGTCTCGGCGGGGAAGGGCTGCTCGGCGGTGGGCCGTCGGAGACCGCCTGGAATCTCTTGGGAGGACTGACGGCGCCGATTTTCCACGGCGGCGCGCTCAAAGCCGAACGACGAGCCGCGCAAGATGAATACCAGGCGGCCTTTGCCGCGTATCAGCAGACGGTGCTGGTTGCCTTTAGTCAAGTTGCGTCGACCTTGCAGGCGGTCGGCAATGATGCGGATTCACTGAACGCGCAGCAACTGGCTCTTGATTCCGCGGGCGCATCACTGGCCCTCACCCGGCAAGCGTATGCATCCGGCAATGCCGGATATATACAAGTGCTGGATGCCGAGCGGCTTCATCAGCAGGCGCAGCTGGGTCGAGTGCAAGCCGATGGCCAGCGCTACATCGATGTGGTCAAGCTGATGCTGGCCGCAGGCGGCCGTACAGATGTCCCTCCGGACGACGCTAAGGATCGGGGTGGCGACCCTTGATCGAGCCTCCCATGCTGCATCCTCAAATTATGCGTCACGAGCCGCTCTCTGTGGATGCGATCGCGGTAACGGCAATCGGTCGCGGGTGCTGAGGGAAAACGCGTCAGACATTCTCCAAGCAGTTCTGGCCTCCAAAATGTCATCTGTAACCCGGGGCGCTGCCGCCGACATTGATCGGCAACAAGGAGCACCGACACTGGACCTCAGGAAATGCAACTGTGTACGCGCCTCAAGAAGTGCGCGGAGTGGCAAACGACTCCCTTGTGTACGTTTTTGCAGATTCCAGTTGCCGCTAGATCACGGTAAGCGACCAGGTCCGTTTTCTGCTAATTGCCAGCATCCACCCACCTCTGAAGGAGCATTAATGGCGACCCCAGCAACTACCTCCGCACCCTTGAGCCTACCGCCGCTTCCGTACGTGGAAAGCGCTCTAGAGCCCGTGATTTCCGCCAAGACGCTGAGCTTTCATCACGGCAAGCACCATCGAACGTACGTCGAGAACGCGAATAAATTGATCGCGGGCACCGACCTTGCCGATCTGCCTCTCGACCGGATTGTGACCTCGACCGCAGGCATCGCCGAGCGCGCTAGCATCTTCAACAACGCTGCGCAAGCTTGGAACCACAGCTTTTACTGGAATTGCCTCATGCCCAAGGGGGGCGGCGAACCGCCCACGGCGCTACGGCACAAAATGGAGGCGGCATTCGGCAGCGTCGATGCCTGCAAGAAAGCGCTGGCCAGCAATGCGGTTTCCCAATTCGGAAGCGGCTGGGCGTGGCTCGTGTTGGAGGGTTCCGAGCTCAAGGTGGTCCAGAGCGCCAACGCCAATACTCCGTTAACGCAAGGCCTGAGGCCGTTGCTCACGATCGATGTTTGGGAACATGCGTACTACCTCGATTACCAGAACAAGCGCGCCGATCACGTCAACGCGCTGATCGACAAGCTCGTAAATTGGGAATTTGCGGCAGAGAACCTCGCGAGATTCGGGGATGATCGGTTATAGCCCGCGGCATCTCCGCGGGGGGGGGGGCGCACGATGTCTACTCTGAACACAAGGAAGAAAAAGGCTTGGTGCGTCGTTGTTGCGGATGACCACGGGCCCGAATTTGTGCCGTCGACTACAGGCGTAGCGAAGATGTCGCCGGTGCAGTATTGCGGCTTTGGAGACTCCGCGACGTTGCTACAAAAGGCGATGCATCGTGCAATGAGAATTGCCCATCCTTCTCAGATTGCGGTGACGGTCAGGGAGGATAACCGCGCGCGCTGGGAGTCGGCCTTGTGGTTCCTTCGTCCCGAGCACCGTTTCGTGTCGGATACCCGGATGACATCGTCACTGACGACGGCGGCGGCGCTGCTGTCGATCGCGGCCAACTCGGCCTCAAATGTTGTGACAATTCTGCCGACACGGTTACGTGGGTGACGAACGGACACTGTCCTCAGCTATCGATCAACTCTGCACGATGTTACCCGGTGTCCCGGAAGGAGCAGCTACTCTCGGCATGGTTGAAATCGACGACGGAGTCGATGAAGACTATCTCGTGCCATGCGAGGCCAATGAAGGCCCCGGCTTGGCAATACTGGGAATGGCTCGCCGGCCGGTGGCTTGGGTTGCGCAACACTTGCGGCAACACGGCGCAATGGTGGCGTCCGGGATCTTGACGGCCTACGCAGGAGTATTCGCCGAGCACATTCACAACCGCTGGCCAGCTCTTGCGAATGCGTTATCCGATTTCAAAGCCGCGGCGGTGGGCGGCGAAAATCGATTGCACGCGGATTTGTGTCGTAACGTTCCAAGAAGTGTGCTGCGGCCGTTGAGGTGGTCTCCGCCTATGTTTCCGCAGCGGGCGCTGTCAGTCTTCCGTTGTGGTTGGAGGGGACTACACACGGCAAGAGCCGTATCTAGAATCAGCGCATCGTGTGTCGTTACGATCGATTCGGTACCGCAATTCCTCCCGAAAGTTGAGCATCAGCCGGGGCAAACCCCACCGTTCAGAATGGAGAGGATTTCGCCAGAGAAATCCGGCAGTGTCGACGTAGCCGCCGTTGAAGCTTAGTAGCGTGGGAATTTTTGGTTTCATCGTACGCCAGCCGTACCGTTACGGTTTCGATTCGGCGGGAGTCCATGTCGCATCGGCGTGGTTAGTGGTCATCGCTCCCGCGATATTCGCCGTCTTCGAGCCAAGATCTCTCTCCGACACGCCACCGTCCTGAGTGGCGATGAAAGTCATCACTCCCGACGAGCGGTACATGGCGGGATAAGCGATGGCGGCAAATCCGACACCTGAGTTCGAGAGGATGCGGAAGTAATAGCCCTGGAAGAGAACCGGTTTGCTCGTGCCCTCTATTTGGGGAAGCAGCGTCTTGGCGAGTCGATCCGCTTCGCTGTCCGATCCCGGATGCGTTTTCGCCGTCACCAGCGTGTTGCACATTCCGATCGCCGCCATTTCGTTTTCGCCGATTCGCCGGAACTGGATCTCATTGGAGCCGGTTTTCGAATCGAATCGCCACCCGCCATCGCGTGACACGAGAGGGATCGGAAAAGGCCAGTTCTCTGCGCCGATGTACAAGGTTGTGGTTCCGCCAGACTCGCGGACCCATCGGTGCATTTCTTGGTATTTCTGAACGAAACGTTCCCGTTCGAGGGTGTCCTCAGCCTTGTCATCGGAGCTGATGAGCTCACTGCCCGCTCCGAGAATCTTGCCGACCGCCCGCTCGTCATGTTCTTGGACCGCGGATACGAGCGCGCGGCTCGCATCGTCGGGCGATGAGAAGGTCGTTTGGCCCGATGCTCCAGCCAGACACGGTTTGACCGACACCGCCAAGAGCAGCGCGCTTGCCACCAGCGCGGCGCTTGCGGTTGCCGCGGGAAGGTGACGTTTTTCGAAACTACTCTTTGTATCGCGCATGATTTCAAACTCCTTTGATCGACTTGATAGTAACCCTGGCGTCATTTTCATCGGTGACCTCCTCCACCCCCGCCATGGAACCCGCCGCCAGCGAACCCCCCACCATGGGAGCCCCCGCCGAAGCTTGTCCTGCCCCGCGAGGAAAATCCCCTCGCTTCGCCTCCATGATTGAAGCCGCTGAAAGCGCTGGAATGCATGCCGTAGGACGCGCCGCCATCAACGGCGCCGCTACCGCCACCAAAGCCGTTGCGATTGCCGAACTCTCTGCTATGGGAGAAGTACGGGCGATCGCCGTGAATCAAGCCATGCCCGTGCCAATCCGTTCCCCAGTGGTGCCACCCCCAGCCGAAGCTGCCGAAGAGACCGATGCCAATTCCCACACCGAATCCGATCCCCGGCCCGTCGAAGAAGAAGCCCGGAACCCCAATCCAACCCGGATAGAACGCGAGCGGATCACCGTAGACGACCCACGGATCGTATTGCGGCACATACACGACTTGCGGATTTGCCGGTTCAATGACGATCGTATTTCCCTGGGTCGTCACGGATTCCTGAGGCGTGCTCTTCAAGTTCCCGGCCTGTTGCGCCCGCTGGCGCATCACCTGAACCGCGGCGAGGACATCTTGTTGTCCGTTCACGTACGCCTGCCCGAGCGACGAAGTCCATGACAAATTCTTGTCCATCATGCCAAGCAGCCCCGGAAACTGTATCAGAGCCTTGACGCCGGGATCCCAGGATTGAGCATCGATCGCTGTGGCGAGAGCATCTCCCTTCAGGTCCGGATGTTGTTGCAGCCACCGGTCCGCCTCCACGATTTCCGTAGGATAGGTCGCGGCTGCCAGGATCTGCGCCACCAACGCATCTGGGTACAGTGCGATCGGTGCGACCAACTGGTCCAACTCTTGAACTGACGGTTGCGGCAGCGAAGCGGATGGCGGCGCAGCCGGAGTCGGCGGTTGTGTTTCGGCTTGGGCGGCCTCGCTGGCGCACCCTCCTTGCAGACACCCCAGCACAATCGAACCGGAGGCCAGCAGAATCAATACTCGTCTCGACCGTCTCATGTCTCATCTCCTATAAGCCCGGCGAACGAAGTGCCGTCGGTGTCTGGAGTTGAGCTTCGGTGGGGAAGGTTGCGCATCGATTTCGTATCAGGAGTCGGAGCTTTCAGCCGTAATGCATCGTGCCGCGGAGGCAGTGCCTACGGAGAAGCAGAGACTTCTCGCACAATAGGACGATTCAGAGGAACCTTGGTCGCCGCTTGCGGGCGATCAGTGGCGCTGGCTTCGGTCGCGACGTGGACGGCTTGCTCATCAGTCAAACCATCGGCGATCACGCGAAAGAAAACGGCCGTGATTAGGACAGCTGCGACAAATGCGAACAGGCGAATTGTGTTCATAGGGGTGCCTTCGAGTTTGGATCAACGTATAGGAATGTGATCACTGGGACCTTAAGCGTTCAGCTGCAACCTGCGCGGCCGCCTTCACGCAATGCGTCCGATGAGGATCACGAACAGCGTGACCGCCGGCGCACCCCAAGCGTGATTTGCAGCCAATCCTTGCGGTCGTGTGTGTATATGTGGGTTAGTGTTCGGCGCGCACGCAACTGCGCGGCATACAGATCAACATCCTGCACACTTTTCACTGCGCTGCCGCGCGCTGCGACTGCAAAAAGGCGCCACCGATCGCTCGGATCGAGTGGCGCAACGGTGTTTTGCTCAATTATTGTTGTACCGCCCTGTCGTTCCGGCGGTATCAAAAATGGCAACATGCGAATTGGATGTCTGTTCCACGCATCAGGTGTTCGTCTATTCAGCATGCAATACTCCGGCGCTCACAATGGCTATGAGCGTGAGAGCCGGCAATTGCTGAATGATTTCGACGTCTCGACAATGGATTACGAATGAAATGCGCGGCTGACGGAGAACGATTTGCTGATCGGCGAGCCCGGCCACACCGCAAGTTTCCTGGATTGCTCCCGCGGCGAGTCGTCGCGATGACACAGCGATGCCGAGCGAAATGCGGTGGTCAACGCGCACCCGCGCAGTAAGAATTTCAAGGAAGACATCATTCAGACCTTTTACGACGGTATTAAGCGCAAGCCGGAGACGACATTCGGCAACGTCAAGGCCGACGTTCTGGCGGACAAGGACCCGACTTTCAAGCGGGGCGACTTCTGCAGCGTGATCCGCGAATCGGCTTGGTCGGCGTGACGTGCCTCATATTGATCCCTCGACCTTGATCGGCGAGGGCGAGCACCCAGGAGCCAGACTATGAACCATAACCCCACCTCTCCACACCTGACTCACGCAACGGGCGCGCCGGTCAGCGACAATCAATATCCAGACCGCCGGCCCCCGCGGCCCGGCCCTGCTGCAGGACATCTGGTTGATCGAGAAGCTCGCACACTTTGACCGCGAAGTGATCCCCGAGCGGCGCATGCACGCCAAGGGCGCGGGTGCCCATGGCACCTTCACGGTCACGCACGACATTAGCCGCCACACCAAAGCGAAGATTTTCGCCGAGGTCGGCGAGCAGATTCCGATGTTCGCCCGTTTCTCCACTGTCGCCGGTGAGCGCGGCGCGGCCGACGCCGAGCGTGACATTCGCGGCTTCGCGTTGAAATTCTACACGGAGGAGGGCAACTGGGGCCTGGTCGGCAACAATACCCCGGTATTCTTTTTTCGCGACCCGCTGCGCTTTCCCGACCTCAACCACGCGATCAAGCGCGATCCGCGTACCGGCATCCGGGCTACGGCGCGGGCGTCGCTCAAGCGATTGCCCGACTGGACGATGGCAGGGACACCTCGCGAAGCACGATTCCGAAGGACTCGGACCGTCTGTATGCCTAAGTTACAGCCCTATTGAAGAAGCTCGCGATTGCGCTCGCTGAGTGCCTGCTTTCTCATGGGCAGCAAGTCATTGCTCGGCGGTGGATCGCCGCATCATCTGAGCCAGCGGCTGAAGAAACTGAAGGTGCGGTCCCATGCCTGCTGCGACCAAACGGGGTCGTACTGGGTGGCGGGAATGCGGCCCGGCCCGACGGCGGTCTCATTGGCGAAGGCATGGTGTGCGAGGTAGCGGTGAAAGTCGAAGGCCACGCCGGCTTCGCGGAGTTTTTCCTGCAGCAGATCGATGGTTGCGATGGGGAAGAATTCGTCCTGCGTGGCCCAATGCGCCTGCAGCGGCACGTGGATCTTGGCCGCGTCAATGTATTCGAGTGGCGGGCAGCCGTACCAGACCACGGCAGCGTCGACCTCTGGGGCCATGCACAACGCCAGCAGAGCCAGCGCGCCTCCCATGCAAAATCCGGTTACGCCGACCTTGCCGCTGCGGGTTTTCAGATACTGCACGGCGCCACGGATATCCTGCGAGGCTGCATCGCCGAAGTTCAGGCCCGTCATCAGGTGATGCGCCTCTTCAGCCTCGACCGTCGATTTGCCGCGGTACAGGTCGGGCACGAGCGCTATGTAGCCCGCGCTCGCCAGACGGTCGGCGACGCCGCGGATTTGATTATTGACCCCCCACCACTCCTGAATGACGACGACTGCCGCAGCCCCGGAAGCGTGTTCCGGCTCGGCCAGGTAGCCCTGAACATTTTGCCCGTCGGGGCGCTTGAAGGTGACCGTCGTTGCCATTAGCAAACTCCTAATTGTGAATGCAGAGCGATGTATGCTGTAAAGTAAAGCGTAACCAGGCCCGGCGGCGCAGACAACCCTGCGTTGCGGGGTATATTTTCGGTCGGCTCTCCAGTAAGGAGGTGTTGGCACGATGCCGATCACGGGTTACGCGCCGGTTTCCCGGCGTCGGTGCATCATTTCGATTGAAACACTGCGGCGCTGGGACCTCACCGGATGCGTCACATCCGCAACGTGCGCCGCGCGCCGTGACATCGTCGGTATCATCGGGAAGCGACGGTGACACTCAGCTTTTTTCAAGAGCCGCGAGCCCGGCCCGGGCGATCTGCGCGTCATGCTCCTTGGTATCCGCGCTGACGCCGATTGCCCCGATCACTTCACCATCCACGATGACCGGGAGAGCGCCCTGCATTTCGATGAAACCACGCGCGGTCGTGGCTGCGATGCGACCATTGTTGATTGCATCCTCGAGATCCTGGCTCGGCTTCTTGAACAAGGCCGCCGTTCGCGCCTTGCCCGGCGCAAGCTCGACCCCGGCGAGTAGAGCGGCGTGATCCATGCGCTCAATCAAGATGGGCCACCCTCCGTCATCGACCACGGCAATGACGCCGGCCCAATGATTGCGTGCTGCCTCCGCTTCGGCAGCGGCCACCATTTTACGCGCTGCGGCCAAGGTGATGACTTTCTTCTCGGCGAGCTGGGCCGAGGCACTCCCGGCGGTGAGCGACGCAAGTCCGAACGCGAGTCCGAACATCAGGAATTTTCGCATCACATTCTCCTCGGCCTAGGGCCTTTCACGCGCGTCATTCGTGGCTGTCCGCCGCTCCGTAATAAACCGCCACCGCATGCATCTCGTTTGGCGTCAGCTCGTGCGCGATTACGCGCATTTGTTCGTTGATATCGTTCTGCCGCATGCCTTGTGCGAAGGCTGCCAGTTGGCGTTCTATGTATTCCGTGTGTTGGCCGCGCAACGCCGGAGCCCCGAGCTTCTCGGCGCCAGGACCATGACAGGCGGCGCAAGGTGGGATCCCGCGCTCGGGATCGCCGGCAAATACCAGGCGGAGGCCAGGATCGTGCTGCCGCAGACTGCGACCGCCCGCGGGAGCGCCTTCAGCCGCAACCGCCGCCAGACCGTCGGGACGATGGGCGAAATAGGCCGCCACATCGGCCGAGTCCTGATCGGTCAGGACGGCGGCAATCGCGCTCATGACGCCCCAGAGGCGCTTGCCCGAGCGGTAGTCATCGAGCTGCTTGTAGATCACCGCCGGATTCATGCCGGCGAGGGTGGGAATGAGGGTCGACGGACTGACGCCACGCTCACCATGGCAGGCGGCACAATTGAGCGCAACGAAGTCGCCGCGTTGCTCGCTGCCAGACGCGATCCGCGCCAGCGTCTCTGGGGTCCAAGCAATTCGCGTCGGAGTCCGTTGTGGCGGCTGTGGCTCGGTTGCGCGCCGTCTGTCCGCAGTGAGGCCAACCGCGCGGCAGAACGCGGCCCAGGTCCCGAGCGCGGGACCGTTTTGCTGGAATCGCCCAAGCACGATGAATCCGATGAGGAACGAAACGATGAACACCACTGCCATCGTCCCCCAGGCGATACGCGGCCAAGGATCATCGTGCTTGAATGGGCCTTGCTCGCGGACCATTACCGTTGTCCGCTGGAATCGGACTGGGTCGTGATCCCGACTGCGGGAACCGAATGCTGCTTGAGGAAGAAGAACTGCCCGATCGGATAGCCATAGGCGAGGACCATCAGCGCCGCCACGATCGCGTTCCAGAGTCCGAACCCGTTGAGCGCCGGCGACACCTGCACGGGCGGGTTCACGGCAACTGCGTAGCCCAGCGGTTCCGACTGCGCTCTCGCACCGAAATGTGAGCGAACGAGGATGACGATCAGAAGAATCGCAGAGCCCAACAGGACCACGCCGCCGATGACAGAGATGATTACGAGTGGACCCATGTGGGCGATCAGGGGATCGGTATAATCGAACGCCGCGACCCGCCGCGGCTGTCCCATCAGACCGGCGATGTGCCAGGGAATGGTGGTGATCAGCATCCCCCAGAACCACAGCCAGAGTTGTGCGCGTGCCAGACCCTTGGAGCGCAGCGGCCTCCCGGTGATTCGCGGCCACATTTCGTATGCGATGGCGAAGTACATGATCACGACCGTGCCGCCAAAGATCAGGTGAAAGTGCGCGGTGACCCAGGAGGTGTTGTGGATCATCGCGTTCATGGCATAGCTCATGTTGATGAGCCCGCCGAACCCGCCGAGGCCGAGCATCACGAGCGACAATCCGACCGCCAGCACCATCGGCTCGTCCCAGGGCAGCGCTGGGATCCACCCAAGAAGTCCGCGACCGCCCCGGATGCGCCCTGCGATTTCCAAGCTCGCGCAGGTCGAAAAAACGGTGAGCAGTGTCGGTAGCACCACCAGGAAGGTGAGGGAGGTCTGCAGGAACTTGAATCCCGAACCGTGTTCTGGGTCCATGAAGAGATGATGCATCCCGACGGGAAGCGAAAAGACGAGTAGCATAATGAAGGCGAGCCGCCCCATGGTGTCGCTGTACATCCGCCCGCCGGCAGCCAACGGTACCAGCGTATAGAAGGCAATATAGGCCGGCATCAGCCAGAAATAGACGATGGCGTGCAGGGTCACGGAAAACAGAGTACGCCCCAATGCGGCGTCGATCAGATCGCTCCAGCCGAAGGCCCGCGGTAGCAAGATACCAACCAATTCGAGCAGGACACCGGTTGCGGCCCACGCCCACAGTATTGCGGTCGCGGTGATGGCGAACATCGGAAGCGGGACAGGGCGCCCGGGATTGTCCCGTTTCCACGCCGTCATGTTGAGGATCATTACCACGACCCAGATCATTGAGCCGCCTATGAGCAGGAACGCGCCCCCGTAGTACCAACCGCTCGCCATCAGCGGCGGGTAGAAGGTATAGAGCACCGAGGCCCGGCCGGAGAGAATCGTGGCAACCGCCATCACCGTGCCGACCAGGCAGATGACGAATCCAATCCAGGAGGCCGTCGCGCCGCGAATCGGACGACCGAGGCTCGTCGCAGCCACGGCATAGCCAAAACCCATGGTGAAGAACGTCGTCACGACATAGGCCATCGCCGTGCCGTGCAAGGTGACCGACGCGTAGTACGCGGCAGAATCGTCGAGCGGCGCCGGCAGCGGACTACGCACGAGCATCTGCCAAGCGCCGAGCAGCACGGCGGGCAGGAACGTGGCGAAGGCCACCCAGTAGTGGAAGAGCGCCAGTCGGCTACTGCGTTGCACAGCCTACCCTTTCGACGGAAGTCGGGTTGGCAAACCGCTCTTGCGGCACGACCCGTACATGCGCCCACATGGCGTGATGACCGAGACCACAGAACTCATGGCACGGCATGGCGTACTCGCCCTCCTTGGCGAAACGAGTGCGTACTTCCGCGACAAAACCCGGGACCACCATGGTGTTCACATTGGTATCGGGGAGAAGGAAGCCATGTACGACATCGGCACTGGTGAGACGGAACTTTACCGCGGTCCCTACCGGCACCTGAACGCAATGAGGCGCGAATTCATACTGTTCGGCAATGATCCGCACCGTGACGGATCCATCGGGCTCGACGGCGGTGCCGAGATTGCTCTCGACGAATTCGCCTTGGAGATGCAGAGTCGTCGGATCGACGACTTCGACATTGCTGGAAGGGTGCATCGCACCCGAGATGCCGGTCAGAACCACGATTGCCATCATGACCAGGAGCATCGCCGCCATTATCATAATCCAGCGCTTCTCGGTGCGAGTGACGACTTCTTCCGGGACGATGCCGTCCGGCAGCGGCCGACGCAGCGGATTGGAAGATTGCTCAGCCAATTGAACCTCGCGGCATGAACAAGAGGAAATAAAACGCCAACCAACCGAGGAACAGAAGCCCGACCGCAATGCTGGCGACGAGGTACGCGCCGATCGGCCCGTTACGGAGCGCCTGCACCGCCTCGTCCGAGCTGGCGGGCAGGTCGACGTGATCCGGTGAATGCGCGGTCGACTGGGTTGACTCGTCGACCGGCATTAGGATCACTCCTTGGGGTGGGTCGCCGCCGGCGCGGAGGCGTTGACCTGTTGGAAGTATGCTGCGACAGCAGCGGTCTCTTGATCGTTGAGCCGCTTGGCGACGTCCGCCATTGCGTCGGGACTGTTCTTGCGGAATCCGCGCTTCCACATCGTCAGCTGAAAGGCGATGTACTGCGCGTATTGTCCGCCCAGGTACGGGATGGCCGGCGGCTCGCCGGCACCCCCTGGCCCGTGACAACTGTTGCAGGACTGGAGATCCTTCGCCGCGTCGCCGACCTTGGCGAGCTGCTCGCCGCGCTCGACGAGCATCAGCTGCGCGTCTTTTAACGGCAGGAACGGGGCGTTGACGCCCGCATAATAGGCGGCGACGTCGGCGGTGTCCTCGGACGACAGCGCCCTGGCGATCGGTGTCATGACGGCATTGTCTCTGCCGCCCGATGAATAGTCCCGTAGCTGCTTTGCAAGATAGTAGGCCGACTGGCCGGCAATTCGCGGAAACGCACCGCTCCCGTCAGAAGCGCCGTTGTAAGCGTGACATTCGGCGCAGGCCGGGGCGCCGGCCGCCACGCCCTGGGCCGCGATGGCGGCACCCCGAGAGACATCGGCTTGATGATCGCCGGCCGCCGCCAGCGCATGCGCACACCACATGATGCCGATGCCCACGAGCGTCGCGACCGCTTTGTAATTCTTAGCGGCGCGGTTGGTGCTCATGTGTGGACCAACGGGCCGGGCGCCTTCAAATATCGGTACTTGATCGCGTCCAACGCCCAATAGGTGAGCGCACCGATGGTCACGCTGTAGTTGTAGGACCCGTTTTGCGGAAATGCCGAGGCCCCGATGCTGAACACGTTGGGCACGTCCCAGCACTGCAGATAGCGGTTGACGACGCTCGTCTTGGGATCGTCACCCATGACCGCGCCGCCGGCATTGTGCGTGCTTTGATATACCGTCGTCGTATAGGGCCGCTTGGTTCCCCCGCGAATCACAGCCTTTCCCCCCATCGCGCGGCCGATCTCAACGACCTTGTCGGCAATATATTGCGACATGCGGATGTCGTTCTCGGGGAAGTCGAATGTCATGCGCAACAGCGGCAGACCCCAAGCGTCCTTGTAGGTCGGATCGAGGTCCAGGTAGTTGAGCCGGCTCGCGGTCGACGTGCCGTGCTGCTGGAGGAGAACTGTATGGTTGTAATGCCGCGCGACCGCTTGTTTCCACTTCAGCCCCCAATTGGGAGTTCCCGGCGGTGTCGGGTGAAATTCGATCGGGCGGCCGCCGGTCATGATCGCTCCGACATACTGACCACCGATGAATCCGAGCGGCCCATGGTCGAAGTTGTCGCCGCCGAAATCATCGATCATCGTGCCGTTCGCGCCCGACGCCATGAACGGATTGATGTTCGTGCTTTCGTCCATGAAGACGGTCGCCCCACCCGTTGTCTGATAGCAATAATTGCGCCCCACGACCCCCTCGCCGGTCTTGGGATCGTAAGGCTTGCCTATCCCCGAGAGCAGCAGCATGCGCACGTTGTTGAGCGGGAAGGCGGTGATCACTACCAGATCAGCGGGCTGCTCGAACTCTCGGCCTGTGGCGTCCGCGTAAGTGACGCCCGTCGCCCTCTTGCGTGCACTGTCCAGATTGATGCGCAGGACCTGGCAGTTCGTCCGCAGCTCATAATTCGGATTCTTGAGCAACGTGGGCAGAATGATCGTCTGCGGACTGGCCTTGGCGAAGTGTTCGCAGGCGTAGCGTTCGCAGAATCCACAAAAGACGCATTGTTGCAGCGCGAGACCTTCAGGATTGGTGTAAGGCTGGCTGAGATTCGCGGATGGCTGCGGGTAAGGGTGATATCCCAGGCTTCCGGCGCCCTTGCGAAATAGGGCGCCGAAATAGGGCTCCTTCATCGGCGGAGTCGGATACTCGCGCGTACGTGGCGCTTCGAACGGATTGCCGCCCGGTTGAATCGTTCCCTTGATGTTGCCGGCTTTTCCACTAACCCCGCAGAGATATTCGAAGCGATCGAAATGGGGCTCGAGCTCGTCGTAGGTGACGCCCCAATCCTGGATGGTTAGCTCCGGATCGAGGATCTTCTTGCCGTAGCGCTGTTCGATATGAGTCTTGTAGATGAAGTCGGCGGCTTGGAAGCGGAAGCTCTGACCGTTCCAGTGGACGAACGAGCCCCCGAGTCCCGTCCCCGGCAGGAAACTCCCCCAGCGGCGGATCGGCAGTGCTGTCTCGCCGGATGAATTGCGAAAGGTCACCGCCTCCTTCACGTTGTCCTGCATCATCCCCTTGCGGATCGAAAAGCGCAGTTCGTCATGGATGGCCGGCGACTGGAAATCGGGAACGGTGTAGCGCGGAGCGCCACGCTCGATGCCCACCACCTTCAACCCTGTCTTGGCAAGCTCCAATGCAATCAGGGAGCCGGTCAAGCCCACGCCAATCGTGACGACATCAACCGGCTTCAGACGTTCCGCCATTTTCGGGCTCCAGTGATCTTAAGGCTCTCGAGCGGGGATGCCCGGATTCATGTGTATGCCGCCGTGGGGATCCTCGCCGATACTCGTCGGTGGTCGGTTGATCTTGATGCCGTACTGATCGACCACGTCGTAGTACGAAGCATAGGCTCCGGGAAAGCCGATCATCCGCCATGCCACCATGTCGCGGTTGCCGCCGTAGACCGGATCGCTGAAGAAGCCCTCAAGGGTGCACTCCCAAAGATGCGCGAAGAAAACTTCGGAGGGCACCCCGCCGAGATTCATGCCGCCCTTCTCAAGATGAGTAAGATATGCGTCCTGGTGGTCCGAGCTCATCCGGGCGAACGGCGTCGCGGCGTGCGCCAGCTCTTTGTTGATCGCGGCGAGCGAAGTCCGGAAGAGTTCCGCCGGCGTGAAAGGCAGCTGGTATCCCTGGCTCGGCGTACCAGGCCGCCAGGGACCGCTTCGATAGAGCCGCTCGCCTGCACCCCATGCGCCGGCGAGCTGCTTGTCGATGTAGTTGGGAACGCCGGCCTTGAATGCCCCCGGCCATTGGTCGTCGTCTGGGATGAGCCGTGACACGGCGGCTTCAACGAATGCGGCTTCTTCGCTATTCAGAAATAAGTAGGCGACCGGTTGTGTGTCCGCCGACTTCGGAGCGGCAGCGACACGAGACTGCGGGAGCACCGCCACCCCCACAAGGCCAGCTGCTTTGAGCACCGTCCTTCGCGAGAATTCAACCATATTGATGCCCTCGCACTGGACTGACGTCGGGGTAAGCCATCGGTTTTGATAGGCAAGCTACGCACACTCGGTCGCGAATCGGTTCCAGGTGGCCGCGCGAAGGTCACATATGTCACCGCGGTGGCGCGCCACGCGATCTGCCCCAGCAATCGCACCGACAAACGAGTTGGGATGGTCACGCCGTTGAAATGAACCGCAGTTCGCATGTGCCCGAGCGTGGCAACGGTCAGTACAGGATTTCGACCGGTGAGTTGAACAAATAGCCCACACCGCGTTCGGTGAGGATGAACTGCGGTTGGGAGGGATCGATCTCGATTTTGCGACGCAGCCGGAACACCTGAATGTCGATGGACCGGTCGTAAACCTCATTGTCGTAGACATGGCTTGCTTCCAGCAGCTGATCCCGAGTGAGACTCCGCTGTGGAGCGGCCACTAGCGCCGCGAGTAGATTGAATTCGCCCTTGCTCAAGTCAATACGATGTTCCGGCTGTTGTTTTGCCAGCCGCCTCGTTCGCATGTTGAGTTCGAAGGAGTCAAAGCGGTAGGCGCGGACGTCTCTTTGCTTTGTCTCCGTCAGCGCCTCCCCTTTGGTTCGCCTCAGCACCGTTCGAACGCGGGCCAGAAGCTCTCGTGGGCTAAACGGTTTGGTGAGGTAGTCGTCAGCGCCGAGCTCGAGACCCATGATTCGATCGGCTTCGTCGTGCACGCCGGTCAGGAGGATGATGGGAATAGCGGACTCCTCGCGCAACCTTCGGGCAAGCACCATACCGTCCTCACCCGCAAGGCGCAGATCGAGAACCACCAGATCGATCGAGTGATCGACGAGGATCCCCGTCATCTCCTTGCCGGACGATGCCACATTCACCCGCAACTCGTTCGATGTGAAGTACTCTTGCAGCAAGTCGCGAATCTGGGGATCGTCATCCACGATCAAGATGTGCGGCGGAATGGTTTTCGGTATATCCAGTCCGCTATGGTGGCGAGAACCGGCATCATCATTATTCACATGCTGATGTCTCATTTCGATACTCCTGTTGGTCTCCGGCCCGCGAAATTGGTTAGCGTGTAGTCAGGATACGGCGTCTCAGCCACCAGACGATGGCAAGCGCGTGTCGCCGGGTTTCATATGTGACGGGGTATGGCGTCACCGGTGACGACGACGTCGCACGATCGGGGCGCAGCCTTGAAGGCGGCGACGCGGCATAGCCAGCTAAGGGGCGGAGGGCCCGGGGAGCTCCGCCATGGCGCGCAGCAAATCGGCGCGCTTGAACGGTTTGGCGAGCGCCCGGGCCGCGCCGAGCGCGAGGGCGGCATCGGCGTCCAGGCCGTGCCCGGAATTGAACAGACCCGATATCGCGATGACCGCGACCTGGGGGTAGTACCGCTTCAGTTCCGAGATAATGGCGGCCCCGTTCGTACCGGGCATGTGGATGTCGGTGACCACCACCGCAGGTACTGCGAATTTCACGGCCGCGAGTCCGGCACTGCCGTCCGCCGCCGTGCGCACGCCGTAGCCGGCCGCCCGCAACCAGTCGGTCAAGGCTTCGCGCATGATCGGGTCGTCTTCAATGACAAGGATATCTGGGGTCGTTGTCATGTTCATATAGCGTCAGATTGCGAGTAATGTTATGGCCCTGGGAGTCCGAAAGGTCACAACTGTGACCGAGGGGGAGCTTGCGTGGCTAAACTCTCGCGCATGAGCGTTCAGGCGGTCATGAACAGGCAAGTTCACGCCCCCACGAGTGGCCGGTCGCATGTCCTCGCCGTCGACGACGATCCGGTGATTCGCGAAGCGATCAGCGACTATCTGGGCCAGTACGACTTTCGCGTCACTGCGGTCGCTGATGGGCGCGCGATGCAGGCCGTGCTCGCGCATGACGTGGTCGACCTGGTGGTGCTGGACCTCAAGCTGCGGGACGAGGATGGGATGGCGCTGGCGAGCGGGCTGCGCGAGGAGTCGGCAATTCCGATCATCATGCTGACCGGCCGGCGCGAAGAGGCGGATCGGGTAATGGGGCTGGAGCTGGCGGCGGATGACTATCTGACCAAACCGTTCAGCCCCCGCGAGTTGCTGGCGCGCATCCGCGCGGTGCTGCGACGGCGCCAGCCGGAGATCCAGCAGGGGCGGCCGGAGGGCATTCGAGCCTACCGTTTCGACGGCTGGGAGCTGAATCTCAACACGCGCCGCCTGAAGGCGCCGGCCGGGCGGGTGGTACGGCTCAGCAACGGCGAGTTCAGTCTGCTCGTGGTGCTGCTGGGGGCGGCCAATCGCATTCTGACGCGCGATCAACTTCTGGACATGTCGCGGCTGCACGGCGATGACGTCTACAACCGCTCGGTCAACACGCAGATCCTGCGGCTGCGGCGCAAGCTGGAGTGCGATCCGGCGACACCGCGCTACATCCGTACCGAGCGCGGCGCGGGGTATGTCTTCAGCGTACGGGTTGACATCATCTACTGAGCGGCGTGCAGGACGCGCGCCAGCGCAGCGGCGATGTCGCGCGACTGCAGCGGCTTGACGAGCAGCTCGCTGACGCCGGCGGCGAGTGCTCGCTGCGCCAGGATCGGGCCGCTATAGCCACTCACCAGTACGATCGGCAACTCGCGCCGCTGCGGGCGCAACTCGCTCGCGAGCCCGGTCCCGGTGAGCCCGGGCATGACATCATCGGTGACGACGACATCGAAGGAGCGGGGCGCGGCCTTGAATGCGGCGAGTGCGGCGTGGCTGTCGGAGAATGACACCGGTTCGTAGCCGAGGCGGGAGAGCACCTCGGCAGTCATCGCCAGAACATTCGCATCGTCATCGACCAGCAGTACGCGCTCGCCGTTGCCGCGTGGCAGCGGGATTTCTGCCGCTTCGGCGGTGACCAGCGCGCCCTGCGCGCGGGGGAGGTAGATGGTAAAGGTGCTGCCCTGCTCGAGGATGCTGTGTACATCGATCGCACCGCCCGCGTCGGTGACGATTGAGTACACCAACGACAGACCGAGGCCGGTGCCGCGGCCGATCTCCTTGGTGGTGAAGAACGGCTCGAAGATGCGCGACAGCGTCGCCGCGTCCATGCCGGTTCCGCTGTCCTCGACCGTCAGGCGCACGTAATGGCCCGGCCATAGCATGCCGTTGGAGAGCGCCCGTTCGGCGGGGAGGTCCACGGCCTCGAGCGCCACGCGCAGGGTGCCGCCCGCGCTCGTGGCTTGGATCGCGTTACTGCACAGGTTCATCACCACCTGGTGCAGCTGAGTGGCATCACCGATCACCACGAGAGGCAACTGCGGGATGCTCGCCTCCAGACGGATGCCGGCGGGAAGCGAGCCGCGCAGCAGCTCGAGCGTCTCGGCCACGACCCGTCCGATGTCGAGCGGTGCGCGCTTGCCGATCTGGCTGCGGCTGTAAGCCAAGATCTGCTCGACGAGCGCGCGGCCACGGGTCGCACCGGTGAGCACGTTCTTCGCATAGCGCTTGAGCGGGGAGTGTTCGGGACTCTCCTCGAAGAGCATTTCGCCGTAGGCGAACACGCCCGCCAGCACGTTGTTGAAGTCGTGCGCGATGCCGGCGGCCAGCCGTCCGACAGATTCCATCTTCTCCGCCTGGCGCAGTCGCTGCTCGAGCAGCTCGCGTTCAGCCTGCGCGTGCTTGCGCTCCGTGATGTCCCGGAAATTTATCACCAGGGCCTGCACGCTGGGCTCATGCAACAGATTGCGCATCGTGCACTCGATCGATCGCCACGACCGGTCTTTGTGCAACAGCATCACCTCGTCGATCACTACGTTATTCGGGTCCGCCAGCAGCTCTGCCACCGTATCTGCGATTCGTTGACGGTGGTCCGGATGGACGGCGCGATACAGCGATCGCCCCGCGAACTCATCAGGCCTGTAGCCGAGCACCCGTTCAACCGATGGACTCGCGTAGATGACGCCTTTCTCCGGGGTGCCCAGCACGATCCCCTCGGCGCTTTTCTCCACCATTGCGCGAAAGCGCTTCTGACCCCGCTTCAGCGCCTCCTCCGCCCGCTTGTGTTCGGTCACATCCATCACGGCGCCAACAAACTCGGGATCGTCCGACTCGTGTGTCAAAGCACGAGCCACCACTTCTAGATGCTTGATCGAGCCATCAGGCATCAGCAGCCGATGTTCCAGATCAAAATCCTTTTTCTCCCGTCGTGCACGATCGAGTTCTCGCTCAAGGAGAACCCTGTCTTCCGGATGCGTTCGTTGAACAATCCTCGCGACGTCAGGTGGATTCGCAGGATCAAAATCAAAGATCCGAAAGGTCTCTGCCGACCAGTAGATCTTTCCGGTTGCGGCATTCCAGCCAAAGCTGCCGGTGTGGCTCAGGATCTGCGCTTCAGCCAGGTAGGTCTCGTTTCGCCGCAGGGAATCCTCGGCTCGCCGTCGATCGCTGTTCTCCTGCTGAAGGTCCGTATAGAGGTAAGCGTTCTCCAGCGAGATCGCGGCCTGGGAAGCGATCAGCTTCAGCACTGCGCTTCGGGACGGCGTGAACGCGCGCGGGGTCAGGTTATTCTCGAGGTAGAGCACGCCGATCAGCGCGGTCTGCCTGATCAGAGGCAGGCAGAGAAGGGACCGGACGTGATTGCAATGGATGTACTCATCGGCGGAAAACGCGTTCTGCGCCGAGGCATCGTCCAGGATCACGCTCTCCCGTGTCCGTACGACGTATTGGAGGACGGAGTCGGGAAGATCTGCCGCTGAGACACTCGCTCGGCGGGACTGGACGGTGATGGTGTCGCCGTTGGTCGTTGCTTCCGCCTCGACCCGCGGCGCACCACCGTGCGCAAGAATCAATAGCCCGCGCTGCGCTCCCGCGTGCTCGAGCGCGGTTCGCATGAGCGTGTCGATCAATGTTTTCAGGACGATCTCGCCCGACACCGCTTGCGAGACTTTGATGACTGTCGCGAGATCCAGGTTTTCGATCGGCGCCCCGATCGTGCTCGTTGGTCCGGGCGCCGGCTCTCCCTCCCTGAGGCGCGGATATAACTGATCGAGTTGCCGGACCTTGCCGTCGGCACCCCAACGGAGGTAGCAGTACCGAGCGTCGTGCAAATACACGTGTGCGATTTTCTGAAAACCACGCGCCGCGTAGAAGCGGCCGGCGAGTTCGTTGGCGAGCCCCTCGTTGTGGACAAACTCATTTGCGCGGGCAGAGCGGATGGCCTCCTCGTAGAAGCGCATCGCGTCGAAGTCGCGGCCTTCAATTCGCGCGATCTCGGCGGCGACAAGCGCCGCTCGATTGGCGAAGTTCTCGGGGCAGTTCTCCGCCCACACGTCGAGTTGCCTGTGGTGGGCGGACAGCGCCTCCAGATCCCGATGGCGCTCTTCCGCCGATGCCTCGTCGTGGTGTGCCGCCCGCGCGAGTGCGCCATAGAAATGGTATTCGGCCATCTCGAAAAATGACGGCGACGTCCAGATAAGCGCTTGCGCCTTCGATGCTGCCTTGACGGCGGAAACGTAGTCCGCTGAGTGCACCCGCGCTTGCAGCTTGCGGATCCAGTACCAGCATTCGGGAAGCGCCAGGCGTGGATCATTGCGCAAATGATCTTCAAAGCGCCTCTCATCGAACTGCCCATCGTCGAAGGAGCCGAATTCCGGCGTCCCGCCGCGCAGAGTCCGGATCAGACCGATCTGGGTCGTGATGATGTCGATGACGAGACCAAAGCGCGCTCTCCGCGCGAACTCGAGCCCGTACTCGGCTTCCCGCTGCACTTCGCCAAGCGGATCTCCCGTCGCGAGCAGATTCGTGTTCAGGTTGTTGCAGCAATAGGCCGCAAAAGTGAGGTCGCCGGTGTTGATTGCGGCGTCGAAAGCGCGGCGCACCAAATCCCGTCCGGACTGGATGTGCTTCGTCCAGGGGATGACGAGATTCCCAAAAGCCACGTAGGTACGCGCCTGGTAGCGATGCAGTCCGCGCTTTTCCACCAACTCATACCCAAGCCGGCCGAATCGGAATCCGGCCGGGTAGTCTCCGAAGTGCGGTCCGAGAATCATTCCAAGCCAGACATAGGCAAAACACGATCCATCGCTGTTACCATGCTCGAGGCTGAGGTTCGTGATCCGACCGACGATGAGGTTGCGCAGAGTTTCGTCGGTGAACATTGCCGGCGATATGACGATCGTGAGAACGTCGAGGGTTGCGCGCCAGTCCGGATCGGCAATCTTGGGCAGGTCGATCAGTTCTTCGATCGAGCGGCTCCCGAGTTGTCGCCAAATCCTCTCGTATTCCTGCGCTACGTCGTCATTCGACGGATGCGGCGTCCATTGAATGCCGGTCCGCCGGAGGTATTCTAATCCAACCTCGACAGCTCGGTCACTCCGATCCAAAGTTGTAAAGAGCTCCACCCGCAAGCAGGTGACGGATGCCAGATCGGCGAGACCGCTGGCCCGGCGCGAAAGCAGCGAAAGCCGGTCTTCTGCAGCCGCCAGCTCGCCGGTTAGGAACTCGCATTCGGCCCGGTTCAGCTCCAGCGCGAAGGTGATCTCGTGCCGGCGCTCCCACGAGTCTTCGCCCAAAAGTGCAGCGCCGATGGTGAGATAGTTGAGTGCCGAGGTGTAAGCGGTAGAGGCCTTGGCGCGCCTACCGGCGATCAGGTTGAGTTCCGCCAGGTGCTCCCGTTCCTCCTGTGCGGTGATCAGCGCCGCACCACGGTTGAGCTGATTCACGATCTCGAAGATGTGCTCTGCGAGTTCCCCGGGCGGCGTCCGTGATGCGAGCACTCGGCCAATACGAAGGTGTACTGCCGCGCGCTCGCCTTCGGGAATGAGCGCGTACGCCGCCTCCTGGACGCGATCGTGGAGAAATGCGTAGCGGTCCTCGAGGCGCAAGATCAGCCCCACGCGGATGGCCTCCCAAAGCGCCGAGTGGATCACTTCTTCCGGTCCAGCGTGAACCAGGGTCAGGGTGGCGATCTCGGCCACATTCCCGAGGCACGAGAGCTGCTTCAGTGCGTCCTGCGTCGTGACGGGCAACCGCTTCAGCTTGCCGACCATGAGTTCCACGACGTTGTCGGTGTAGCGCTTGGCGTGGATGCGCGCCAGATCCCAGGTCCATGTCGCCGCGCCGGCATCGAATGCCAACAACCCTTCCTCGGCCAGCGCCATGAGGAACTGGATCGCGAAGAACGGATTGCCGGCCGTCTTCTCATGTACCAGCCGCGTCAGGGACTGCGCGCGCTCCGGTTCACAATGCAGGGCATCGGAGGTGAGCCGGCCAAGGTCGTCCATCCCGAGTGGTGCAAGCACGATGTCCTGCACCCTCGCTCCCGCTTTGCGAACCGCCGCCAGCGTCCGCACGAGAGGGTGCGACGGACTGACCTCGTTGTCGCGGTAGGCCCCGATCAGCAGCACGTTCCGCACATCGGGATCGGTGATCAGGTGCTCCAGCAGTTCAAGGGTTGCCGCGTCCAGCCATTGCAAATCGTCGAGAAACAACGCGAGCGGATGCTCGGGCCGGGCGAACGCGCCGAGAAACCGCCGGAACACCATCTTAAAGCGGTTCTTCGCGTCCTGAGGCGGAAGCTCCGCGATGGGCGGCTGTTTCCCGATGACGAATTCGACCTCGGGGATGAGGTTGACCATCAGTTGGCCGTTCGGGCCCACCGCCTCGCTCAGTGCATGGCGCCACCGCGCCACCTCCGCTTCGTCCTTGGCGAGGATCCGGCGGACCAGCGTCTGGAACGCCTGTGCCAGGGTCGTGTACGGGATGTCGCGCTTGTATTGGTCGAGCTTGCCAGCCGCGAATAGCCCGCGCGGCAGCACAAGCGCCTTGTGCAGCTCGTTTACGACGGAAGATTTACCAACGCCGGAATATCCGGATACGAGCACGAGCTCCGGTGTGCCGCCGGCCACGACCCGGTCGAAGGCTGCGAGCAGGGCGTCGATCTCGCGCTCCCGCCCGTACAGCTTCTCCGGGACCCGGAACTGGTCCGACGCGTCATGCGCACCCAGCGGGAACTCATCGATGCGGCCGTGGGCTTCCCATTGCTCCAGGCACCACTGAAGATCGCTCCCCAAGCCGGAAGCGGTCTGGTAGCGCTCCTCGGCGTTCTTGGCGAGGAGCTTCATGACGATGGCCGAAAGCGGGCCGGGAACCTTGGCGCGTTCGCCGGGCGGTGTCGGCTGGCGCGCAATATGGCAATGGACCCACTCGAGGGGATCGGCCGCAGCAAACGGAAGAGCGCCCGTGAGCATCTGGTACAAGGTGACGCCCAGCGAGTAGAGATCGCTGCGCGCATCGATCGAGCGGTTCATCCGGCCGGTCTGCTCGGGCGCCATGTAGGCGAGCGTGCCGGCAATGACCTCCGGCGGCGCTGGCGCCTGGCTCTCCTGCGGCAGCCGCGACGCGATCCCGAATCCGGTGAGCCGGACGTTGCCGGCGTCGTCGACGAGGATGTTCGGGGGCTTGATGTCCTTGTGGATGAGGCCGTGTCCTTGGACTTGGCCAAGCGCCGCCGCCAGTCCGATGGCAACGCGCAGGAACCGAGTCAGCTCGAGCGGCTGCCCCCGGCCGCGGTCGAGGACTCGATCGAGGAGCTCGCCTCCAGGATCCCTGAGTATGAGCACCGCTCGCCCTTCGTGGCGCGTGAGCGCCAGAGGCCGGGCTGCCCACGCTGGATCGAGGTCGGCGGCGAGCAAGTATTCGTGCTCGAGCCGCCGGAGGATTTGAGGCGACGGTTGTTCCGCGGCAGGAGACACCGCGAGGAGTGGAAGGGGATTGCCGTGCTGCCTGCCACGGTAAAGGATGAACTCCGCGCCTTCCCGCAGAGTCTCCAGCACATATCCGGAACCTGCTGTCATGGGGCCGCCAGCTGCGCTCGGGAAGACGATTCCCATTATGCACACAACCCTGTCGCCACGAGGGGTTTTCATGCTATCAGCCGGGTGTCGCTGGGCTGGACTTTGCGGAAAAGCCGCGTATTCTTTCGATCCTGCCCTCTTCAGTCCTCGATTCGAATACGAGATCGTCACGGAGGAAGAAAACTCAAAAGTCTCTCGAACGCTCGCGAAGGGAGGGATCATGAAACACGACAGAGGTGCAGGTTCGCTGCTCACATGATTGCGATGGGCATCGGCGCTCTCGCATCGTTACGTTTGTTGGCGCAGGAGTCGCCGCCAGCCGGCGCCGCTGTATTACAGGAGGTCGTGGTGACCGCGCAGAAGCGCAGCGAGGATGTGCAGAAAGTGCCGATCGCCATCAGTGTTCTGTCGGGAGCAGATGTTTCGGCAGCAGGAGCGGTATACGCCGTCGACCTGAACACGCTGGTGCCGGGACTGCAGATCGTGTCGTCGGGACCGTTTGCGATGGCCAGCATACGCGGAATCGGTACTCAACAGCTCAACTCCTATGGCGATCCCGTAGTTGGCTATACCGTCGATGGTGTCATTCACGACCGTTCGATCGACGCCACCGCCGCGTTCTACGACATACAACGCATTGAGGTGCTGAAAGGCCCGCAAGGCACGCTTTACGGCCGCAATGCCACGGCAGGGGCGATCAATATCATCACGAACAAACCCACGAATACGCCTGGAGCGACCCTGCAGCTCGATGTGGGTGATTACTCGACGCACAACGCCACGGGGTCGGTCAATGTGCCGCTGACCAGCACTCTGGCGGCGCGCGTTGCATTCCAGACAGTCAATCATCAGGGCTACCTCACGGACGGTTATAACGACGCGGACGACGTCGCCGCGCGGATCCAATTCCTGTACACATCGTCGGATGCTGTCTCGCTGTTGTTCTCCGCCGATTGGCTGCATCAGGGCGGCAAGGGTCCGGAAGATGAGCCGCTGCCGGCGGGCTCGGACGGGCAGAGTCCGCACAATCCATGGGATCAGCACTTTTACGGCAACCCCGGCGCGTACTATGGCGTTTTCTCAGGCCAATTCCAGCAGACACGGTGGACAACCCTGCCGTTCGTCGACAACAAGTTCTGGGGCACTCACCTCCAGCTCGACTGGGACCTGGGGTTCGCAACGCTGACGGTCATACCGGCGTATCGCTCCTCGCATCAGCTCATGGATTTTCACTACGCGGGAGTCTGGGAGTACGTTGATAACCCCACGAAACAGACGACGGGAGAGATTCGGCTCGGACACGCCAGCGGACCAACGCGCGGGGCATTGAGCTGGGTTGCAGGTCTGTACTATTTCCGTCTCGACCAGACCGCGAACGCGGGATATGGATCGATTCCGTGCCTGTGTGCCGATGATGCTTCGCCGACCTACGTTCAGTCGGTGAACTATGCCGGCCGCGCACTGACGGATCTGAATTCGCGCTCCTACGCGGGATTTGCGCAGGGAACCTATTCGATCACCGATCGGTTGCGCGCCACGCTCGGCGGCCGCTTCACGCACGATAAGAAGACGGAGAACGGCAATGGTTTCGTGCATCTGTACTCTATTGGCGTCGATGTCCCTTACCCCGATGCCGGCGAGGCGACGTGGAATAACTTCAGTTGGAAGGTCGGTCTCGAAGTCGATGCGACGCACGATTCGATGTTCTACGCGAATGTCAGTACTGGGTACAAGGCCGGCGGTTTGAACGAGGGCCTGTTTTCGGCGCCGTATCGTCCGGAAAAGCTGACCGCGTTCGCCCTCGGCTCCAAGAACCGGCTGCTCGAGAATCGATTGCTGTTGAACAGCGAATTCTTCTACTGGGACTATAGGTATCATCAGGTCGCCACCATCGCCGCCGTGAATCCGCCGCCGACCATAGGCTACTTCGGGACCAACATTCCAAAGTCTCAACTTTACGGTGCGGACCTCGACCTTACGGCGCTCGTGACCGAGAGCGATCGAGTGGAGCTTTCCGCGGAATATCTCAACGGACGCACCGGCCCATACGTCGTTCCGACTGTGGTTCCGGGCGTCAATTATTCAGTGAACGAAGCACCGACGATCAGTGCGCCGCACTGGAACCTGACCGGCAGTCTCACGCACGACTGGCAAGCCTCCGGTGGCGGCACGGTGTCCGGGGAAGCCCGCGTGCACTATACGACGAAGCAACTTCTGTATCCGATCGCGGCTCCGGACGCCTTCGCGCCGGCGGCGACGATCGCAGATCTCAATCTGACCTATCATTCATCCAATGATGCCTGGTTCGTAGGCGCATACGTGAAGAATGCCGGCAACAAGACCACGGTCCTCAGCGTATTTCCCGGAACCCTGCCGCGGGATGTCTTTTCCGCGAATCCAGGCGACGCGCGCCAATTCGGTTTCATTGGACCGCCGCGAACTTATGGTGTGCGCATCGGTGCGAGGCTCTGAATGTGAAGAGGTGAGCGACGGAAGTCACCGTCGAGATGTACGGTGCAAGCACCGCACTGGCCGAGGCCACACCCGAAACGCGGCCCGTGCAAGCCGAGATCGTTGCGGAGCCCGTACCACAGCGGCATGGCGGGATCGTCGATCGTAAGATGCACGGTCCTACCGTTGACATCGAGCGATATGGATTGAGTTCCGGCTGTCAATGTGCCTCCGCGATTGTCGAAGCCCCATCATCGGAGCACACGCTCAACGTCGACCTCCGCCTCCGTGGCCGCGCGCATCATGCATTTCATCTCCTCTGAAATCGTCGATCCGCTCGAGCGGCTTTGACGCCTCACGGTCATCGCCCCTGTTCGGTATTCGACCTGTATAGCCGCGGCGAACATCGAAACGGCTATCTACATGCCCGCGGAAATTCGCAGGGCCGTGAAACCACGGGCCCGCGCCAAGGAAGGCACCGCCCACGAACCATTCTGGGCTGTAGTAGCCATAGGGAGCGCAGGCGTATGGCTCATAGTCATAGTATCCGTAGGGACATTCGGGTTCGGCTCCGATGTCGACGATGGTCTGAGCCTCAGCCTTGGGAGCGGTCACTGAAAAGCAAACTGCAGCAACAGCGGCAGCGAGAACAAGAGACTTGAGTGTATTCATAAATCCTCACAGTTGGGAGTGTTCCCTTTGGTGCTGAGAGTCAATGTACGGCGACTGGGTTACACACCGATTCCAAGAATCGGAATTCGTACTCCAGATGTAACAAAGATTGGAGTGCGTCGCGCTTTCTAGAGGGCGGCTGTTGCCTGACCTTTTCGAACGACAGTTCACGTCCATCCACTTGCCCTCTCGAGACTTGTCTCGACCAATACGCAATGTCAAGAGCGCGCAAGTCAGGGCAATCTGGCACAAACAATCGGCCGGAATTGCGCTTAGTGTGGATTTGAAATCAGGGTGCATTCGCGATCGTGCAATAGGACCAGCACCCTGCTCGAGGAATTGCATGCTCACACGGTACGGCTACGCGACTCGGGCAAGAAGCGTTCGCAGCTTTCGCAAGACATAGGCGAGCCATTCGTCCCACTCGAAGCATGGCGAGACAAAGGGGGGAACCATCATGAAACAAAGCGAGCGACTCACCGGTGCCTGCGAAGTGGCGTGCCTACTCTCGAATTTCACCCTCGCTAGAAGTTCACTAGTCCAAGAGGCTCGCCGCTCACAAACAATAAGGAAACAATTTAACACAGGAGATTTCACACAACTGAGGAGGGATTAGTCATGAAGCTATACTTGTATGTAGCCGCGATTGTTTGTCTCGCGATCGCGATTCTGTCGCCAATCGGTTCGAAGAAAGTATTCTCGCAAGATGCGCTGACGCCCGCAGAGAAAGCCCTAACCTTGCCCGCCGGCTACACGATTCCACCGCAAGACAAGCCCTGCATCTTGCCGGGGAATAAAGTGGACCTTCAGTGTTTGATCCTGCACGATCCCGACTTTGCCCGCGTACGCGCCGAAGAAGCGGGGCTCGAGGCGCAAGCCTTGGCCGCGGCAAAATCGGGAAGTCTCGATCCCTTTCACGCAGTCGAAACTCTCGGCCAGCTGGAGATCTTCGATCCCAAACTGTCGGTCAACAGCAATCTAGCCTGCAGCTTCTGCCATGATCCCGCCGCGGGATATGGAAATGGCGCTTCCATCTTGAGCATCTTCACCGGCGGAGCGAATCCTGGCTCGGTACCGATTACAAATCACGGAAAATACCCCGACAATCGCATCGCCAAACGCAATCCGCAGAGCTATGTGTATTCAGCGTACTTTCCCCCGCTGCAATACAACATCACTCAGGGCGATTTCTACGGCGGCAATTTCTGGGATGGTCGCGCCAGCGGCTACCGCTTGCAAAATTCTTCCGCGGAACAAGCCCAGGGCCCACCCCTCGATCCCGAGGAGATGGCCAATCCGGATCAGGCCTGCATCGCCTATAAGCTGTCGCTCAGCCAGTACAAATTCTTCTTCGAGCAGGTCTGGGGCATAGGCGCCCTCGAGATTAATTGGCCCGCCAATGTGGCCACGATATGCCACACTCCGAAAGGCGCCGCCAGTCTCGGCGGCAGCGCCACTCCCTTGACTCTCAGCCCTTCGGATCGCACTCGTGCCCAGCAGGCCTTCGACGAATTCGCCCAGGCCATTGCCGCCTATGAAATCGGATCCACTGTCAGCCCGTTTACGTCGAAATTTGACGGGTATCTTGCCAGCAGCAATTCCCTCACCGCGCAAGAACTGCGTGGCTATGAGCTTTTCCGCGGCAAAGGCACATGCAATACTTGCCACCTCGACGGCAGATCCAACACGGCCGCGGGAGGAACCGACACCGGTGCTGCCACGAGCGTCGAACCGATGTTCACCGACTTTACCTACAACAATATCGGCCTGCCGAAGAACACGATCCTCCCTTGGTATGCGGAAAACTTCCCGGATCAGTGGGGCTTCACCGGCAACCCCTTGGGCATTGGTTTCATCGACGAGGGCGTTGGTCTTTTCCTGGATGGCTACTACGGAGCCCCTCCAAATCTGATCTGGGGAGAACACCTGCCGTTCTTCGAAGGCAAGTTCCAGACCTCCACAGCCCGCAACGTGGGCAAGGTGCCTTACGCCGGTTTCGTCAAGGCGTACATGCACAACGGCTATTTGTTGAGCCTCAAGGAGGTCGTCCACTTCTACAACACGCGCGACGCCTATCCCGGATCATTCGTCAACGGACAGTGTCGCCCGGGAACGGTGGAGAAAGTGAACTGCTGGCCGCCGCCGGAAGACCCGAATAACGAAAATATGACCATTGGCCATCTCGGTTTGACGGGCGCCGAGGAGAACGATCTGGTGGCGTTCCTGGAAACTCTGACGGATGGCTTCGTCCAAACGTCGAGTCTGACAAGCACGCCGGCCAGCACATTGAGGAAACCTGCGACACCACCGGGGCACTAAAATGCAATTGTCCCGGCTTTGCTGTTGAGCCGACAACCCTCTACCTGAGGCGCGGAGATCTTCCGCGCCTCAGGATTTCAACGGCGAACCGGGTGGTCATGACGCAAGACCGTGCGCGATGATATCTGCATCGAGGAATAGGACGTAACGCTCATGAAGAGTTTCATTCTGACTTTTGCATTCGTGATTGCTGCCGGCTTGATACCGTGGGGGTTTGCGGATGATGCCGTAATGGCGGCGGTGCCGACGCATAAAGCCGTACAACTTGCCGCGGTCCCTGAACTGGAATCCGCGACTGATACATCGGCGATCATTCGCTGGACCACCATCAATCCGGGAGGCACCGCCCTGCACTATGGCGTAGTGCACTACGGTACCGATGCCAAGAATCTGACTCAGGTCGCACAGTCGCCCAATCGCCGCAATCCGTCGAATCCCGATATGATGTTCCGCGTGCGCATCATGAGGCTCAATTCGAATACCACTTATTACTACAAGGTGGAATCCATCGGCGCCACGGGCGTGAGCGATGGAGTGCCCAGTTCTGTGAAAACATTCACGACGCAGTAGTTTGGGATTGACTAACGGATGTTTCGGCGATAGGCGCGCGGGGTCAGGCCGGTGACTCTGCGAAAGGCCGTGCTGAAAGCGCTGGTGTCGTTGTATCCGACACTGCCGCCAATATCAGTCACCGAGGCGGCGTGCTTTGCCAGCAAGGTCTTGGCGCGTTCGATGCGCTGACTCAACTGATAGCGTTTGGGCGGAATACCGAAGGATTGACGGAAGGCGCGACAGAAATAATTGCGGCTCAGGCCGGCCATCTGGGCTAACACTTCAAGCGATATAGGCTCGGCAAGATGCTGCTCGATATAGGCGACAGTTTTTCGTCGCTGCCACGCGGCGAGGCCGCCATGAATATTAGCTTCGGCGGTCTGTGTTCCCTCGGTGGTTCGCATCAGTTCATGTACCAACACGACTCCCAGAGCTTCAACGTAGCGTCGATGATCGGGGCGGCTGCTCTCAATCAACCTTGCAATCTTCAGCGCCGTCTCGACTAACGCGTTGTCCTTGAAAAATAGGCGCGGCGCTAGCGACGAGCTGAGAGATCCAAGGTCGGGAGTCATCGCAAGCTGCATGGGATTAACATAGAAGAACACGACGCGGGAGAGCGTGCGCGGATCGTGCCAATCGTGGTAGGCATAGCCGGCCGGCACGAAGACGATATTTCGGCTGCAATCCTGCAGCGTTGACGGTGATAGACTCTCGATAACCGTGCATCCAGCGTGTCGCACACCGCGTTCATATACCACCAGCATGTGGCGGGGTGCACAGTAGCGGTAGTCGATTCTCCCACGTCGGTTGGCCTGGACGATCTCTACCGTCATGCCAGGCCAGCTCTCGCTTTGGCGGCGGACCGCGTCGCGTGGAGATACTTGCGCGAGCTGCTCCTCCGGGTGGCATGCGGTTCCATGAGAACTTTGGCGAGACGCATTGCGATCGGTACGGCTTTGAATTGCCAGTCGTGAGCCATGTTCTTCTTCGGGTAGTGCGACTGATTGACGCATCACGGAACTGCTCGGCTCGACAGCCGTCGGATGTTCATTCCGCACTGAGTCTGACATGACCTCCACCTCCTTCCTTTCAAGGCCATACCCTTGATCGAGTCGGCGTCACTGTAGCAGCGCGACGACCGAAAATATGGGCTGGGACTGCCAAAGCTCCGGCCGAAAAGTGACGGGGTTTGTCTCGATCATCGCCGGCATCCGCGTTATGGCGCAGCTATCGGTTGCCCGTGAGAAATTCAAACACTCAGCGAGCGCGATCAAATAGTGTAAGGACTTGATACTCACACGCGTCGCGAAGTCATCCGCTTCGGCTCCCAACGTTTCCGCCCGTGCACATGCGACCGAGATTGACTGCGATCCGTTACTACGGAGTTACGGAAACTGCATCGCCGGTTACGAATGCATCCGACCGGTCATCACGGTGGCTTTGCGCCCACCATCAATTAGGAGAGCAGTGGGAACGCGTCCGAAATTGTAATGTTGCCGCAGGCATGGCCGAACGCGCCGGGTACGAGGAGGCCCAGCGTCTCGCCGTGCAAGCAACGGCCCGGCAGGCAGCGGGGTAGCGTAGATCACATTCCGTTTCCCACGTTACACGTCGATCTCTGGAATCGGAAGTCGGGTTACATCTGTAACGTTCGCGCAGCGGCCTGGAACCGTTCGACAACAATGTGAGCATAATTTGGTGCTCAGTTCAGGAGAAACTTGTGGGCAAGCTTGCAGGAAGAATTGCACTGGTATCCGGCGCCACTAGAGGCATTGGCCTTGCAACGGCGAAGGAGTTCGTTAAGGAAGGCGCACACGTCTTCATCACCGGGCGCCGTGACTCGGAGTTGGCCGCAGCGACAACGGAGATCGGAAGAAATGTGACCGCCACACGAGGAGACGTGTCGAACCTGGGAGATCTCGATCGCCTCTTCGCGCAAATCAAGCGGGAGAAGGGCAAGCTCGATATCGTCTTCGCGAATGCCGGAAGCGCAAAGTATGCACCCTTCGGCACGATCACCGAGGAACTCTATGACTCGATCTTCAACATCAATGTGAAAGGCCTCCTTTTCACCGTACAGAAGGCGCTTCCGCTACTCACGGATGGGGCGTCCATCATCCTGAACGCGTCCGTTGTCGGTAGCAAAGGATTGTCGGCGAACAGTGTTTATAGCGCCACGAAGGCGGCCGTGCGTTCGTTCGCGCGGACATGGACAACGGACTTGAAGGAGCGCCGCATTCGCGTAAACGCGGTGAGCCCGGGTTCCGTCGACACGCCGGGCCTCCGCGAACTGCTGGCTTCCTCGGAAACGGGCCAGCAACGCTTGAAGATGTTGTCCACTAGTGTCCCGCTCTGCAGACTCGGCAGACCCGATGAGATTGCTAAGGCCGTCGTGTTTCTCGCATCCGACGACAGCAGTTACATCACGGGAACGGAATTGTTCGTGGATGGCGGTTTCGCACAGGTGTAGGCGCCTCGTTATGGTGCAGGGCGCGATCAAGCGTGGCGGCGATGTCGCGCGACTGCAGGCTGAGCTGGAAGCTAGGCGTTACGGTGCAGGACGCGGGCGAGAGTGGTGGCGATCTGGCGCGATTGCAGCGGCTTCGCGAGCAGCTCGCTGACACCCGTGATGAGCGCTAGCCGAGTCAGGGCGGGGCCGCAATAACCGCTCACCAGCACGATCGGTAGGTCGGGCCGCCGACGATGTAACCGCTGTGCGAGCCCCGTCCCGGTAAGACCGGGCATGACATCATCGGTGATGACGACGTCGAACGATCGGGGTTCAGCCTCGAAGGCGGCGAGTGCGGTTTGGCTATCGGAGAACGACGCCGGTTCGTAGCCGAGCCGCGTGAGCACCTCGGCAGTCATGGTGAGCAAATTGGCCTCGTCCTCGACGAGCAGTACCCGCTCGCCGTTGCCGCGTGGCAGCGGGGTTGCTGCCTCTTCGGCGGTATCGGGCGCGCTCTGCGCGCGGGGAAGGTAGATGGTAAAGGTGCTGCCCTGCTCGAGGATGCTGTGTACATCGATCGCACCGCCCGCGTCGGTGATGATTGCGTGCACCAGCGACAGACCGAGGCCGGTGCCGCGGCCGATCTCCTTGGTGGTAAAGAACGGCTCGAAGATGCGTGAGAGCGTCGCCGCGTCCATGCCGGTTCCGCTGTCCTCGACGATCAGGCGCACGTAATGGCCCGGCCGTAGCATGCCGTTGGAGAGCGCTCGTTCGGCGGGGAGGTCCACGGCCTCGAGTGCCACGCGCAGGGTGCCGCCCGCGCTCGTGGCTTGGATCGCGTTGCCACACAGGTTCATCACCACCTGGTGCAGCTGAGTGGCATCGCCGATCACCACGAGAGGCAACTGCGGGGTGCTCGCCTCCAGACGGATGGCGGTAGGAAGCGAGCCGCGCAGCAGCTCGAGCGTCTCGGCCACGACCGGTCCGATGTCGATCGGTGCGCGCTTGCCGAGCTGGCTGCGGCTGTAAGCCAAGATCTGCTCGACGAGCGCGCGGCCACGCGTCGCGGCGGTGAGCACGTTCTTCGCATAGCGCTTGAGCGGGGAGTGCTCGGGAGTCTCCTCGAAGAGCATCTCGCCGTAGGCGAACACGCCCGCCAGCACGTTGTTGAAGTCGTGCGCGATGCCGCCGGCGAGCCGCCCGACCGTTTCCATTTTCTCCGCCTGGCGCAACCGCTGCTCGAGCTGCTCGCGCTCGGCCTGCGCGAATCGAATCCTGTCCTCCGTCTCTTTCAGGAGGGTGACGTCCATCACCGCTCCAACGAAGTCGACGTCGCCGGTTTCGTTTCGCGTGGCATGGGCCACGAAATGAATATATTTGACTCGGCCATCCGGCATCTGTAATCGATATTCGTGAGCAAAGTCCTGCCCGTCATGCGATGCGCGCTCCACGACCTGCCGAAAACCGGTAACATCTTCCGGGTGAACTCGTTGGTCGATGAGTTCCACCGTTGGCGTGATCGCGCGGTCGTACTCGAAGATCCGAAAGGTCTCCGTCGACCAGTAGCTCTCTCCGGTTGCGGGATTCCAGCCGAAACTGCCCGTGTGGCTCAGGGTCTGCGCTTGAGCCAGGTAAGCCTCGCTCCGCCGCAAGGCCTCTTCGGCTCGCCGACGCTCGCTGTTCTCCTGCTGCAAGGAGGCTATCAACGCGAAGGCCAGAATGACAAACGTAATGCCGGCAACCACCAGAGCCAGATTGGTTTGATCGAGACTTGCGTACCCTTCAGCCTTGTAAACCGGGCCGTGAACGGCAAAAGTGGTCCCTCGCATCGCCGAGTAGTGCATACCGGAAATGGCCACGCCCATGACGACGGCGGCAACGAGCTTTTGTCCAAGATCTGCGGTTCGGAATGCCAGCCATAGTGCCGCCGTCGACGCGCCGATCGCTATAATCAGGGAGAGCGCGACGAATAGAAAATCGTAGCTGATCTCGGCGTGCTCCCGCATTGCCGCCATGCCGATGTAATGCATGGCGGCAATCCCAAGTCCCATGAAGATGCCGCTGAATACGAGGAAAAGCGGCGGTGCGCTCTGACGATTGATGAAATAAAAGCCGGCGCCGGTTACGAAGATCGCCACAACTAGCGAAAGCGTGGTTAATCCGATGTCGTAGGACATCGGTATCGGCGTGTTGAAGGCAAGCATGGCGATGAAGTGCATCGACCATATTCCGCCACCCATTGCGATCGCGGCCGCCACCAGCCACACTCGAGGCGCAACTGCTCGGGTGGCCGCCACGCGCCCGCCGAGATCGAGGGCGGTATAAGATGCAAAGGCGGCGACCAGAATGGACAGCGCGACGAGATGCGGATTGTATGTTCCGGTAACGACCATAGGGACGGTCCTAATTTTGGAACAGAGACCAGTGGACGGCACGCCCGCCGTTTGACAACCTAAGGTACATCATTCCGGTCTCCGGAGTCATCGGCTCGCCGCCGCTTAGAGCAGCACAACACGCAAATCCTGCGGATGCGGCGCAAACTGGAGGCCGATCCGGGCGCGCCCGCATCCCGCTGAAAGTCACCGATGTAACCGGATTTACGATTCCCGAGATCAACCTGTGATCCGGGGGAGGGAGCCTCAGACTCAGCTAACAAGTGGCCGAGCCATTGACCAGTCGCGTGCGTAGAGGATCGCGGACGTTCGGCCGTCGGGAGGAAGCATGACTATGGGTCGATGGTGCGTGCTGATCGAAATGGCGCTCGGTATGGCGTTCTTTGTGGGTACGCCGGCGATGGGTCAATCCCAACCTTCTCAGAACGACATCGCTAACTCACTACCCTCGACGAACCTCTCCGCTGACCCGACGGTCGATCGCGGCAGACTTCCGAGGCCGGCTCCGGGATTCGCGGATGCCCACGTGGCATCGAATCCGCAGGCGCCCGACGCGAAAGTGGTTGGGGAGAAGACCTGTGTCGCCTGCCATACACTGGAGGCCGATCATTTTACACACACCCTGCATTCGCTGGGACTGCACGTCGCGAATCGATCGGATCCGACCATTCCCGTGTGCGAAGCCTGTCATGGCCCCGGATCGGAACATGCCGCGAAGCCGCAAATCAAAGGGCTCATCATCGGATATACCAAGCATTCCGGTACCCCGATCGACGTTCAGACGAAAACCTGCCTGACCTGTCACGCGGGCGGGCCGCGCGATCACTGGCAGGGATCGGTCCACCAGCGCAACGACTTGTCTTGCAGCGACTGCCATAACCCCATGGCGAAATTCTCGGTGCAGGGGTTGATGGCGAAGGCGTCGATCAACGATACCTGTGCACAGTGTCACCGGGATATCCGCGCGCAATTTGATCGCCGCTCCCATATGCCGCTCCCCGAAGGGCAAATGAGCTGCGACGATTGCCATAACCCGCATGGCGCCCTGACCAACCCGTTGCTCAAGACCAATACGGTCAATGAGACGTGTTATGAGTGCCACGCGGAGAAGCGCGGTCCGTTCTTGTTCGAGCATGCGCCCGTTCGCGAGAGCTGCCTCAACTGCCACACGCCACACGGCTCGAATCAGAACACGCTGCTGGTCGCCCCGATTCCGTTCCTGTGCCAGCAGTGCCATACCAATTTCCTGCACCCCAACGACCTACAGACGCGGCAGGCGTTGGGGACCGGCTCAAATCCGGATGAACGCATCATGGGGCGAGGCTGCCTCACTTGTCACGCGAATATTCACGGGTCGAATGCACCTTCGGGCGTACGGTTTCACGAGTAATGCACGAGGAACTGCGAATGGGAACTCACACGATGCGAAAACGGAAAGTCGACGCGCTCGTGCTTCTGTTGGCCGTGCCCGCATTCGCGTTGGCGGACAGCGGAGTCGGAGTCGATACGTGGCGGGCCAACAAGCTCGACCCGACGGGCGGGCAAGCTACCGAAGCCCTCGATCCTGACGGTACGAGCTGGCTCGAGCCGGGGCAGCATCGCTCGCCGACGGGAAGCTTGTATGGGACTCCCACGGAAGAGCCACATCCGGAGACCTTGAGCATCTGGCAGATCTATGGAACCTTCGATGTCGGCTACTTGCATATCACCGGCGCGAAAACCGCGCTCTACGATCGCTATACGAGATGGCCGACCAACGGTCCGGCGTTCAACTTCGACGTCAATGCCGAGCGGCCGTCGGACGGCAGCTACGCCGAGGCGCGCGGGAGCCGAATCAGCGCAGAGGATCAATACTACGAAGCCGTGTACGGCAAGGCCGGTGCCTACAAAGCACAGATCTTCGTGCGCGACATGCCGAATCTTTTGTCGACCGACGCGAAGTCGATCTTCAACGGGGCGGGAACGAATAATCTCACGCTGGCCGGTGGGCTCGTTCCCGGCGGCAGCACGCAAGCGCAAGTCGCGGCCGCCTCGGCCGCCGCACCGGAGACCTGGCTCGGAACGCAGCGCAACAAGCAGGGCATCGCACTCTCCGCCTATCTCACGCCGCATTGGACCGTGTACCTCAATGCCAGCGACGAGGAGCGCACGGGCACGCGGCCCTACGGCGGACCTTTCTTCTTCGATTTCGACAACATCGGTGGCTCTGTTTTGGAAACGATCAAGCCGATCGACGACAACACCGTCAATATCACCGCGGGCGCGCGCTATGCCGGGTCCGAATGGCGCTTCGATATCGGCTATTCGGGATCAATCTATCGCGATCGCTATCTTTCCTATACGTTCCAGGATCCGTTCGTACTGGGACCGCCGCTCGTGCCCGGAACCGTGTCCTCGCCCCTCACCCAAGGCCAAATGTCGATGGAGCCGGATAACGTCTATCACAATTTGCACACGACGGTCACCCGCCTGCTGCCGATGAACGGCGAGGCCTCGCTGACTGCGGGTGTCGGAGAAATGAGCCAAAACGACAACCTCATTCCTCCCACCAATTGCCAGGGTACGTTCGGGTACTCTTCCACCGGCACGTTCGCCATAGGGCCGCAAAATCCACAGCTGTTCCCCTGCCGTCAATGGAATACGACAGCGGCGCTGTCGCGGGCGAGGGCTAACATGGCCATCGTCACGACCTTGACCCAGGGCACGCTGGTGCTGCAGCCGACCAGCGACGTGAGCGTTCGCGCCGGTGCGAAATACTATCGCGAGGACTATCGCAATCAGTACGTGATGTACAACCCGCAGAACGGCGACTACGGGTATGTGGCTGAGAACGGCGCGCAGGGCAGCATCGTGCCCGGTCCGGGCATCTGGAATCCGATGACGTATCCCGTGACCAGCGATGTGCAGGTGAAGAGCATTCCCTATAGCTGGCAGACGATCGAAGCGTACGGCGGCGCCGACTGGAAATTCTCGCGGCATGACACGGTGGGCTTGACCTACACCTTCGATCACTATAGCCCGGCGCATCGAGAAGTGAGCCATGTCGATGACAACACCATCAAGCTCAATTGGACGGATAAAAACCTCAGCTGGCTCACGTTCCGGTTCAATTACACGTATTTGAAACGATCGGGGAGCGTCTACAACTCCGACCCCTATGCCTTCGCGTTCTTCCAGAACCTGCCGGGGTTCGTACCGTCGGATGATACGGTCACGGCTTGGACCGTCGATGCCCAGCGCAAGTACGACATTTCGGATCGTACGGAAAACAAAGTCGATTTGATGGCGACCCTGATGCCGCGTCCCGACATGACGGTCACAGCCACTGTGCGCGCTGATTGGAATCAGTATCCGACGCAAATCGGCCGCCAGGGCTACCATAGCTCCGCGGCCATGTTGCAATGGGAATGGCAGTTTCAGACACTCACCAGCATGAATGCATGGGTCGGTCTCGATCATTCAAGCATGCACATGGCGAACGTCAATGATGCGGGCGCGCCTTTGGCAACGGATACCCCGAATGCTGCGCTTGGCGGCCCGACGTATCCGCTCGCGGACCGGTGGTGGGCGGCCGACGAGCAGCGCAACTGGTCGGGCGGCGCTTCACTGACTCACTATTTCGGCGCCACACGCTATGTCGGGCCCACGCGTTTGGATTTCAGTTGGAACTACCAGGCGTCTCGCGGCATCACCAGCTACAACTTTTCCTCGCCCGGTGCCCTGACGTACGCCTCCGTCGCCCCCACGGCGGACAGCCAGTTTCCCGCGATGACCTACATTGTCAATTCCCTGACGATGAGCTTCACCGTGCCGTTGAGTGATCGCGCGACGCTGCGCCTCTATGACTACTACGAGCGTGGTCAGATCAGCGATTGGCACTATGCCGGATTCAACAACACATTGGTGTACGGCAACAGCGTGTATACCGACGGCGGCCCTCAAGGATACAACACGAACATGGTCGGTCTGTTCGTCAACGTCAAGCTGGGAGCCGGGCGATGAGAGAATCCAACCGCATGTTCAGCTCACCGGTCGCAGTTGCCGTGGGTGCGCTACTCCTGATCGCGTCGGGCACGCCGGCGGCCGTGCCGAGCTATACGGATCTGCGGCACATCGAGCCGGTCCACGGCGATGCGGTCGCCGGAGCCAAAAAGGCGACCGTGTGCGCTGCCTGCCATGGGGCGAATGGGGAATCCGTGGCCCCCACGTTTCCGCGCTTGGCGGGCCAGCGGGCCGATTATCTGTATCACCGGCTTGTTTCCTTCAAGCGGGCCGATCCGAAGGATCCGTACTATTCCGTGTCGCCGATGACGCCGAACGTTGCTAGTTTGAGCGACACTGATATGCGCGATCTCGCCACGTATTTCTCGTCGCAGACGCCGCCGACGACCGCCGCCGCCGCGGCGCCCGGTGAGGGTGAAGCGTTGTTTGTTGCGGGCGATTCTGCGCGTGGCATCCCGCCCTGCCAGGGATGCCACGGCGCCGAGGCCGGCGGACCTTCGATCAGCACCGGTCAATATGCCGTCTATCCGTCGCTGCGCGGGCAGTACGCGCCGTATCTCATTGCGCGGCTGACGAGCTTCCGCAAGAACCTGCCGCATGACACCACCAACGACTTCATCATGGGCAGCGTGGCGCAGACCCTCGATGATGAGTCGATTCAGGTCATCGCGGCCTGGCTCAGTTCGCTGACGCCGAGTCGAATCCCGACTCGCTGACCCCCTAGTTATGAGTCGAATAGTTCAACCAAGAGGATAGACAATGCAAAAGCAAATTTCACGCCGTACACTCGTCAACTACGCGCTTATGGCCGGCGCATGTCTGCCGGTGCTGCACATCGGCAGACAAGCCGCGGCCGCCGAGCTTGCGCCATTGGATCCGAATGATCCGACGGCAAAATCACTGGGGTACAGAAGCGATTCGTCAAAGGTCGACGCATACGCGAATCCAACGTACAAACCCGATCAAACCTGCGCCAGCTGCGCGCAATTTCAGGGCAAGCCCGGTGAGCAACAGGGCGGCTGCAATATTTTCGTCGGCAAGAGCGTTGCCGCCGGTGGCTGGTGCAAGGTCTGGGCGAAGAAGCCCGGCGCCTGAGAATTGTTCTACGTTATCGCTTGCGCGGTGCCGCCTGGAAGCGCTCAGAATCGGCGAGGGCGAGTCCCGCCTGCACGTCCGGGCGGGTTACGGATGTAATCGCGGCGGATCGCCGCGGATGGCCGGCGGCGCATCGGCAGCGGGCAGGCTGAAATAAAAGGCCGCGCCTTCGCCCGGCGTCGATTCGGCCCACACGCGCCCACCATGGCGCTGAACGATGCGCTTCACGATGGAAAGTCCGATGCCGGTTCCTTCGAATTCGGTTGCGGAATGCAAGCGCTGGAACACGCCGAACAGTTTGTGTGCGTAGGTGGCGTCGAACCCCACACCATTGTCGCGAACCACATAGATATTGTTGGAACCTTCGCTCGTTGCGCTCACCTCCACCCGCGGCTGCGGGCGTCCCCGGGTGAACTTGAAGGCATTCGACAGCAGATTGGTGAGTACCTGTTCGAGGAGCGAGCTGTCGCCGATGCAGTCCGGCAGTTCTCCTATCGCGACCGTCACATCTTGGGCGTCGGCGAGGTCGGCAGGTTGCGCCTGCGCGCGCACGGCGGCCGCGACGCGAGCGGCGAGGCTGCGTATATCAACGACACCCGTTCGGAGCGGCTTGCTGCCGAAGCGCGCGAAGGCCAGGAGATCGTCAATGAGCTGCGACATTCGCTGCGAGCCCGCGCGTGCCCGGTCCAGCATTCGGCGCCCCTCCGCCGGTATAGTGTCGCCGTAGTCCTCCAGGAACATCTGGCAAAATGCATCAACCACCCGCAAAGGTGCGCGCAGGTCGTGGGAGATCGAATAGGAAAACGCTTCCAGATCCTTGTTCGCCTGTTCGAGCTCGCTCGTTCGTTGATCGATGACCCTATGGAGGCGGCGTATTTGCAGTCCGCGCGCGATCACTTGCATCAAGGCGTTCAGCTTGATCGGCTTCAATACATAGTCGATCGCACCGCCCTTCATCGCCTCCACGGCCGAATCGATCGTGCCGTGACCGGTCATGACGATGCAGGCGATATCGGGTGACAGCTCGCGCGCGGCGTTGAGCAGCGCGATGCCGTTCATCTCGGGCATCATCAGGTCCGTGAGCAACACGTCGAATGGCTGTTCCCGCAGCATATCGAGCGCGGAGCGTGCCGACTGCGTGCCGGTGGTCGTGTAACCCTCGATGGAAAGAGTGTCGCACAAGGCCTTCAAGTGCGGGGCCTCGTCATCGACGATTAGAATCGATGCCTGTGGCGGGTCGGTCATGCGGTCAACTCCGCGAGTATTTCGCGCAGTTCGGCCAAACGCGGCGGTTTGTTCAGTACACGATCGACGTGAGGCGGCACCTCTTCGTCAGCGACGAGACGCTGGCCCCAGCCCGTGAGCATCACAATGGGGACCGTCGGCGACACTGCGCGTACCTTGGCGGCGACCTTGCGCCCATCGACATAGGGCATGCCCAGATCCGTCACCACGACATCGAACGGCGTTCCGCCGGCGACGGCGGCGGTGAAAGCATCGATTCCCGCCTGGCCTCCGCTCGCCGCCGTAATCAAGTGTCCATCACCCTCCAGCGTGTCGCGAAGCGATTGAAGCAGAATCGGATCATCGTCCACCAGCAGGATCCGCAGCGGGGATTGCGTCGGCACGAGCACCGGTACCAAGCCGGACGTCGACGTGTCCGGCACGGAGAGCGTGAAAATCAGCCGCATGGTCGTGCCTTTGCCCGGTTCACTGGCGATCTCCAGTTCCGCACTATGGCGCTGGATCATCCCATAGACCATCGCCAGCCCGAGGCCGGTACCGCGCTCGCCCTTGGTGGTATAGAACGGCTCCAGGCAACGGCGCCGGGTCTCTTCATCCATGCCGAGCCCCGTATCGCTCACCTCCAGGCACACGCGCTGGGGCCCCGCCAGCGCGGTGCGCAATGTGAGAATTCCGCCGTTCGGCATCGCGTCCACGGCATTGAAAATGAGGTTCGTCAGAGCATCGCGGACTTCGCTCTCGGCACCCATGAGATCAGGCAGGTCATCGGCAAGCTCGGTGCGTAGGTCGATCATGATGCCGCGCTGTTGCGCAACATCGCTCCAACGCGCGCGCGTGAGTTCGATGATCTGCTGCACGGCCCGATTGATGTGAATACGCCCGAGCACGATCTGCGGCTCGCGCGGTCGATAGAATTCGCGCATCCGCGCCACGGTCTCCGCCACATCCTCGATCGCGCGTTGAATCGTCACGAGATACGAGCGGGTGCGTTCGCTCAGGTTCGGTTCGCGTTCGAGCAACGATTCCGTATACAGGGCGACCGGCGAGATCGCATTGTTGATATCGTGGGCGATGCCGCTGGCCATCTGTCCCAGCGCGCGCAGGCGCTCTTGCTGCAGCGCCGTCTGCTGGCTTTGACGCAGATCATCGTAGGCGCGCTGGAGCGCGCCATAGAGCTGCGCCTGTTGCGTCGCGAGCGCGACATGTTCGCTCACTTGGCGCAAGAACTCGCAATCGCCGCTGGTAAAGGCATCGGCCTCGCGACGCGAGGCGATGAGCATTCCGAATACGTTGCTTTCTATCAATAGAGGCGCAATCACCAGCGAGCGGAAGCCGCCAGCCGCGAGGCGCTGCGGCAGGGGGAAGGGTACCTCCCGCACGTCGGGCTCGTACACGAGGTGTCCGCGCAGGCACTTGGAAATCCCATTGTCGTCGATGGGAATATGCGTGTGATCGGCGATTCCCATCGCCGCCGCGGCGGGTATGCTGCGCGCTCCGATCGTGCGGGCGATCAAGTAGTCGTCTTGCGCCTCATGCAGGCAGATGCAGCCGAACTCGATCGGCATGTCATCCTCGAGGCGCTGCAGCACCACCTGAAAGATACTTGCCGGGTCTTGTCGTTCGCCGATCGCGCGGGTGATTTTCTGCAGGAGGTCGAGACGGCTCAGCTGCGCTTGCGTGCGCTCAAGCATATGGTTGAAGCCATCCGTGAGCAGGCGCAGCTCATGACCCTGCGCCGGCGCGGCGCGAACGGAATAATCGCGCCCTCGTGACACGGCTTCGGCGGTTTGCGCGAGCGCGAGTATCGGTTCCGAGATCTGGCGCTGCAGACTGCGCGAAATGAGATACGCGAGCAGGAAGCTCGCCGCGATGACCGCGGCGGCAATTCCACCGAAAAGACGCAACCAGTCGAAAAGTGCGCCGAGATCCGATTTCAGGAATAGCGTCCCGAGCCGCCGCTGTCCCATCAGCACCGGTTGAAAACCGACCAGGAAATGGTCCTCGAAGCGATAACCATCGGCGCCGGGCATTGGCGGAAACCCGCCGCTCTTGAGGCCTTGCGGATAGGTCGCGAAAAGCTGCCCGGCTGAATTGTAAAGTCCGGCCGATACGACATGCGGCTCCGCCTTGAGCGCCGTCAGAATCTCGGCGGCATCTTTGGCATTGTCGAACGCCAGCGCGGCGGTGCTGTTGGTGGCGATCACCTGGCCGAGCGTCGAAAGGTTGCGGACGGTCGAGTAGCGGAATGTAAGAAACTCGTGAGCCACGAAGGAGGCGGACGTGAGCAACAGTACTGCCCCACTGGTGAGCAGAATCATCGTCATGAGCTTGCGCCGGATGGGCGTGTGACCGGATGACATGGATTAGCCCGCCGATGTCACGAGCTCTGCCGGTCGCAGAAGTTTCGAGCTGATTGAAAGACCGACGGCCTTCGCGGCGTCCGCATTGATTCGCAGGCGAATGCGGTTGTTTTCGGCGACAAATCGGATCATCACGCCGCGCTGCGCCGGGTCTTCGATATCGCTTACGGTGAGAATGCTGCGCCCTGCCAACGCCGCGCGAATCTCCTCAACGCGCGCCGCCTCGGAACGGCTGATGAATAGAACCTGGCAGTGCCGAATCTCCGTCACGCTGCGATAGCGCTCTACGACGAAGCTCCGCCCGTTGAGGGTCTCGCCGCGGACCGCGCCTTCCAGCGCAGATCCGAAGGGATCCGTTCCCAGCACGCCGATGACGAAGGGTGCGGCGGCATCTTCGAAACTTTGCGGCGGCCATTCCACGAACTGTGCGAAGTTGAAGAGGAAGACCGCCTTCACTTGATACTCGGGCGAGGTCTCAACCGCCGAGTTCGCGAGACCTGATACGACTAGAGAGATCAGCGTTGCGATCACCAGAGCAAAACCGGAAAACGTGTTACTTGATTGGCGCACCCGTATGATCCGCTACCAGCCGTAGCTTATCTTTCCGTACACGCTGCGCTGGATTTCCTCGCGGTTTGGGATCGCGATCGGAAGACCGTATTCAGGGTGATGACTATGCAAGAGGTTTTGACCCACGATGGCAAGTTCGAGTTTCGGAATAGGATGCCAGCCGAGATGAACATCCAATTCAAAGTAGCTTGGCACCGTGGCAGGCACGCCACCGTTGTTGGCGATCAGTTTGTCCACCCATCGGAGTCCGCCATCGAGTTCGATGTTTCGTAGCAAATCCACGGACGAGCGCAACGAGAATTGCTGTTGGGGGTCTTGCGTTTCGTTGAGAGCCTTATTGAAATCGAACTGACCTGATTTGACATGGATGCGTTCTTTCAGTAAATCGTAACCGCCGTGCAGGCGCCACTGATCGATTATTTGATAGTCCATACTCAACTCGGCGCCATACGTGTCGCCGGCAAGATTGTTTGCGAAGAACACCGGCGCAATGGTAACGGGTGTGTAACTCAAGCTCCGCACGTTGTCGTAATCGTTGTAAAACGTGGATAGGGAAGCGGAGATCTTGGATCCGAGGCGAGCCCTGTAGCCCAACTCATAAGCGATCAACGTTTCCGATCTGAAGCTGGACTCGCCGACGAGGATGGGAGTCAATGGATTGGGCTCGCGTATGTCGCGGTCGATTCGCGACGGCGTTCGCACCGCGCGCGAGACTGCCGTCCAGAGCATTTGATCGGCAGCCACATTCCATTGCAGCCGGCCGCTGGGTTCCCATTCGAATCCGGTGTAATCGTTATGTTCGAGCTTCGACCCTAACGTGAGAAATACGTCCTTTATCAGCATGACCTCGTCCTGCACGAAGCCGCTAGATAGATTGCGATTGAGTGTCGGGGGTACAAAGGCCAGGTTCTGGGCTTGCTGGACGACATCGTGGGTGAAGCGGTAACCCAATCCCCAGGCAATCCGGTTTCGCTCGTTCAGGTGAAAATGATGTTGAAAGTCCAGGTCGTAGGTCTCGAGATCGTCGGTCAGGATCTGGGCGGACGCGAACTGGTTGGTGATGGGATCCACGAGGTGGGTCCGATCGTAGTACAACTGCAGGCTCGTATTGGACTCGGCTGAAATGATATGAGACCAGCGGCCCAGAAGATTACCCCCCGCCGTGCTTCCATTCCCGCCCGCCGAGACGTTCAAGTCGCTTCCGTAGAGGTCGCCCTGGACGGTCAGGACATTGCCCTGGGATGCGTACGAATCGACGCGGAATCCACCCTGGCGCATGTTCCACGAGTCCGAAGCATTGTTTCCGGCGGCATACACTTCGTTCCCGCGGTCAAAATATTTGCCGTAGGCTCTGAAGAAAATATCGGGCGCCAATGTACCGCCGTAACGCAAGCCGGCGAAGCTTTTCAGTTCCGGCTCCCCGCCGCCGGTCTCGAGATAGAGCCCCTGGGTGTCTTTGGCGCTCTTGCTGCTGATGTTGATGACGCCATTGACGGCGTTGGCGCCCCAGAGCGTGCCGCCGGGCCCGCTAATGACCTCGATTCGATCGATGTCCTCCAGCAAATAATCCTGCACGTTCCAAAAAACGCCCGAAAAGAGCGGTGTGTAAACCGTGCGCCCATCGACCAAGACCAAGAGTTTGTTGCCAAGAGCGGTGTTAAACCCACGCGCGCTGATGGCCCAGTCATGAGAATTCTGCTGCGCCACGTCCAGATTGTCCGCCAAGCGCAGCGCTTCCGGAATACTCGATGCGCCGGAGCGGCGGATTTGGTCTTGGGTGATGACTTGAATCGCTGCCGGCGCTCGCCCATAGGGCTCCGCCTGTTTCGACACGGAGGTCACATCCAGACTCATCAATTCTTCGATGCTCATCTGCTTGAGGGCACCGATCGATAGGCTATCGCTCTCCGCGGCTCCCAGGGCACTACGACAGGTAACTCCGTAGATCGAGACCAGCAGCAGACGAACAAGCGTGCGGCGTACCTCGAGCACTCGACGTCGATCCATCCCCATTCCTCCTTGTCCCTCGCTCCCTGTCCACGATATCTGAATATCCCTGGTAGATCTGCGCGAAACGACAGGGATTAATAGCACAACGGGAGATCGATAAAAATCGACTCGCGCAACGCACCCGACCAGCGCAACGCGCCGTTAGGGGATTCCCCTACCACAAGTCATTATGTTGGGTTCTTCTCAGCGGGGGACTGCAAAAGGCGTACGGGTTTCCTGCTCAAAGCGTGCGGTGAGACGCTGACCCTCGGTGAAGAATCTGGGATTCTATTTCGAACTGACTGCCAAAGGATCTTTGTGCTCGCAGGAAGCGTGGAACGGTAGGATGGAAACACCCCTTCGGTTGCTGTTGGTCGAGGACATGCCGGCTGAGGCGGAACTCGTCGTGCGCGAGTTTGCGCGCTATGGAATCTCGTGCGATTGGCGTCGAGTCGACACCGAGCTCGGGTTCATTCAGGAGATCACGGCCCTTCGACCGCACGTGATCGTGTCGGACTTCTCGCTGCCACGTTTCGACGGTCTGTCGGCGCTCCGGGTAGCCCAGACGCACGCACCGAACGTGCCGTTCATATTTCTGTCGGGCACGATCGGGGAGGAAACCGCGATCGAGTCGCTACGCAGCGGCGCAATGGACTACGTATTGAAGAACAATATCGCGCGACTCGTGCCTGCGGTTGAGCGGGTCCGACGGGAAATGCAGTCGCGCATGGAGCGCCGGCGCACCACGCAGCAGTTGCGCGACATCATAGCCACCTCGCAGGACTGGATTTGGGAACGCGGAGCGGACGACAGGATCGTGTTCACGAGTCCGTCGGTGGTCCAGATTCTGGGCCGCTCTCTGGAGTCCGTGCGGCACGAAAGCTTCCTCGCTTTGGTGGCCGCCGAGGATCGCGCTGTCGTTGCAACCAGTCTCAACGAATTGTGCGAGAGGCGCACCACGGTGCGATTCCTTGCGCGCTTTCTGCGTGAGAGCTCGAGCCCCGCCTGGCTCGAGACCCGCGCGCTGGCGCGTCTCGATGCGAAGGGAATCGTCATCGGTATTCGCGGCTCCAGCCGCGACGTAACCGAGCAGCAGGAGCAGCAGGCTCGCATTTCTCATCTGAAGCGCGTTCTTCAGATGGTCAGCGGCGTGAATGGCGCCCTGGTCCGTCTGCGGGACCGCGATTCGATGCTCAGGGAAACCTGTCGGTTGGCGGTCAATGTAGGCGAGTATTTATTGGCGACCGTCTGGCTGATCGAGTCCGGTGGCAGCACGATTCGTTCGGTGGTTACCGCGGGTGTCTGCGAGGCGGAATTTGCCGGTGGCAGTATGCCGCTCGCGGGCTCTGACGCCGCGGACCCCAGCATGATGGCGAAGGCGATTCGGACGCAACAGGCCGCGGTCGCTCACGACATCACGGATCCCACTGCCCCCGTGTGCCACCGCGACATGCTGCGCGCGGCCGACGTTCGCGGACTCGTGGCGCTGCCGCTGCTCGTCGACGGGACTTCAGTCGGTGCGCTGCTGCTCGGCACCGGTTCAGAGAACCAGTTGGATGACGGTGAGCTCAACTTGCTGCGCGAGGTTGCGGCCAACCTGTCCTTCGCCCTGCAATATTTGCAGCGGGAGGATGCGGTGCATTTCCTGTCTTACTTCGATGCGCTGACCGGGCTTGCCAAACGACGACTTTTCTGCGATCGCCTTGGCCGCCGCCTGGCTTCGCGAGTGGGTCCGGAAATTCGGCCCGCGATCGTCGTTTTCGATATCGAACGCTTGGGTGTGGTCAACGATTCAGCCGGGCGGCATGTGGGCGACGCCTTGCTGCAGCATGTCGCCGATCGGCTGCGGCAACAAGTGGCTGAAACCGAAGATCTCGCCCATTTGGGCGGTGGGACCTTTTGTGTTTCGATGCCGCTGCTGGGATCGGTGGATCACGCGGTCGCACGACTGCACGAACGCATCGCGGCGCTGTTCGCGCGACCGTTCGAGTTGGAAGGCCATACGATTCGCGCAGTCGCCCGCGCCGGCATCGCGCGCTTTCCGGAGGACGGGGAGAACGCGCTGGAACTGATCGAGAATGCTGAAGCGGCTCTGAAGAGCGCCAAGTCGGCCGGGGAACGTTTTCTTCCGTACCGCTTACAGATGCATCGCGGCCAGGACAAGCGTCTGGAGTTGGAGACGCGCCTGCGCGCGGCGCTCGAGGAGCGTCAGTTCGTGCTGCACTATCAGCCGAAGGTCGATGTCGGCAGCGGCGAGTTGGTTGGTCTCGAGGCCTTGATCCGCTGGCAGGATCCTGCGCGAGGGCTGATCGCGCCCTCGGAATTCCTGCCCGTCCTCGAGGCCACGCAAATGATTGTCGAGGTCGGAGAATGGGTGCTCGACCAGGCGCTGGAGGACGCACGCCGATGGTTCGATGCCGGCCTGCAGACTCGGGTTGCCATCAATGTCTCGCCGTGGCAGCTGCGGCGCGGGAACTTTGCGGACCGGGTCCTCGAACGGCTGAACGGCCGGGAATGCTTTCCGGGCGGACTCGATTTGGAAATTACCGAAAGCGCGTTGCTGCAGGATCCTGATGAGACGAGGCGCAAGCTGGAACTTTTGCGGGTATCCGGCATCGGCATTGCCATCGATGACTTCGGCACCGGGTACTCTTCGCTGAGCCGGCTGTCGATGCTGCCCGTCGATACGCTCAAGATCGATCGGTCGTTTACCAGCGGTCTCCCTGCCAATGAAGTCTCTTTGGCGCTCGTCTCCACAATCATCGCGCTCGCGCGCACATTCCGCCTCGTGACGGTGGCGGAGGGCGTCGAAACCGTCGCTCAGCTCGAGACTTTGCGAAAACTGGGATGCGAGCAGTCTCAGGGCTATCTGCACGGCAAGCCGCAACCCTATGAAGAAATCACCCGCCGCCTCGTCGAGGCTAGAACGGCAGCCCGTGAATCTGACCGCCCATGCACATCAGCATCGGCAACGACAGGATGAAGTTGATGCGCGACGCCCTGGCCGCAATCTTGCGCGCCGCAGCCTTCTCATCGTCGGTCGCCGATACGATGCCGAGAATTTTCTTTTGGTTCGGCCAAATGAAAACCCAAACATTGAACAACATGATGGTGCCGAGCCAGGCACCGATGCCGATCGTACGCACTCCCGGCTGCAACGCGAACGCCTTGAAAATGCCGCTCAGGTTGCCCTCCCCGTAGCCGACCATCAAGTAGATCGCCCCGGTCACCCAGGTAGCGACCGCAGCCCAGCGGAACCACAGCAGCGCCCGGGGTGCGATGTACTTGGAGATCCCCGCGCCGCCGGGGCCGCCTTTGTCGGCGGCCGCGGCCGCAAGCCCCGGCGTCTGCACCACATTGAAGTAATACAAGAGACCAATCCACATGACGCCGGAGACGATGTGCAGCCAGCGATCGATCCGCACCGGGTGGAACGCGACACCCAGTCCACCCCAAACGCTGAGCAAAATGCCGATGATCACGGCGAGCACGAAACCGGTAGTAATGGCTCCCTTGACAGTATTGAGCGGATGCATATGAATCTCTCTCCGACGTTGATTATTGGGTGTTTTTGCGGTGTCCCGGGTACGGGTGAGGCAAATTTTGCGCCCGAACATGGACGCCGGTCAAAACTTCAGAAGCCGCGGGCTTGCGGCATGACTCCTGGGGACGGGATGTCAAGGAATCTTCGCGCTGAAGTGTTGACCGGCGCGCGTCCGCGGTCAACCGGGAGGTCAATATTTCCAGTGCATTCAATGCTTTAACTGGCGATCCACCTTGGCCTGCGCCGCTCCGGCCGCCGCAGGCACAGCGGCGCCCCGGGGTGTCCACCATTGCTTGAACTGCCGGCGCGCCATCACGCTGTGTTGGATGGCGAAGATGGACATCAGGAGCAGATTGATGACGAGCGCTTCGGAGGCCGGCACGACCGTTCCGGTGTCGATGTTCTTCGGTACGGCGACTCCCGTGACGAAGCCGATGGCGTAGAGGAAAGTGACGAAGAATACGAGGTAGGAAGTAATTCCATAAAGAAATGCGATGAATGCGCCCATGGGATCTCCGTTGTTCCATCGTCGTCGCTGCCGGGCTTTCGCCGCTCGGGCCTCCGGTAGTGCACGGGGAGTGCCGTTCAGCCGTCGACACGTGCCGCTCGGCCGTCAACGCGCGTTGACGACGATCACATGATCCGAGTAGCTCACCGACAGGCTGGGATCCCGCGCCAGTACCTGGGCCAGCGAGTCTGCATCGTCGGCGTCGAACACGCCGCTAAACTCGCGGCTCGCGACGCCGGCGCCTTCCAGGCGCATCTGCCTGGAGTTATAACGGTTGAATTCCGCGACGATGCGCTCGAGCGTCTGCTGCCGGAATACGAGTCGCCTCTCACGCCAGGCAACGACATCGGCCACATCGGGAACCGCGCGCACGCTCAGCACTCCGCCATGCTCGACTCGCGCCTCTTGACTGGCACCCACGCTGCGGGTCGCCGGATTTGAGCGGACGCCGGCGGCGGGCACATTAAATTGCTCAATCGCCGGATGGCGCTCGGGCGTGATGTTTACCCGGCCTTCTATGACGGCCACTTCGGTGCCGTCGGGACGGTTATAGACGTTGAACTGGGTTCCCACCGCCTGAATGAGCGCGTCGGAGGTGTATACCCGGAAGGGGCGCGCCGCATCATGGTGCACCCTGAAGAGCGCTTCGCCGTGGAGCAGGCGCACTTCACGTGTCTGTCCCGTGAAACGCAACGCGACTTTCGAGCCGGTGTTCAAATGAATGACGGAACCGTCTTCCAGTTCGAATGCGCGCTGCTCGCCGGTCGCGGTGGCAAATTGCTTCCATCCGTAGGTGCCGTCGGCTACGAACGCCCATACCGCGAGGACCGCGACTACCGCACTTGCCGCGGCAGCCACCCACTTCGCGGTCCGTCGCATCCGCGGAATTGCGGAGGCGGGAGGCGATGCGACGCCCAAGGGCACCACGCGGCTGTCGATCTGCGCTATCAGGGCTTCGATGTCGCGCAGACGATGCGAATCCAAGTGCTCCAACGCCTGTTCGACGGTCAGCATGAACAGGAAGTCGCGTACGTTGCGCGGCGAATCCTTCAGCCATTTGACGAATGCCGCGCGCTGGTCCGTGGTTGGGTCGAGCAAGACCTGAACCCAGGCGGACGCCTGTTGCGCATGCAGATATTCAAGCTGCCGATTCGGATGTTCGATACTTTCGCTCATGCTCACTACACTTCGAGTCTGACCCGAAGCTGCGCGCGCGCCTCGACCAGATACTTTTCGATGGTATGGATGGATAACCCCGAGATCTTGGCGGCCTCCGCGTACGAGAGTCCGTCCCGTTTGACCAACAACAGCACCAATTGATGCGTCGGCGACAACTGTTCGAGCGCTCGCTCCAGCCGGTCCTGCAGCTCCAGCCGCTCGGCGACGCCGGCCGGCACGGCCTGATCCGGATTGTCACACAGGTCATCCGTCACTTCCGAATCGAACACGATGCGTTCGTTATGCTTGCGCTGGCGAAATTCACGTACGACATGGGTCGCGATTCCCAGCAGATAGGCGAGCGGCGTCCGCACCAGATCGGCGTCCCGCACGCGCAGCAGCCGGGCAAACACTTCCTGAGCCAAATCGTCGGCGTCGTGCACGTGGTTCACCCGCCGGATCAGGAATCGCTGCAGGTCAACCGCGTGATCGCGGAATGCCGTTCGCGCCAATCGGGCGGCCGCCTTGGCATTATTGGTCTCCATGAGGATATGGTGCCTCTTTTCGAGCAAAACCCGGTAGTCCTTCGCCCGACTACCGGGTTTTCGCCCGACAACGCACTAACAGTGACAAGCCTTAGGATTCGCGCGCTCGTCCGCGCGGCAAGCGATGACAAGAAAGAATGAGGCTGGGTGAGGGGGATCATGCGTTTTCGCAACGTGCTTCTGAATGCATTGGGAGCGCTGGTCGTGTGGACCGGTGCCGGCGCGCAGACACCCGGCAGCACGACCCCATATAGCCTGAGCATCCTGGCGGAACCGCTCGGCGACGCCCTCAATGATCTGGCCCAGCAGACGGGGTTGCAAATCCTGTTTTCCTCCGAGCTGGTCGCGGGTCTTCACGCGCCCGAGGTCAAGGGTTCGCTCACGGCAGACGCGGCGCTGCGCAAGATTCTGTTGAATTCAGGTTTGCGATTCGAGTTCGTCAATCCGCACACGATCACCATCCTGGGGCCGCAAGCCCCCCCGAAGAAGATCGCCGCGTTGCCGAACGACGCCAAATCGGGGGGCGGAACACCCTTGGACAGCGCGGCAGATACCTCCATTCAATCGAAGGAAACCATCATGCGACATAAGAGTCTCATCGCCCGGCTGCTGGCGGTGTTCGCCGTTTGCGGCTCCGGGATGAACGGCGGCGCGGCCTGCGCTCAAGAGGTCAATGCCCATGGCAACGCCGGCGGTTCGATCGAGCTTGAGGAGGTTGTGGTCACCGCGCAGAAGCGCTCGGAGAGCATTCAGCAAGTGCCCATTGCCATCACCGCGTTTTCGGAGTCGACGCTGCGCGCCAAGGGCATCACCGATATCCACGGTCTGTCGGCGCTCACGCCGAATGTGAACCTCGATCAGGGATCGCCGTTTTCGGGTTCCAATTCCGTGCTGTCGGCCTCGATTCGCGGCATCGGTCAGGATGACTTCGCATTCAATCTCGACCCCGGTGTGGGCGTCTACGTGGACGGCGTCTACTTCGCGCGCACGGTCGGCGCCAACCAGAACTTGCTCGACGTCGAACGCATCGAGATCCTCAAGGGCCCGCAGGGCACATTGTTCGGGCGCAATACCATCGGCGGGGCGATCAGCATCGTTACTCGCGCACCCGGCAATGAGTTCACGATTCAAGGCCAGCTGACGGGCGGCAGCTTCAACCGGCGGGACGTCTCGGTATTGACCGACATGCCGCTGGCCCCCAATCTACTGTCGACGATCACGGTGGCCACGCAATACCAGGATGGGTATCAGAAGCGCATCCACTACCCATCGCCCACGCCCTATGTGTCGGATCCGGTGGGTGCATTACACAGCTCGGGCACCGAGACCTTCGACACCCAGGGCGGCGCCAATCAACAGACGATCCGGGCGAAGGTGGTGTGGACGGCCTCGGACTCGGTGACCACGACGTTCTCCGGGGACTGGACCCATACCAATCAACCGTCGACCGCCAGCACCGTTCTGGAAACCGTGACCGATTTTTCCAAGGGAGGAACATTCGGCCCGTTCTTCAACGACTGCCTTTTGGGCCTGCCGCCGGCCACCGCGCTCATCTGCGGTCCGCGCGGCGTGGTCGGTACGTCTCTGTGGCAGGCCAATCTCAGCCCGAATACCACCCGGTTGCTCTGGGGTAACGCGGTGACGCACACCGGCAATATCGACACAACATATGCCAACGGTCAGAACTTCGACAAGCTGGACTCGTACGGCACGGCGGTAACGGTCGACTGGGACATGAATAGCGCCTTCAAATTCCGCTCGATCACCGGCTACCGTCGTCTGCACTGGGCCAGCGGTCTGGATGCCGACGGCTCGCCCATCAACTTCTTCGAATTGAGCTTCGCGGAGGGGCAGCACCAGTTCTCTCAGGAACTGCAGTTGATCGGCGACCTGTTCGACTCGAAACTCAAGCTGGTGGCCGGCCTCTACTATTTCGATGAAGGCGGCTACATTCACGACTTCGTCACCTTCGGCGGCGGGTTATTGCAGGTCGACGGTCCAAACACCCTGGAAACACGGTCCTATGCGGCCTACCTGCACGCCGACTACAAGGTCACGGATCAGATCGGCCTGACGCTCGGCGGGCGTTTCTCGGAGGACCGCAAGACATTCACGGGCGGACAGCAAGACCTGAATGGCTTCGTCTACAAGGCGTCCACCTGTTACCCCTACAGCGATCCCGCCAATGCTCATCTCAATCCGCACATTCCCGCCGGGGTAACGTGTCAGCAGGCGCTCGGCTATCCGAATCCCGACAATCCCTATCAAGTCTATCCCTACGGCGAAAATCACCAGAACTTCAGCGTATTCACGCCGACCCTTGGCATTCAATATCACTTCAATGCAGATGTGATGGCCTACCTGTCCTATGCGAAGGGATTCAAAACCGGCGGCTGGACCACTCGACTGGAGGTGCCTCTGCCCGCGGGCTCGTCGGCCCCGTCCTTCGGCCCGGAGACCGACCGCACCTATGAGCTTGGTCTGAAATCGGAGTGGTTCGATCGCCAACTCATCGTGAACGCGGCGGCTTTCTACAGCCACTACGACGGCATTCAATTGACCTACCAGATCAGCACCTCGCCGGTCACGCAGAACGCCGGAAATGCCGAAATCAAGGGCGCCGAATTGGAGGTCCAGTCCCTGTTGAATTCCCATGTTTCGCTGACCGGAAACATCGGCTATCTGGACGCAAAATATGTCGAGATCAACCGCTACGCGCAGGCGTACACCGGCGGCAGCCTGCCCAAGACGCCGCGAATCAAATTCGCATTGAGCCCGGACATTCACACCAGCCTCCCGAATGGCGCGACCCTGCGGCTCGGCGCGGACTACACGCACACGAGCGAGATGTTCAACGACGTACAGAACTCGCCGCTGCTCGCGCGTCCCAAAGAAGACATGATCAACGTCTCCACGTCCATCGTGGCGCCGGACGGCCGTGTGACGTTTACGATTGGCGGCACCAACCTGACGGATCGGCGCTTCATCACCACCGGGCAGCCGCAGGTTGCCGGCGGCGTCGTGTTTGGAACCTACAACGCGCCGCGCGAGTGGTATGCGACGTTGGGGTTGAAGTACTGAGGCAGCGCTCCACCCCGATTCGCAGGTCTTCCAGCAATCGTCGGCGGAACGCCGTACGATATCAGCGGACAGCAAAATCGGAGCGGACGAAGTAACCATGTTCTTGCAGATTCGCGGACACGAAAAGGATCTCGGCGGCGACTTTCGCGTCTCGCGATTGCTGCCCTCCGTCGCATGTCGTGCCGTGGGACCCTTCGTGTTTCTTGATCATTTCGGTCCGATGAAATTCCAGCCCGGCATGAATATCGATGTCCGGCCTCATCCTCACATTGGTCTGGCCACGGTGACCTACTTGTTCGACGGGGCGATAATGCACCGCGATAGCCTGGGATCCGTCCAACGCATTGAGCCCGGTGCCATCAACTGGATGAGCGCGGGCCGCGGAATCGTGCACTCGGAACGCACGCCGGGCGATCTGCGCCAGAGAGTCTTTGGTGTTCATGGGCTGCAACTCTGGGTTGCGCTACCGCGAGACCGCGAAGAGGACGAACCCAGTTTTTGTCACGCTCCGGCTGAGCTATTGCCGCGCTTTGCGGAGAAAGGCCTCGAGGTCCGAGTTCTGGTGGGCACCGCGTTCGGGCAAACTTCGCCCGTGAAAACCGCATCGGAAACCCTTTTTGTCGCGATGCGGTTGGCTGTGGACGCAGAAGTGGAACTGCCCTGCGTTGCACCGGAACTCGCCGTCGCCGCCATCGGCGGCGACATCCTGATCGATGGAGAGCGGGTGGAGCGCGGCACGCTCGCCGTGCTCGAGAGCGGGCGAACCGCGAGGCTTCGGGCAATCGACGGGGGCGACATCGTCGTCATAGGGGGTGCGGCGCTCGATGAACCTCGATTCCTATGGTGGAATTTCGTGTCCTCCAGCAAGGAGCGCATTCGGAAGGCCGCGGACGATTGGGCAAATCATCGCATGGGAGAGGTTCCGGGCGAAACGGACGAGATTCCGTTGCCGGGTCAGGGCTTTAGTTGACGGTGACGCGGCGTTACGGCGTCGGCCGCGGCGATCGCCGCCGCAGCGCCGCGAGAAAGCCCGCTTTGTCGGCGGGCGAGATCAGCAGCACGCGACCGCCGCCGAAGGCGATTTCGAGGCGAGCGGAACAACGTCGTAATGCAGTCACCTCCCGTATTCTTGCAGGAAAGGTTCGCACACACTCGGACCAACTCACAATAGTCCGGCCGCCCATCAACTCACTGGGCCAATAGGCTCGATGAGACGGCTCGGAAACGCGCGATGGTCCGCCGTCATTCGGCTGGCCAAGCGCCCACGCCGCGGTTAAACCCGGTGCGAATGGCTGCCGGGGGGGCAAATGGCTCCCCGGGGGGCGATAATAGGATGATGACCGCCACGCCTGGATCTATTCCGCGAGCCAACGCCATTCTCGATGCAATTCGCAGCCATCCCCAGCTGCCGGGGCTGGCCACGAACATCGGCCGGATCGTGGCCATTGCCGACTCCGAAAACGAGTCGATCCAGGAACTCCGCGATGTCATCCTCGCGGACGTTCACTTGACGCAACGTATCCTTGCCATCGCCAATAGCGTCGGCTACCGGCTCCACTCTGGTTCGGGCGTCAGCACCATATCCAAGGCAATCGTCGTCATCGGCTTCGAACAGGTCAAGGTGATCGCGCTCGGCATGATGTTTGTCGACCAGATCCCGGACCAGGAGCGGGCCGCTGCCATGAAGGGGGAACTGATCCGGGCCCTTCAGGCTTCCCTTCTGGCACGGGAAATGTCTCGACAACTGGCGCCCGACGACAGGGAGAAAGCCGGCATCGCGGCGCTCCTCGGCAACGTCGCCAGGCTGCTGCTGGTCATGATTGATTTCAAGCGTTTCGTGGAGATTTCGCGGCGTGTGGATGCCGGGGCCACCGAGGCGACCGCGTCATATGAAGTCCTCGGTATGTCGGTTGAGACCTTGACCAAGGAAGTCCTGACACTCTGGGGAATACCCGACACGCTCGTGGCACTCAGCACCGGGGCTTCCATTCCGGTCGAATCAAAGCAGGTTCGGCGACTTAGGCAGATCGTCCGCTTGGCGGCGACGACCGCGCAGCACCTGCGTCACCCGGAGAGCCCCGAACGCGATGTCCTGATTGGCGAGGTCCGCAGCGAATGCCTCGCCGACGGTGGAGTCACGGCTGAGGGTTTCGATCGCTGGATGGCCGCCGCTGATTCCCAGCTACGCCCGGTCCGCGCCCTGTTCAAAGCCGTAATCCCGGGCCCGGCGGTAGTCGATGAGGGATTTCCGGAAGGCACCGTGATCGATGCCTCTGCCCCTGTTACGGGTCAACTCAACGCGGTCGGGAAGCCCGCCAACAGCCGCGAGCTTGTCCTCTCGCGCCTTCAGGATGTCACCGACCTGATTGCCCAAGGACAGGGACTGACTGCTACCCTGCGCACGGCACTCGAGTGTCTGCATACCGGATTCGGGTTTACCCGCTCCATTTTGCTGCTGCGCGAAGCGGGCACGCCGCGCATCCATGCGCGCCTGTGGTGCGGCGACGTCACAAAAGCGCAGGCGAGTCACCTGGAAATAGATATCGGCACACCGGGAGACTTGTTCGCAGAGGCGGTCCGGCGCGGGTCGGATCTGCAGATTCAGAATGCCCGCGACCCGAAAATTGCAGCGCGCCTCCCGCCATATTTCACCGCTGCCTTTCCGCGAATTGCCAGCTTCATCGTCCTGCCCATCGTTTCGGGCGAGTCGCCGATCGCCTGCATTCTGGTCGGCCGTGACGTCCCGGAAACGGGACCGATCAGTTCGGAGGACATCAGCCTGCTCCGAGCGGTGCGCGGCCAGATCATTCTGGCAATGAAGACGGTCCGCTGAAGGAAATACCGAGAGCTCTTTCCAGCAACGGTTGCGGCCATTGGGTCGCGAGCCGGTATGGCGACGCTTTCGGCGCTGGATGTGACATATCGTCCGATGGCTGCAAAGATGGCGCGGTATCCTGCACCAAGTGCAATCCTCAAGCAGACAACCAGTCGCCGACTCTCGTACTCACCGGGCGGATATCGATGGCCTGCGGACCATGGCGGTATTGCCGGTGGTGGCCTTCCATGCCGGGTTGCATGCGGCGCGCGGTGGCTTTGTCGGCGTCGACGTATTCTTCCTCATATCCGGCTTTCTGATAACCCGCTTGATCGTCGATCAGATGCAACGCGACTCCTTTGCCATATCGTCCTTTTACGTGCGGCGCGCGCGGCGAATTCTGCCGGCACTGCTCGCGCTCTTGCTGGCGGTCTACCTCATGGGACTCGCCTACTGCCTGCCCGCGGACATGGTTGATCTCTCGAAGAGCCTCGTCGCGGCCGCATTGTCGGCCTCCAACTTCTATTTTTGGCTGCATTCGAGCTACTTCGACGGAGCGGCGATTTCCAAGCCGCTGATTCACACCTGGTCGCTGGCGGTGGAGGAGCAGTTCTATTTGATTTGGCCGGTGTTCCTGGTTGTTGGCAATCGATTCTGCCGGCGACGTTTGCTGTCGATTACCGCACTCGTCTCGGTACTGTCGCTGGCGGCGAGCGCAGTCGGCGCGCGCGAATTTCCAAACGCGACCTTCTATCTGCCGCTCACTCGCTTTTGGGAACTCTCGGCGGGAGGACTGTTGGCGCTGGGAATCGTGCCGGGGGCCTTGAGGCCGGTCATTCGAAACGTGTTGGCTGCCGCCGGCTTGGCGTTGATCGTCCTCTCCGTGTTGCTGATCGACCCGAAGATGCCATTTTCGGGATTTTTGGCGCTGCCTCCCTGCATGGGCGCATTTTTGGTGTTGCTGGCAGGGCGCGACGGCGACACGGTGATCGGCAGATTCCTGTCGCTGCGTCCCATCGCATTCATCGGTACGATCTCATATTCCCTGTATCTGTGGTCGTGGCCGATCACGGTATTTCAGAGGAATTACGCCTTCTTGATGAGCGGGCTGTCCGAACCCGTCAGCAAGCTCGCGATCTTCGGCGTGTCGCTGTTGGTTGCATATGTCTCCTGGAAATTTATCGAAACGCCGTTCAGGGTGGGCGCCAAGCGCCCGTCCTCGAGCGCGCTCATCAAGGCCGCGGTCGCGGGCACGGCCACCCTCGTTGCACTGGGGGTGATCGGTTGGCTGGCCGGTGGTTTCCCGATGAGATATTCCGCGCGCGAACTCCAAGCGGCAAGTCATATGGACTATGACGGACGGGGCGCGTTTCGCTTCGGTCACTGCTTTCTGTCGGATCCGATGAGGGAATGGCGCCTCGATCCTTCGTGTTTGGCGGTTTCTACGTCGAAGCCGAACTATCTTCTGCTGGGGGACAGCCATGCCGCCCATCTCTGGTTCGGTTTGAATGCGACGTTCACCGGCGCGAACTTCCTGCAGGCCACTGCCGCGGACTGTTTGCCGACCATCACCCACAATTTCAACGAATCATCCAGATGCGTGCAGATAATGGACGATGTGTACAAGGATCTCCTGGTGCGTCAGCAGATAGATCGAGTTCTGCTGTCCGCCAAATGGCGGGCCGATACCCTCGACAATGTGCCGGCAACCTTGGATTGGCTGAACGAGCACCGGATTCAAGTGACGTTGTTCGGGCCGGTCGCCAGCTACGATTCCCCGGTACCGAGGTTGCTGGTTAGGGCCATGCGGGCGTCCGACCCCGACCTGCCGCAGCATCATCGGGATGAATCGATCAGAGTATTGGACGCGCAGATGCGGCTACTGGCGAAATCACGTGGTGTGGAGTACGTCTCCATGATCGACTTGTTCTGTTCCGACATCTACTGCGCGGTCGCCGATGCAACCGGATCGCCGCTGCTGTTCGACGGGGAGCACTTCACGATGAACGGGTCACTTTACGCTGCAAAGCGATTGACGGATGTCGGCAGCAGTTGGTGAATCGACCGCACCGGGTTGGTGCATTCACCCCTATGCTACAATAAAAGGCGGGGACTCCTACAAACCGCGTTGTTAACAGTTCGTTACTGGCTCGATATCGTGAACGAATACCTTGAAAACAACAGCGAGATACGTCCAAATTGACCTCATGACCAGGAGACCCAGGCGTGGTGCCGCGCGGGCGATACATCGTGCGGCCTTGATGTCGCTGTGGGCCGTAGGGACGGCCGGCCTGCCCCTGGCCGTGAAAGCGGGCGGAGTGCTGACCCCCTATGCGGCGGAGGACATAGAGCACAACACGAACATTTTCGACTTACCCAAGAGCGGCGGCGCGCCGGTCGGGAAGAATGGCTCGACCTTTGCCGATACTTTTTTCGACACGCGTGCCGGCGTCGAGGGCACGTATCTCCTCGATGAGCAAAAGTTCTTCGGGACGGGCGAATTCCGCCACTTCAATTACGATAATTTCACCGCCCTGAATCACAATGAGGAATTGTTCGACGGCGGTCTCAAGTGGAAACTGGCGCGCACCGTCGACGGTCTGTTCGAGTATCGCCATGAACAGCGCAGTGTCCAGTTTCAGGACTTGGCGGCGTCCACCCAACTGACTCTCGAGACGGAGAACAACGTAACCGGGTCCGTCAACGTGAATATGACCCCCGAGTGGCGCTTGGAAAGCCTTGTAAGGGATCACGTCCTGAATTCGCCGCGCATCGATGTTCCGGGCCTGAGCGTGCACGAAGATTCCATTCGCGAGGGATTGAAGTACCTGGGCGTCGCAAATCTGGTTGCCGGCGTCGAGGCGGAGTACTTGTCCGGCAAGTACAACCACGATCCCCTGGCATTGGATCCGAACTATCACCAAATCACCGCGGATTTCGCGGCGACCTATGTGGTCTCCGGCCTCACCAACTTCACCGGCAACTTGGGATACAGCCGCCGTACGGACCCCTCGAATGCGGGCTTGTCGGGGCTCACCGGCAGCCTCGTTTATCGGCACAGTCTGACCGCCAAGACCTCCGTCAACGTGCAGGTGAGCCGCGCGCTCAATACCTACGTGACGACCGGCGGCAACGAAATCGACACGTCGGCGGCCGCGACCGTGAATTACCAGGCCACGTACAAGATTCTCGTCAGAGCGGGTTACTCGTACACCGACAGCAAGTTTCCAGGCACGCCCAACGGTGCGGCGACGATCGATCGCGCCGATCACCTTCAGTTCGCCACGTTGGACCTGACCTACCAAGTTCTCCATTGGCTGTCAATTCGCCCCTACGCCCGCTATCAGGCCAGACACTCGAACGTGGAAGGCTTTACTTTCGACGGCAATGTCATCGGCTTGGAACTGCTGGCGAAGCAGTTTCGGCCCAACCGGTAGCCGGACGGCGCCCTGTGTTGAAACTTTCTCAAATGTTATATAACAAGAAACCGGCCATGGAGGCCTCGAGGCTGGGGTACCCTTGCAAGCCAATGGTCAACACCGACAAGTCCCTGACCTCCGTGACTGAACGCCCGCTGCCCTGGACGGTTCAGTTCAGCGACTGCGATTTGTCCCAGTTCATGAAAATCGCGGCGAATTTCGGTTCCGAAACTTATGCATACGCCGTCACCCCGAATGTCGATCATTTGATTCGTTTTTGTGATGACCCGTCGTTTCGCGAACTGTATCGAACCGCCGGATTCGTCCTGCTCGACAGCCGGTTCTTGGCCTATGTGCTGCGCATGGTCACGGGCCTGCGCCTGCCGACCAGTCCCGGCAGCGACGTTACGGCACACTTGTTTGATGAGGTGATTGCCCCGAACGACAAGGTGGTCGTGATCGGCGGTACCGCCGAACAGGCCGAGATTTTGTCGAAGCGCTATGGACTCAAGGCACTGCGTCATTTGAATCCGCCCATGGGCTTCATCAACGATCCCGCGACGGTGGAAGAGTGTCTGCATTTCATCGAGAATGAAAGCCCGTTTCGATTTTGCCTGTTGGCCGTTGGTTGTCCGCAGCAGGAGATCCTGGCAAAAGCGCTGCAATCTCGTGGGCGCGCGCGCGGGTTGGCGCTGTGTGTCGGCGCGTCGATCAATTTTCTGACCGGGAGCGAACGCCGCGCTCCGAAATGGATTCAACACGCGGGACTCGAGTGGCTTTATCGCTTGTTGCACGACCCGACTCGGCTGGCGAAGCGCTACTTGGTTCGTGGGCCGCGCATTTTCCTGCTGCTTCCCCGCCTGCATTTTGAACAACGTCCCGCGGCGGCCTTCGTTCCGGAAAAACCTCGAGCCTAGTGTCGAAATCGACTCGTCACATACCGTCGCTCGACGGGTTGCGAGCGGTCAGCTTCCTGCTGGTTTTCGCGGCCCATGCCGGCCTCGAACACTATGTGCCCGGCGGCTTCGGCGTGACCATTTTCTTTTTTCTCAGCGGATTCTTGATTACCACGCTGTTGCGTGCAGAGTTCGAGAAGAATGGCGTCATCAGCATCCGTCACTTCTGGTTGCGCCGCACACTGCGAATACTTCCCCCGTTCTATCTGGTCCTCCTAAGCGCATTGCTGATCGGGCTGGCCGTGGATCCTCCCGGAACCTTGTCGCCTCCGGCCGTTACCGCGCAGGCCCTCCAGTACACGAATTATTGGATCATTCGGCACGGGTACGAGGGCCAGCCCTCCGGGACGGGCGTTTATTGGTCGCTGGCGGTGGAGGAACATTTCTACATCGTGTTCCCGTGGTTCTACATCGCTCTGCAGAAGGCAAAACTGTCGGCCCGCAATCAGGCGTTCGTCCTGTGGGGTATCTGCATACTCGTGCTGGTCTGGCGTCTGATGCTCGTGTTCCACTACCACGCGCCGATGGTGCGTACATACCTCGCGAGCGATACGCGAGTCGACTCGATCTTGTTCGGATGCGCCCTTGCGGTTTGGAAAAATCCGGTCCTCGACGATGTGGTGCTGAACGAGCGCCGCTGGAAATTTGCCTATGTGCCGCTCGCAGCGCTGCTGCTCGCCGGCTGTCTGGTGGTGCGGGGCGACAATTTTCGAGAAACCGCGCGCTACTCGCTGCAGGGAGCGGCATTGACCATCCTGTTCATCGCCGCCATTCGCTATCATCGTTGGCCGGTGTTCGCCTGGTTGAACTCGCGCGCCGCGGTGTTCATCGGCCTGCTGTCGTATTCATTGTATCTGCTGCACCTGGCGGTGCTCCTGGGCATCGCGCGGGTTCTTCCGGCGGCGGGCCTGCCGGTGCAAGGGGGGCTGTCTCTGGCCATATCCATCACCCTGGCATGGGCGATCTACATCACCGTGGAGAAGCCCTGCGCCCGCTTGCGCCGGAAGCTATCCGACTAAGTCGGCAGGAAGCCGACTTGAACGCCGCGAACGCGGGTGCGGCGCATGCGGCGCACGGGTGGCCATGGGCGCAACGCATGCGTTGCGCGGGTGACCATGGATGGTCACCCAGGGCTTGCGCGCAGCAGGGATAGCGTAGCGCAATGGTCACCCAGGGCTTGCGCGCAGCAGGGATAGCGTAGCGCAATGGCCACCCAGGGCTTGCGCGGAGCAGGGACAGCGTAGCGCAATGCCCGTCAGGGCGAAGGCGCAGGAGCGCCGAGTACTAAGGATCGCAGCCGGCCTGCCAGGCGCAGCGCCAACGCAACGACCGTCAACGTGGGGTTCGCTTGGCTGGAGGTGGGAAACACTGCGGCGCTCGCGATCGATAAATTCTCGACTCCGTGTACGCGGCAGTCGGCGTCGACGACGCTGGACCTAAGATCGCGGCCCATCCGTGTGGTGCCGATATGATGGCCTCCGTAGGCACCATAGCGCGTCATTTCAAACTCGATGCCGGCGGGATCGTATGCGAGGGCGCCGATGCCGCACTGCGCGACGTCCGCGGCGAGCAGGGCGATGGCCCGGGTGACGGTATTGACGTCGATTGCCGTATATCGCCAGTCCACCCGCAGCCTCGGCACGCCGAGGGCATCTACCTGAGGAATCAATTCGACCCGACTGTCGGGATTGGGCTGCTGCTCCGCGTGAAAGTCCAAACTGAACAGATTGGCTTTGGGTTTGATGATGATCGAAGGGAATTTGCGCTCGGCCAGCTTGCGATCCTTCAACATGTGCCAGGCGAATTCCGCGGCATCGAAAGGCCCCGCCATGACGTTCCGAGCGTGTTGCAGCCACGTGGCCAAATTCGCCTTTTCCTCGCCGTGCAAGCGCTTGCCGTATTCGTAGGGAATCACGAATTTCGCTAGAAAAAGCAGGGAAAGAATCGCATTGCGATGACCGGGGTCGGTGATTCTCGGATGATGCAGCCGCGCGACGAAATTGCCGATTCTTTGCCGTCGTTGGGTTTCGGGCGTCAAGGCGATGCGGCGCCGGCAGTAGATGCCTTCGTCGGACACGTCGTAGCCGTTCCACACGGACCCTAGAGGGCGATCGATGGTGAGTGCGCCGATCGTTCCGGCCAGATGACACATGTAGTAGCGTCCGACGAGGTCGCGAGCATTACCGATGCCGCGCGTCTGCACGTCGCGGCTCGCCAACAGCAGACGGGCGACCTCGAGTCCGCCCACGGCCAAGACGAACTGTTTCGCTTTCGCCGTCAGCGCCTTGTCGCCGAGCATCCGGATATCCAGCGATTCGACCTGATTTCCGTCGGCATTTAGCCGGATGCGGGTGACGTTGCTGTGCAGCAGTATTCGGATATTGGGGGCGGCGTGCAATCGACGGCGATAGCGAGCGCCGAAATCGGTAGGGCAGCTGAAGCGTTCCAAGGTGTCGGTCGTGAAGTGCGGGCTCGCGAAGCCCTCGATCATCGGGCGCAGCGCATGATCGAAAGCGCCCGCTTGGGTGTATGAAAATTCACCCGCCTCGCAGAGCCCATTGGCCTTGGGGTAAAAGGGGAGCAAGGCGGACGGGTCGATGGGCCATCCGCTGTTCGGCATGAAGTCCCTGCACTCGAAGTCGATCGCGTCCAATGGCATGCAGCGGCCGCCCCAGATCGTCGTGGTGCCGCCGAAGCGACGCTGCCGATACTTGTCGGGCGGGCTATGGAGACGCTCATCGGCGACCGCGCCCGCGTAGAGATCCTGGGTGGCCTTTTCGGGCTTCAGGCCGCCGGACTCGAGGACGAGGACGTCGACTGCGGTGTCCGCCAATTCGAGCGCCATGCTGATTCCGGCCGCGCCGGCTCCGACGATGCAGATATCGGCGCGCAGGAGCGTGCCGCCGGGAAGGTCGCGCGCATCCACGATCACGACGACAGATTTCCGGTCATTTCACGAAAACCGACAACAGCCGGATATAGGCCGATTGGTAGTAGATCCCGGGTTCGGTCACCGCCCACGAGGCGTCGGGTCCACCGCCATTCCAATCCCGGTACGATTTTTGCGCCGGCTGCCCGGTGGGGGGCGACAGGCGGAGCGGTACTCCGTCCTTGGCCGCCGCGGCATTGGGTCCGCCCGGGACGTATCCCGGCGGCGGTCCGCAGGGCGAGGTCCTGGCATCGCTCCAACGCGTCCCGGCGCCGAACCAAACGTGATATATCTCGTTCACCGAGGCGCTGGCTCCATAACCATACATGTTGCTGAGGTATACGATTCCCAGCGGATTCACGCCATGCAGGTAGTGCAAAATGCCCAGCGCTCGTGTGCGGTAGGTTGCGGCATCCGGCAATCCCAAACCGTGGTTCGTGACGTCGAGATTCGTGTTCCCGTAATTTGCGCGCGGATTATTGCTGCCCCAATGATATTGCGCCTCGTGTAGATAGGCCCGATACAGATCATCATCCGGATTGAACCCATAGATGTGATTGCCCGCATTCACATCGTTAACCTTATCCGCGAGGATGCTCCGCGCAAGCGCATGATCCGCGTTCGGCAACGTAGCATAGAAAAGCAGAGCTTCGCCTTGATCGGCTTTGTAGCGTGACCATCCGATGTCATGATAGGGGTGCGTGTCCTTGTAGTGCTCGCGGATATAGCCCTCGAAAGCCGGCTCGGCGGTGAGCGCGAAGAGATAAATGGCGGCCTCCACGGCGAGACCGTCTTGATCCTCTGCGCTGATATCGGCGAGACCGGCATGCACCACGCCGCTGTCGCATGCGGTTTGTTTGGGCTGGATGCCTTGATAGTGCTTCCACGCCAGCAGGGACCGGGTCCTCAAATCGTTCGCTTCGCCTTGCAGCGCCTGAAATGTGCCGAAGACATAGGCCGCGTGCGCCAGCATGCCCGCGCCGGCGATGGTCGCCGACGTGCAACTGGGGACGTAGTAACGCTCGGAGTGATCCGAACTCGGAGGGCTCGCGGCCACATAGTCCAATTCTCCCACCTTGAGCGCGAAGCTGCCGTCCGGGAATTGCATTTTCTTGAGCCAGTTCGTTTCCCAACGAACTTCGTCGATCAAATCGGGAATTCTGTTTCCCGATTCGGGTATCTGATAGTCGTCGCCGAAAGCGGCCGGGTTGGTTCCGTAGGCGGTCAGCAGTTGATGGACGGCCTGAGCGGCGAACGTCACATATTTGTTGGTGTCGCCCGCGTCGAACCAGCCGCCGGAGAGGTCCCTGATCTTGGCGCGGTTGTCGCGGTCGGTGACGTCGCGCGCCTCCGTATCCTGATGCCTGCCGACGTAAGCCGCGTCGTCCACCCAACACGCGCCGGCAAACGCCTGCAGCTTCGGTGCGGCGCTGCGTTGATAGTAGTACATCCGCATGGCGGCTTTCAGCACGCCGCTGTATACGTGCGGATCGATGCTGAAGCTTGGGCTGCGCGCGTTGCGGGAAACGTCGTAGATGAAGTAGCGGCCGGGCGTACTCACCGAAGAGAAGTCGAACCACCATCCCCGGTCTCCCGACAGCGAGTCGATTGCTCCTCCTTTCCAAGGCGTCGGCGCGCCGCCCTGCACCGATGTACCGTCGTCGACCCGACGAACTTCATATTGGCCGCCCGGAGCAAATCGATCGTTCTTGTCGAAGCCCCACTGGGGATCGCGAATGACCGCCACTTTGGCTTCATCGGGCAGATATCCGAATTGATCGATGAGGATATGGCGGTCGAGCGGGACATGTTCGGCAACGCTCGGGAAGGCGACGGGCGGCGCTTGCCGGCGATCACCGCTGCATCCGTACGCACTGGCGAGCGCGGCGATGTGGCACAGCGCGAGGACCCGGAGAATCATCGGTTCACATGAGGCTTATTGGTGCGTTCGGTGTGGTACGCCATCGACAGGAGCACGATGACGCCCCCCAAATTGATGGTTTCTCCGGCCACCTGACCGATCAAGGCCGCCGCCGGACCCCAGCTCTTGATGCCGAACCACATGATGGTCAGGGACACGGCGGCGGAGAGCGCGGTCACTCCGGCCAACGGCCTGAACTTGCGCAACGCGAACAACCCGGTCTGCAGCAAGTCCCGGAACAGGGCGATCAACGACAGGATTGCCCACAAGATCAACAGCAGATCGCGATTGCCGATGGTCTTGTGCATCAAGTCATGGCTCAGAAAGTCGCGAAAAATCCAGAGCAGAATTACGTACACCACGTCGATGAGCGCAATGCCCGTGGCAAACAGCAGGAGCCGCCGGATCAGGCGACCGACGCTCGACTCGGCCAGCCAGGAAGCGGCCGTCGGCACCAACAGCGTCTTCACTCCCACCGTCAGCACGATGGTGGGCATCAAGAGCAGTCGGGCCGCGTTCACGTCGGCTACCGCCGTCAGATCGATGCGACTCGCGAGCACATAGTTGTAGCTCTGATTGTAGATCCAATAGGTCATCGCACCGACGGTCGCCCACACCGCCAACGGCCGCATCTCCTTCCAAAACGGAGCCGCATCGCCGGCCGCGAACCCGGGGTTCTTGGTCAAGGAGCGCCGCGCGGCTGCCTCGCCGGCAAGCGCCGATGCGATGAGCGCCGACACGGCCCACGGCACTGCCGGGCGGGGGCCGTAGGCCGCAATCACGGCGCCCGCCAATAGCACGCCCACGTTGATGAGGTCCGCGCGAAGCATCGACTGGGGACGTCCATAGATCAGCAAGACGCCGCGCAGATATTCGCGCTGCAAAGCGGTCCAGCATGCGGCGATGCCGAGCGCGATCACCAACGATTCGAGGCCCGTCCAAACATGCAGGAAGTAGCCGATCAGCGGGACTACCAGCGCCACCGCGGATGTACGCCGTAAGAAGCGGCGCTGGCTGATTTCGACGGCGCCCACCATGAGTCGTCGCAGCGCCGGCGCCTTGCCGGGAGCCACAACGGCCAGCGGGCTCGAGAGCCAGGCCATCTGTCCCGAGATGAGAAGGGTGATGGCCGACTGAACCAACACGAACATACCGTAGTCCATGTCGCTGGTCTGGCGGATCAGCAGCAGGCCGACAAGGAAGTTGGCGCCCGACAGGACGACCTGATCGATGACCGTCGTTGAAAACTGCCTTAGCAGTCCGCCGCGCGCCGGGCGAGCGACTGCTTCGGGAGCATTCACACGCAGGATCTGTGGTCGGTGAATCCGCAGCGACGGCCGCCGGTTCGGCCCGGATTATCGTCGGTATCGGAGTTCATGAGTGGCCTCGCTCCGCTTTGTTTTTCGACCCATACATCCTTGATAGTGTCGCCTTACATGCCGGCAGCCGTCAATCGATAATGTCGCGACGCCGGTCTCATCCCGCCGCCATGGGTGTCGCCCAAATGCTCGTAAAAAACCATAGGGATGCGTTAGGCTCCTCATGATGAATCGGCCCCTGACACTTCGGTCACCGCGTGCGCGGCCCCAACCGACCCCTTCGCCGCAAAGCCGCGGTTGGGTCCCCGATTCCCGCGGCTCGCTGTTCGCCACGCTCATGGTGTGGGTATTGATCATCTATCTGGTGGTGCCAATCGGGTATTTCGCAGGGGATATGAGCACCGGGAACGATACGGGCATGGCGGGCCCCAATTCCTTTTTGCGAACCATCAAGCTGGGGCTGTTGGCGGCCAGCATCTTGGTCGTGCTGTGGCGGGGGCGCCTCGCGTGGGTCGAGATGAGGTCTCTCAATCCATTTTTTTCCGTCTTCATGGCGCTGGTCCCCTTGAGCGTTCTGTGGTCCGTGAATCCTTCGGCAACGATCAACCGCTACGTGTCGTTGATCTCGATCGTCACCGTGTGTTTGGCTTTTACGCTCCTCGGTTGGAACCGCACGCGCTTTCAGGACGTCGTCCGTCCGGTGCTGACTGCACTGCTGATCGCGTCGGTCATATTCGGACTCCTGTATCCGCAATACGCGATCGAAGTCGGAGAGGGCACGCTGAAGAATTCGTGGCGCGGCTTGGCGGCGCAGAAGAACCAATTCGGCATGCTGTCGAGTTTCGGCGTTCTGTTCTGGCTGCATGCATGGTTCTACGACGGGAAGAAGTGGTGGATCGCCTTTCCGTGCATTGCGCTATCGATAGAATGCGTTTTGCTGTCGCGCAGCTCCACCGGGTTGCTGGCGACGACGCTGTCCACGTTGTTCATGCTGCTGGTGATGGTGGCGCCGTTGGGTTTGCGTCGCTACATGCCGTACATCGTTTCCACGTTCGCGGTGCTGGTCGTCGTCTATGCGCTGGCGGTGCTCAATCTCATTCCCGGCACGAGCATGCTGCTCGATCCCATCGCCGAGGTATCGGGCAAGGACATGACCTTCTCCAACCGCGCGGTGATTTGGGACATCATCAAGGAGCACATTCAACTCGCACCCATGTTGGGTTCGGGTTATGGCGCGTATTGGACGGGCCCGGTGCCATCGTCGCCGTCCTATACCTTTCTGGCACGCATGTATTTCTATCCGAGCCAATCGCACAACGGATACCTGGAAGTCGTCAATGACTTAGGGTTCGTCGGCTTGATATGCCTGCTCGGCTATCTGGTTTCCTGGGTGCGCCAGTCCCTGCAGCTGATGAAGTTCGATCGCGGCCAGGGTCTGCTGTTTCTCGCGCTTTTCTTTCAACAGGCGATCACCAATCTATCGGAGAGCACCTGGTTCGCGATCAATTCCGCCTTTGCCATCGCGGTTGCGACACTGGCGACGTTCTCGCTGTCCCGCGCGCTGGTCGAGCAGCGCCTGAAGCAGCATTTCCGGCCGCCTGGCGCTTAGCGGGTTGCGATAACCGTCACAGTGCCGCGAAGGTCCATCTGTTATGCTGTAGGTTGCTGAATTCTATGGAAATTGCTTTGCTTCTGTCCTCGAACCGAACTGCTCGCACATGCCCGCCCATTACGACGTAATCATCGTCGGCACGGGCTTCGCGTCGTCCTTCTTCCTGATGCGGTATTTGGAGCACGCTGCGCCGAGCGCGCGGATTCTCGTGTTGGAGCGAGGCAACGAGGACACGAAAGCGTGGCAACTGGCCAATCGGCAGCACACCAGCATTGATCCCGACGATCTGGTCGAGAACGATAACCCGGGAAAGGAGTGGTACACCAGCCCGGGATTCGGCGGAAACTCGAAATGCTGGATGGGCGGAACGACTCGGATGATGCCGGGAGATTTCAAGCTCCGCTCACGCTACGGCGTCGGCCTGGATTGGCCCATTTCCTACGACGACCTGGAACCGCACTACGGCGTCGCCGAGCAAGCCATGCTGGTGTCGGGGCCGGCCGATAGTCCCATGCCGCGCACCCGTGGAGCGCCCTTGGTGCCGCATCGCTTCTCCGATCCCGATGCGCTTCTCAAGAAGCACTTTCCCGACGGCTGGTACCAAATGTCGACCGCCAGGGCGAGCGTCGCCACCGGTAGGCGCGGTATCTGCTGTGCCACCGGAATCTGCGGACTGTGTCCGGTCGATGCCAAATTCACCATCCAGAACGGCTTGGCGGAGATCTACCAGGATCCCCGCGTAACGCTCAAGCTTCGCGCCGAAGTGAGGACGGTGGAAACCGCCGCTGGTATCGCGCAGGCCGTGAACTACCTGTCCGCGAAAAAGGATGAACGTGATACAGCCGATCTGATCGTGCTTGGCGCCAGCGCGCTGTTCAATCCGCACATCTTGCTGCGGTCCGGTTTCAGTCATCCGCTGATCGGCCGCCGGCTCCATGAACAGATGCCCGTGTACGCCACGATCGATTTGAAGGGCGTCAAGTGCTACAACGGCAGTACGGTGCTCACCGGCCTGGGATATCTGTTCTACGAGGGTGACCATCGGGCCGAGCATGCCGCGTGCATGATCGAAACCTGGAGCTCTCCGTTTCCCTATCGGCCGGACGGCGCGCTGCGGCTGGAGCGGGGCCGGTGGAACGAACGCTTGATGCTGGGATTCTTGTTCGATGACATTCCGGACGATAGGAACCGCATAACGGTCAGTTCCAGGGACCCGTCCGTCGCGCACGTCCATTTCGAGGACTATTCCGAATATGCCAAGAAGGCGGCGGACCGCATTCCCCAGATGATCGACAAGCTGGCGGAAGCGCTCCCCATCGAACGCATCGTCAGCACGTCGCTGGGGACGACGGCCGCGCACATCCAAGGTACCGTCGTGATGGGGGATGATCCCGCCACGAGCGTCGTCGATCGATACCTCATCCACCATGAGTATCGAAATCTGCTGGTGCTCGGTGCCAGCGCCTATCCCACGGCGAGTCCCGCCTATCCGACTCTGACGGTATCGGCACTATCCCTGTGGGCCGCGGACCATGTTATCGGACGGGGAACGGCGTGATCAGCCGCCGGCGGCTGATCGTCGGCGGCCTGGGGGCGGTCGGTGCCGCGGCTTTAGGTGCGTGGGGTCTCGGCCGTCTGGGCTTCCAGATGGAGATCGCGTCGATACTGGACCGCCGCCTCGGCTTCTTGAAATTGGACGATGGCGGCGTCCGCGCGTTCGCGAAGGATCAGACCCACGCCACGTTCAGCAAAAAAATACCAACCTGGAATCGCCTGCGTTATCACATGCTGGCATCCGGCGCTTCCTCGTTCAAGCGCTTCTATCGGTCGAGCGACACGCATTCCCGCATGGGTAGATTCGAAGATGCGCTTGTTTCCACGTACCTGCTCTCCAGCGACTTTTTCTGGAACGGCTCCGACGAATCCAGAAAGGTCAAGTATGTGGCGTACTACGATCCGAATCGGCCCTGCCACAATCCTTTCGCGCGGCCGGTGGTGGACGCATGAATCGCAGAATGGCGCTGTTGCTCGTCGCGTTACTGTCGCTGCAGGCCGCCTGTGCCAAGAGGCCCCCTGTTCTCGTAGCGGCGCCCGAAGGCCAATGGATCGCGGTGTTCAACGGGAAGAACCTGGACGATTGG
>Ga0179587_10000027_pt1 | contig 77078 bp, 64 predicted proteins | sample CZODoug2_1_08_16_FD_185932 | JGI IMG/M metagenome (GOLD analysis project Ga0179587, IMG submission 185932) | Vadose zone soil fungal communities from Angelo Coast Range Reserve, California, USA - CZODoug2_1_08_16fungal | ecosystem: Environmental > Terrestrial > Soil > Vadose zone | place: USA...
TCCATCAGGGCCCGCGAGCTCGTCTCGCACACACAGGCCGAATGTAAGGCTGCACTCTCTACCCGTGATCCAGAACCGAAAATATCGCTTGGCATGCAGGGGCGTCCATGTAAGTTCCCTCGAGGCTGCTTACCCTTCCTGACGGATACTCGCACCGATCAACATCACGACGCCGACGCGACCGGCGAGTGTTAGGACGACAACCGATTTTCGTGCCGATCAGTGCGAATGAGCCAGACGACTGCGGATCGCCCGAGACTCGTCTCCTGCACCGTGATGTTGGCGGTCCGGCGTGGAAGGACTGAGGGATCGGAAGCTTCGGGGCAACTGCTCTTCGTTGCCCCGAAGCTTCCGATCCCCCAGGCCATGCGCACCACCGCTCAAATTCACGGTGCCGAGAAACTAGCGCGTCCTTGAAATGGCGACCAGCGTGCAGAACCCGATGACCGCCGTGGGCAGCCAGCCGACCAGCGCGGGATTGACATTGTAAAGCTGGCCGCCGTTCTCGACCGTGCGCGTGATGAGGAAAAACACCACGCCCAGCAGCACGCCGATCACCGTGCGGGTCCCGGCGCCGGTCGTGCGTAAAGGACCGAACACAAAGGGCAGCGCCAGCAAGGTCACCACGATCACTGCGAATAGCCTCGCGATACGCGACCAGTAGCCAATTTCGTACGATGCGGTTTCGAGATTGTTACGCCGCAGATGATCGATATAGGAAGCGAGCCCGCGCAGCGTCAACATTTGCGGATCGGTCGCCGCGAGCCCCAAAAACTCCGGATTCACGGTCGTTTGAATCGTCAGTTCGCCGACCATGTCGCCCTCGATCTTATCCTTCTCGAAGCGCGAGGTCGCCACGCTGTGCAAGTTCCATCGGCCCGGATCAGCCACCGATATCCTGGCGGCTCGCTGGATCGAGCGCAGACGCGTCGGCCCATCCAGTTCGAACACGGACACGCCGCCGAATACCCGGTCTACCTCGCCCGTTTGTACGCGCAGGATTCGGTTGCCGTCCTTGACCCATGCGCTGCTGGAGCCCGCGAAACTGACATCGGCCAGTTTGCTGGTGGTCTTTTCGCGCTTCGCAAACTGTCCCATCGATGGAGCCGCATACTCGCCGATACCGAACATGATCAGCGCGAGGGTGACACCGGCAAGACCCACCGGCCACGCGATGCGCCAAACCGATACGCCCGATGCGCGCGTCACCACCAATTCGCTGCCCGAGGCAAGATGGCCGAGCCCCATCAGCGCGCCGATCAACGCACCGATCGGCAAGAGTTCGAACGCTTGTTGCGGCATGTTGAACAGCGTGAACAAAAAGGCGTCGGCCGCGCTGTAGCTACCGACACCGATGTCGCCTTGCTGGCTGATGAACAGCACCAGTGCTCCCAACACCAGCAGCACGGCCATGGCCATCAGGGTGTAGATCAGCACGGTGCGATACAGATATCGATCGAGAATGTTCATGCCTTCCTCGCATCGCGCATCACCAGATACAGTCCCAAGGCCAGTGCCGCGGCATGCACCCACCACACGCCGATCGAAGGAGGCAGGTCGCCTTTCTCCACCCAAATCTTCGACGCCGACAGCAAATTCGAATAGACGAAGTACACGACAATGGCGAAGCCCACTCGGGCATAGCGGCCCTGTCGCGGCCGCAGTTTGCTCAAGGGTACCGCCACCAACGTGAGCACCAGCGCCATCAGCGGCGTGGATGCCCTGTATTGCAATTGCGCGATGTCGGAAGGATCGCTCGACCCCCATAGCGCGCGCGTTGGCTTGGTGTCCGGATCCAACGAGCCGCGAATATCCTGCGGCGTGGCGATGGGGATGCCGTGCTCGCGGAATTCAATGACACGAAAGTCGTCCTTGCCGGGAATGCCCTCGTAACGCCGGCCATTGAACAAGGTCACCAAGTGCATGCTTTCCGAGCTTGCTTTTGAGTAGGTAGCGGTCTCAGCCAAAGCGACTTCGATCCGTCCGGCCGACTCGCGTTGCACGAACACATTGTGCAGCACGCCGTCTTGGTCGACGCGTTCCGCGTAGAACACGGCGTCGCCGCCGCTGAATCCTCGGAATCTGCCGGCATCCAGTTGGCCGAATTGGGCCTCTTTGAGCGCTGATTGGCGCAGCAACTGCACCTGGCTGTCGGCCCGCGGCACCTGTTCGAATGCGAGCCATCCCAAGCCCACGGCAATGACCGCCGCGAAGCAGAACAGCGGCGCCAGCAGGCGGGAAGGTCCAAAGCCGCACGCCTGCAGCGCGGCCATCTCACTGTCGTGGTACATGCGGCCCAAGGTCAACACCATGGCCAGCAACAACCCGACCGGCACGATGACCGATAGATACATGACCGTGCCGAGCGCGATCAAGTCGAACACCACACCCCTGCCGTATTGGTTGTCGGCCGCTTGCCCGAGCACCCTGGACAGCTGGTTCGACACCAGGATGGCGATCAGGACACCGGTCACGGCCAGCCATGTCTGCACCACTTCGCGCAACACATATCTTTGCACTGTCCATTTCATGCTGTCAGCTTAGAGCCTTCCTAATAATCTAGTAAACTATTTGTGGAAAACTAAGTGCACCACGATTTTGGATAAAACGGAGTTTAAGATATGGAATTCATGGCGATTATTGATGCGAAGGCGCGCGCCCCGGCGGGCTGTGCGGTGGTCGGCGTCTATGAGAACGGAGATCTTGGCGTCGCAGCCCGGCAAGTCGACAAGCAGTTGCAAGGAATGATCAGCAATCTGCATGGCAGCGGGGACTTCGCAGCCAAGCTCGGCGATACGCTGATGCTGCCGCTGCCCGAAGGATCGGCCGCCTCGCGCCTGTTGCTGATTGGCCTGGGGTCGCGCGCCGGTTTCGGGCGCAAACAGTACCGCAAGGCCTTGCAGTTCACGGCTCAGGCGCTTGCCAAGACGGGCGCGAGCGATGCGGCCGTGTACCTCGCCTTGGAACCGGTTACCGAACTCGACATGCTGTACCGCGCGCGCATGGTTTCCGAAGTATTCTCATCGCAGGCGTACAAAATCCCGGATCTCAAGACCTCGCCGAAGCCAAAAGCGCGGCGCCTGGCGGCCATCAACGTCGCCGCGGCCGACGCGCGCGCGGCGAAAGCAGCGACGGAAGGATTGCGCATCGGGACTGCCATCGGCAGCGGTCTCGCCTTTGCGCGCGACCTCGCCAATCTGCCGCCGAACGTGTGCACGCCGACGTACATGGGAAACCGCGCCCAGCAACTGGCCAAGGAGTTCTCGAGCATTCGAACCAAGGTGCTGGACGAAAGCGGCATCAAGGCGCTCAAGATGGGTGCTTTCCTCGCAGTCACGAAAGGTTCTGAGGAGCCGCCGCGCCTCATCGTGTGCGAGTATCGGGGCGCCAGAAAGGACCTGGCTCCCGTATGTCTCGTGGGCAAAGGCATCACCTTTGATTCGGGCGGAATCTCCCTCAAGGATCCTCCGGCCATGGACGAAATGAAGTTCGACATGAGCGGCGGCGCCGCCGTCTTGGGCACGGTGCGCGCGATCGCCGAACTGAAGCTGCCGATCAATGTCGTGGCGATCGTCGCGGCTTGTGAAAACATGCCGAGCGGCAGCGCCGTGAAACCGGCTGACATCGTGACCACCATGTCAGGCCAGACGGTTGAAATTCTCAACACCGATGCCGAAGGCCGATTGGTATTGTGCGATGCCATCACCTACAGCCGCCGCTACAAGCCGGCGGCGGTAATCGATGTCGCCACCTTGACGGGTGCCTGCATTGTCGCTCTGGGCAATCATGTCAGCGGTTTGATGAGCAACACGCCCGAGTTGGCGCAAGCGTTGGAGTCCGCCGGTATTCGCGCGGACGATCGCGCTTGGCGCTTGCCGATCGGCGAGGAATACGTCGATCAGCTCAAGAGCAACTTCGCGGATATCGCCAACGTCGGCGGACGCGAGGGTGGCGCCTGCACGGCCGCGTCCTTCCTCGGCAAATTTGCCAAAGATCTGGCCTGGGCCCACCTGGATGTGGCCGGGACGGCGTGGCTCAGCGGCACGCAAAAGGGCAGCACCGGCAGGCCCGTTCCCTTGCTGGTCGACTTTCTGGTTCATCGCACCAAGGCATCATGACGGAACGCGTCGATTTCTATGTGTTGAAAAGCGCCGCCGCCAAACAGCGTTGGGCCTTTGCCTGCCGCCTGACCGAAAAAGCCTATCTGAAGGATTTGAAAATCGTCATCGTCAACGACACGCTGGCCGATGCGAAGGCGCTGGACGAATTGCTTTGGACTTTCAACGAGCGGTCCTTCATACCGCATCAGATCTGCCTGGATGAACAGTCGGTGGACCCCGCGACGCCGGTTCACCTGACAGTCGAATCGAGCGCCCTGCCGGCGGCGGACTTGCTGGTCAATCTGGCACACCGATTGCCTGCGCAACTCGAGCGCTACGCTCGCATCGCCGAGATCATCGACGCCGACGAGGAGCGGCGGCGCCTGGGCCGCGAACGCTTCAAGGCCTATCGCGATCTGAAGTTCACGTTGGAGACGCATCAGATCGACGAAGCCGCGGATGTTTGAGATCTCGCATCATGGATAAGGCCTACTCACCCGCCGACATCGAAACGCGCCTATACGCGCGCTGGGAAGCTTGCGGATATTTCGCGCCGAGCGGCAAAGGAGCGGCCTATTCGATCGTCATACCACCGCCGAATGTCACCGGCACCCTGCACATGGGGCATGCATTCCAAGACACCATCATGGATGCGCTCATCCGCTTTCACCGCATGCGCGGGTTCAACACGCTGTGGCAGCCGGGCACCGATCACGCGGGCATCGCCACCCAGATGGTGGTCGAGCGCCAGCTGAATGCCGCGGGCCAAAGCCGCGTGGACCTGGGCCGCGACGCCTTCGTCGAGCGCGTTTGGCAGTGGAAGGAAACTTCCGGCGGCATGATTGCGAAGCAAATGCGCCGTCTCGGCGCGTCGGTCGATTGGCAGCGCGACATGTTCACCTTGGACCCCGCCCTGTCGCAGACGGTTACCGAAGTGTTCGTGCGGCTCTACGAGGAAGGCCTGATCTATCGCGGCAAGCGCCTGGTGAATTGGGATCCGGTGCTCAAGACCGCCCTCTCCGATCTGGAAGTGGTCGCCGAAGAGGAAACGGGCAACCTGTGGCATTTGCGCTATCCGCTTTGCCAAGGCCCGGGATACCTCGTTGTCGCCACCACACGCCCCGAAACGATGCTGGGCGATGCCGCGGTCGCCGTGCATCCCGACGATGAACGCTATCGGCATTTGATCGGCCGCAGGGTCCGGCTGCCCCTCGCGGACCGGGAGTTGCCCATCATCGGTGATGCCTATGTGGACCCGGCCTTCGGCAGCGGTTGCGTCAAAATCACCCCGGCTCACGACTTCAACGACTACGATGTCGGCCAGCGGCATGAATTGCCGCTGATCAACATCATGACGCTGGACGCCACGCTGAATGACAGCGTCCCGCGTGCCTACCGCGGCCTCGATCGTTTTGTCGCCCGGGAAAAAATCGTCGCCGATCTGGATGCGATGGGACTGATCGAGCGCATCGAGCCGCACAAGCTCACCGTGCCGCGCGGCGATCGCAGCAACGCCATCCTGGAGCCGCTGCTGACGGATCAATGGTTCGTCGACATCAAGCCTTTGGCGGCGCCTGCCATTCGCGCGGTCGAATCGGGTGAGGTGCGCTTCGTGCCCGAAACCTGGACCGGCGTGTACTACGAATGGATGCACAAAATCAGAGACTGGTGCATCAGCCGGCAACTGTGGTGGGGTCACCGGATTCCGGCTTGGTACGACCCCGATGGCCGCTGGTATGTCGCGCGCAGCGAGGCGGAGGCGCGCAGCGCGCACGGCATCGATGCTGCCACGCCGCTGCGTCAAGACGACGATGTGCTCGATACTTGGTTCTCCTCTGCGCTGTGGCCGTTCTCGACGCAAGGATGGCCGGAGAAGACACCGGCATTGCAAACCTACTATCCGACCGCCGTGCTGGTGACGGGCTTCGACATCATCTTCTTCTGGGTGGCCCGCATGATCATGATGGGCCTCAAGTTCACCGGTGACGTGCCGTTTCGCGCCGTGTACATCCATGGGCTGATTCGCGATCAGGACGGCCAGAAGATGTCCAAGTCAAAGGGTAATGTCATCGACCCTCTCGACATCGTCGACGGCATTTCGCTGGACGCGTTGCTCGACAAGCGCACCACCGGTCTGATGCAGCCGCAAATGAAATCGGCCATCGAAAAGGCGACGCGCAAGCAATTTCCCCAAGGCATCGCGGCTTATGGTACCGATGCGCTGCGCCTGTGCCTGGCGCGGCTCGCCACGCAAAGCCGCGACCTGCGCTTCGACATGGCAAAGGTCGAGGAGTATCGAAACTTCTGCAACAAGCTGTGGAATGCAGCTCGCTACGTGCTGATGAATGCCGGGGATCAGGATCTCAAATCGCAAGGCGCCGAATACAGTCTGGCCGACCGCTGGATCCGCTCGCGGCTCGCGGGGATGCTGACGCGCGTCGAAGCCGGATTCGCGGATTATCGGCTCGACAATGTCGCGAATGCACTGTACGAATTTACCTGGCATGAGTTCTGCGATTGGTATGTGGAACTGTCGAAAGCGGTGTTGCAATCCGAGTCCGCGTCACCGGCGGCAAAACGCGGCACGCGTTTTACACTGGTGCAAACGCTCGAAACGCTGCTGCGCGCCCTGCATCCGCTCGCCCCTTTCATCTCCGAGGAGATATGGCAACGGGTACGCGTGAGCGCCGGCGCCACGGGCGAGACCATCATGCGCACGGAATTCCCGAGGGCGGCAGCCGTGCCCATCGATGCCTTAGCTGAGCCGGAAATGCGTTGGGTTATGGACTTCATTCTCGGCGTGCGCCAGATCCGCGGCGAAATGGATATCGCGCCGAGCCGGAAGCTGGAAGTGCTGCTGCAAAATGCCGGTTCACAGGATGCGGAGTATCTTGAACGCAACTTGCATTACTTGATGCGGCTCGCCGGCGTCGAGGCGCCGCGCGTGCTGGCAGCCGGCGAAGCGGCGCCCATTGCTGCGGTCGCATTGCTGGGAAACCTGGAAATATTGGTGCCCATGAAGGGTTTGATCGATCCGACGGCCGAACTCGACCGCCTGGCGAAACGTCTCCGCAAGGCGGAGGTTGACTTGATCAAATTGGAGGCCAAGTTGGGCAACAGTCAGTTCGCCAAGAATGCGCCGCCCGATATCGTGGCCAAGGATCAGCAGCGGCTTGAGGAATTGCGCACGGAAATCGGTCAATTGTCAGCCCAAACTGCACGGGTGACCAAGCTTAAAAATCAATGAACCCGCTGCACTCGCAGATCGAAGCGATCCTCGCCCAGCTGAACCGGGTGATCCTCGGCAAGGATTCGCAGATCCGCCTATGCCTGGCCTGTCTATTGGCGCGTGGTCATTTGCTGATTGAGGATATCCCCGGCGTGGGCAAGACAACCCTCGCGCATGGCATCGCCCAAACCTTGGGATTGTCTTTCCAGCGTGTGCAGTTCACCAGCGATCTGCTGCCCGCCGACGTGCTCGGCGTCTCGATCTTCGACCGCGAAACCGGCAAGTTCCGTTTCCAGCGCGGACCGATCTTTGCCCAGTTGGTTCTCGCCGACGAAATCAATCGCGCCTCGCCCAAGGCGCAAAGCGCGTTGCTGGAAGCGATGGAAGAGCACCAAGTGACGCTCGACGGCCAGACGATGCCCTTGCCGGAACCGTTCTTCGTCATCGCCACCCAAAATCCTCAGGATCAGGTGGGCACCTTTCCGCTGCCCGAATCGCAATTGGATCGATTTTTGATGCGCGTGCACCTGGGCTATCCCGCGGCCGCCGCCGAGCGTGAATTGTTGAGCGGGATCGATCGGCGCGATCTGGTGAAAACGCTCAAGACCATTACAACTGCCGACAGCCTGCGCCAGCTGCAAGACAGCGTCCTCGAGATTCACGTCTCACCTGCGCTGCTCGACTACGTCCAGGCGCTGGTGGCGCATACCCGACGCGCGCCGGGGTTGAACGCGGGCCTGTCGCCGCGAGCGGCCATCGGCTTATTGCGTGCCGCGCGCGCCTGGGCCTTGATCTTGGGACGCAATGCGGTCATACCTGAACACGTGCAAGCGATATTCCCGGCTGTGGTGGAACATCGCGTTCGCCAGCGCGGCAGCGACGCAGTTGCGGTGACCCGGCTGCTCGAGGCCGTGCCGGTTCCTTAACGCCCCAAGGATCAACTTTTGAGCAGCTTGCGCCAGGCAGCGACCAATCAATTGCGGGCCTGGGCCATGCGCCGCCACGGCCGCGACAGCTTGCCGATCAGCATCCATCGGCGCCGGATTTACCTTCTGCCGACGCGTTTCGGCGTGATGCTGGGGGTGATTCTCGGCGCAATGATGATCGCGGGCCTGAACTACAACAGCAATCTCGCGCTGGGGTTCGCGTTCCTGATGTCCAGCATGGCGGTCGTCATCATGCATCACTGCAATCGCAACTTGCAGCGCCTGTCGGTGGACGTGACGCCGGAGGTCGATGCGTTCGCCGGGCGCGAAGCGACATTCGAGTTCGAGCTGCGCAATGGCTCCAATCTGGACCGGCGCGACATCGAAGTACGCTGCTTATCGGCTGCCGGGATGGGGAACGTCGCGGCGCAAGAGAGTGGAACCATCGAAGTGATCGCCCCCGTGGCGCAGCGCGGCGTGACACGCGTCAATCAGTTCGAGCTGCGCACGCGCTATCCGTTCGGTTGGTTTTATGCGTGGACCTACGTTCAGGGGCTGATCACCATTTACGTCGCTCCCTCGCCCGCCGGAACTAAAACCTTGCCGTCGGCGGGAGCCAAGGGCAGCGGCACGCACTCCGAGGCGCGCGGCGAGGAGGATTTTTCGGGCTTGCGTGCCTACGAGCCCGGAGTCCCGTTGAAGCACATGGCTTGGAAGGTGCTGGCGCGCGGCGGCGAGCCTGCTGTGCGCAACTATTCGAGTTTGGCGGCGCAACCTGAGTGGCTGGAATGGTCCGTCCTCGAAGGCATGGACCTGGAGGCACGCCTTTCGCAGCTGTGTCTGTGGGTTTTGGAAAGCGATGGCGCGCAGAGGCCCTACGGGCTGCGCATTCCCGGCCGGGAGATTGCACCGTCCGGCGGCGCGGCCCACCGCTTCGCGTGCTTAAGAGCGCTCGCTGCCTTCGGCGACGGCGAAACCTAAATGATCACCGAGCGCGTTTCCTACGAACAGCTGCTGGGCATTTCGGGCTGCCTCGCGCTAGCCTTGCTGGCGCATGTCACCACCTTGCCGCTCTGGGTGCTCGCCATCATCGGCGTCTGCGGCCTCATTCGCTTGTGGCTGGCGCGCAGCGGCCGCAGCGCACCGCCGCGCGGCGTCCTCATCATCTTCGCCGCTCTGGTCATGCCACTGTTGTTTCTGCGCTTCCGTACCTTCAACGGCTTGGTTGCCGGCACGGCGCTGCTCAGCGCGACCGCGGGTCTGAAATTACTGGAGACGAAAACCCAGCGTGATATCTACATCATCACGTTGATCATTTATTTCGTGAGCCTCGCCGCGCTGTTGGAAGGCGACTCTTTCTGGTTGCTGGCCTATCTGATCGGCGTCTGTTGGCTCACCACCGCGACGCTGCTGCGGGCTACCAGCAGCGGACCGGCGCCCGGGTGGCGCCGCAGCTTGCGCTTTGGCGGCCGTGTGCTGGCACAGGCGTTGCCTCTGGCACTGGTTTTCTGGCTGTTGTTCCCGCGATTCGCAGCGCCGCTGTGGCAGGTTCCCAATGACTCGAAAACCGCCGCCTCGGGCTTGAGCGACACCATGAGTCCCGGAGACATCAACCAATTGGCCTTGTCGGATGAGATCGCCTTCCGCGTGCGTTTTGACTCCGCCGCGCCGCCGTCCCAGGAGCGCTATTGGCGCGGTCCGGTGTTGGACCACTTCGATGGCCACACCTGGACGCGATCGACCTCCGGCAGGGGTGGCACACCGCCGCCGCTGCAGCCGCAGGGTCCTGCGTATCGCTACACGGTGATGATGGAGCCGCATCAACATCGCTGGCTGTTCATGCTTGATTGGCCTTCCAGCTGGAATCAGCCACGCGCCGAGCTTTCCAATGACTACACCTTGATGGATCCCGATCCGCTGTCGCGGCCCGTCGATGTGGTCGGTACTTCCTATACCCACGTTCAATATTCGGAACCTTTGAAACCAAGAACGCGCATGCGCCAATTGCAGCAGCCGCAAGACCGGAACCCGCGCACGCAGCAATTGGCGCGCGAGATGCGCAGCGCGCACCCCGACGATATGGAACTGGTCAGCGCGGTGCTCGGTATGTTCCGCCAGCAGCCGTTTTATTACACCCTCACCCCGCCGAAGCTCTCCGATAACTCGGTGGATGGATTCCTGTTCGACACCAAACGTGGATTCTGCGAACACTACGCATCGGCCTTCGCGGCGCTGATGCGCGCCGCGGGCATTCCTGCACGCGTGGTCACCGGATATCAGGGCGGAACGCTCAATCCCTACGGGGATTATTGGATCTTGAGGCAGAGCGACGCCCACGCATGGACTGAGGTGTGGATCGACGGACGCGGCTGGACGCGCATCGATCCCACCGCAGCGATCGCGCCCGAACGCGTGGAGAGTGGCCTGGCAGACACTGTAAACGCCGACGACACGTTGGCCAGTCGTTGGCAAAGAAAGACCCCTTGGTTCGCGGGTGCGCGGCTGCGCCTCGATCTGCTGCGCGAGATCTGGCGCGAGCGCATCTTGGATTTCAATCAGGACTCACAGCGCAAGTTGCTCGAAATGCTCAAGATTCCGGAACCGGACGGGCAGAAGCTGGTGATGGTCTTGGGCGCTGCCATGGCGCTGGCATTTGCCTGGCTCACCTGGCAAATTCACCGTGGACTGGCACCGCCATCCAAGGATGTCACAGCCCGCACTTACGCGCGGCTATGCGCGAAACTCGCCGCGGCGGGAATCGCGCGAAAGGTCCACGAGGGCGCGGAGGCTTATGCGATGCGGGTCGCGCAGGAGCGCCCCGATCTTGCGGACAGGGTAATGGCGTTGTGCCGCCACTATTCCTCGTTGCGCTACGCAGAACCGTCGGCGCGCATCACTTTGGGTCAGTTCCAAGCAGGCGTGCGCGCCTTCAGACCCCAGGTCAGGCCGCAAGGTTTTCGCGCGTCTTCAAGAATTTGATGTCCGGCCAACGCTCTTCGGTCAAGCCGAGATTCACGCGGGTCGGCGCGAGATACACCAGTTCTCCGGCATGATCGATGGCGAGGTTGTCGTAGGCCTTGGTCCGAAATTCCGCCAATCGTTTCTCATCCCGGGTGCTCACCCAGCGCGCCACGGCCACGTTGATCGGTTCGAACACGCATTGCACGCTGTATTCGTCCTGCAGGCGAAAAGCCACCACCTCGAATTGCAGCTGGCCGATGGCGCCGAGAATCAAGTCATTGTTGCGCAGCGGCTTGAACAACTGAGTCGCGCCCTCCTCGCACAGCTGCGACAGGCCCTTCTGCAAGGCCTTCATGCGCAGCGGATCCTTGAGCACGGCGCGCCTGAATATTTCCGGCGCAAAGTTCGGAACGCCGGTAAAGGTAAGGTTTTCGCCCTCGCTGAAGGTATCGCCGATGTTGATCGTGCCGTGATTGTGCAGGCCGATGATGTCGCCCGCGTACGCCTCCTCGGCCTGGCTGCGATCGGCGGCAAGAAAAGTCAGCGCATCCGCGATGCGCACGTCCTTGTCGAGCCGCACGTGATGCAATCGCATGCCGCGCGCATAGCGTCCGGAGCACAGGCGCATGAAAGCGATTCTATCGCGATGCCCTGGGTCCATATTGGCCTGGATCTTGAATACAAAACCGGTGAGCTTGGGTTCATCCGCATTGACCGGGCGCTGCAGAGTCGGGCGTGGCTGCGGCGCCGGCGAGTGCGCGACGAATGACGACAGCAGCTCCCGAACGCCGAAATTATTGACCGCCGAGCCGAAGAAAACCGGCGTCTGTTTCGCCGCCAGGTAGCGCTGTAAATCGAATTGCGGACTCGCGCCCCGCACCAGGTCGACTTCCTCGAGGAATTTTTCGTACCGCTCGCCGAGAAACTCGCGCGCCGCATCGCTCGCGATGCCGACGATGGTTTCATGGGTTCCGACGCGACCTTTCTCCACGGGCACGTACACGTAGATCGTGTCTTCGACCAAATGATAGACGCCGAGCAGATCGCGCCCCATGCCGATCGGCCAGGTGATCGGCGCGCATTGGATCTTCAAGACGCTTTCGATTTCATCCAGCAATTCGATCGGCGCCCGGCCGTCGCGGTCCAACTTGTTCACGAAGGTCATGATGGGTGTGTCGCGCAGGCGGCATACGTCCATGAGCTTGATGGTGCGCTCCTCGACGCCCTTGGCGCAGTCGATGACCATCAACGCCGAGTCCACCGCCGTCAGCGTTCGGTACGTGTCCTCGGAGAAATCCTCGTGACCGGGCGTATCCAACAAATTGACGATGCGGTCATCGAACGGGAATTGCATCACCGAGGACGTGACGGAGATGCCGCGCTGCTGTTCCAGCCGCATCCAGTCGGACGTGGCGTGACGAGTGGCCTTGCGGCCCTTGACGGTGCCTGCCATTTGAATGGCGCCGCCGAACAGCAGCAGCTTTTCGGTGAGCGTGGTCTTGCCCGCGTCCGGATGGGAGATGATGGCAAAAGTTCTTCTTCTGCTGATTTCCTCGGCAATTTCCTCTACGTCCACGATCAAAGTCCTCGAGTGCGCCCACGATTGTGGGCACACATTGCTAAATACCAACTGCTGGAAGGCACCGGCGATTTGGGCGGTTTCCCGCTCTCGTTGGAGTCGGTTTCCCCGCTTAAGTACCTGTAATCACATTATAACCTAAATAGTTTGACGCAATAACCTATAAAGAGTAATACTTGATAACCTAGAAATGGTAAAACCGAATAACCTAGAAAGCGCAAGTCATGGCAAGCCCCTCGGGCAAACTGGCCGAGTCACTCTCGGTCCTCAAAACCCTGCAAGACCAGGGTGCCGTGGCGCTGCGCGCGCGTCAGCTGTCACGCACGCACCGGGAACGCTTGCTCAAGGCCGGCTTCATCCGGGAAGTCATGAAAGGCTGGTACATCCCAGCCCGGCCCGACGAGCCCGGCGGTGAAAGCACGGCATGGTACGCGTCTTTCTGGGCATTCTGCGTCGGCTACCTCAACGGCCGCTTCGGCGCGGACTGGTGCCTGAGTGCCGAACAATCGCTCAACCTGCATATCGGCAACGGCACAGTCCCAAGGCAATTGCTGGTTAGAGCCCGCGCGGGCAGTAACAAGCCGACCCAACTCCTGTTCGGTACGTCCATTTTTGATATCCGGCTCGACCTACCCCCTGCCGCGGACATTGAGGTTAAAAACGGCCTGCGCCTTCTAAACCTGCCTGCCGCCTTGATCGGATGCGCACCGGGTCAATTCGCCGCTCACGCCATCGACATGCGCGCCGCACTCGCCATGGTGGCCGACGCCTCGGATGTACTGAGCCGCCTTCTTGATGGCGGCCATAGCGTCGTCGCAGGAAGGCTTGCCGGGGCATTCCGCAATATCGGCAGCGACCGGATCGCCGACCGCATCGTCCAGGCTATGCGCGCAGCCGGCTACGTCATCAACGAAGCCGATCCATTCGCCGATCAACCCACTTTTGCCTTCGGCGCGCGCGACACATCACCGTATGTGAACCGCATGCGCATGATGTGGGCCGCGATGCGGGAGACGGTGATCCAGACTTTTCCCGCTGCACCCGGCCTGCCAAACGATACCGCGGCGTACCTAAAGCAAGTCGATGACCTCTACGTCAGTGACGCGTACAACTCACTGTCAATCGAGGGCTACCGTGTCAGCGCCGAACTCATTGGACGCGTCCGATCCGGCAGTTGGAACCCCGACGGCAACGAGAGCGACCGGCAAAATCGTGATGCCCTCGCTGCGCGTGGCTACTGGCAAGCCTTTCAGGCGGTAAAGCACAGTCTCGAAGCGATCCTGGGCGGCGCAAATCCGGGCGCGGTCGCCGACGAGGATTACGATGGGTGGTACGCCGAATTATTTGGACCCAGCGTTACCGCCGGCATTCTCAAACCATCCGAACTGGCGGGATTTCGCAACGGTCCGGTATACATCCGACGTTCCATGCACGTCCCGCCGAATTCCGACGCTGTGCGGGAACTGATGCCCGCATTCTTTGACCTGCTCAAAGCCGAAGTCCATGCCGCAGTCAGGGTGGTCCTCGGACATTTCATGTTCGTGTGGATACACCCTTATTTTGACGGCAATGGACGCATGGGCCGCTTCATGATGAACACCATGCTGGCCTCGGGCGGATACCCCTGGACCATCGTGCCGTTGGATCGCCGAGCCGACTACATGTCGGTACTGGAATCGGCGAGCGTCGATCAGGACGTCGGACCGTTATCGAGGTTTCTGGCGGAGCTGGTTACAAAGCAACCGTGACGGCAGCGCACGCCTCGCGCGTCACAGATGCGCCGTAAAATCGCTGAGGATTATTTCGTGTCCAGCGTCAACACACGGCGCAGCACCGCTGCATCTTCGCGGCCGGCCGTCGCTTGGTAGTATCCGCGCCGGATGCCCACTTGCTCGAAGCCCAAGGAATGATACAGGCGAGCCGCCGCCACGTTGGAGGGCCGGACTTCCAGAAAAGCCTCGCTCATGCCGGCCGTACGCGCGCGCTCGAGCAGATACAACAATACTTTGCGGGCAAAACCGCGCGAGCGATACTCATCCCGAATGCACACATTCAAAATGTGCGCCTCGCCCGCTCCCACCGACATGATGCCGTAGCCGCCCAGGTCGCCGGCCACTTCGATGACGCGGCATACATAGCCGACTCGCAGACAGTCGCGGAATATCCCCTCGCTCCACGGGAACTGATACGCCGACTTTTCGATGGCGGCGATGACCGGGACGTCGAGTTCGTTCATGGGTCTGATATCGACCCTCGCGAACTCGACGTCCAGCTTGACGCTAGACACGGGAGCACACGTCGCGCGCGAATTTCAAATCCTCCCAGGTTTTGCGCTTGTCGGTCGGCGTGCGCAATAAATATCCCGGGTGATAGGTGACGATCAAGGGCACGGAAGATGCGCCGAATCGATGCACCTGCTGGCGCAAACTGCCCAGCGTCTTGTCGGTGTGCAGCAAGTTTTGCGCGGCTATGCGCCCGACGGCCAGCATGATCTTGGGTTTCAATAGCGCAATCTGCCGTTCCAGATAGGGCAAACACTCGGCCGCTTCGGCTGGGTTCGGGTCACGATTGCCGGGCGGCCGGCATTTCAAAACGTTCGCAATGTATACCTGTTCGCGCGCCAATCCCACCGCATGCAGCATGGAGTTGAGGAGCTGCCCTGCCCGACCTACAAAGGGCTCGCCCTTGCGGTCCTCATCGGCTCCCGGAGCCTCGCCGACGATGAGCCAGTCAGCATGCAGATTGCCCACGCCGAATACCGTCTGCGTGCGCGTCGCGCTCAAGCCGCAGCGAGTGCAAGCCGCAACGCGCGCACGCAGCTCTGGCCAATCCACGCCAGCCTCGCGTGCCGCCCGCGCCGCGATGGGCAGCGCGGCGGAGTGGATTGCAGCGGCATGGGTCGCTGCGGTAGCGGGCGCGGCGATAGGAATCGCGGCGGCAAGGGCCGCGGCTTGCGCCGCGGGCGACGATCCGGGTCCCGCCGCGGTGCGCAACGTCCAGGACTTCAGTCCCAGAGCTGCAAGGTATTCCTGGCGCAGCTCGCTATTCATGCGTCGGAGCAACGGGACGGCTTCGCCGCCGCAATTTGCGGTACACCCAAACGGAAGGGGCAGATAGGGCATACAGGCCGAAGATGATCAGCAACGTGATGGCCGGATGCAGGAAGATGAGCACGAAAGCCAACGGCACGAATACGATGTACGTGAATCGCACTCGCCCGCCCGGGTTTACATACTTGAAACTGTTGAAGGCGAAGCGGCTGATCATCAGCGCGCCGGCGGTTGCGGTCACCAGAAACGCTAAAATCAATCCCGGCAAGCCGATGTTGATTTGATCGCTGGCAAGCCACACCAGGGCCGCAACGATGGCGGCGGCGGAGGGACTGGGCAGGCCCTCGAAGTAGTGCTTGTCCTGCGTGGCCGATCGCGAATTAAAGCGCGCCAAGCGCAATGCTGCCGCGGCCGCGTAGAAAAAACACACCAGCCAGCCGATCCGGCGCCAGAGCGGTCCGTACTCCGCAATGCGTGCCACCCCCCATTGGTAGGTGACGATGGCTGGGGCCACGCCGAAGGACACCATGTCCGAGAGGCTGTCGTATTCCTTGCCGAAAGGACTGGCGGTGTTGGTCCAGCGCGCGACGCGCCCATCGAACATATCGAACACGCCGGCGACGAACACGGCGATGCCCGCATATTCGAACCTCAAGTCGATGGCGGCCACAATGGCGTAAAAGCCGGCAAAAAGTGCGCCGGTTGTGAGTAGGTTGGGGAGCCAATAAACTCCGCGCGGCCGTGCTGGTGCGTCATCCTCGTCGCTCATTGGTGGCCATAATACCAGGGGGGCTCATGTAAGATATGCGGCTATGCGCTTATCCCAATACCCGATTTCGACCCTCAAAGAGGTGCCTGGCGACGCGGAGGTCGTGAGCCATCAACTGATGCTGCGCGCAGGGCTCATTCGGCGCCTGGCGGCGGGTTTGTACGTGTGGTTGCCCATGGGGCTTCGGGCCTTGAAAAAGGTTGAGCAGATAGTGCGCGAAGAAATGAATCGCGCCGGTGCTTTGGAGCTGTGCATGCCCACCATCCAGCCTGCCGAACTATGGGTGGAGTCGGGCCGCTGGAGCAAGTACGGTCCGGAGCTGCTGCGCTTCAAGGATCGCCACGATCGTGACTTCGTCTATGGACCGACTCACGAGGAAGTCATCACGGACATCGCGCGGCGCGAACTGCGCAGCTACAAGCAGCTTCCGGTCAATTTTTATCAGATTCAATTCAAATTCCGCGATGAGATTCGCCCGCGGTTCGGCGTCATGCGCGCGCGTGAGTTCATCATGAAGGACGCGTATTCATTTCACACGGACGAAGCGAGCCTGGCCGAAGGCTATCGGCTCATGTACGACGCCTACACGCGCATCTTTACCCGAATGGGGCTCAAATTCAGGGCCGTGCAGGCCGATGGCGGCAGCATCGGCGGCGACACCTCGCAGGAATTTCACGTCTTGGCCGACTCCGGCGAGGACGCCATCGCCATCTCCGACGGCGACGGCTACGCGTCCAATCTGGAAACCGCAGCCACCTTGGGCCCGGCCGCGCCCCGCGCGCCGGCAGCCCAGCCGCTGACCAAAGTGCCCACGCCGAACGCCCGCACCATTGCTGAAGTCAGTGCGCTGCTCGGCGTGAATCCCGCGCAATGCGTCAAGACCCTGCTGGTGGAGGGCAGCGCCGGTGATGTGGTCGCTCTCGTGATTCGCGGCGACCACGAACTCAACGCCGTGAAATCTCAGAAACTGGACGGCGTTGCGAGCCCGTTGCGAATGGCCGGCGCCGAACGGATCCGGGTGGCGAGCGGCGCGGAACCGGGGTTCATCGGACCCATAGGCTTCAAGGGCAGGGTGTATGTAGACCATGCCGCGGCTCACTTGGCCGATTTCGTCTGCGGCGCGAATGAAAAGGACATGCACTACCGAGGCGTGAATTGGGGCCGCGACCTCGCCGATCCTCTGTCTGTCGACATCCGCAATGCTCAAGCCGGCGATCCCAGCCCGAGCGGACGCGGAACCCTCAACATCGTCCGCGGCATCGAGGTGGGCCACATATTTCAGCTCGGGCAGCTCTACAGCGCAGCCATGAACGCCAGTGTGCTGGATGAACAGGGCAAGGCCCTGACGATGTTCATGGGCTGCTATGGCATCGGCGTCACGCGGGTGGTGGCTGCGGCCGTCGAACAGAATCACGATGGCAACGGGATCATATGGCCGGAGGCGATTGCGCCCTTCCAAGTGATATTGGTGCCCATCAACTATCAAAAGTCAGCGCGGGTTCAGGAGACGGCAGACGCGCTGTACCGGGATTTCAACGCCGCAGGCATCGATGTCGTGCTCGATGATCGCGACGCGCGGCCCGGCGTCAAGTTCGCCGATTCGGAGCTTTTGGGAATTCCTCACCGCATCGTGATCGGAGAACGCACCTTAGCCGCCGGAAATCTCGAGTATCGCCACCGGCGCGAGACCGAATCGACGGAAATCTCCGCCGCCGATCCGGTAGGCTATATCCGACATAAGTTAAATGGCTGAGGTTGCCCCATGCGGCATGCGCTGGCGGTGCTGGTCGCGCTGATCGTCTCTTTTGCCCTGCCGGGGGCTGCGCGCGCGGATCAGCAGCGCGATCCGGAATTGAAGCAGCTGCTGCAGAAAATCATCGGCAGCTCGGATTGCTTCACCGATAAGTACGAATCCGAAGTTTGGTACAAGTCCATGGAACCGCGTCTCGCGCAGTTCGTGCCGACCCATGAGGCGCGGGTTGAGATTCTGGATCACGTGTACTGCGAGGCCAAGCGGGATCCCACGTTGCAAATCCCGCCGGACCTGGTGTTGGCGCTGATGGAGGTGGAGAGCCGTTTTGATCGCTGGGCGGTCTCGCCGGCCGGCGCCGTGGGCCTCATGCAAGTGATGCCGTTTTGGCCGCGACAGCTGGGCGTACAGAATCAGCTGGTCAAGGTTGCGCCGAACATTCGCATGGGCTGCGAGATCCTGCGCTACTACCTGCGCGTGGAGCATCGCAATTGGTCGCTGGCGCTTGCCCGCTATAACGGCAGCGTGGGCCAAAACAAGTATCCCGCTCTCGTCATGCAGCGTTGGCAGCGCGCCTGGCGTTTCTAGAAAACCTCGAATTCCGCGGGTATTTCCCTGCGGTCATTCTCGGCCGCATCGTACTCGCTCACCGTCTCGACCCGCGCGTGAGCAGGCCCGCGATGCAGCCACTGACGCAATGCGTTCACCGAGGATTGACTGCCTTGCGCCAGCACTTCGACCGATCCATCGGGTAAATTTCGAGCGAGACCACGCACGCCGAGCCGTTTGGCCTCGAGGCGCGCGCTGTGACGAAAATAGACACCCTGGACCTTCCCCATCACCAGAAAGCGCCGGATCACCTCATCCATCGAATTTGCGCCTAGTGGGGAACGGCGATGGGCGCTTCGGCGTGCTGGGCGTTGGCCAGCGCGGCAGCGGCATGGTGCTTGGCATGCAGCGCCGCCCATTTAGCTCTGCCGTACTCGTGTGCCTGCAAGTGCGCCTCCGCTCGCGCAATGGCCGCCTGCGCCGCATCGTATTCGGGGGAACCGCCGCGGGTCGCCCCGGCCGCCGCAGCGGCGACAATCGCCTGCCGAGCGTCGCTCATTTCCTGCACGGGCGGCGCCGTTCTGCAGCCGAGCAGACAGGCGACACCGACCAGAACGAGAATGAACCGCGACATAGGATGCAGCGACACTAGCAATAGCGGCCAAAGCCGTCAAACAAGCCGCCGTTATACAATGTCTGCTCAGCATGACTTAATGCGTTGCGCCGGCGCAGCACACGCGCGCAATTTTGCGTGATTCCACGGAAGAGCATCGATGAACGAAGTACTGGTTCTGTATTATTCCCGCCAAGGGAGCACCGCTGCTCTGGCGCGACAAATTTGCCGCGGCGTCGAGGCGGTTCAAGGGATGCAGGCACGATTGCGCACCGTGGCTCCCGTCACCGCCACCACGCAAAGGCTTGACCCGCAGGTGCCGGACGCGGGGCCACCGTTCGCCACGCATGAGGATCTCATCGAATGCTGTGCTTTGATTCTCGGCAGCCCTACCCGCTTTGGAAATATGGCGGCGCCGGTCAAGTTCTTCTTGGACGGCACCAGCGCGCTGTGGGTATCCGGCGCCCTGGTGGGTAAGCCCGCCGGCGTCTTTACCTCGACCCAAACGCTTCACGGCGGCCAGGAGTCGACACTGTTGTCCATGATGGTGCCGCTGCTTCACCACGGCATGTACTTGGTGGGTCTGCCATACACGGAGGCGGGCCTGACAGACACTCGCAGCGGCGGGACGCCCTATGGCCCGAGCCATGTCGCCGCACTCGCTCAACACGGCGAGCTCTCCGAGCACGAGAGCGCCCTGGCGCGCGCATTGGGAACGCGGGTCGCTGCGCTCGCCGCTCAGCTCGCAACGCGCGCATGAGCGCTGAATCGGCTTCCTCGCTGACAATTTGGCTTTGGCTCGCCCTCACGTTGAGTCTGCTGGCGTGGATACTCGTCGGCTATCCCTGGCCGATTTGCATCATTGCGGTTTTGCCGTTGCTGGCGCCGCTACGAGGCTTGCTGCGCGGCAGCCGCTACACCTACGCCTGGGCAACCCTGTTTGCCATCCCCTACCTGGCCTTTGCCGTCACCGAACTGTTGGTGAACCCGCGCGCGCGCTGGGTGGCGGCCCTGAGCCTGCTGCTGGTGTTTGCCTGGTTCTGCGCTATGATTTTGTTCTTGCGTGCTTCTCGAGTTCATCGCGAATAAAGGGAATGGTGAGCCGGCGCTGTTCGACCATCGAGGCCTCATCGAGCGCGTCGAGGATCTGAAACAGCGAAGGCAGGTCGCGCGGCATGCGTTTCAGCAGGTACTCGGACGTTTCATACGGGAGTTGCAATCCGCGCTGCGCCGCGCGCAGCCGCAACGCCTCGATGCGCCCTTGATCATCCAGTTCCCGCAGTTGGTACACGACGCAGGAGCCGGCCCTGGAGCGCCAATCTTCCAGCACCCAAGCTGCTTGGCGCGGCGCCACCGCGGCCGCGAATATCAAGCGAGTCCGCAATTCAGCCGCTTCATTGAAGAGCCGAAACAGCGCCTGCTCCCACACCGGGTCGCCCGCAATGCCATCGACGTCATCGATGCACAGCACGCGACTGCGCTCGAAGCCCGTCAGCGCATCGGGCGGCAAAGCGAGCGATCTGTCCAACGGAAAATAAGCGGCGCTGTCGCCCGCGCGCGCGCAGACCGCCTGCAGCAGGTGGGTTTTGCCGGAACCGTGCGCGCCCCAAAGCCACACGGGACTGGCAGTGGCCGCGCGCAGCGCCGTCAAGATTTCCGAGTTCTGGCCCGGCGCGAAACTCTCGAACACCGCATCGGCGCGCAGCCGCACGCCCAGTGCGAGTTGCTTCATGCTGCCGCCGCCCGTCTGCCGTAAACCAGGACGTAGTCAATGCCGCTCACGATCACCGTGGCGAACACCAGCGCGCCGAGCCAGGTCACCAGCCACTCAGGCGGCAGCGAAAACTTGGCCCGGCTCAAGACTGCCACGATGAATGCGCCCTGACACAGCGTGTTGACCTTGCTGATGAGGGAAGGATGCGCCGTCAAGCGGCCGATGAACATGCGGTATGCGGCGGCCCCAAACACGATGATCACATCGCGCGCCACCGCCGCCGCCATCAGCCACAGCGGCACGAGTTTTAGAAAGCTCAACGTGACAAAGGCCGTTGCGAGCAGCAGTTTGTCCGCTATCGGGTCCAATATGGCCCCGAGTTCGCTCTGCCAACCGAATCGCTTGGCAAGATAGCCATCGGCGGCGTCCGACACCGCGGCGACGCCGAAGAGCAGTATCGCCAGCGCCAGCAGTCCCTCGCTAAGGGCGATGGCAATCGGCACGACCATTAGAATTCTGATCACGCTGATGATGTTCGGTATATGACGCACGGACCGAACTCGCGGCTAATGGTGCAGTTGGAAGCGCTGAATCCCAGTCTCGCCGGCGGCAACCGGCTGCAAACGCCCATTCAACGTCAGCGCACGCTGCAGCGAGTCGCCCCCGCCGCGGGTCGCCAGACGGAATCTGACGGTATCTCCGCTCAAGGATTCCACGCTCACATGCGAGATGAAGGTCAGCGATTCGAGATAATTCTCCAGACCCGCATAGTCGCGAAGATCGCTGACACCGATGACCTCGATATCCACGGGCAGCAGACTGCCGCTGGCGGCGAATAGGCCCGCATATAAATCGGCGGCGCGATTCACGCCCTCCAACGTACCGGAGTATTCGCTGCTGCGATCCTGAAACCAATGCGTCCAACGAACATTGGCGCTCGCCGTGGCGCCGCCGGCGCGCCCAACCAAGATTCCATCGCTGCCCATGCGCCGGCCGATGTCCGCGAAGGCCGAAGGCGAACCGTTGTTCACCGCGGCGAAATCGACATGGTACCTCTGCAGCTCCGCGCCGCTCGGCCAAACCAGCGGCAGACCGCGCGCGATGGCCGCGGCATCGATGGCCGCCTTCAATTCGGAGCTGTCGTCCGTTGAGATGACGCTGCCGCTTTGCGCTCCCGTTTGCACCGCCAGCAGCACCAAGGTGGTCGGCCGCTCATGGCCCCACAGGGGCTGGCCGTTCTGCGTGAGCCAACGCTCGATGGCGGGGCCGTCAAAGGCCACCCACAATTGACTGTCCGGAGCGGCGCGGTACTGCTGCACGTAGCGCCGTGCATTGGCAATCAAGGGACCGAAGCCCGGGTCCTCGTCCGCCGAGCGACGGCCTGTGACGCGAATCAGCACCGTCCTCATCGCGTTCTGGAAAGCCGCGCTCTGGGCCGCTTCGGACCGGTCGGAAACCGCCGCCGTGGCCTGATACATCTCGGCACGCGTGAGCGAAAAAGCCGCTTCGCTGAAGCAAAATACAGCAACGCACACCCACAAAATGGTGGCGGCCCGCAAATATCGCTCCGAAAAGCGCCGTAAGTACTGTGCCATGGTGTTGTAAAATACCACAGCTTCGATGGCCAACCGCGTTGGCCAAGTCCTACATGAAGGATCCTTTAGATGATTGAGCGAGCGCCGGTAACCTATCGCGACGCCGGGGTCGATATTGACGCCGGCGACGAACTTGTCGAGCGAATCAAACCGCGGGTGAAGCGCTCGATGCGTCCGGAAGTGCTGGGCGGCATCGGCGGCTTTGGCGCTCTGGTCGAAGTGCCCTTGGACCGGTATCGCAAGCCGGTACTGGTATCGGGAACCGACGGGGTCGGCACCAAGCTGCGCCTGGCGATCGACACGCACCGGCACGACGGCGTGGGCATCGATTTGGTCGCCATGTGTGCCAATGACGTGCTCGTCCAAGGCGCCGAGCCGCTGTACTTTTTGGATTATTTTGCCAGCGCCAAACTCGACGTCGATGTCGCCGAGCGTGTCATTGCCGGCATCGTCGAGGGGTGTGTCCAGGCCGGATGCGCTTTGGTCGGCGGAGAAACCGCCGAGATGCCCGGCATGTATCATGGCGCCGACTACGATCTGGCGGGCTTCTGCGTCGGCGTGGTCGAGAAGGATGCCATCATCGATGGCTCGAAAACACGCGCCGGCGACGTGGTCTTGGGGCTGCCCTCCTCCGGGCCCCATTCCAACGGCTTCTCCCTGATCCGCAAAATTCTGCAGCTGTCCGATGCCGACATCCGAGCCGATCTTCAAGGCGTCAGCCTGATCGATCGACTCATGGCGCCGACCCGGATTTACGTCAGGCCCCTGCTCGAGCTGATGGGCGCGGTTCCATTGCACGGCCTGTCGCACATCACCGGCGGCGGCCTGGTTGACAACATTCCGCGCGTATTGCCCGAGGGATTGGAAGCGATTCTCGAGCGCCGTTCCTGGCGCCGCGAACCGGTCTTCGATTGGTTGCAGCGGGAAGGAAAGATCGCGGACCCGGAAATGTATCGAGTGTTCAATTGCGGAATCGGCATGACGGTGCATGTAGCGGCGAGTGATGCGCAGCGGGCCATCGGCGTGCTGCGCGACGCGGGCCAGGAGGCTCTGGTGATCGGCGAAATCCGCAGCGGTACCCGAGGCGTCGTCATCGCTTGAGCAGGACGCCGCCGCGGCAGCCGATCGTCATCCTCATTTCGGGACGCGGCAGCAATATGCGCGCGCTCATCGAGCACAGCCAAACTGCAACCGCCGCCTATTCGGTCCGTTCGGTGATTGCCGATCGAGCCGATGCCGGCGGGCTCGAGGTCGCCCGGCACTTCGGTATCGCGGCGCGCGCCTTGACGCCGGCGAAGGGCACGGAACGCGTCGAATACGATCAGGCTCTCGCCGCCGCGATCGACGAGTGCTCTCCATCGCTGATCGCGCTCGCCGGATTCATGCGGATCTTGTCCGCGCCGTTCGTGCAGCGATATGCGGGAAAGATGTTGAACATTCATCCCTCATTGCTGCCCAAATATGCGGGGCTGCATACGCATCGGCGCGCCATCGAGGCGCGTGACGCCGTGCACGGCGTCACCGTACATTTCGTCACGGAGCAACTCGACGGCGGCCCGCGCGTGATTCAGGCGCGTGTGCCGGTCGAAGCCGGCGACACGGAGGCGACCTTGAGCCGGCGCGTCTTGGCACAGGAGCATGTCATCTATCCGCTGGCCGTCGATTGGTTCTGTCAGGGTCGATTGCGCTGCGAGGAGGGCGAAGCGTTCTTGGATGGCCGCGTACTGAGCGAGCCGATGCAGCTTGCCGACATCGGGCGGGAGAAAAAGTCATGAAAGCACTGACAGCCACGCTGCTGCTGGCAATCGCCGCGACCGCCACCACCGTGTCCGCCAAATGCGTGTCCGCCAAATGCGAGTCCGCCGGCGCCGCTCAGGCGGCCGATGATGCGGGAATTGCACCCTTCATCGCGCATTATCAGGCCGACTGGAAGGGCATCAGTGTCGGCACCAGCGACATACAACTGACGCAGGGCGCCGAGCCCGGCCAATACATGTACACCTGGACCATCACGGCGCGCGGAATTTTTCGTGTTGCGTACCACGACGATCTCATTCAAAGGAGCTGGTTGACCATGACGGGCGATCATGTCCGCCCGGACAAATATCATGGCAAGGAAGGTTCATCGACCGTGGAGATCAATTTCGACTGGCAGAACATGCGCGCCACAGGCCTGTCGGAAACGAAACCGGTCGACTTGAAACTCAAGGAAGGGACTCAAGACGTCATGTCCATTCAAGTCGAGGTGATGCTCGACCTCAAGCACGGCAATTTGCCCAAGACCTTCCAAATCATCGACAAGGACCAACTGAAGGAATTCATCTACACGCAGGAAGGCAGCGCGAAGATCCGCACGGCGATCGGCGAACTGGACACCGTCATCGTCACCAGTCAGCGCACCGGCAATAATCGCATTCTGCGGATGTGGTTTGCCCCGTCGCTGGGATTCGTGCCGGTGCAGGCGGAGCGCAGCCGCGACGGCAAGGTCGAGATCGCCATGCGCGTCAAGAGCGTCGATCACTTGGTTGCGATCGAGCCGCGCCCCGCTCCTAAGTCTTCGGCAGAGTAACTCCGCGCTGGCCTTGATACTTGCCGCCGCGATCCTTGTACGAGGTCTCGCAGATTTCGTCGGATTCGAAGAACAGCATTTGCGCCACGCCCTCGTTGGCGTAGATTTTCGCCGGCAGCGGCGTGGTGTTGGAGAATTCCAGGGTCACGTGGCCTTCCCACTCGGGTTCCAAAGGCGTTACGTTGACTATAATTCCGCAATTTTTCACGAAGACGCCCGCTTCCAACGCGAAATTACCTGCTTCTGGAACGGTTAGACAATAGACATCGTGATCGCCGGGGACCTCACGAATTGCCGTGACTTTGTGGTTGCGATATTGGCGCGTACCTCGGAAGTCGGTAACCGCGTCAGAGAAACGCCGGAACACCGATCGATCGCAATTGAGCACCTCAGCGGCACCGCGAATAGAGCCCGTCACGTGCAGCGCACGACGAACGGTTTCCTCAGTAATTTCCGGCCTCAATCTAATACGTCGTGCAATTTCAGCCTGTGTACTGCGGCGCGCGCCGGTGTCTTTGGCCCAGGCCCTCATCATGAGCTGAGAGTGGCGAGCCCTTTCCGCAGGGTCGGAATATCGGCGAATTGTGGCGCGTCGATGCGCTTCGCGCGTCGCATCTGAGGGGCTTCTACGCTGCTCAATGATGCGGTCGCGAATTTGCCGATATCGATCGGAATGCCAAAATTGACTTGCTCTGGCGGATTGAGCGCGGCTGAATTCCTCGCGCCAGACTGGATCGACAGCACGTCTCTGCAGAGATGCGCTAATGGCCAGGCCGTGTTCGACACGATCGAAATCCTCACCGTAGCTCGCTTCGTTATGCAGGCGTATATGCGTTGACGCCTCCATCCGGGTGATGTTGGTGGGCTTGTTGTTCCGGCGATCAAAGTCCAAATGGTGGCGGTGCGTCCCTGGAATTTCCTCATAGATTCCGTTTCTAATGTTCCATTCGTCTGCCAGTCGATGCGTCGCGTAGAGATACCCGTCGATCGGCTGATAAACACCCTCATAGCCGCAAAATAAGTCTCGGTACAGCGGCATCAACGCATCTTGCGGTCTTAATGTGTGCGCGGCCGCCATGCGCCCATCGCGACGCATAAAAAGATGGTCGGGTGTGGCGCGAATGCATTCACCGCTGTCTAACTCAATTTCAAGCAGCGAGTCACGGCCTATGAAGCGCGGAGCATCAAGCAGACTGACTATCATCCGCCCGTTCTCTCCGATGCTGTAACCCCAAAAGATCTCGCCGGCCTCGTGCCGCTTGGCCATTTCCTCGAGAGTCGGCGATGTGCCATCGACCAATGCGACGCGGGTGTCACCTGCAAAACAGCGTGCGTACGTCGATTTTCCAAGTGTGGCTACGAGTACGTTGCGCGGAATCTTAAAATATTCCACCGTGCTGGCGAGCGCGAAGGAGTTCGGCGGAATGATGCACACCGGTCCCTTGAAATCCACGAACGATTTTTCGTCGAAGTTTTTCGGATCGACGATGGTCGAATTGATGTTGGTGAATATCTTGAAATCATCGGCACAACGCACGTCGTAGCCGTAGCTCGAGGTGCCATAGGAGACGATCTTATGACCGTCGGAGACGCGCACTTGCTGCGCCGAGAAAGGTTCGATCATGCCGTGTTCGGCGGCCATGCGTCTGATCCAGCGATCGCTTTTTATGCTCATTAGGTTGCTTCGACTGTAATTTTTGGGAATGCCCGGCTGTAGTCTTTGTTCAATGTAGCCAGTCGCGCCGCCGTGCGCCGCGCCATCAGGAAATAGGCGCGGGCGCGTTCACTGTCCGGCTCGGCCACCACGGTCGGCGCGCCGCCGTCGGCATCCTCGCGAATGCGGATGTCCAACGGCAATTCGCCCAGCAGCTGCACGCCGTATTGCGCCGCCATGCGCGCACCGCCGCCGCTGCCGAAAACATGCTCCACATGGCCGCACTGGGCGCACACGTGCATGCTCATGTTCTCCACCACGCCGAGCACGCGGACCTCGACCTTCTCAAACATCTTGAGGCCCTTACGGGCGTCCAAGAGGGCGATATCCTGCGGTGTGGTCACGATCACGGCGCCGCTGACCGGAACCCGCTGCGCCAGTGTGAGCTGGATATCGCCCGTTCCCGGCGGCATGTCGACGACCAGATAGTCCAAATCGCCCCAGGTGGTGTCGCCCAGCAGTTGGGTGAGCGCCTGAGTCACCATCGGCCCGCGCCAGGCCATGGGTTGCTCTTGGTCGATCATGAAGCCGATGGACATCACTTCGACGCCATGCGACCGCAGTGGTGTCATGTGTTTGCCATCTGGGCTGACCGGCTTCGCGCCGCTCAATCCCATCATCAGGGGTTGGCTGGGGCCATAAATATCGGCATCCAACAGGCCCACCTTGGCGCCCTGCGCGGCCCAAGCGAGGGCCAAATTCGCGGCCGTCGTGGATTTTCCGACGCCACCCTTGCCGGAAGCGACCGCCACCACATTCTTGACGTTTGCCAACGGCTTAAGCGCGCGCTGGACCGCGTGCGCGGCAATCAGAGCTTGCAGTTTCAGCTCCAAACGGGCGTCGCCCAGCATAGGCCCAAGGTGCTTTTCCAGGGCTGCCTGCAATTCGGGCCCGTAGTCGGCGCAGGGGAAGCCCAAGACGAGTTCCACGGCTAACCGGCCGGCATCGGAGGCGACGGACCTGACAGCCTTCGCTTCGCCCAAGGTCTGGCCAAGATAGGGATCCGTATAGGCGCTGAGTTTCTCGCGGATGGCGCTTTCCGCGGCAGGGGGTTGATTCATAAGGGACGGCAATTGTACCGCAGGCAGCTAAATCCGTGACGTATGGCATAATTCCAAATTGAGAATCAAGACCAGGGATAGCGTCTGATTTAGGGTAACAATGGGTCACTCTCAGGGACGGGGTAACTCGCAGGGAATGGCTTGGCTTTCAGGGAATGTTCAACTTAGGCGCCGAATGAGTTTATTCGCCAATTACCGTGCCGATCGGCTCATTGCCGAAGTTAAATCCAGCGGCAATCCAGGCAGCCCGCTGGCGCTGAAGGCATTGGAGAAGTTGATCGCGCTGGGTCCCGATGCCATCGACCCGATTGTCGATGCGCTGTCCACCTCGGAAAAACGCGAAACCACGGCGTATGTCGAAGTGCTTTCCCGCCTCATTGATTCCAAGACCCTGCCGACCCTGTTGAAGACCATGTCGGAAGCCAATGGCCGCGCCATGTCGGGCATCGCGTGGGCGTTGTCATCGAGCAAAAACTACCCCGCGCACGCGTTGCTGGAGGCGTTGAGCAAGCCGGGGATGCCCAAGCAGGCCCTGCTCGACGTGATTGCAGCGCAGAAGACGCGCTATACGGTGCGCGAGCTGTTGAATGCCGCTTATACCCAAGAGGCGAGCGAAAGGAACGGGCTGTTCAAGATTATCGCCGAAGTCGCCGACGAGTCCTCGGTCGATGACTTGATCGCCAGGATCGAGGGCAAGGATCCGGTGGCCCGGCTGCACATCATCAATGTCTTGGCCCGTTTCAACCTGCCCAAGGTACAGCAGGCGGTACAGAAGCAGCTCAAGGACACCAGCAAGTTCATTCGCTCCGCGGCGCTGTCGGCGCTTTCAAAGATGGATGGCCCTTTCGACATGCCGCTGATCGTGGGGATGCTGCGCGATCCTGAAATCGAGGTTCAGAACAAGGCGGTCGATGTGGTGGTGAAGGCGAATCATCCTGAAACCATCAAGTACCTGGTGGACGTGCTCAAGGATGAAAACGAATACGCGCGGCGCGCCGCGGTCGAAGTGTTGAACGTCGTCGGTACATCGAAGTCGGTAAAATATCTATTGGAAGTCATTGCCGACAGCGACTGGTGGGTGCGTACCCGCGCAGCCGATGCGCTGGGCAAGATCGGCGGTCCGCGCGTGGTCGATGCCGTGCTCGCGCTGATCAAAGACGAGAATCAAGACATCCGCCGCGCGGCCATCGAGATCCTCAATCAGACCAAGGATGAGCGCGCGGTGGCGCAGCTCATCGAGGCGACGCGCGACCCCGACTGGTGGGTGAGTGAGCGCGCCGTCGATGCGCTGGCGGAAATCGGCAGCAGCAAGGCGCTGCCGCGCTTCATCGATATGTTGCAGGGCGAGGTGAAGTCCCTGCCCACGGTCATTCGTGCCATCGGCAAGATCGGCGATCAGAAGGCCGTCGAGAGCCTGCTGCCCATGCTGGCGCGGCCGGAGAACGAAATCAAACTCGAGGCGATCGCGGCGCTGGCCAAGCTCGCCGACGAGCGGCGCGCCGACACCATCCGCGTGCGTTTGCAAGCCGTATCAACCACTTCCGATGGAACCTTGAGCCAGGCGGTGGCGCGCGCCATCCAAGAGCTGGACAATCGTTTTTCGACGCAGCAAATCGCGGCAAATCAGCGCGCGGAAAAGATGCAGGAACCGGCCAAGACGCTGCTCATCGACAACGCGGCGCTGGAAAAGGCGGTCAAGCAGAGCGAGGAAACCGCGGCGGCAGCGAGGCTGGATATTGCCACGTTGAAGCCGGGAGATGTCATCGAGGGACGCTACAAGTTCATCGAAAAGATCGGCAAGGGCGCATTCGGCACGGTACTGCTCATGGAAGACACCGTTGTCGAAGAGCGCTTGATCCTCAAATTCTTGAACCCGAATGTCTCCTCCGACGAAGAGATGATGAAGCGTTTCGTGCACGAGCTGCGTTACAGCCGCAAAATCACCCACAAAAACGTCATCCGTATCTACGATTTCTTATATATCCAAGGCAATTACGCGATCTCCATGGAGTATTTCCCGTCTCACACCTTGGGCGGGGAAATCATCAACGAGAAACCCGTGGATCTGAAGCGCGCCGTGAAGTTCGGCATCGACATCGCGACCGGCATGGCGGTTGCCCATCAAGCCGGCATCGTGCACCGCGACTTGAAGCCGGCAAACGTGTTGATCGACAACGACCTGCTGCTCAAGATAGTCGACTTCGGCGTGGCCGCAGCGCAGACCCAGGGCGATACGCAATTGACCAAAACCGGCTATGTCATCGGTTCGCCGAAATACATGGCGCCGGAACAGATCTTGGGCAAGAAGGTCGACGAGAGGGCGGACATCTACAGCTTGGGCGTCATCATGTACGAGATGTTTGCCGGCGTCCCGCCCTACTCCCGCGGCGATCACATGTCCGTCATGTACCAGCATGTCCAAGGCAAGGCACGGCAACCGATCGAAATAAACAAGGCTTTGCCTCTGGAATTGAATAACCTGGTCATGAAATGCATGTCGCTGGACAAGGCAAAGCGGGCGCAAAGCATGGATGAACTACGCCTGTCCCTCGAGAAATTCCTCTAGCGCTAGACGCACCTCACGTTTATGGGCGAATCAAGGCCCAAAGACTCGAAAAACCAATTGCTTACGGGTAGCCTTACGCGTTATGGCAAGAATCGACGCGTTCCTCAAGTTAGGCGTGGCTCAGGGCTGCTCGGATCTGCATCTTGCGGTCGGCATACCGCCCATGCTGCGCATGCATGGGGACTTGATGCCGATCAAGTTCCGCAATTTGGGCGATGCGGAACTCGAGGCCTATATCACGGAAGTGCTGACCCAATCGCAGCTCAAAGTGCTGCGCGCGGGCAACGATCTGGATTTTTCCTACGTGTCCACCGAAGGCGGCCGCTTTCGCGTCAATGTGTATCGCAAAGAGACCGGCATCGGTGCTGCGTTTCGATCGATCCCCACGACCATGCCCACGATGGACCAGCTCGGCCTGCCGCCGATCGCCAAGAAATTGTGCGATTACCACCAGGGCATGATTCTGGTGACCGGCTCCACCGGCACGGGGAAGACCACCACCTTGGCCGCGTTGATCGACTACCTGAACTCGACCCGCTCGCTCAACATCATCAGCCTCGAGGACCCGATAGAATTCGTCCACCGCAGCAAGGTCAGCCAGGTCATCCAGCGCGAATTGGGCACGCACCTGCCGTCGTTTGCCGAAGGGGTGCGCGCGGCGATGCGCGAAGACCCGGATGTGATTCTGGTCGGCGAGCTGCGCGATGCCGAGACCATTTCCATGGCGATGACGGCCGCTGAAACCGGGCACCTGGTGCTCGGCACGCTGCACACCACCAGCGCCACCAAAACCATCGATCGCATCATCGATGCCTTGCCCAATGATGAGCGCGAGCAGACCAAGAGCTTTCTATCCAACAGTCTCATCGCCGTCATTACGCAGGTTTTGCTCAAAACCCCGGATCAGCGCGCCCGGCGGGCGGTGTGCGAAGTCATGGTCCTCACCAAGGCGATCGGCAAGCTCATCATGACCGACCAAACGCACCAGATTCCCAGCCAGCTGCAAATGGGCAAGGAACATGGGATGCAGCTCATGGACCAAGCCTTGCTCGCGGCCATCCATGCCAAGGAAGTCGATCCGGAGCATGCCTACACGTATGCATCCGACAAGCGCCAGTTCCAACGCTTCGTGACCGACATGTCGGGCATGCCCGTCGCAGAACCCACCACCCCTCCTTAACGTACCGTGCCGGCCATCGATCAATACTTGACCCAGGTGCTCGAGCGAAACGGCTCGGATCTGCATTTTTTGGCGGGGGATCCGGCGCGCGTTCGCCAATACGGGGAGCTGAAATCCCTGGGCGAGCAGCCGCTGGCAGCCGAAACCGTCAAAACCACGCTGTATGAAATCATGCCGAAACTGGCCGTGGAGCGCTTCGAAGCCAAGGACGGCACCGATTTCGCGTACGCCATCCCCAACGTCGCGCGCTTTCGCGTCAACGTGATGCGGCAGCTCAACGGCATGGGCGCGGTGTTCAGAGCGATTCCTTCCAGCGCCAAGACAGCGGAGGAGCTGAAGCTGCCGACGGCGGTGATGGATCTGTGCAGGATCAACAGCGGCTTGATTCTGGTGACCGGCAAGACCGGATCCGGAAAATCCACCACGCTCGCCGCCATGATCGATGACATCAATACGCGCGAGAAAGGCCACATACTGACCATCGAGGATCCCATAGAATTTGTCCACACGCGCAAGAACTGCCTGATCAGCCAGCGAGAGATCGGCGTGCATGCGACATCATTCGCGACCGCACTGAATTCGGCTTTGCGAGAGGATCCGGACGTGATTCTGGTGGGCGAGCTTCGCGACTTGGAAACCATGAGCATTGCGGTGACCGCGGCGGAAATGGGCATCTTGGTGATGGCGACGCTGCACACCAATGGCGCCGCGGCCACGGTCGATCGTTTGGTGAACGCCTTCCCGGCCGACAAGCAGCCGCATGTGCGCACCATGTTGTCGACCAGCCTGCGCGGGGTCGTCTCGCAGCAGCTCATTCCCAAGCCCGACAAGCAAGGCCGCGTCGCGGCGCTCGAGATCCTCATCAATACGCCCGCGGTCGCGAATCTGATTCGTCAGGGCAAAATGGATCAATTGGAAAATGCCATGCAAAGCGGCACCGCAACCGGCATGAAGCTCATGGACGTGGCCATCCAAACGCTGCTCGATTCGAAGCAAATTACCGGCAAGGAAGCCTTCATCAAGTCCATCAACAAATCCAAATTCGAACAGTTTCGCGAGGCCTCCTAGGCGCAATCCCGCCCATTTTCGCCGCGCGGCGACGGCCGCCGCCGCGACCGCCCCGCGTCGGCATGGCATAATTTCGCGCTATGAGCCAACGACGTCGAATTCTGGTGACCAGCGCCCTGCCCTATGCCAACGGGCCTTTGCATCTGGGGCACATCCTCGAGACCATTCAAACCGATATTTGGGTTCGCTTCCAGAAACTGCGCGGCCATGAGTGTTACTACGTCTGTGCGGATGACACGCACGGCACGCCCATCATGCTCAAGGCGCAATCCGAGGGAATCACGCCGGAGCGCCTGATCGCTCAAGTCAATATCGAACATCAGCGCGATTTGGCCGACATGCTGATCGCCATGGACAATTTTGGTTCGACGCACTCGGCGGAAAACAAGGTTCTATGCGATCGGATGTACTTGATGCACCGGGATGCCGGGTACATCGACAAGCGCAGCGTTCGCCAGGCCTATGACAAGTCGGCCAAGATGTTCCTGCCGGACCGCTATGTGAAAGGCATCTGCCCCGTGTGTGCGACGCCCGATCAGTACGGGGACTCCTGCGAGAATTGCGGATCCACCTATACACCCGCCGATCTCAAGAATCCGATTTCCGTGGTCAGTGGCACCGCTCCTGTTTGGCGCGAGTCGGAACATTATTTCTTCAAGCTCAGTGCATTCGAGCAGCCGTTGAACACCTGGGTGCGCAGCGGCGCGGTGCAGGAAAGCGTCGCGCGCAAGCTCAATGAGTGGTTCTCGCAGGGCCTTAGGGACTGGGACATCTCGCGCGACGCGCCCTACTTCGGTTTCGAAATCCCGGATGCGCCGCTGAAGTATTTTTACGTGTGGTTCGATGCGCCCATCGGCTATCTCGCCAGCCTGACCCAGTTGTGCGCGCGTACCGGACTTGAGTTCGAGGATTTCTTGAGCATCGATTCGACCGCCGAACTGCATCACTTCATTGGCAAGGACATTTTGTACTTCCATACGCTGTTTTGGCCGGCGGTGCTGCAGGCGTCGGGAATGCGGCGGCCCACTGCCGTACACGCCCACGGGTTCCTCACCATCAACGGCCAGAAGATGTCGAAGTCCCGCGGCACATTCATTACAGCGCGCCGCTACTTGCAGAGCTTTCCGGCCGAGTACCTGCGCTACTACTTTGCCGCCAAGTTGAGCGCCGGCATCGACGACATGGACATGAACTTGGATGAATTCGCGACCCGCTTGAATTCAGAAATTGTCGGCAAGCTGGTGAACATAGCCAGCCGCTGCGCCGGATTTATTACCAAGAACTCCGCGGGAAAATTGGCGGGCCGTTTGGCGGATGAGAAGCTGTATGCCGAATTCGTCGCGGCCGGCGAAGCCATTGCTCAAGGCTACGAGGGGCGCGACACGGCGGCGGCGGTGCGCGAAATCATGGCACTGGCCGACCGTGCCAATCAATACGTCGATTCGCGCAAGCCCTGGATGCTGGCCAAAGACCCGAAGAATGTCGCCGAGGTGCAGCTGGTCTGTACCCAGGCCTTGAATCTATTCCGCGTCTTGATGATTTATCTGCAACCCGTATTGCCCCAGATGGCGGCTCGGGCCAGTGCCTTCTTTCAAGAGACGGATTGGACTTGGGCGGCTGCGGCCAAACCGCGGCTGTCGTCAGCCATCAATGCCTATGAGCCCCTGGCCGTTCGGCTCGATCCGAAAGCGGTGTCGAGCCTGGTGGAGCCTCAGAGCGCCGAGCCCGCCGCACCCGCCGCACTCGCCGCACAAGCCGCACCCGCCGTTGCGAATGCCGGCGCATCGGACACGGCAACGCTGGCGGCGGCCACGTCGGTGGAAGGCAATCTGATATCGATCGATGATTTTTTGCGCATCGATCTGCGGGTGGCCAAAATCCTGAAGGCCGAGTTGATTGCCGGCGCCGACAAGCTTTTGAAGCTGCAAGTCGATGTGGGTGAACTGGGAGAGCGCGAGATTTTCGCCGGCATTCGCGCAGCATACGACCCGGCGACCCTGGTGGGCCGTCTCATCGTCGTTGTCGCGAACTTGGAGCCGCGGAAAATGCGTTTCGGAATTTCGGAGGGCATGATGTTGGCCGCGGGACCGGGCGGCAAGGACATATTCGCACTGTCAGCGGATTCGGGAGCGACGCCCGGCATGCGCGTCAAATGACATGAGCACCGCGACCGCGCCCGACCTGACGGCGCGCATCGATGCATTGCTTCCCCAGACCCAATGCACACGTTGCGGCTACAACGGCTGCAAACCCTATGCCGCGGCGATTGCCGGCGGCGATGCTGAGATCAACCAATGCCCGCCGGGCGGCAGGGCAACCATTGAGGCGTTGGCACTGCTGCTGAAGCGGCCGGTGCTCGCCTTGAATCCGATCAACGGCGTCGAGACGCCGCTGCGCGTTGCTTGGGTCGATGAAGCGCGCTGCATCGGCTGCGCCCGTTGCTTGGCGCCCTGCCCGGTCGATGCGATTGTCGGTGCCCAGAAATTCATGCACACCGTACTCGTGGATCACTGCACGGGGTGTGAGCTATGCCTGCCGCCCTGTCCGGTGGATTGCATTGAAATGCGGGAGGCTCCCGATGCCGTGAATGACCCGGCGCGGAATCGCGCGCGTTACGCCGCCCATACCTCGCGATTGCTGAATCAGGCAGCGGAACGCCAGCAGCAGCTCGCGGCAAAAAAGGCCATCGCAACGCGCCGCCCGGGCGAGCCGTGAATCCGCAAAAACGGCAGGCCATCTTTGCCCGATTGCGGGCGGCGAATCCGCAGCCGCGCACCGAATTGACTTACGCATCGGCGTTCGAACTTCTGGTCGCCGTCATTCTCTCCGCACAGGCAACCGACAAAAGCGTGAACAAGGCGACCGCCGGGTTGTTCCGCGCGGCAAACACACCCGCCTCGATTTTGGCGCTTGGGGAAAGGGGACTGTCGAAGTACATCCGGTCCATCGGCCTGTACAACGCCAAGGCGAAGAACATCATTGCCACGTGCCGAATGTTGCTGGAGCGGCATGGCGGCGAAGTGCCGACCACCCGGGAGGCACTCGAGGAGCTGCCGGGCGTCGGGCGCAAGACCGCCAACGTGATTTTAAATACTGCATTCGGTCAAGCGACGATTGCCGTGGACACTCATATCTTCCGTGTCGCGAACCGCACGCGGATTGCGCCCGGCAAGACCGTGCGTGAAGTCGAAGGGAAACTGATGAAGTTCGTGCCGCCGGAATTTCGGCGCGATGCGCATCACTGGCTGATCTTGCATGGGCGCTACACCTGCAAGGCGCGCCGACCTGCGTGCCCCGTGTGTATCATCGCGGACCTTTGCGAGTACCCGCACAAGACTCCCGCATGAGCGTATTCGACAACTACACCCGTGAGCAATTGCGGCTCACCTATGCGGAAAGCTGGGCCAAGCACTTGGCGGGTTCGCCCCTGACGCCGCTCGAGGCCTTGATTGCGGATGTGATCGGTGCGCACCCCGAATATCAAAGCATCGTCGCTAGTGCCGGCAGCGCGCTCGCATTCGAGCCCGACGTCGCCGGTGCCGCCGACAATCCGTTTTTACACATGGGCCTGCATCTGGCGGTTCGCGAGCAGTTGCTCATCGACCGGCCGCCCGGGATTCGCGATTTGCATCGGCAATTGCAGGCGCGATATGGGGAATCCCACCGCGCGGAGCATGCGCTGATGGAAGCGCTGGGCGAGGAACTGTACCTGGCGCAGCGCAACGGCCGAGCCCCGGATGAGCAGCAGTATTTGGCGCGCGCACGGGATCGCCTGGCGGCCGCCCGGCCGTAAGGCGCGGATCCAAGGTTAACGAAGCTTCATGTGCGCTTCATCGGTGCGGCTGACGTGGAACGCTATCCTGTTTGGCTCGCATTTCAGTCCACGATCGAGGTTTAAAGAACATGCGTCTGGCATTCACGGCAAGCGCTCTGTGCCTAAGCATTTTGGTGTTCGCCGCTCAGCTGGCCACATCCCAGACACCCGCGCCCTCAACCGCCACGCCTGCCTCCACAGCCAAGCCCGGCTCCACAGCCACGCCTGCCTCCACAGCCACGCCTGCCTCCACAGCCGCCGCCGGTGATGCCGCGGCGAAGCATGCCAAACGCACGGCGTGCCTCAAGGAAACCAAAGCCAGGAAATTGCTGGGCGCCGAGAAGACGGCATTCTTGAAGGATTGTATCGGCGCGCCTCCGGAGGCCATTTCAGCGAGCCGTATTTCGCCGCCGGACCGGCCCTGATTCCGCGACTATAGCTTTCGCGCGGGCGTGGCGGTAATCGTCAGGCGGACGCTACTCGCCGCCGCATTGCTCAACTGCAGAAAGAACGGCCGCGTGCCGACGAGCTCGAACTCAACGATCTTGTGCGGGGAGCTGCAGCCGTGCTGGCCCTGAAAATCCTTGGCGGCGACCAACGCGCCGTTTGACACCACATCGATCCAAAACGGCATGTCGACGGCCACGCGATAACTGCCGCTCGCCGGGAGTTTGAACGTCAAGACACCTGCGCTGGATCCCGCGCCCGGCGTTTTTTTGCCCGGTGTGGCCGCAAATGTCACCTGATCTTGCGGCATCAGTTTGAGCGCATACAGATGATTCAACTGCATGACCGGTGCGCTGTTCGAGTCCGCGCCTGCCGACAACGGGGTGGCGGTTCCCGCGAATAACCCTCGCTCCTGGGTTACATCCCATTTGAAATCCACGCAAGCCTCGTCCGCAAATGTCTCAGCGCTGATCGCGCTCAAGGCAACGGCAAGCAGGATCGAGATGACGGTGTTGCGAATCATTTGCTTCGCCATCATCGCTTCGGAATGTACAGATCCGTCAATGTACCGTCGAAGGCTTCCGCGGCAAACGCGACCGTTTCCGACAGCGTCGGATGCGGGTGGATGGTCAAACCGACATCGGTGGCATCGGCGCCCATTTCGATCGCCAACGCCACCTCGGCGATCAAGTCGCCGGCGTTGGTACCGACGATGCCCGCGCCGATGACGCGGTGAGTCTCTTTGTCGAACAGTAACTTCGTGAATCCATCGTCGCGATTGAGCGCCAGGGACCGCCCGCTGGCGGCCCAGGGGAAAATGCCCTTGCCGTATTGGATGCCCTGCGCTTTCGCGTCCGTCTCAGTCATGCCCGCCCATGCGATTTCAGGATCGGTGTACGCGACGGCGGGAATGCAGCGCACATCGAACGATGCCTTGTGTCCGGCAGCGACCTCCGCGGCGACTTTGGCTTGATGACCGGCCTTGTGCGCCAGCATCGGTGCACCGACGATATCGCCGATGGCAAAGATATGCGGCACGTTGGTGCGCATTTGCTTGTCAACGTCAATGATGCCGCGCGCACTGACCTCAACACCCGCCACGGCCGCGTTGATGGCGTTGCCATTTGCGGAGCGCCCGACCGCAACCAACACGTAGTCGAACAACTGAGGTTGCGGCGAATCGGGGCCCTCATAGGTCGCGCGCAACCCTTCCGCAAGCGCCTCGAGTTTGGCCACCCTGGTTTTCACGAGAATTTTCTCGTAGCGCTTTTCGATTCGCTTCTGCAACGGGCGCACCAGATCGCGATCCGTGCCCGGCATCAGGCCGTCGCTCAACTCCACCACGGTGACCTGTACACCGAGAGCGTCGTAAACGCAGGCCATTTCCAAGCCGATGATGCCGCCGCCGATCACCAGCAGCCGCTTGCAATCAAGCGGCAACTGCAGCGCATCGCCCGAATCAATTACGCGCGGATCATCGGGCAGCCCCGGCAAGCGCGCGGATTCGGAGCCGGCCGCGATGACGCATTGCTTGAAGTCCACGCGGCGCGATCCAACAGCGCTTTTGACATCGAATGAATACGGGCCGACAAATTTTGCCTCACCCTGAACCAGCGTCACTTTGCGCTGCTTCGCCAGCAGCATCAGGCCGTTCGTCAATCTCGTGATCACGCTGTTCTTCCAGAGACGCAGGCGATCGCGGTCGATTTGCGGAGGACCGAAGACGATTCCGTTGGCGGCCATGTCGGCGGCATCTTCGATCACTTTCGCAGCGTGCAGCAGGGCTTTCGACGGAATGCAACCATCGTTCAAGCACACACCGCCCAGCACCGGCCAGCGCTCGATCAGCGTTACTTTGAGACCCAAATCCGCCGCGCGAAATGCCGCCGTGTAGCCGCCCACACCGGCGCCGAGCACGACCAAATCGACGGCGCCGGCAGGTGCTGCGCTCACAGGGCTGCTCGCGGTCTTTGCGGCTTTTGCCGGCGCGAGTGCCGATGCTGTGTCGGCCGGCGTGGGCGCGGGCGCTTTGTCGGCCGCAGGCGCGGGCGCTTTGTCGGCCGCAGGCGCGGGCGCTTTGTCGGCCGCAGGCGCGGGCGCTTTGTCGGCCGCAGGCGCGGCGGTTGCCGACGCAGCCGGCTGTGCCGATGCCGCCGCCTCAGACTCCACGATCGCAATCAACGTTCCCGCGAGTACTTCGGCGCCCTTCTTGATCTCGATCGATTTGACTACGCCGTTCACCGGCGAGGGCACATCCATCGCGGCTTTGTCGGATTCGAGCGAGATCAGCGGATCCTCCACCGCAACTTTGTCGCCCGGCTTCACGAGTACCTCGAGAACCGAGACGCCTTTGGCATCGCCGAAATCCGGCACGCGCACTTCGATCGCGCTCATGACAGCGCCTTCACGTCACCCAGCGTCTTGGCGAGAAACACCACGAACCGAGCCGCTTCAGCGCCGTCGATGACGCGATGATCGTAGGACAGGGACAGCGGCAGCATCAGGCGCGGCACGAATGCGCCACGCTCGTACACCGGCTTCTGAGCCGCTTTCGACACCCCCAGGACGGCGACCTCCGGGGCATTGATGATGGGCGTAAAATACGTGCCGCCGATTCCGCCCAGGCTCGAAATGGTGAAGCTGCCGCCGTGCATTTCGGCGGCTTTTAGTTTTCCGGCTCGTGCTTTCTCGGACATCGACGCCAAGGTACGCGCAGTCTCATAGATATCGAGCCGGTCGGCATTGGCGATGACCGGCACCACCAGTCCATTCGGCGTGTCGGCCGCGAAGCCGATATTGAAATACTTCTTGAAGACCAGATTTTCCCCGGCTTCATCGAGAGAGGCATTGAATCGCGGGAATTCCTTCAAGGCAATGATGCAGGCCTTGATGATAAACACCAGCGGCGTGAGCCGCGCGCCCTCTTGAGCCGCCTTGCCTTTAAGAGCGCCGCGCGCAGCCTCGAGGTCGGTAATATCCGCATCCTCGTGCTGGGTCACATGCGGTAGATTCAGCCAGCTTGCCTGCAGGCGCGCTCCGGAAATCTTCTGGATACGTGAGAGCGGTTTGACCTCGACAGCACCAAAGTGCGCGAAATCCACGACCGGCACTCGCGGCAGGGGCGAAACGGGCGCCGCCGAGGAGGCTGCCAGCAGCAGGGCCTTGACGTGGCCCTTGACGTCATCCTGCGTGATGCGCCCCTTGACGCCGGTTCCCTTGATCTTGCCCAGGTCAGCACCCAACTCGCGCGCGAACTTGCGTATCGACGGGGTGGCATGGGCTTTGGAGAAGGCCCGCTCATCGATCGCGGGCCGGCCTTCTGCAGCCTGCGCGGGAGTCGGCGCGGCGCTCGGCGGCGTCGCCGTGGACGCTGGGCCGGGAGGCGGCGCAGCGGCAGGCTCGGCCCCTTTACCGGGCGCAGATGCCGCCGGCGCGGGTTTGTCGGCGGGTGCCGCGGCTGCCGCCGGCTCGATCAACAAGATCACAGAGCCCTCGGACACCTTGTCGCCCGTCTTGAGTTTGACCTGCGCGATCTTGCCCGCCACCGGGGACGGCACATCCATCGCCGCTTTTTCCGTTTCAATGGTGACCAACGGCGTTTCTTTTTCGATCTGCTGACCATCTTTGACCAGCACATCGATGACGTTGACGTCTTTGAAACCGCCGATGTCCGGAACCGTGACCTCGATTGAACTTGCCATGACTAGACCGACACTGGGTTGGATTTTTCCGGATCGATGCCGAAGCTCTGCATGGCCTTGTTCACCGTAAGGGTGTCGATCTTGCCCTCATCCGACAGCGCCTTGAGCGCCGCCACCACCACGTAGTGCCGATCGACTTCAAAGAAGCGCCGCAATTCCGCGCGCGAATCGCTGCGGCCGAAGCCGTCGGTTCCGAGCGCCGTGTAGCGGCCCGGCACCCATTGCCGAATTTGATCGGCGACCGTCTTCATGTAATCGGTGGCGGCAATAAAGGGACCCTCGCGATCGGCGAGCGCCTGCTGGATGTAGGTCTGTTTTCGCGGCTCGCCGGGGTGCAGCATGTTCCAGCGCTCGATCGCGAGCGCATTCTTGCGCAGCTCGCTGAAGCTGGTCACTGAATAGACGTCGGCCGGCACTCCATAGTCTTTCTCCAGCAATTCCGCCGCCGCCAGCACTTCCCGCAAAATCGTGCCCGAACCAAACAGCGTCACGCGCACTTTGCCGCGGCCGCCGATTTGCAACAGGTACATGCCGCTCAAAATGCCCTGCGCCACGCCGGCCGGCATCGCCGGATGCGCGTAGTTCTCGTTCATGCAGGTGATGTAGTAGAAGACACTTTCCTGCTCCTGGTACATGCGCCGCAGACCATCCTGCACGATCACCGCCAATTCATAGGCGTAGGTGGGGTCATAGGCCACACAATTCGGCACGGTGGTCGCGACCAGCTGGCTGTGCCCGTCCTGATGCTGCAGTCCCTCGCCGGCAAGCGTCGTGCGGCCGGCGGTGCCGCCCACCAGGAATCCGCGCGCCTGGCTGTCGCCCGCCGCCCAGATGAAATCCCCGACGCGCTGAAATCCGAACATGGAATAGTAGATATAGAAAGGCACCATGCTCACGCCGTGATTTGAATATGACGTGGCCGCGGCGATCCACGAGCACATGCTGCCCGCCTCATTGATGCCCTCTTCGATGATCTGCCCCTGCTTGTCCTCGCGATAAAACATGAGCTGATCCGCATCCTGCGGGGTGTAGAGCTGCCCGACCGAGGAATAAATGCCGATTTGCCGAAACATCCCTTCCATGCCGAAGGTTCGCGCCTCGTCGGGAACGATGGGCACGATGTGCTTGCCGATATTCTTGTCCTTGACCAAGGTGGTCATCATCCGTACCAGTGCCATGGTCGTCGATATCTCGCGATCGCCCGTGCCTTCGAGCAGCGTGCTGAAGGCTTCGAGCGGCGGCACGATGAGGGGCGGCGCGACAGAATTGCGCGCAGGTACGTAACCGCCCAGCGCGGCGCGGCGCTGCTGCAGATAGCGTAGCTCTTCGCTGTCCTCGGCGGGTTTTCTGAACGACAGGCCGGCAATTTCCTCGTCGGTAATCTGGATATTGAAGCGATCGCGGACTTCCTTGAGATTCTCGTCAGTGAGTTTTTTCTGTTGATGGGTGGAATTGAGGCCTTCGCCCGCCTTGCCCATGCCGAATCCTTTGACGGTCTTCGCCAAAATAACCGTCGGCGCGCCCTCATGCGCGACGGCCGATGCATAGGCTGCGAAGACTTTCTGAGGATCGTGACCGCCGCGATTCAAGTGCCAAATCTCCTCGTCGGACATATTGGCGACCATTTCCTTGAGTTCAGGATACTTGCCGAAGAAATGCTCGCGCGTATACGCGCCGCCCTTGGATTTGAAGTTCTGGTATTCACCGTCCACGCACTCTTCCATCACGCGCTTGAGGAATCCCTTCTGGTCGCGCTCCAGCAGCGGATCCCAGCGGCCGCCCCAGAGAACTTTGATCACGTTCCAGCCCGCCCCCAGAAACGCGGCTTCGAGCTCTTGAATGATTTTGCCGTTGCCCCGCACCGGCCCGTCGAGGCGCTGCAAGTTGCAATTGATGACGAAGATCAGATTGTCGAGTTTCTCGCGCACCGGCATGGTGAGCGCGCCCATCGATTCGGGCTCATCCATTTCGCCATCGCCCAAGAATGCCCACACCTTGCGGTCCGAAGGGGCGACGATGCCGCGATGCTCCAAGTAGCGCAGAAATCGGGCCTGGAATATCGCCATCATCGGACCCAATCCCATCGACACGGTCGGGAATTGCCAAAAGTCCGGCATCAACCAGGGATGCGGATACGACGACAAACCGCCGCCGCGTACCTCTTGTCGAAAACGCTGCAGCTGGCTTTCATCCAAGCGGCCCTCGAGGTAGGCGCGGGCGTAGATGCCCGGACTCGAGTGTCCCTGCATGAAGATCATGTCGCCGGGATGGGCCGCGCTGCGCGCGCGCCAAAAATGATTGAACCCGACCTCATACAGCGTCGCCGCGGACGCGTAAGTGGCGATGTGGCCGCCATACTCGGAATTCGTGCGGTTCGCCTGCACCACCATGGCCAGCGCGTTCCATCGTATATAGGCTTCATTGCGCCGCTCCAACGACCGATCGCCGGGATACTCCGGCTCCTGCGCTTTGGAGATCGTATTCAGATAGGCGGTGTTCGGCTTGAAAGGCAGGTACGCGCCCGACCGGCGCGTAAAGTCCACCAGTTTTTCGAGCAAAAAATGCGCGCGTTCCGGGCCTTGTGCCCGCATGACCGAATCGATCGATTCCAGCCACTCCTGAGTTTCAGTGGGATCAATGTCTTCGAAAGGCGATTGTTGCGTCATAGAACTGCACACACTCACGTGTCCTGTTAAGATGGCAGGCACGTTACAGCGCCCCTGCGCTAACTGCCACTACGTTGTTGACCCGCGCTATCTTCGGGGTTTGGTTTTTCACGGTCAAGCAAGGGATGAAGTCGCGATACCTTTGCGGTTTTAAGATATGCCGACTCGCTTGCCTTTTGACCAACTTCTCGTGCCGCTGCGCCAGATCGGTTCGCGCGTAACCGAATCAACACTCGCGCGCTACGCAAGTGCGTTGCTGTTCTTGCCGCTCGCGCCGTCGCCAAGCGACTGGAATGCGCTGCCGCATGGCGCGGTGCTGCGCGCGCTGTACGAGCGCAAAGTCCGGAAAGCCGGCGACACCTTTCACCTGCGCGTGGGGCCTCGTGCGCAGACGCTCTTGGTCGTCGCCTGCGTGGCCGGCGTAGCCAGCACCTTTGAGCGCCTGCAAGCCGCCGGCAAGCTCGCACGCAGCGCGCTGGACGGCGATCCGCAATCACTGCTGATTTGGCAACAGGGGTGCGACACCGCTGCCGCCGAGGCGACTTTCAATGCCGCCATCGCGGCGCTCGAGGCAGCCGCATTTCGCTTCGCAACGTTCAAGAGCAAGCCCAAGAGCCGAGCGCGGCTCCTGCGTATTGACCTCGCGCGGCGCGAAAAGTTGCCTGATTTGGACCTGACGCTGGCGACGGCGGCCGGCAATAATCTGGCCCGATGGCTCACCGCCCTGCCGCCCAACACCTTGGATGCGGGCATGTATCGTCGATTGCTCAAACAGTTCGCACAGCGATTGCACTTGAGTTTCAAATTCTATGGCGAAGCGCAGCTCAAGCGCTTGGGCGCCGGTGCGTTTCTCGCCGTGGCCCGCGGCAACGGCCGGCGCGACGCCGGCATCGCCTATCTGGCGTACCGACCGCGCGGCGCTGCAGCAGCGGCCGTCAGCTTGGTGGGCAAGGGCATTTGTTTCGACACCGGCGGCACGAATTTGAAGGCGCACAAGAGCATGCTGGACATGCACACGGACATGGAAGGCAGCGCCGTAGCATTGGGAAGTCTCTATGCACTGCATGCGCTGCGCTCGCCGTCGGCCGTGGATTGTTGGCTGGCGATCACCGAAAACCGCATCGGCCCGCTCGCTTACAAACCGCAGGACATCGTTCGCGCGGCGAATGGCACCACCATTCAAGTGATTCATACCGACGCCGAGGGCCGCATGGTGCTCGCTGATGCGCTCAGTCTCGCGTCGGCGAAGAAGCCGCGCGCCATCATCGACTATGCGACGCTCACCGGTGCCTGTGTGCACGCGCTCACCGAACGCTACAGCGGCGCGTTTACCAATCGCCCTGAGGCGCGCACCCTGATCGAGTCCGCCGGCATCAGCAGCGGCGAACGTGTCTGGTGCTTCCCCATGGACGTCGACTACGACACGGATTTGGAAAGCAGCGTGGCCGATGTCATGCAATGCGCCGCGGATGGCAAGGGCGATCACATCTTGGCGGCGCGTTTCTTGAATCGGTTTGTGCCGAATGACATCGCATGGCTGCACCTGGATCTTGCGGCGGGCACCAGGCACGGCGGCCTCGCGCACATCGCAACGGAGATCACGGGCTTTGGCGTGCGCTTCACGCTGGAGCTGCTGCGCAACGGCTGGCCGGCGCCCTCCCGGGCGCCGCGGGCACCCCAATGAATCAATTGCGCATTCAACGGCCGGACGACTGGCACGTTCACCTGCGTGACGGCGCGGCTCTGCAAGCGGTCGTCGGATTCACCGCGCAGCGCTTCGGGCGCGCCATCGTGATGCCAAATCTCAAACCGGCAATTACCACCACCGACATGGCCCGCGCCTATCGGCAGCGCATCCTGGCGGCGTTGCCCGCGGACAGCCGATTCGAGCCGCTGCTGACGCTGTACCTCACCAATACGACGACGGCGGATGAAATCGATCGCGCCCGCGCTGCCGGCTTCATACATGGCGTGAAGCTGTATCCCGCGGGCGCGACCACGCATTCGGATGCCGGCGTCACCGACATCCGGCGGGTCTACGATGTACTGGCGCATATGGAAAAGGTCGGCATGCGGTTGCTGGTACACGGCGAATCACCGCAGGCCGACATCGATGTATTCGATCGCGAAACGCACTTCATCGATGCGGTGCTTCAGCCGCTGCTCGATCGCTTCCCGAAACTCGAGGTGGTGTTCGAGCACATTACGACGGCGCGTGCCGTGCAGTTCGTCAAGGCAGCGCGAGCCGGCGTTGCCGCCACGATCACGCCGCAGCATCTGCTGCACAATCGAAATGCGATTTTCTTGGGCGGCATCAGGCCGCACTACTATTGCCTGCCGATACTGAAGCGCGAGCAGGATCGCCAGGCGTTGCTCGAGGCGGCAACCAGCGGCAACCCACGGTTCTTCCTCGGTACCGACAGCGCACCCCACGAACAGAGCACCAAGGAAAACGCTTGCGGCTGCGCCGGCATGTTCACGGCGCATGCCGCCATCGAGTTGTACGCCGAGGCCTTCGAATCGGCCGGCCGGCTCGACCGTCTGGAAGCGTTTGCCAGTCATTTTGGGGCCGATTTCTACGGATTGCCGCGCCACACCGACAGCATGACGCTGCTCAAGGAGCCGTGGGTGGCGCCTGCGCACTATGCGCTCGGCGCCGGTACGCTCGTCCCCTACCGCGCCGGCCAGCGGGTGGACTGGCAGCTCGCCCCACTCGGGGAGCCTGTCCCCTAACTCATGTCACAGATTCCACCCATTACTTTCGCCACGCGATTCCGCGGCTTTCTGCCCGTGGTGGTCGATGTCGAAACCGGCGGATTCAATTCGCAAACCGATGCGCTGCTGGAAATTGCCGCCGTGCTCCTCGAGATGCGCAGCGACGGTACGCTCGCGCGCGGCGAGACTCATCGTTACCACGTCATACCCTTTCCCGGCGCCAATATGGAACCGGCATCGATGGCCGTGACGGGCATCGACCCCCATCATCCCCTGCGGCCCGGCATACCCGAAGAAGACGCGCTGCAGCGTATTTTCAAAGAAGTGCGAACCGCCATTCGAACCGCGGATTGCACGCGCGCGGTGCTGGTCGGCCACAATGCCTCGTTTGACCTGAATTTTTTAAATGCGGCGGTGGCGCGCGCGCAGGTCAAGCGCAACCCGTTTCATCCCTTCTCCAGTTTTGACACGGCCACGCTCGGCGGCGTGGCCTTTGGTCAAACCGTGCTGATGCGCGCAACCCTCGCCGCCGGCCTGGAATGGGACACCGCGTCGGCACATTCGGCCGCCTATGACGCCGAGCGCACGGCGGATCTGTTCTGCATCGTGTGCAATCAATTTCAGGGCGTCTTCGATGCCGGCCGCAGACGCCTGGCCGCCATGGGTCCCCTCGAAGTAGAGGTTGACCCGCAGGAACCCTCGGGAACCTAGGCGGCTACAGCGCCGGCCTCCGCCAGCAGTTGCTTCAATTCGCCGCTCTTGTACATCTCCAGGGTGATGTCGCAGCCGCCGACCAGCTCGCCGTTGACGTAGAGCTGTGGAAAGGTGGGCCACTTCGAGTAGGTCTTCAGTGCCTCGCGCACTTCCGGGTCCTCGAAAATATTGACATGCGCGAACTGCGCCTTGCAGGCCCGCAAAGCGCCGACCGTCTGCGCGGAAAAACCGCACTGCGGGAAGTCGGGCGTGCCCTTCATGTAAAGCACCACGGGGGCCGCCGCAAGCTGGCCTTTGATTCGTTCAATTGCATCCATAATCAGCATTCTCCACGTTAATCATCTAAGACCGTTTGCGCTCGCGCGCGTTCGCCCAACGTGCGCAGCAGCGCCCGCTGCTCCGGATGACTCATCCGCTGCCAGCGGGCGATTTCCTCAATTGTACGATAACAGCCCCTGCAGTACCCGTTGGCGTCCAGGGTGCAGGTATTGACGCAGGGCGATACGGGTGGGGCCAAGTCTTCAGGCATCGTTGAATTATTGGGGTCAGTCCCCTATTCTTCCAGCCTGCCGCAACGCAGGATCCGCCCCGTGGCGGGCCCGAAGCACAACTTTAAGGAGGGGAATCGCATGAACCCATTAACTACCGTCAAATGGCCTCTGATCATAGGGTTCGTACTCGCGGTCGTGATCGCGGCCCTGATCGACGGCGGCCTGAGCTTCAATACCCTCACCCTGGCTGCCTTAACCCGCTGGCTGCACATCATATTCGGCATATTCTGGATCGGCCTGTTGTACTACTTTAATGCCGTACAGACCCCCGCCATGGCCGTGGCGGCGGCCGACAAGGGCGGTCCCGGCGGTGCTGGCATCAATAAATACGTCGCGCCTCGTGCACTGCTGTGGTTTCGCTGGTCGGCGCTGGGCACTTGGATTCTGGGCGCCTGGCTGCTGTCGCAAACGCACGGCCGCTTCGTCGGGGCGTTTACCCTGGGGCTCCTCGACACGCCGGTTTCCCGGCCCAACCTCATCATGGGCATCGGCGCGTGGCTGGGAACCATCATGCTATTGAATGTCTGGGGGATCATTTGGCCCAACCAGAAGAAGATATTGGGCATTGTGCCGGCGACTGATGATGAAAAGGCGAAGGCTCGCAAGGCCGCGTTGTACGCCTCCCGCGTCAACTTCCTGCTATCCGTTCCGATGCTGATGTGCATGGTCGGACCGACGCACGGCCTGCCGTTCTAAATGCCGAGCTCGGCACCGCTGACCGGCCGGGGGGGCCTGCCTCCCAGGTCCGCGGTGCCGATTCCCAAAGATTTCGCGCTTAAAGTGGCCGCGGCGCTTGCCGAAGATATCGGCAGCGGCGATCTGACCGCCGCACTCATTCCTCCCGAAAGAAACGCCCGTGCCACCGTGATCACCCGGGAGGCAGCGATCCTCTGCGGCATCCCGTATGTCGAGGAGTGTTTCCGCCAAATCGATGCGCGCGTGACTTTCAAGTGGCGCGCGGCCGAAGGCGATGCGGTCGTTGCCGATCAGGTCTTATTCACCGTGGATGGCCCGGCGCGTGCGCTTCTGACGGGAGAGAGGTGCGCGCTGAATTTTCTGCAGCTGCTCAGCGGCACGTCGACCGCCGCCCATGCTTACGCGGCGCTGCTGGCCGGCACGCATTGCCGGCTTCTCGATACGCGCAAGACCATTCCGGGACTGCGAACCGCGCAAAAATACGCCGTGCGCGTCGGCGGCGGCGAGAATCATCGCGTCGGACTGTTCGACGGTATTTTGATCAAGGAAAATCACATCGCCGCGGCAGGGTCGATCGCACTGGCGGTTGCCGCCGCCAAACACAGCGCCGCATCCATCCCCATCGAGGTCGAGGTCGAGAACTTGGCGCAGTTGGAACAGACCATCGACGCCGGAGCCGACATCGCGATGTTGGATAATTTCTCGCTGCCCACCATGCGCGAAGGCGTGGCGATGAACGCGGGCGCGAAGCGGCGCTTGAAGATTGAAGCCTCGGGCGGAATCACCACCGACACGATCCGCGAAATTGCCCTGACGGGTGTGGATTTTATTTCCGTCGGCAGCATCACCAAGCATGTACGAGCGGTGGATCTGTCAATGCGGTTCGAATGGCTCGGCGGCACCTAGTGATTTTGACCGGTTGGCGTCGCGGTCGCCCGGAAGGGTAAGAAAGTCTCGAGGTAACAAAGAGCAGTTACCTCGAGACTTTCTTGCCCTTCCCGACGGAGACTTCAACCGATCAGCATCACGACGCCGACGCTCGCGGCGGGTGATGGGCGATACTCGATTTTTCGGGCTACGAGTGCGAATGAGGCCACACCACCGCGAAGGGCCTTCGAAACTCGTCCTCCCGCACCCTGAGTTGAGCGGTCCGCCTTGAAAGGACTAGGGGATAGGAAGCTTCAAGGAAACTGCGTCTTCGTTTCCTTGAAGCTTCCTATCCCCCAGGCCATCCCGAACCGGTCAAATTCACAGTGCCGAGGCTCAGACGCTGTTGGCGGCCTTCAAGACCCGCTGCGGCTGCGACACCCCATACCCTTGAGCGTAATCGACACCCAGGCTTTGCAGCATGTTGATGATTTCTTGATTTTCCGCGAACTCGGCGATGGTCTGCTTGCCGGTCAAGTGACCGATCTCGTTGATCGAACGCACCATTTCGCGATCGATGGGATCATGCAGGATCTCTTTGACGAAACTGCCGTCGATCTTCAAATAGTCGACCGGGAAGTGTTTCAGGTATCCGAACGATGACAAACCCGTGCCGAAGTCATCGAGCGCGAATTTGCAGCCCAATTCCTTCAAAGCCTGGATGAAGCGATTGGCCTGCGAGAAGCTGGCGATCGCCGCGGTTTCCGTGATCTCGAAACAAATCTTGGTGGCATCCAAGCCGCTGCGGTGAAATTGATCGATGACATAGGGCAGGAATTTATCGTCGCCCAAACTCTGACCCGACAGATTGATCGAGCACATGGTGAGCTTTTCGCGCTCGTCGGCCTCCGATACCAGCCAACGGAATGCGTTTTCAATGACCCAGCGATCGATGCTCGGGGTGATGCCGTAGCGTTCGGCGGCCGTCATGAAATTATCCGGCCCGACGATCTTGCCGGCTTCATCGCGCATGCGCAGCAGCAACTCGTAGTGGGCACCCGCTTCGGTTTTTTGCAGCGGCATGATGGTCTGCCGGAACAGCTCGAAGCGGCCCTCTTCCAGCGCATTGTTGATGCGCGCCGCCCACTGCATCTCGCGCCGGCGGCGCATCAGGTCGATGTCGTTTTCCTCGAAGCTATGGACGCGATTGCGGCCCGCTTCCTTCGCTGCCTGACAGGCGCTGTCGGCGGCGCTCAAAACGGCCGCGACGTCGGCATTGTCCGCCGAGATGGGGACCACGCCGATGCTGGCGCCCAAGCGGAAGGTGCGCTCTTCCCAGGTGAATTTGAAGTTGCGAACCGCCTCGCGCAGCGCCTCGGCGGTGCGCATGGCTTCATCGAGCGAACAACTCTCCAACAAAATGCCGAATTCATCGCCGCCCAGGCGCGCCAGCGTGTCGCGCCAGCGGACTTTTGACTTGAGCAGCGCGCCCACCTGACCGAGCAGCGCGTCTCCCGCGCTGTGGCCGCAGGTGTCATTGACGATTTTGAATTGATCCAGATCGAGCACGCACAGCGCGTAGGAGGTCTCGCGCGCTTTGGCGCTCTTGAGCGCGCGCTCCATTCGATTTTCGAATTCGCGCCGATTCACCAAGCCGGTCAGCACGTCGTGGCTCGCGTGATAGCTCAAACGGCGGTTCAGTTCGCGCGCCTCGCTGACATCGTGGAACACGAGCACGCCGCCGGAGACTGCACCGCTGCCGTCACGAATGGGGGATGCCGTGCTTTCCACGTAGATTTCGTTGCCGTCGCGGCGAATCAGCAGCATTGGGCGCACCGACTTGATCGAGCGCGTGCGGCGGATGGCCACGGCCAGCGGATTTTCCAGCGGTTCACAGGTCTCCTCGTGGAAGGCCCGGAAAATCTCCTCAATCGCGCGACCCTGGCTGTCCTCGAGCCGCCAGCCGGTCAGCGCCTCGGCCACCGGATTCACATAGTCGATGACACCTTTCTCATCAGTGGTGATGACACCGTCGCCGATGCTCTGCAGGGTGATCTGCGCGCTCTCTTTTTCGCGAAACAGCGCCTCTTCGTAGAGTTTGCGCTCGGTAATGTCCAGCTCCACGCCCACCAGGCGCAGCAGGCGACCCTTGTCATCGACCTTGGCCTTGGCACGGCTGATGACCCAGCGCCATTCGCCGGTCGCATGACGCATGCGGTGCAGGCTTTCGAAAATCGGCGTCTTGCCGGCCACGTGATCGCGAATGGCGGCCTGCACGCGTGACATGTCGTCGGGGTGCACCAAGGTGCGCCAGTCGGGCGCCTGCCCCACCTCGCTTTCATCGTAGCCCAACATGGCTTTCCAGCGGGGCGAGAGGTACACACGATTATTCAGTGTGTCGAAATCCCACAATCCGTCATTCGCACTGTGTATGGCGAGCTCGTTACGCTCCTCCAAGTCTTCCAGGTGACGCTGGATCTCGATGCGTTCCAGTCCGGTGGCAAGACTGCTGCCAACCAGCTTCATCAGCAGGTGTAATTGCACATCCCAATTGTCGCGGGGACGCGCATTGGCGATACCCAACAAGCCCGCGGCACGCCCCTTGATCGAATAGCCGATGAGCAGCACCGATCCGATGCCTAGGTGACTCCACAGCGCCGCGTCGACCGCCTGGTCGTCGCGGGGCGCGCCGGTATCGCGCATCTCAGAGACCCGCAGCGGCGCCATACGCGATTGCAGCCAAGGCAACTCATCCAAGGATTGACCGCGCAACTGCTCGGGATTGCCGGTGGCCAACATGCCGCGCGCGACCTGCACGTCGCCGATCTGGCCCAACTCAGGGTCGAGCGCGATATGAAAGGCGGCATCGACGCGGGTGGCTTCGCGGAGTAATTCCAAATTGACCAAGATGATGTCGAGTACCGTCGCTGCGGTCATCGTCTGAAAATCAACGGCGATTTTGGTGCAAATGACGTCAAGGCCAACGGTGGGTCGCGCACCGCGCCGCGGCCAGGTTTGCGGGGACAATATGTCCGAGGCAGTCAGATCAGGGTGACGGGGATCGTTTGGAGCTATTGCCATGCGCCTTCACTGGTCCCACGAAGATAGTTACGGTTGTAGATCAATAGTTTGCCACTCAATACAGCGCAAAACTCGAATGCGTCACTCAGTTCCTCGCGAGCATGCTCGGTACATACATCTGAATTCTCGCATAAGTTGTAAGGAATACAAGCTAAGCGATTGTATTAATAGGGCTTCAGCAAAAACGCCATTCGATACTCGTGCAGACACGTGCGGGATTCTCACGCCAAAGCTGCTTCGGCGGTTTCGAACAACAGCGTAAGCCTCTGTTCCATATCGGCTTGTAGACTTTCGAGCGCCGCCGCATTCAGGCCCTTGGCAACATACACCGGCTCGCCGACGGCGATCACGACGCGCGCGCCGATCTTCGGGATGACGAACCGATCCCAACTGATTTTCCACGCGCGGGATGCAACATAACTCAGGGGAATGATCGGCCGCTGAGACAACTGCGCGAGCAGCAAGGCCCCGGGCTTGAACTTCCAAGCTGGGCCTCGCGGGCCATCCGGGGCAATGACCGGTGATATGCCCTCATGAACCAACGCCTGGTAGAAGTCGCGCAACGCGCGCGCACCGGTGTGCGTCGAGGAGCCGCGAATCACCTCGCCGCCCAAACTGCGCACGATCATGGCGCCGAATTCGCCATCGACGGAGGGACTGACGAGGACGCCCAATTTGACGCCCGCGCCGCGCTGCTCGAACAAATATTTTGCGCAAAACAGTTGGTGTTGGTGCCAATACACCGGAATAAACGAAGGGGAGCGCGCGAGGGCTGCGGTAATGTGCTCGGCGCCCATGATCCGCTCGACCTTGCACCAGCCAATCACCGTCCGCATCAGCGCCACCGTGATGGGCGCCGCCAATTTGTACAACCACAGTCTCCAGAACGTCAGGCGACGACCGGAACGGGTCTGCTGTTCATAGATGGTGTTGCGAAGGCCGCTCTCTTCCCGTTTCTTGCGCACGGCTGCCATTGTCGGGAAGCGCCCCGTGGTGCGCAATGCCTAAGTTACAATGGCGGCATGCAAACCACGGCAATTCCGCCCGGGCCGACCGAAGGCTACGATTTGGGCGGCAGCGATGAATCATTGACACGATTGCAAGACTACTTCGCCCGATTCGGCGACGTTTACCGGATATTTGCGCCCGCTCGCGGCGTGTACAACTATGTCATCAATGACCCCGAGGACATCAAGCGCGTATTGCTGACCAATCACCGCAATTACACCAAGGGTGAGGGCATGGATCGCGTCAAGATCCTGCTGGGCAACGGCATCATGACCAGCGAAGGGGCATTGTGGCGCCGTCAGCGGCGCATGATGCAGCCCTCTTTTCATCGGCGCGTGATCGACCAATTCAGCGCGCTCATCAGCGAGGTCAACGAGAAATTTGCGCGGCGCTGGGAGGCTCAATCCGCGCGCGGCGAACCGGTCAATGTCTCGAACGACACCAGTGAGTTGACCCTTGAAATCGTGCTCAGATCGATATTTGGCAACGATTTGGCGCGACTGGAACATCAATTGGGGGCCAACCCCTTCGAAGTGGTGGCCAAACAGTCAAATCGCGACTTGAAATTCGCCTTTCAATTTCGGTCGTTGGGGAAACTGGTCGGCGAGTTGATCCACCAGCGCCGCGACGCACCGGAGGAGCATTTCGATTTCTTGAGCATGTTCATGCTGACGCGCGACCGGGAAACCGACGAGCCGATGTCCGACAAGGAGTTGATCGACGAGGTGCTAACGCTGATCGTCGCCGGCCATGAAACCACCGCCGCCGCGCTGACCTGGACTTGGTACCTGGTCAGTCAACACCCGCAAGTCGCCGAGCAGCTGCAGGCCGAAGCCGACCGGGCGGTCGCTGACTCCGTCATGGGGCTCGGTGCCGCCGAAGCCCTGTCCTTCACCCACCAAGTGCTGCAAGAGTCCTTACGGCTTTACCCGCCCGGCTGGCTGATCACGCGTCGCGCCATCGAGGCCGACGAGCTGGGTGGATTTGCCATCGCGCCGCGCACCGATGTTTTCATCAGCCCTTACATGTTGCATCGGCATCCTAAGTTTTGGCATGAGGCGGAAGAATTCAAACCCGAGCGATTTGCCGACGCCGATGCCGGCGAACGCCACAAGTTCGCTTATATTCCGTTTGCGGTGGGGCCGCGCCACTGCATCGGCGAGAATATGGCCATGTTCGAAATGCTGGTGCACATGCGCACCATGACGCGGCGCTTTCGCCTCACACGCGCGACGCACGAGCCCATTGAATTCGAGGCGCAAATCAATCTGCGCCCTCGATCCAACCTCATGATGACGGTAAATAAACGATGAATGATGCCGATAATTTCATGACCTACGCCACGCTGGTCGACATGCTCGAGCGCAATCGCCGGGTCGACCGCACGGTTACCTACATCGGGGGGGAAAACGCCGAGAGGCGGATTCAATACGAGGATGTTTACACGCGCGCGCTGGGCATTTTGCATCACCTGCAGACGGCAGGCGCTAAGGCCGGCGACAAGATGATTATTTTCCTGAACAACAACGAGCAGTTTCTCGACGGATTTTGGGCTGCCATTTGCGGCGGCGTCGTTCCCGTGCCCCTTGCCGTCGGCATCAGCGATGAGCACCGGCACAAGCTTTTGCGGGTTGCGCGCAAGCTGGGCAATCCCCTGCTATACACGGATGCCAAGACTTTGGAGCGTTTGGAGGCCCTCGCCGGCGAGGTGGGCGAGTCCGAATTGTTCGCGCAGCTGAAGTCGCGCGCCTTCCTGGTCGAATCGATCACCGACATTTCGAAAGCCGGAAAACTGGTCCGGCCGGCGCCGGAGGATCTCGCCTTCATCCAATTCTCATCCGGATCAACCAGCGAACCGAAAGGCGTGATGCTCAGCCACGGCAATTTGATGGCCAACACCCGAGGCGCGACATCGGTCGGCAAATTCACCGATCAGGACGTTTCGTTGAGCTGGATGCCGTTGACGCACGACATGGGTCTGATCGGCTTCTACTTGATGCAATTCGCCAGCCGCGTGCACATCAATCTCATGCCCACCGAGCTATTCGTGCGCCGCCCCTTGTTGTGGCTGCAGGCCGCCGCCAAAAAGCGCGTCACCATTACCAGTTCGCCGAACTTCGGCTACCGGCATTTTCTCAAAGGGTTGGGCGACCGGCGGCTCGAGGACACCGACCTGTCATCGATTCGTTCGATTTACAACGGCGCCGAGCCCATTTCAGTCAGCCTGTGCAACGAATTCATGAACGCACTGGCCTACACCGGTCTGCGGCGCGACGCCATGTACCCCGTATACGGACTGGCCGAAGCGAGCCTCGGGGTAACCTTCCCGACTCCCAGCACCGATTACCGCTGGATCCGCATGAACAGGCACCGCCTCAGTGTGGGCACGCCCATCGAATTGAATCCGGCAGAGCCGCGCGAGACGCTCGAAGTGATGTGCGTCGGGCAGGTGCTGCCCAATACCGAACTGCTGATTGCGGATGATTCACGGGTGGGCTTGCCCGATGAAAAGGTGGGACATATTTTGATTCGCGGCGCCAGCGTGACGCGCGGCTACTACGGCGATCCCGAGGCGACCGCCGCGGCGATCGACGCCAATGGTTGGCTCGACACCGGCGATCTCGGCGTAATTCACGAGGCGGGGCTTTATATCGTAGGCCGCGCCAAGGAAATCATTTTCGTCAACGGACAGAACTACTACCCGTACGATCTTGAAAATATTGCGCAGCGCGCGCCGGGCCTGGACTTCAATAAAGTGGTGGTTGCGGGCGTTGCAAAACCCGGTTCGCAAACCGAAGAACTGGTGGTGTTCGTACTGTACCGCGGCGACATCGCGGAGTTCTTGCCCACGGCCAATGCGGTCGGCCGGCTCATCAACGAGCACACGGGCTTGGAGGTCGCGCAAGTCATTCCGACCAAACGCATTCCGAAGACGACCAGCGGCAAGGTCCAGCGGCATCTGTTGGAGCAGGCCTATGTGGAGGGCGAGTTCGACGCGGAGCTAGCGGAGCTCAACGCCCTGCGCGAGATGCGCGGCGGCGCGGACCGCGAGGCCGGAGCCGGTTTGGAAGCGCGCCTGCAATCGCTGTGCGAAGCCGCTCTGCCGGGAAAGAGAATCGATGTGAACGACAATCTGTTCGAGATCGGCGCGAGCTCGCTCAAATTGATCGAGATTCACGAAAGCATCGACCGCGACTTCCCGGGTCTGGTCGATCTGACGGAGCTGTTCGACTATCCCACCATCGCGCAGCTGGCCAAGCACTTGGAAGCCAAGCTCAAAGCGACTCCCGCGCGCTGAAGGCAGTCGCGTCATGCACCACCGTATAACGGCTTTTTCAGCCGCCAACGGCGGTAGGACCACAACCAATCGGCGGGGCTTTTGAGCACATCGGCTTCGCAAGCGCGCGCGTAGCGCTCGGTCACCTGATTGGTCTCGATGGGCTCTCGCCCGTCCCACAGGGGCAAAAATTCCACCTCGTAGAAACTGCGCCGCGCGCGCCGCACATGCGCGTACAAGATGGGCAGGCGCGTGGCGCGCGCGATCTGCTCGGCCCCGATATAGAACGCCGTATCCTGGCCCAGGAACTCGGTCCAATAGCGCTGATCCGTCGACATCGGCGCCTGGTCGGCATTCATACCGATCGCGCGTACCACGCCGCGGCGCTTGAAAAAATCCGCCAGCAACTCCTTTGCCGGCACCATCCGTGCCCCGAAACGCGAGCGTAGCCTGAGCATCAGACGCTCCGCCCATTGATCATGCAGGGGCTTGTACGCGGCATCGACGGGATACCCCAGCTGCAGCACCACACCATGCAGCAGCCACTCCCAATTGCCGAGATGCGAGGTCATCAGCATCACGCTCTGCCCGGCATCCAGATACCGACGCGGGAGTTCTGGGTTGGTGACGCGCATGCGGCGGCGCATGTCGTCCTCGGTCATCGACACCGATTTGAGAAGCTCGAGCAGTACGTCGCAAAAATTCCTCAAGAACTGCTTGTGGATGTCCTTGCGCTCATCCGCGCTCAAGCTGGGGAACACTTTTTCCAGCTGCTCGCGAATCACGTGGTCGCGGTGGCGAACGACGTAGTAAGCCAAAAAATACAAAAACGCGGAAAACGCGTAGAGCGCGGCCCAAGGCAGGCGTGACAAGAGTTTGATCATGGCTACTCGCGGACGGCGTCGTAACAATATTCTAACATACTGTTTCTGAACGGTTTCGCAGCCTGCAAAAGCGAACAGCGGTATCATAGGCGGCGTGAGCACCGCAGAATTTATCGCGCCTGGCCAAGAGCCTCCTGTGGCCGGCGGCACCATGAAGGTGCGCATCGTACGTGCCGGCCTCGACTCCCACCTCGAGAAAGAGGATCGCGTCGCGGTCGAAGCGCCCCTGGAGTACATGCTGCATCATCCCGCGCTGGGGCTCGAGCCGGTGTCTTTCGGCACGACCATGAGAACGCCGGGCGACGATGAGAACCTGGCGGTCGGATTGTTGTACGGAGAGGGCATCGTCAACCAGGCAAGCGACATTGACGCCGTCGAATCCAGCACGCGCCGCCCCAACGTCGTGAATGTGCGCTTGCGTCCTGACGTGCAAATGGAAATACAAACCGCGACGCGGCGCTTTTCGGCAGGCTCGAGCTGCGGCGTCTGCGGCACGACGGGGCTCGATGCCGCCATCGCCCGCGCGGCAGCGATCCGCATCGCGGACACCGGTGCAATCGACTTGAGTCTGCTGTTCAGTTTGCCTGAGCGCATGCGCGGGGCCCAATCCAAGTTCGGCGATACCGGCGGCATCCATGCGGCCGCATTATTCGATTTTTCAGGGAACCTGATCGCCGTGGCCGAGGACGTGGGGCGCCATAACGCCATTGACAAGCTGGTCGGTGAATTATTGATGGCGGGACGCTTGCCGCTCAAAGAACACATCATCTTGTTGAGCGGCCGGGCCAGCTTCGAGCTGACTCAAAAAGCGCTGCGCACCGGCGTCGCCATACTTGCAGCCATCGGCGCTCCCTCGAGCCTCGCAGTCAATCTCGCGGTCGCGTCAGGTCTGACATTGGTGGGATTTTTGCGAGAAAGACATTGCAACGTTTATTCGAGTCCGCAGCGCTTCAGCGCGAATGCCGAGTGGTCTCAAAAAAAATAGCGCGGCGCCGGCCCCTTAGGCCATTTGTTCGGGAAGGTCCGCGGTGCGTGGCGGCACCGCAGCCGGTTTCAACGACGCGGTGGCCCGTTTCAGGGGCTTCGGCTTGGATTTGATCTTGGGCCACCACGGCAGCGCCTCCGTCATGACCAGCACCTTTCCGGGCGCGATGGCCGCCTGATAACCCGGCAGCTTTGCCAGAATGTCGCGCCAACCGGATCCAGCGAGCGCCGCGCACAGGCGCTGCACCGCTGCATGTCCCAGATTTACCTTGAGGCAGGCGAGGAAATAATTTTCCTCGACCAACGGCTCAAAATGCAGTCCGAACTCCAGCGCGGCGGCCTCAACCCCGACACCGGCGTCCGCCAATCCGCTGGCCACGCACAGGGCCACCGCGACATGGGTTTCCTCCGTGAGCCCGCCATAGCCCGGTAAATCCTCGGGCGCAATGCAATGCTCGTGCATGAGATGATCGATCAGCATCCGCGTACCCGATCCGGGCTGGCGATTCACGAAGCGCAGGCGGTGGCGGATCACGTCGGGAAACGTGCGAATCAGCGCAGCGTGTTCGCGGCGCACCATGAGTCCCTGCATGCGCCGCGAACAGCCGATCAGCTTATGCCGGCCCGGCTTGAGCAACGGCTTCAAGGCCTTGGCGAATACCGGCGCAACACCGCGCAATACCGGGACGTGAAACCCCGCCACGAGACATTGACGATCGTTCAGCCCCCGCAGTGCGTCCCCGCTCCCCTGAAAGCGGATATCCAGGTGCAGATCCGCGGTCTGGGCGACATGCCGCTGAAGCACCGACAGTGCCATATCGTGGCTTGCCTGCACGGTCAGCAGTTGGTGGCGCTGGTCTTTGGCTTCCGCGACGACGCGGGAGAGGTCGGACCGCAGGGCTTCAATGTGCGGTTGCATCCGGGTGCGCGCGCGCCGTTCAGCCCACAACAATCTCTCCGCAAATTGCGTGGGCCGCGCTCTTTGGCCTTGCGACCAAAGGATGAGCGGCTCGCCCAGCATTTGTTCCCACTTTCGCAGCGCGCCCCACAGATAGCGATAGGAACATCCCAATTCTTGCGCCGCGTGGCGGATCGAACCGGCTTCCAGGACTGCGGTGAGCAGGTCAAACAGCGGATTGCCGAGCGTCGCGCCGCGCTGTTCGCCGGGTTCGAAGGCATAGCGCAGGTGCAGCCCGAGCGCGGCGTCGGCGTTCTTCGGCGATTTTTTGTACCGCATGCGCGCCCCCGTCCTATAGAGATCTTCTTATGGCCTAATTGTAGCAGGGGCCTTGGAAATTGGCCGTTTCGCATCATCACGCGCCGGGGTCGGTGGCGTTCGGGTGGAACAATTGCTCGCCGTTGATTTTGTAGCCGGCGATGTCCCGCTGTCCCTCCGCGGAAATCAACCAGTCGATGAATTGCTGCCCCAACTCCTTTTTCACGGTCGGGTACTTCTGCGGGTTGACCAGCATGACGCCATACTGGTTGCGCAGGTGCTCATCGCCCTGCACTGCAATCACCAGATCGCCTTTGTTTTTGAATGCCAGCCACGTTCCGCGATCCGAGAGCACGTACGCGTTGCCGGCGGAGGCCGTGTTGAGCGCGGCCCCCATGCCCTGGCCGATCTCCTTGTACCAAGGGCCTTTGCTCGCGGCGATGTCGATGCCGGCCAGGCGCCACAGGTCAAGTTCCGCGATATTGGTGCCGGATCGATCCCCACGCGAAATGAATTCGGCGCCTTTGAGTTTGATTGCCGCGAGGGCCGCAAGGATATCCTTGGATCCCTTGACCGCGGCGGGATCGCTGCGCGGTCCAATCAAAATGAAGTCGTTGTACATCACCGGGTAGCGTTTCACGCCGTAACCTTCCGCCAGGAATTTCTGTTCCGCCGATTTTGCGTGCACCAACACGACATCGGCATCTCCACGGCGGGCGGTATCGAGGGCCTGGCCCGTGCCCTGCGCCACCACTTTGACGTCAATGCCGGTTTTGGCCTTGAATCGCGGCAGGATGTAGCCGAAGAGGCCGGAATCCTGGGTCGAGGTCGTCGAGGCAACAACGATCGACTTCGCGGCGGCGACGGCCGGGCCGAGCATGGCGATGCCGACAATGGCGGTAGCGGCGGTAATGGCGGCGATGAGTAAGCGGCGGCCGCGTGTGCCTACCCTCGAATATTTGCGCATCATAGGAGCAGATCCCCCGACAGAAATTTCCTGGCCTCCGCCGATTGCGGCGCATTGAAGAAAGACGCCGCTGCGGAAGTTTCGATGACGCGCCCTTTGTGAAGCATGACGACTTCTCCGGCGAGGCGCCGAGCCTCGCCTAAATCGTGCGTCGACATCACGATCTTGATGCCGTGGGCGACGATGGATTGAACGACATCCTCGAAGGCCTTGGTCGCCGCCGGGTCAAGACTCGCCGTCGGTTCGTCAAGAAACAATACGGCGGGATCGCGGGCCAGCGCGCGCGCCAGCGCCAGGTGTTGCTGTTCGCCACCGGACATGCGGCGGGCGGGACGTCCGCCCAGACCGCCAAGCCCCACCCTGTGCAACAACTCATCAACCCGACCGTCGAGAAGATGGGCGGGCACCGCGGCCGCTTTCAGCGCATAGCGAATGTTGCCGGCGGCGCTGCGCCTTAGCATGATGGGACGCTGGAACATGAACCCCCGGCGGGAGGGTGGATGCAACTCTCGCCCGGCCCAGGTCAGTCGTCCGCTCGAGGGCGCGAGCAGCCCCATGGCGACTCTCAGCAAGCTTGTCTTGCCTGAACCATTCGGCCCGATCAGCACCGTTGGGGGCCCTGCGCCCAGCACCAGATTGATGCGATCGAGAATGGTCACATCATTGGCAATGAAGCAAACGTCTTCGAACGCGATCGGAAGCTCAGCAGGCGGTGACTGCACGCAGGTTATCGGCCCGGATTGATGCTGGGGTCGTAAGTTTAGGGCAGCGAGGGCGCGTCGAAGCCGTGTTGCGCCAGAATTTTTTGACCCGCGGGCGACAAAATGTAAAGCGCAAACTGACCTGCTTGATCCTTATTCGCGCCCGCCAGGACGGTGAGCCCATAGTGTGCCTCGATGGCCAGCGCCGGCGGCAAGGAAATGACGGTGATGCCCGGAAACTCCTTGGCCGCGGCAGGGCCGCCGGTGCAGTAGGAGAAGAAAATGTCCACGCGCTTTTCCTGGAACAGCCAGGCCACGGCATTGGTCGCACTCGGGGGAACGGCCAGCGATCCGGGCACGTTGCCGATCTTGAGCGCCTTGGCTTCGAGCGTGGCTCGGCTGCCCGGCCGCAGTGAATCGGCCTTTTGAAACATCGCCCAGGCATAGTCGCCTCCCGGATCATTCTTGGGCGTTGAGGTTCCGATCTTGATGGATGGGTCGAGCATCATTGCCAGCAACGTCGCAGGCGTCGCCTTCAGTCCGGGCCGAAGGAGCGCACACAGGTGATTGCGGGCGAACAGGACGGTGGGCCCTGCCCTGCCGGCGTCGGTGAGGGACTGCGGGTTGCCCATGTCGGCAGAAGCGAATACATCACCCGCCTCTCCCTGGGATAGGCGGTCTTTCAGACCACCCGACCCCCCAAATATCGCTTCCACGCGCGTGCCGTAGATGTCGGTATACGCCTTCGCGATATCCGTCATCGCCGCGCGCAAGCTTCCGGCGGCATGCAGGCGCACCACGGCCGTATCCGCTGCGGCCGACGATGCCGCGACCAACGCCGCAATCAACGGAGCCATTAACGCCGACAGAAAGCGAATCATGTTGTCTCCTTGCGGCAGCGCCGGCGCATCAGCCGACCAGCCGCTCACCGGCGCGGCGCGCCATCCAAGCCGCCGCGTTGACGCCGACAATGATGGCCATGAGCACAATACCGAGTCCAATCGCGAGCGAGAGATTGCCCTTCGAGGTCTCCAGGGCAATCGACGTGGTCATGGTACGGGTAAAACCGTCAATGTTGCCGCCGACAATGATGACGGCGCCGACCTCCGCGGCCGCCCGCCCAAACCCGGCCAGCATGGCCGTGACGAGACTGAAGCGTGCTTCCCACACCAGCGTTGCGACACGGCCCAACGGACCGACGTTCATGGCGGTCAGTTCATCTCGATACTCAGCCCACAAATCCTCGATGGTTTGGCGCGCCAGCGCAGCGATGATCGGCGTCACCAGAATTGTTTGCGCAACAATCATGGCTTGGGGAGTGAATAGAATCCCCAGGAAACCCAGCGGACCGGAGCGCGACAGCGCCAGAAATACCGCGAGGCCGACAACCACCGGCGGCAGGCCCATCATGGCGTTCAGCGCCACGATAAGGCCTGATCTACCCGGAAACCGGGTCAAGGCCAACAAGGCGCCCGCCGGGATTCCGATGAACGCGGCGCAAATCACCGCACTCAAGCTGACCGCCAGCGACAGTTTCACGATGGCAAACAGCGTTGGGTCTGCGGACAGCACAAGATGCAGCGCGGAAAGATTATCGGGCATGTTTAGAAATCAATGCTCGCGGAAGCCAGCACCGTGCGCGGCGAGCCGAAGTGTGCGACCAGGTTGCCGGTGTTGGCGCCCGTCAAGTTGCTGGGTGCGACCGTCGACCAGTAGTGCTTGTCGGCCAGGTTGTCCACCGCGAGACGCCAGGTCACGCTCTTGGTGAGAATAGTCGAGGTATAGCGCGCGCCGACGTCGAACAGATTGTAGCCGGCGACGAAAAACGAATTGGTGTCGTTGGCGGGGCGCGGTCCCGTGAACTGCCAATCAAAGCTGGCCACCAGACCTTGAATCGCGGGGAAATGGTATTCGAACAGTGTGTTGCCCTTGACCTTGGGCGCGCCCACATAAATCTTGTCATTGGTCGTTGCAAGCGGCGTGTTCTCGAGCTTGGCATCCAGCAGTGTCACACCCCCGTACACCGTCAAGCCGCTGATCACTTCGCCGACGGCGGACAGTTCCAATCCCCTGTTCACCTGCAAACCGGTTATTTCAAAGGCGTTGTCCGCCAAATTGATGTTGGCAAAAGGCCGCTGGATGCGAAACAACGCTGCGGTGAAGTCGATCTTGGCCAGCGACGCCTTGTAGCCGACTTCGTATTCCTTGCCTCTGTAGGGCGGCAGGCTTTGCGCTGCGTTGGCCAGGGGCGGGTTGGTACCGCTCGGCGCCAAATCTCCCGCCTGCAGACTGCTGGCAAAGGTCGCATATACGGTCATGTTGCTCACAGGCTTGTACATCAGGCTCGCCGTGGGGCTCAGGCCGTGATTCGCGTATTCCGGCAGCTTGACTGCCTTCGCGTTGAAGTTATCGACGTGAAACCAGTCCTGACTCACCGCCAGGCGCGTCGCCCATTGATCGGTGAAGCGAATGGTGTCGCCGATGTTGATGCCCTGCTGATAGGTCGTCGAGGAATCGAAGTTGAGGCCCGTGTTCGGCAATCCGGCCGCGGGGAAGGGAAATATCCTGGGACTGTCGATGTTCGCCGTACCCAACAGGACGCTCGCCGCCGTCGCAGGCGTAATGACCGAATAGGATTGCGACTTGTAGCCGGCGGTGCCGATCGTCAAGTCATGCGCCACTCCCCACGTGCTGAAGTTGCCATCGAGATAGGCGGCATCGCTGGTCATGATGAAACGCGGCGCAAAACCATTGGCGAGCGATGAGGTGTAGTTGCCGTTGTTGTTGGTCAAGTTATTGACCGGCGTGTTGATGTTGCGCGAGGCGTCTTGATTGAGCGCGCCGACCACGAGATGCCAATCGGAATTGAAATCATGCTTCAGCCTGACGCTGCCCATGCGCGTCAAGAGGTCGACGCCCGCGTAGTTCTGGCCATAGCCCACGTTTTTCGGATCCGGCGCGGGCGGCAGGTTGATTTTCTCGCTGTAGGTGAACCAGCCCGGGTAACCCGTATCGATCAAGTGATAGTAGCTATAGTTGGTTTCGATGACGGTGTCGTCCAAGGGTCGCACGTCCACAGCGAGGCTGCCGAGAACACGCTTGGCGTGGCTGTGCTCGACCCAGGCATCGCCCTCGCCGAACAAACCGTTGAAGCGGTAGCTCACCACGCCATTGCTGTCGATCTTGCCGCCCAAGTCCACATGCGCCGTGCCGATGCTGTCGCTGGCGTAGCTCAGCCTCACTTCCCGCAAGTCGTCGTCAGTGGGACGCTTGGAGACGAAGTTGAACATGCCCGACGGGTTGGCCGGACCATACAGCGACGCCGACACCCCGTTGATGACTTCAATCTGCTGAAATTGCTCAATGGCATTCGCCACGGTGATGAAAAAAGTCATGCCGTCCATGCGTGAATTCTGGAAGTTGCCGCCCTGCATGCCGCGTGTTTGCGGCCGCAGAATGTCGGCTCCCTGCTGTTCTTGATAAGCGACCAACGGCAAGTATTTCGAAATGTCCTTGAAATTCGTCGCCTGAGAATTTTGAATCAATTCCGACGACAGAATTCCGATCGAATAAGGCGCATCCAGCAATTTCATCGAGCCCAAGGGTCCGATCGAATCCACGGACTCGACCCGGTAGTTGTCCGCGGATTCCTTGTTTCCTATCACCGTCACATGCGCCGCCGGCTGCGCCTCGGTCACGGCGGCGGCATCCTCAGCCTTGGCGATTTGCGCCAAGGCTACGGGAATGAGAACGGCAAATAGTGCAGGTCGAATCGATCGGCTCATTGAAGTCTCGGCGCAATGGATTGATGGTGGCGCGATGGCCACTTGTGAGCTGTGCTCGACAAGTAGGTAAAAAGCCCGTGAAAACTAGCATGGGAGGCCAGGGCCAACAATATGCACGGCCGAGCATATGTTGCGAGAAAGTTTATTTACTCCGGGTCGAATCGCTCCGCGCCGACATAGCAATGAAAGCGCCGATTGACCGCACGGCCGAACAAGGCCATGCCGAATTTCTTCGCCAGATCGTAGCCCATGGTGGACACGCCATTGCGCGAGACCACGATCGGTACGCCGCTTTGCGCCGCCTTGATCACCATCTCGCCGGTGAGTCTGCCGGTGGTGAACAGGATTTTGTCGCCGCCGTCGATGCCGTGCAGGGCCATCCAGCCGCTCACCGTGTCCAGCCCGTTGTGCCGGCTGACATCCTCCACCGACACCAGCAAGCGCTCATGCTGAAACAACGCACAGCTGTGCACCGATCGTGCATGGCGATGGATGGTGTCGTGCTGGCGCATGTTGTCGAGCACGGCGCGCAGCGTGCTCGCACTGATGCGCGACTCGCCCGCGTCCGCCAGCCGTATGGTGTCGAGCTGCGACATCGTGGCGGCGTAAATCGAGCCCTGTCCGCTGGCGCCGGCGACGGTTCGAGGCGGCGCCGCCGGGAGGTCGCGCTTCCCCAAGCGGGTCTTGACGATGGCGGTGCCCGTGCGCCAGTCGACCGCAATGGACTCCAGAGACGCGGCGTCCTTGATCAGCCGCTGATTGCGCAAGAACCCCAGCACCAAGAGCTCCGGCGAGGCGCCCAACGTCATCAGCGTGACCAGTTCGCGATCATCCACGATCACCGTCAGCGCGCGTTCAGCGGGGATATAGATCGAACGGCGCACGCCCAACTCGTCGAGAATTTCAATCTCGCGCACCGCTTCGCAGGATGTCGAGGTGAGGCGCGGCGCATTCGCGATGCGCTGCATCAGGCGCGCCTGCGGCTGCACCTCGAACGCTTCAATCTTATGGGTCTCGATGGCAGCCTCCGGCGGCAAGCGCTACGATGTTCTTGGGAAAGCGCGCGCCATGATCATTCACAAAGATGCCGTTACCGGATTGGTCCTCGCAGGCGGCCGCGGAACGCGTATGGGCGGCGTCGACAAAGGACTGCAAACGCACTTGGGCATTCCGCTGGCGCAGTATGCGCTCGAACGGTTGCGGCCGCAGGTTGGCGCTCTGATGCTGAACGCCAATCGCAACCTGGCCGCCTACCGCGCCATGGGCGTGCCTGTCTGGCCGGACGAAATGGCAGAGTATCCCGGGCCGCTTGCGGGAATGCTCGCCGGCCTCAGCCACTGCGGCACGCCCTACTTGGTCACGGTGCCGTGCGACACGCCGAACTTTCCGGCCGATTTGCTGGCGCGGCTCGCCGAGGGTCTTGGAGCCGTCGATGGCGAGATGGCCACGGCGTACACGCAGGAGGCCGAGGGGCCGCGCGCGCAGCCGGTGTTTTGCCTCATGAAGGCCTCGCTGCGCGACAGCTTGAACGCCTTTATCCGCAGCGGAGAGCGCAAGACCGGACTGTTTGCCGCACAACATCACAGCACCCGGGTCGTATTCCATGATCCTGCCGCCTTCGCCAACGCCAACACGCTCGACGAACTCGCTGACTTGCAACTCAATCCGAAGGCTTAAGCCGGTTCGAGAATCTGGCCGCCGCCGAAACTGATCTGCGCCGGCGCCGTACCGCCGAGCGTCAAGCGCACCGCGCAATACTTGAACTCCGGGATCTTGCCGAAGGGATCGAGCGCTGAGTTCGTGAGTTTGTTGATTGCGGCCTCGTAGTAGCAAAACGGCACGAATACCGCGCCATGCGGCGAGCTTTCGTCAGCGCGAGCATACAGGCTGACCTTGCCGCGCCGTGATTCGATGGTGATGAGCTGTCCGGGTTTGGCGCCCAGCGCGGCCATATCCACCGGATGCAGCGACGCCACCGGATCCGGTTCGATGGAATCCAGAACGCCGGAGCGGCGCGTCATGCTGCCGGTGTGCCAATGCTCGAGCTGGCGGCCGGTGATCAGCACCATCGGATATTCGGTATCGGGGCGCTCATCCGCCGGGATGATGTCCGCCGGTACGAAGCGCCCTCTGCCCGTCGGCGTCGGAAAGGAATCGATGAACACCACGGAGTCGCCCGGGTCGCCTTCCTTCTCGCAAGGGTACGTGACGCTGTCCTCGGCCTGCAGCCGCTCCCAGGTGATGCCGCCGATGCTGGGCATGGTGTGGCGCATCTCATCGAACACCGCCGCAACGGCTTTCACGCCCGTGCCGTAGTTCCACGAGAGCCCAAGCTGACGCGCCAGATCGATGATGATCTCGAGGTCCTGGCGCGCCTTGCCCGGCGGATTCAGCGCCTGACGCCCAAGCTGCACGAAGCGATCGGTGTTGGTAAAGGTGCCGGTTTTCTCGGCGAACGACGATGCCGGCAGAATCACATCCGCAAGATAGGCCGTTTCGGTCAGGAAAATATCCTGCACCACCAGCATGTCGAGTTTCGCCAGCGCCTCGCGCGCGTGATCCGCATCGGGATCGCTCATGGCGGGATTTTCCCCCATGACATACATGCCCTTGACGTTGCCGGCGAGGATGTTCTTGATGACCTCCACCACGGTCAGCCCCGGCTTGTCATCGAGCTTCTCGATGGGCACGCCCCACGCCTTGGAAAAACGCTCTCTGGATTTGGGATTATCGACCCGCTGATAATCCGGATACATCATCGGGATGAGCCCGGCGTCAGAGGCGCCCTGCACATTGTTCTGGCCGCGAAGCGGATGCAGCCCGGTGCCGGGCCTGCCGATCTGGCCCGTCATCAATGCCAACGCGATCAGGCAGCGCGCGTTGTCGGTGCCGTGGATGTGCTGACTGATGCCCATCCCCCACAAAATCATGGAGCCGGGGCTGGTGGCATACAGTCGCGCAACTTCGCGAATGGTGTCCGCGGCTATGCCGCAGATCGGCGCCATCAATTCCGGGCTGTAGCCCTGAACGTTCTTGACCAACTCCGCGTAGCCCAGGGTGCGATCGGCGATGAATTTCGCATCGACCAGGTTCTCCTCGATGATGACATGCATCATGGCATTGAGGAGCGCCACGTCGGTGTCGGCCTTGAATTGCAAAAACCGATAGGCGGTGCGTGCCAGTTCACTGCGCCGCGGATCCATGACGATGAGCTTGGTGCCGTTGCGCATGGCGTTCTTGAGGAAGGTTGCCGCCACCGGATGATTGACCGTGGGATTCGCGCCGATCAGGATCACGACCGACGCCTTGGTGACATCCATGACCGGATTGCTCACCGCGCCGGAGCCGATTCCTTCGAGCAGCGCGGCGACGCTGGAGGCGTGGCACAGGCGCGTGCAATGATCGACATTGTTGCTGCCGAATCCGAGGCGCACCAATTTCTGAAACAGGTAGGCCTCTTCGTTGCTGCCTTTGGCTGAGCCAAAGCCGGCAAGCGACTTCGGCCCGTAGGTGTCGCGCAGCTTGCGCAGCGTGCCGCCGCCTAAGGCAATGGCTTCTTCCCAGGTGGCTTCGCGGAACACCTGCATGACGTTGTTGGGATCCATGACGAACTCGCCGGTCTTCGGCGGCGCGTCGGCACGGCGGATGAGCGGCACGGTGAGGCGCTGCGGGTGGCGGGCATAGTCGAATCCATATCGACCCTTCACGCACAGCCGCGAATGGTTGGCAGGACCGTCGCGTCCTTCCACATAGAGAATATTGTCATCCTTGACGTGGTAAGTGAGCTGGCAGCCGACGCCGCAATACGGGCACAGCGACTTCACCGATTTGTCGGGGATCGACAGCGCCACATCGCGCGCCGGCATCAACGCGCCGGTGGGGCACGCCTGCACGCACTCCCCGCAGCCCACGCAGGTGGAAGCGCCCATCGGATCGTCCATGTCGAACACGATCTTCGCGTGTTGGCCGCGCGAGGCCAGACCGATGACATCGTTGGCCTGTTCATCGCGGCAGGCGCGCACGCAGCGCGTGCATTGGATGCAGGCATCCAGATTCACGGCGATGGCGGCATGCGACAGGTCTGCTTGCACGGCGGGGCGTGGCGCGAAGCGCGGCTTGCCCACTTTGAGCTTCACCGCCCAGTCGTCGACTTCGTTGTGGCGCGTGTACTCCTTTTCAGGCATATCCGCCTGCAGCAGTTCAATGACCAGCTGCTGCGACTTGCGCACGCGCTCGTTATTCGTGGTCACCTGCATGCCGGCAGTCGCCGTACGGCAGCACGACGCGGCGAGCACCCGTTCGCCCTTGATTTCAACCATGCAGGAGCGGCAGTTTCCCACCGCGTCCATGCCCGCCTTGTAGCAAAGGCGCGGTATCTCGATACCGAGACGATCCGCGATCTCGATGAGGGTCTCGTTGGCCGGGGCGGTAATCTCGCGGCCATCGAGCACGAACGTGACGGTTGGGGCGTCGGTAAGGTTGCGCATCTCGCGGGTGACGGCGTTCATGGCTTCTCTAAGTCAGTTCGTTCGGAAAGTATTTGATGACGGTATCAACCGGATTCGGCGCAGCCTGTCCCAAGCCGCAAATGGACGCATCGCGCATGACCTGCGAAAGGTCGGCCAGCAGCGGCTTGTCCCAGTCATCCTTGGCGATCAGCACATTGGTCTTCGCGGTTCCCGCACGGCACGGCGTGCACTGGCCGCAGGATTCGTGTTCGAAGAAACGCATCATGTTGCGTGCCGCCGCTTTGGCGGTGTCCTGATTCGACAGCACGATCACGGCGGCCGACCCGATGAAGCAGCCGTAGGGCTGCAAGGTATCGAAGTCCAGCGGTATGTCACCCAGCGATGCCGGCAGAATGCCGCCGGACGCGCCGCCGGGCAGATAGCCATAAAAAACGTGGCCTGCCTGCATGCCGCCGCAAAACTCGTCGATCAATTGCCGCGCCGTGATGCCGGCGGGCGCCAATTTTACGCCGGGATTCTTCACGCGGCCGGAAACCGAGAAGCTGCGCAAGCCCTTGCGGCCGTTGCGCCCTTGAGAGGCGAACCAAGGCGCGCCGCGCTCGAGCAGTTCGCGCACCCAAAAAAGCGTCTCGAAATTATGTTCCAGCGTGGGGCGGCCGAACAAGCCGACTTGCGCCACATAGGGCGGCCGCAGACGCGGCATGCCGCGCTTGCCTTCGATCGATTCGATCATCGCCGATTCTTCGCCGCAAATGTAGGCGCCCGCACCGCGCCGCAGTTCGATCTCGGGCAACGGCACCGGCGGATTGTCCTGCAGCCTGGCAAGCTCGGCTTCGAGCAGTGCGCGGCAGCCGTGATACTCATCGCGCAGGTAAATATAAATGGCCGAGATGCCGACTGCCCACGAGGCGATCAGCATGCCCTCGAGGAAGCGGTGCGGATCGCGCTCCAGGTACACCCGATCCTTGAAGGTGCCGGGTTCGCCTTCGTCGATATTCACGGCCATCAATCGCGGCGCCGCTTCGGCTCGCACGATGCGCCACTTGCGGCCCGTCGGAAACCCGGCACCGCCCAAGCCGCGCAGACCGGAATCCTCCATGGTCTTCAACACACTCTCGAGATCGCGTCGATGCTCGACGCAGTCGCGCAGCAGGGAATAACCGCCGCCGCGCACATACGCTTCGAAGTCGATGAAGTTGCCCGGATGATCGTACAAATTCTGCGCTTGCACCTCGCCGCGCACCGACTCGAGCGTCGCGCCCGGCACGGGCTTCTGGTGAACCACGGCCACCGGCGCCTGTTCACAGCGCCCGACGCAAGGAGCCGGGATTACGCGCACTTCACGGCCAAGCAGTGCAGGCAACTTTTCCAGCAGCGCCTTCGCACCCGCCATTTCGCAGCTCAAACCGTCGCACACGCGCACCGTCAAGGCCGGCGGCGCCGGCAACGATCCATCGGGCTTCTCCTTCACCACGTCAAAGTGATGATAGAAGGTGGCCACTTCGTAGACTTCTGTTTGCGCGAGCCCGAGCAGCCTGGCCAAGGCGGCCATATGCGGCGAGCCAAGCTGGTGATACCGGTCGTTGATGCGATGCAGGTATTCGATCAACAAATCGTGCCGCCACGGCGCCGGTCCGATTAATTCTTGAACCTCGGCGAGCGCCTGGGGAATGACGGGCCGGCCCTTGGGGGCCTGGCGTTTCCGCTGTTTTGTCGCACCTGCGCGCGCCATGGGGATCACCGGACTGGTCACTTATCAGCTCCGTTCAATAGGGCTTTCAGTATGGTGTCCGCTGATATATGTGTCCAATCGATTCCATCTTTCGATAAACGAGAGTTATCAACCGATAGGCGGGCGTTATCGGCGACCCTAGGCGGCAGGTACCAGGCACGTTTTAGGATCGCTGAGCGCAGCATCCTTGGGATACAGCGTCATCAGCTTGCGCATGATGCCGTTGGTCCAGCCGAAGCCGTCCTGATTTGGATACTCACCGCCGCCGCCCGGGCGCCCGGTGGCCACGACATCGTATTTCTCCACCAGCTTGCCGTTCTCGGCGTACACGCGATTGACAGCGCTCATCCAGCGACAGGCGATGGTCTCGGCCAGCGGCAAAATAGAATATTGACGTAAACCCGAGACACCCATCCATTGCAAGGGCGGCCAACCGTTGGGAGCATCCCATTGCTGACCGGTGGTCAGCGGGCTGGTGACAATGCCGCCGGCTTTGAGCAAATCGCGCGAGACCACTCGTGCCACGCCGGCAGCCTGCGGTTTGTCCGCCATCGCGACAAAGAGCGGATAGACGGTCGCCGCGGAGACTCGCGGTACCTGCGTCTGTTTCACCCAACCATAATCGCGATATACGCCGTCTGCCGCATCCCATAAATAGCGATTCACCGCCTTGCGGCGCGCCGCCGCGCGCTGCGTGAACTCGCTGACGCAGGCGGTATCTTTGGCGCGCGCGCACCCGGCCTTGATCGCCTGTTCCAGGCCGAATAACAAGCTGTTGAGATCAATCGGAACGATCTCGGTGGTATTGATGGTCGCGAGAGTACGGCCATCGGCGAACCAGCGCGAGCCGAAATCCCAGCCGCTTTCGGCCGCGGCCCGCAAGTCGCGATAAAGTTGCGGCGCATTGCGCCCGCTGCTGCGCGCAAGTTCCGCGTCTTCGCGATAGGATTCATCGCGCGGCGTGTCTGCGTCGTCCCAGTGGCGGTTGAGAACGGCGCCGTCGGGCATGGCGACAACGCGGCGATGCGCGATACCAGGTTTCAGTCCCGCCTCCCCTTCCATCCAGAAGGCGTGCTCACGACGCAGCTCCGGCAGGTAGTGGGCGTAGGAGACCGCGGGATCCTGGGGACTCAGCAATCCGACCATGGCGTAGAAAAGTGGCGGCTGCGAGCGGCTCAAGTAATAACTACGCGTGCCGTTCGGCACGTGCCCATAGGTATCGATCAAATAGGCGAAGTTGCGCACCATGTGCTCGGCCAGGTCCTGTCGGCCGCTCTCGGCGAACCCAAGCATCGTGAAGTACGAATCCCAATAGTACATTTCGCGGAAACGCCCGCCCGGCACGACGTAGGGTTCGGGCAGCGACAACAACGAGGAATAGCGCGGCGCGGTTTTGGTGGAACGCGTCAGCTGATCCCACAGTGAATCAATATGGCCGGTAATGGCGACGCGCTCATTGGTGAGCTTCGCGGCCGCTGGTGCGGCCGCGGGTGCGGCATCAGCAAGCGTCGCGGCATCACCCGGCATCGAGAAATTTGCCGCGACGAAGCTTTTCAGCGCCTCCGGCGAGACCGGTTTGGCCTCGCGATAGCGCGCCAGAATTTCCCCGGGCGCGAACTTGGGAATGGCGTCCGCAAAGGTCTTGCTGTCGGCAAACAGCGGCGCGCTTTGCACCGCAATGAATAAATCCTTGAACAGGATTTGTGGAGCTTCAGGAATCGCCGCGGCGGCGACCGGCTGCGGCTGTGGCCGCGTTTGCGACTGCGGCTGCTGCGGCCATGTGGCCGGCGCCAGCGCCACGCACAGCACGACACCGGCCAATCCACGGTATTTCGATAGAGCAGGACCCATGAACACCCCCCAGAACGATCGCTATCGTGGTGGGTTCGCGCTTTGAAGTCAAAACACCGGCGTACGTGCGGCTTTTTGCCCGCGCTACACTGATGGGTTGCTGACTCTAGTATTCTTGTTGGCCGTTGCCCCATGCAATTGCGTCAAGGAGCGTTCTGATGTCGACGAAGAAAGACCTGACTCGCCGCGAGTTTGTCGCGGGCGCCGGCCAAGCAACACTCGGTGCCATGGTGGTCGCGGGTGCGCCGCTGATCCTTCCAAGCCGGGTACTCGGACGCGGCAAGCAGGCGCCCAGCGATACCGCGAATATTGCCGTCGTCGGATTCGGCAGCATGGGATCGCAGAATGCGCTGCGGGTGGCGCAAACCGACCATATTGGCGCTGTCTGCGATGTCGACTTCGCCTATAGCGAAAATCGCGTAAAGAGCCTGTTGACCGATGCGCAAGGCAACCCGCGGCCCGAGGGCGCGAGGCTGCAGGAGCAGTTCGTCAAAGCGAAGCGCTACGGCGACTTTCGCGAGATGCTGGCGAAAGACAAGAGTATTGACGGCGTTTTGGTGGCAACGCCCGACCATCTGCATGCGGTGATTGCCAAGGCGGCGATGGATGCCGGTAAACACGTCTATGTGCAAAAGCCGCTGGTGGCCACGGTGCACGAGGCCCGCGTGCTGCGCGCGCAGGCGCTGGCTAAACCAAAGCTGATGACCCAGATGGGGAATCAGGGTCATTCGAGCGAAGGTGCCCGCCTCATCAATGAGTGGATTGGCGCAGGCGTCATAGGTCCGGTGCACGAGGTGCACGTTTGGACCAATCGACCCGTGGTTTACTGGCCGCAGGGACTGCCGCGCCCGACCGGCATGACGCCGGCCGATGTTCCGGGCGGTTTCGGCAATCTTTGGACGTTTCGTCATGTGCAGGATGTGCTCGCCGCCGCCATGGGCAGCGGTGGCTCGCCGCCTGCGGGACTCGACTGGAACATGTATGTCGGGCCGATTGCGGAAAATGTTCCCTATCACCCGGTCTACCATCCCTTCAACTGGCGCGGCTGGCTTGATTTCGGCTGCGGCGCGCTGGGCGACATGGGCGCTCATCTCATCGATCATCCGTTTTGGGCCTTGGGTCTGACCTGCCCTTCCAGCATCGAGGCGACCTCGACTCCGTGGGGCACCACACCCGCGGCCAACACCGATCCCGCCACCCCGCCCAACCGCGTGCAGCGCATACCCGTGTCCTATCCGATATCAACTTCCGTGCACTATCAATTTGCAGCGCGCGGTTCGCAGCCGCCCGTGAAGCTGTCGTGGTACGACGGCGGCATCTATCCGCCCCGCCCGGACGCTCTGCCGGATGAGGTTGTACTGGCGAGCGAAGGCGGCGTCATTTTCGTCGGCGAGAAAGGCATCCTCTTGCACAACACCTACGGCGCCAATCCGCAGTTATATCCGCAGTCGCTCGCGGAAGCGGCGGCGGCCGTCCCCAAGAGCATGCCGCGGATCGCGTGGAGTCATGAGCTCAACTGGATCAAAGCCATCCGCGGCGAAGCGAAGTCGAGTTCCCCGATCGAGTCTGCGGCTCAACTCACCGAGACCATGCTGCTGGGACTGGTCGCGCTGCGCGCCGGCCAGGGCAAAAAGATCCTGTACGACGGCGAGCGCGGCCAGATCACCAATGCCCCGGAGGCCAATCAGTACCTGACACGCGAGTATCGCGCGGGATGGGCGATTTGAAGTTTTTCCTTACGGAATAAGTCGGCGCCCCCAACTGCACATCGACGATGGGCATAGACACCTTCGACACCGGCGCGTGATTCGCAGCCAGCGCCGGCCAGGGACAAACCAATACGAGTATCGCCGCCGCAGACCGAAGGTATTTGAGACAGCATCGAACAGGACTCGGCATCACAAGAGTATGCTCCCAGACTAGGGACCCAGGCTGCGGAGACTTGAGTGATCGGCGATTTTGATCGTGGACGGCGGGAAATGCTCAAAGCCGGCGCGCTGCTTGCGTGTGGCGGCGCGATCGGCGCTGCAGGCGTGCGGCGCGCGCCGGCCGTGGAGGCGCAAGCGCCGCTCGCTGAACTGCGCTACGCCCAAGTGAAGTTCGAACCAGGACCGGTGTACGCCCAAGCGCGGGAAAATCATCAGTTGGTCATGAGTCTCGATGAGGACTCGTTGCTGCGCCCCTTTCGCCAACGTGCCGGGCTGTCGGCACCCGGTGCTGATCTCGGCGGATGGTACGACACGTATGCGTTCGCACCCGGTGCGACATTCGGTCAGTGGATGTGCGCGCTTGCACGCTACCACGCAGCAGACGGCGATGAGCCCACGCGCGCCAAGGTGCAGCGCCTGGTGCGCGGCTTCGCGGCCACCGTCGACACCGACGGCAAGTTCTATCGCAACAATCGATTTCCGGCCTATATCTACGACAAGCTGGCCGGCGGGCTGATCGACGCGAAGCGCTACGCCAATGACGACAATGCTGTCGCAACCTTACGCAGAGCCACACAGGCAGCCATTCCCTATCTGCCGCCGCATGCCATGCCACGCAACGAACATGCGCAACCCGGCGAGGACTTCAGTCAGCACGCCTGGGATGAGAGCTATACGATTCCTGAAAATCAATTCTTTGCCGCGCGCTTGACCGGCGATCGGATTCACCTCGCCCTGGCGCGCCGATTCTTGTATGACGATTTTTTCCTGGCACTGGCGCGCGGCGACAATGCGCTTCCGGGCAAGCACGCCTACAGCCACGTCAATGGACTGAGTTCGGCAGCTTGTGCCTACCTCGCTCTGGGCCAGCGAGCCTATTTCGATGCTGCGCGCCAGGGATTTGATTTCATCGACGCACAAAGTTTCGCCACGGGCGGCTGGGGGCCGGACGAACACTTCGTCACCCCGGGCAGCGGTGGTCTCGGGGCCAGTCTGGTCGGTGAGCACAAGAGTTTCGAGACGCCCTGCGGCGCCTACGCACATTTCAAGTTGACGCGCTACCTGTTGCGGATCACTCGCGACGCACGCTATGGCGACAGCATGGAGCGCGTGCTCTACAACTGCGCGCTGGGCGCCAAGCCGATCCAGTCCGAGGGCAACGCCTTCTATTATTCCGACTACACGCGTTCGGCGAGCAAAACCTTCCATCCCGATCGCTGGCCGTGCTGCTCGGGCACCCTGCCCATGCTGGCCGCCGACTACCCCATCAGCGCCTGCTACACCGATCCGCGCGGCATCTATGTGAATTTGTACGTTCCGGGGAGCATCGACTGGCGCCAGAACACGGCCGCTTGCCGCCTATCGATCGCGACCGAGTACCCCTACGCCAGTAGCGTCGCGATGACCCTGCAACTCTCCCAGCCGCGAAACTTCGCCTTAAAGCTTCGCATTCCGGCCTGGGCCACGGGCGCGAGTGTGGCGGTCAATGGCACGCGCACCACCGCGCCCATCGTACCGGGGACATTCGCCGGCATCGAGCGAGAGTGGCGCTCCGGCGATCGAGTCGAACTGGATCTGCCGTTGCGTCGGCGCCTGCAGGCTGTCGATGCCGAACACCCCAACCTCGTGGCATTGCTCTCAGGCCCGCTCGTGCTCATGCGGATTCTCGATGACGAGCCCGAAACCGCCGCCGCGCTCCCGCGCGGCTCACTGCAGGCCGCCGAACGGGTACCCGGGCATGAGCGCAGTTGGACCGTCAGCCATGACTCACGAAAAATCGAGCTGCGGGCGTTCCCCGATATCAACGCGCAGCGTTACAGCGCCTATCAAGACGTCGCGGGAACCTCGGCATCATGAATTTGACCGGTTAGTGTAGCTCTCGCCAGGGAGCGTAAGAAGCCTCAAGGGAACGAAGAGGCAAATGGGATGGACGCCCCTGCTTTTAACGGCATCACCGTGTGTGCCAGAGTGGAAGTGTCAAGCAACCACTCAACCAGCAGGAGCGTCCAAGATGAACATTACGACGATTGG
>Ga0179587_10000028_pt1 | contig 76676 bp, 66 predicted proteins | sample CZODoug2_1_08_16_FD_185932 | JGI IMG/M metagenome (GOLD analysis project Ga0179587, IMG submission 185932) | Vadose zone soil fungal communities from Angelo Coast Range Reserve, California, USA - CZODoug2_1_08_16fungal | ecosystem: Environmental > Terrestrial > Soil > Vadose zone | place: USA...
CCCGGTCCCGAAGGGTTGGCAAGGAGAGGGGCGTCTGCGGCGTTGCACGGCTTGTCCATAGTATCCACTATGGACCGCGCCGCGCGCCTTGCATCCGCTCCCTCTCCTTGCCAACGCGGCTCACGCGGAAGACTCAGACAGGCTCCAGGACAGCGCGCGCCCGGCGTCGCTATACTCGCGGCCGTTGTTGCATGCCCGCGAGACATGATGGCCAAAGCACGCCCCCCTTCGCCCAGCACCTTTCAGGACCTGATATTTGCACTGCAAAAGTACTGGTCGGAGCAGGGTTGCATCATTTTGCAACCCTATGACATGGAAATGGGTGCCGGCACGTTCCACACCGCCACATTCCTGCGGGCGGTGGGACCCGAGCCGTGGAGTGCGGCCTATGTGCAGCCCTCACGCCGACCCACCGACGGACGATACGGCAACAACCCGTTTCGCTTGCAACACTACTATCAGTTTCAAGTCTGCATCAAGCCATCTCCGGACGACTTTCAGGAGCTGTATCTGGGCTCGCTTCGCAGCCTCGGCTTTGATCTGCTGACTCACGATATCCGCTTCGTCGAGGATAATTGGGAATCGCCCACGTTGGGGGCGTGGGGACTGGGCTGGGAAGTGTGGCTCAACGGCATGGAGGTCTCGCAGTTCACCTACTTCCAGCAGGTCGGCGGCTTGGATTGCCGACCGGTCATGGGCGAGATCACCTACGGGCTCGAGCGCCTGGGGATGTACATCCAGGGCAAGGAGAGCATTTACGACATCGTATGGACCGAAGGCCCCTTCGGCGCCGTCACCTACGGAGACGTGTTCCATCAAAATGAAGTGGAGCAATCCACCTACAATTTCGAGAAAGCCGACACGCATGTCCTCTTCGGTCAGTTCGATATCCACGAGGCCGCGTGCCTACGGCTGCTGCAGGACAAGCTGGTACTACCCGCCTACGAGCAAATGGTGAAGGCCTCACACTCGTTCAATCTCCTCGATGCCCGGCATGCCGTCTCCGTCACGGAGCGCCAACGCTTCATTCTGCGGGTCCGCACGCTCGCGCGCGGCGTCGCCGAGGCCTATCGCGTGAGCCGCGAGGCGCTCGGCTTTCCGCTGCTCAGGCACGAAATTTCGCCCGAGGCCGCCTGATGTCGGTCCGCGATCTCCTGTTCGAGCTGCGCACCGAGGAATTGCCGCCGCGCACGTTGTTGACGCTGTCGAATGCTCTTACCGAGGGGATGTTGAAGGGCCTCGATGCCGCCGGCGTTCCGCACGGCAAGGCGCATGGCTTTGCAACGCCCCGGCGTCTCGCGGTCAAAGTGGCCGCCTGCGCCGAATTTGCGCAGGATAGGCGTGTCGAGCGCCGCGGGCCGCCGCTCGCCGCCTCGTTCGATGCCCAGGGTGCGCCCACTCAGGCCGCCACCGCCTTTGCCAAGAGCTGCGGAGTGGACGTCGGGAATCTCGAGCGCTTGAACACGGACAAGGGCACGTGGCTCGCATTTCGCGGCACGGAGCCCGGCGCCGCCACGGCCGGCCTTTTGAGCGGCATCGTGACCCAAGCCATCGCCGGATTGCCCATCGCGAAGCGCATGCGTTGGGGAGCGCACAGCGCGGAATTCGTGAGGCCGGTGCGCTCGGTCATCCTGCTTTTCGGCGACGACATAGTCCCAATCACCGTGCTGGGCCTCTCTTCCGGCCGGATCACCACCGGGCACCGCTTCCATGCGCCGCGGCCGCTGACGGTGAAATCGCCCAAGGGCTATGAGAGTCAATTGCGCCGGGGCAGGGTGATTGCCGACTTCGCCAAGCGCCGCGCGGCGATTCGGGCCGGTGTCGTCGCGGCAGCGACCGAGGCGGGCGGCTCGGCCTTGATCGAGGACGCGCTGCTCGATGAGGTCACAGCTCTCGTGGAATGGCCGGTTCCGATCGCCGGCCGCTTCGAGCAGCGTTTTCTCGCGCTGCCGCGGGAAGTCGTGATTGCCACCGTGCAGGACCACCAGCGGTATTTCCCGGTCGAAGGCGCCGATGGGAACTTAACCGGCGGGTTCGTCACGGTGAGCAACATTCAGAGCCGGGATCCCGCCAAGGTGCGCGAGGGTAATGAACGCGTGGTACGGCCGCGGTTGAGTGATGCGGCCTTCTTCTGGGACCAGGACCGCAAGCTGTCTCTGGAGGCGCACGCGGCGCGACTGGGTGAGGTCACGTTTCAGACGAAATTGGGCAGTTATGCGGAGAAGACCGCACGGGTCCGAGCTCTGACGCAAGCCATTGCCGAACGTATAAGTGCTTCACACGATGCCGTTCGAGCTGCGGAACTCGCGAAGGCTGATCTCATGACCGCCATGGTGGGCGAGTTCCCGGAACTGCAGGGCACCATGGGCAAGTACTACGCGCTGGCGCAGGGCGAATCCGCCGAACTGGCGCAGGCCATCGAGGAGCATTACCGACCGCGATATGCAGGAGACGCGCTGCCCAGAACTAAGACCGGTCAAGCGCTGGCGCTGGCCGATAAGCTCGATACCTTGGTGGGAATCTTCGCCATCGAGCAGCGGCCCACCGGCACCAAGGATCCTTTCGGTTTGCGTCGGGCCGCGCTCGGCGTCTTGCGGATCATTCTGGAGGGCCGGTTAAATCTTGACTTGCCTGCCCTGCTCAAGGAATCCGAATCGGCACAACCCGTACACCGGCCGGGGGTCGTCGAGGAGGTGTACGATTTCATTGCCGAACGATTGCGCGGCCTGCTGCTGGAACGCGCCGACGGGACGACGGCGGAAATGATCGACGCGGTGCTCGCCGGTCGTCCCACCTCGCCCTTGGATGTGGAAACTCGGCTGCAAGCCCTGAAAGCGTTCTTGTTACTGCCGGATGCCGGTGTGCTGACCGCCATCAACAAACGAATCGTCAACATCCTGCGCAAGGCACCGCATGGCATGCCCCTCACCGTGCAGACAGCGGCGTTCGCAGAGGAAGCGGAACGCGCCCTGCACCGTGTTCTCGGTGAGCTCGGCGGAACGGTTGAACTGGCGATTGCCGAGCGGCGCTATGCGGATGCCTTGCATGCGCTCACCGGGCTCTCCGGTGCCGTCGATGAGTTCTTCGAGAAGATCATGGTCATGGATGAGGATCTCGACAGGCGCAACAACCGGCTCGCGCTGCTGCGCAATGCGCAGGTGCTGCTGGGCGGCGTAGCGGATTTGTCGCGGCTGCCGGGTTGACTGGTCGTGCAGCTGTTGCGGTCGCTGTTGTTCAACACCTACATGATCCTATCGGCGTGCCTGTTCGGCGCGTTCATGTCCCTGTGCTTCTGGTCCTCCCATGGGTTCCAATTCGCGATTGCCCGTTGTTGGGCGCGTTGCCTGCTATGGGTGTTGGCGCGCCTGTGCGGCTTGAAGTTCACCGTCGAAGGCCGCGAGCGCATCCCGGAAGGCGCTCACATCGTGATGAGCAACCACACCTCCGCATGGGAGACCATCGCCCAGTTCGTGATCTTCCCGCCCCACGTTTGGGTGCTCAAACGAGAGTTGCTGTGGATACCGTTCGTTGGCTGGGGGCTCAAGCTGTTGCGGCCCATCGCCATCAACCGCGGCCAGGGCCACCGCGCCGTCAATCAGGTGGTCGAGCAGGGCAAAGCGCGGCTCAGGGACGGCCTGTGGGTCATCGTGTTCCCGGAGGGCACCCGCGTCGTGGCGGGCGAGACCAAGAAATTCGGCTTCAGCGGCGCCTTGCTGGCGACGGCGACCGGCAAGCTCCTGGTGCCCCTGTCGCACAACGCCGGTCGGTTCTGGCCGCGGCGCGGCATCGTGAAGAAGCCGGGCACGGTGCATGTCGTGATCGGCGAGCCCATTACGCCCGTCGGCAAAAATCCCCGTCAGCTCACGGACGAAGTACGGCGTGCCGTCGACGCCGGGTTGGCCAAAATCGCCGCGATCTGAAATGAGTCGGACGCACTTATACATCAGCCCGCGTGAAGAGGCTCGTCGCGCTACGGAACAGCTGATCCCTCCGGGCCGGGTCGGGGCCGCATCGGGGGCCGGGCCTTGTGGGCTTTTTCCCCGACGGCGATCGGCTTCGATACGGTCACCGCGTCAGGAACCGGGGGCGCAGGCTGCGCGCTCGATAGCGAAGTGACCGGCACCCACGCATCGGGGGAAGGTTCCCACTTGATGCGCAGGGCCGGCATCAACCAGAAACCCAGCAGCAACGCCGCATGAAATGCCACGGCGATGCCGAACCACAGCAGAAGACGCTTACGCTCGAAGCGTCGGCTCTTCGCGCTACCGTCCGTAGTGGGAAACAACGGCACCCTCTGCACATACCCCGAGGGCGGCGGCAGGTGGATCGGGCCGCGCGGTGCCGCGGGACGCATGTCCGGAAACTTTATGACTTGATTCATGGATGGAGCATTTTAGGCGGCAGCGGGGTCAAGCGCCAACAGGCCGGGATTTTTATCGAATCCCGGACGCTTGGCGCTGCGTGCCTCGGAGGGGCCGATTTTTTTTTGCCCATTCCGATCTCTCGGGATTGTCGTTGTTCGAAGAGGCGGCATGGTGGGGATATCAAGCAGCGGTGCGGATCGCCAGCTTGCGTCGGTGAAATATTTCCCCGGAGACGTGTCGCTCTCTCACGGAGCCGTCTTCGCGAAGCGCCGGAAAAAACTATCGCCCTTCCAAGCCGGCCGGCGCGGATCATTGGCGATTTGAACGGTCAGACCGCGCATGACTTCCTCGAACCCGGCCGCGGCCTCGAGATTCACCGGCTGATCGGCATCATCCGACGGGGCATGATAGCGGTCGGTGAGCCATTGCTTGAATACCTTTTCTTCCGCCGACCCGGGCTCAAACCCCACCTTCATTGCAAGCGACGGAACTCCCTGTTTGATGAAATTGTACTGATCGCTGCGGATGAAGGAGTTGCGAAGGGGTTCGGGGTCGGCCTGCACCCGATAGCCCAAGTGCGCAGCTACCGCAGCGGCTCGGTCGCCGAGGTCGGATTCGGCCAGTCCATACACCGTCAATACTTTCAGTGGGACGATGGGCAGAAACATGTCGGTATTGAGGTCGGCGACCATCTTGCCGGCTGGGACCGTAGGGCGTGTCGCGTAATAGCGCGAGCCGAGCAGTCCCTTCTCCTCGCCGGTCACCCACACGAACAGCACCGACCGTTTGAGCTTGTCGTGACCGCGCTTCAACGAGCGCGCGACATCCAGCAGCATGGCCGAACCCGACGCATTATCCATCGCGCCGTTGTTGATGCGATCGCCGTTGATGGGTTCACCGATACCGAGGTGATCGATGTGCGCGGTGAGCACGACGTACTCGCGCTTCAGGACCGGATCGCTGCCGGGTATCACGGCGACCACGTTGTTCGAATGCACGTCCTTGCCCGCCAACCGGGTGCTCGCACGAAGGCTCAGCGGCAACGCGAACCTCGGCAGCGGCTTTCGATCCTTGCCGAGGTCAGCGATCTCCGCAAAGCTGTGGCCGGTGCCTGCGAACAGCAGCTCCGCGTATTCGGGATTGAACGTCGCGGCGAACAGATCGCCGGCGGTCTCGTCGAAATCCGCGCCCACGAGCGCCATGCTCGGCTGGGTGCGATTGAGAGACATGCGGGTCCATGGGATGTCCATGGCGGCCGGATTGGGGATGCCGAGAACGCCGACCGCACCGGCGGCCTTGAGCGCCTTCCAGCGTTCCGCCAAGGACTGGTAGTGCGCCGCCAGGGCAGAGGGCATCGGAGCCGGCGATCCCGCGAATACCACCGCAATCTTTCCCTTGAGATCAAGGCCGGCGAAGTCGTCATGTCCCTGTTCCGGAACCTTGAGCCCATAGCCGACGAAGACCAGCGGAGCGGCGATCGTTGGAGCGAGTTCGACGCGGGTGGAGAAAAAGGCTTGCTGCCCGAGCGTCAGCGGTTCCTCGTCGCCATCGCGCAACAGGACGAGGGTCGAGTTCGCCTCCTCGAGTTCGCGTGAACGCAGATCGACGGGTTGGTAGTATCCGTTCGTGCCTGCCGGCTGGATGCCGAGCGACTTGAGCCGGCCGACCAAATACTCTTGCGCGCCTCGCTCGCCGGGACTGCCGGTGTTGCGGCCCTCGTACTTGTCGTCGGCAAGGACCTTGACCACCTCCCACCACGACCGGCCGTCGAAATGTTCGGCAGCGTGGGTCACGCTCGTTACGGTAAGCAGACAAAGCAGAACGAATCGGTTTCCCATCGAAATCCCCGGTGATATTTTTCGTTGGCCGGCACTATAAACCGCCGGCCATAAAGGGCAGCGATTTCCAATGCGTGACACCGCGCGACGTTTCCGCAGAAACGCTCATTGTCCGCTGGTCGGACACGGGTGTGTTCGCGGTTCTCAGCTATTGCGCCAGTGAGGGGGGCGCTTCGTCAGGAAGGCATCGATGCCTTCGGTCGCGTCGTCGAACAGCGAATTGGACGTCATCGCCGCACCCGCCACGCCATAAGCCCCGGTCAGGCTCGACTCGATCTGACTGTAAAAGGTGCTCTTCCCGAGGGCGATCGCGGCACCGCTCCGGGCAAGGATGCGATCGACGAAGCTCTGGACTTCGCCATCCAATTTTTCGCTCGCGACGACGCGGTTGATGAGACCCCAGGCAAGCGCCGTGGCGGCATCGATGGTATCGCCGGTCAACAACATTTCCATGGAACGCTTGCGGCCGATATTGCGCGCGACGCCGACCGCCGGTGTCGAGCAGAAAAGGCCGATATTCACGCCGGGCAATCCGAACCTGGCGGACTCGTCGGCTACCGCCAGGTCGCACATCGATACCAGCTGGCATCCCGCGGCCGTCGCAATTCCGTGCACACGGGCGATGACCGGCTGAGGAAGCTTCGCAATCTTCACCATCATGCGGCTGCACGAATCGAACAGCTGTCTGTGCCGGACGGCATCGTCGCCAAATTCCCGCAATTCGCGAACATCGTGACCTGCGCAGAACCCGCGGCCTTCACCCCGCAGCACGATGACCCGGACCGAAGGGTCCTCGAGAACCTCATCGAACGTGTTCTCGAGCGCGGCAATCATCGACGACGACAGCGGATTGAAACTCTCGCCGCGATTCAGGGAGAGCGTCAAGAGGCCGCCGCTCTGCGTGCGCTTGAGATGCGGCGGAGCGGCATCGGCGGCGGGATTCGAATTCAACATGCCGACAACGTACCATAGACTACCGGTCCCAGGAACACGCGCCATGAAGACCTTGATTTGTGTAGTTCTGCTGCTGTCCATAACGGCGTGCGCCACCTGCAAGAGCTCCGATTCATACGAAGTTTGCAGGACCAAGCAGCGGGACCATTCACAAGCTCGTCCTTGACCACCCCCTGACCTTGGCGCCGGCGGGGCCGCAGCGGGATGCCAGGAAAAGAGTCAACACCGGATCACTCCCGTACGCCGCGTTGATTCTCAAATACTCGCTGCTCTGGCCGCTTATCGAGAATATGGAACCGTTGGCCAGCAGAATCCCCTCCAACCGTGCATCGACGCACAGACGTTCCGAGTCGACTCCGGCGGGAAGCCTGCTCCACAGAAAAATGCCGTCCGTAGCCGATCGCTCGACAGCCATGCCGGCCCGGACAAGAGCATCCGTCGCCGCTGCGCGCGCTTTTCCAAGTCGGTCGCGCAGCCGTTCGGTGTGTTTGCGATATTTGCCGCTGGCGAGCAATTCCCGCAGAACGAACTCATCGAGCGCTGATCCCGAAAGAACGCTGAGGATCTTCGAGTCAACCAGCCGAGGCACGAGAGCCTCCGGAGCAGCGACGAACCCAATGCGCATCCCGGGCCCCAGCACCTTCGTGAAGCTGCCGACGTACAGCACTCGCTTTAGCTCATCGATTTGCGCAAGCGATACCACGGAGCGGGAAGCGAGGTCCGTGCAGATGTGATCCTCAACCACGACGAAGTTGTACTTCTCGGCGAGCGATAGGATGCCGTGGCAATTCGCCGCGGTAGCACTCGTGCCGGTCGGATTGTGAAGTACCGTTTGGGTAAAGAACAGGCGTGGCCGATGCAGGCGGGCGGACGATTCGAGCGCATCCAGATCCGCACCGTCCTCGCCGCGCGGGACCGGCACCAAATGCGCGCCGTGAGCGCGAAGTTGCGCATGCAGCACGAAGTAACCGGGATCATCGACCAACACGCTGTCGTTCGTCTTCAGCAGGGTTCGGGCAATCAGGTCAAAGGCATGTGATGCACCGAAAGTAACGAGTATGTTCCGCGCCGCGGCTGGAATGCCGGCCATTCGAATCCGCTCTGCCAGCAGTTCACGGAGGCCGGGGTCTCCTTGAATTGATGCGGACTCGGTCAACACACCGGTTCTCGCCGCCTTCGATAATATGGAAGACGGCACCGCCTCCGCGAGCCAGCTTGCCGGCAGGAATCCGGATCCGGCAGGAACCGCGATGTTGTCTTGCTCGATGGCGTGACGTGCGAAGCCGAGAACGGGATCCGAACTTGCGATGGGCGCGAGTTCAATCCGCGAGGACAGCAGACGGTTTCGAATGGGTGCGACGAAATACCCGACGCCGGCGCGCGGGTCGATCAGTCCCTTGCCGGCAAGGCGCTCGAAGGCCGATGTCACCGTGTACACGCTGACGCCGACGCGCCGTGCCAGCTGGCGCACCGAGGGAAGTCGCGAACCCGCGGGGAGCCGCCCGGACTCGATCAGTTCGCTCACACGCGCAACGAGTTGGTCCGCGAGCGGAATCGCCGACTTTCGCACGACGTCAAACACATCAGTCCCGCAAGCCGTGGACTGCCGTCAAGACCAACAAGATGCTCATGGTCAGATTGAATACCTTCCGAAAGGTCGGCCGCAACAGTAGGTGTCGCACCGCGCTGCCGAAGAGTGCCCAGACGCTGACGCAGGGAATGTTGACGGCGAGAAACAGCCCGCCGACGACCAGGATGAGTCGCGATAGGGGTGTGTCCTGGGGAAGAAACACCGCTGCGGTCGTGATGGCCATGACCCACGCCTTTGGATTGACGGCTTGAAAGAGTACGGCCTGCCAGACGGTGAACGGCCGCCGCGCATCGCTTTCGGCGGCCACGCCCGCTCGGAGCAGCTGCCAGGCCAGGTAGACGAGGTAAACGGCCGCGACTATCGCGAGCCCTGAATGCAGCAGCGGAAATCGTTGAAACACCACGCCGACTCCAAGCGCGACCAGGACCATCTGCAGCGCCGCGCCAAGCCCGATCCCGAGCACATGCGGCAGCGTGGCCCGATATCCATAGGCTGCGCCGGAGGACGTTACCATGACGTTGTTCGGGCCGGGTGTAATCGACATCACGGCGAAATAGGTTGCCAATGCAGTCACGTCGATCATTGCCGCTCCTGGGAAGAATTCCAGCGCAATGTATCGCGTATGGGTCATGCCGCACCGGGGCACCCGGAGTTGCGCGGGACGAACTGTGCTGGTTACCACGCCTACACAGTTGCGGCGGCATGCACGGTGTTCATCACCCGCGCCAGCTCCTCAGAGCTAAGGACTCGCGGAGGCACGATGGGCGTTCCCTGGTCCACGAGAAAGAGAGGAGTCTGTTTGTAGCTGCCATCGATGCGGGCTTTCGCGACGTTGGTCAGGAACCATAGGATCGTCGTACCTATTCCCACGGTCTTCGGTTTCGGATTCCTTTTGGCGCTCTTGGTATTGACCCATACACGAACAGGACCGAAGGAATCCTGCATCGGCTTGTCTGCAGTCTCCAGGCAGTTGTGCACGAGCCCAATAAAGGAAATTTTAAAGTTATCGAGAGTGTTGCCTATCGGCGTGTTGCAGCACCCGGCATACCAGCGAAGCAGTCCTTTTGCGGTAAGACGCATGCAGGCCAAGGCCTCGGTACCTTGAGTAAAGGTAACGTTCTTCGGGAGGACTTGAATCACTTCGGAGCCGCCCAGCTCGTCCAGAATCTCATCACTCTTCCCTAGGAAGTGTGCGAAGGCCTGGCAATCGCGGCAGTAACACACCGCTCGGTTCGCGCGCTGCGGTTCGTCGACAAAACCTTTTATCGTGCCGCACAGACATTGCAATGGATGCGTCATACGGATATCCCTGATGCTGGATGAATGCGGCCGAATGGCTTTGAGATTCTACCGCAAGAAACGGAGCGCTGTTCTGCAGACGCGTGGGCTACGGTGCAGTCTCACGGAGAGGCGATATTGCCTCTCCATTGTTTCACCACCGTATGAGGAGCTCAGACATGTCCAGAGAAGATGATAACAAGGCCGTCGTCGGCGAATGGTTCGCGAAATTTTGGGGCAAGACCGTTGACCTCTCGGTCGTGGATAGGATTGCCGCACCTGAAATGCTGCTGCAATATTCGCTGCACGAGCCGCGTCGGGGCCGCGCGGATATCAAAGCATTCATGACTGATTTTCGGAAATCGTTTCCCGACTTGAACTTTTGGGGCGCTGCGGATCTGATCGCCGAGGGCGATTACGTGGTGGGTCGATGGGAAGGCGGCGGCACGCATACCGGTCCCGCGTTCAAGGATTTTCTCGTGGGCGAATTGCCGCCCGCCACCGGGCGCAAGATGCACTTCACCGGAACGACGGTCCTTAAGCTCAAGGATGGAAAAATTGTCGAGGAGAAAGGGCTCGATGACGGCGTGACAGCGCTCACGCAGCTCGGACTCATCGAAGCGGTCTGAGGCGGACGCTCGGTCTTTGCGAAAGGAGTCCCCACCATCGAGAGGACAACAGGCCGGGACCCCCGGCCTGTTGTCATGCGCGCCAGCGTATCTCGAGCACTTATACGTCTAAGTTCGACACCTGCAGCGCGTTCTTTTCGATGAACTCCCGGCGCGGCTCCACGGCATCGCCCATCAAGGTCGTGAAAATGTCGTCGGCCGCGACCGCGTCTTCGATACGCACCTGCATCAGGCGCCGGGTTTCCGGGTTGATGGTGGTGTCCCACAATTGATCGGCGTTCATCTCGCCGAGACCTTTGTAGCGCTGGATACTCTGGCCCTTTTTCGCCTGATCGAACAGCCAGTTCATCGCGAGTTTGAAACTCCCGACTTCCTGCCGCTGGTCGCCGCGGATGATGTAGGCGCCTGAGCCCATCAGGTCGCTCAGGGTCTGCGCGAGCTCCGCGATTCGCAGGTATTCGGCCGAGTCGAAGAATTCACGAAGTATGTGCTTTTCGGAACTCAGGCCATGCTCGAAACGCTGCAGATCGAGCCGGTGACCGCCCGCTGGCGTCGTATGCACCGAGACGCGATAGCGTCGCGAGACATCATCGAGCCCGTTCAATCGCGATTCCAGATTGCGGCACCAGTCGCGAAGCTGGTCGATGCGATCGAAGGCGTCGGTGGTGAGCTTCGGAACATAGATCAATTGCTCCAGAAAGCGGTCGTCATAACGGCGCGCCCACCGGTGGACGATGGCTTGCACTTCCTCGTACTTCCGGGCCAGCGATTCGAGTCCGAGGCCCGAGAGCGGTGGCGCGTCGGCGTTCACATGCAGCGCGGCGCCCTCGATGGCCGTGTTAAGCAACAGGGCGTTGAGCTCGGCATCGTCCTTGACGTAAGTTTCCTGCTTGCCTTTCTTGACCTTGTACAAGGGCGGCTGCGCGATGTAGATGTGTCCGCGTTCGATCAATATCGGCATTTGGCGGTAGAAGAACGTGAGCAGCAACGTGCGGATATGCGACCCGTCGACATCGGCATCAGTGTTGTGGCAACACAAGCCTCCCATGCCGGCGATGAAGTTTTCGTCGCCTTCTACCGAAAAATCGTAGACATTTCCGTTGCTCGCCGACACCTCTTCAATCTCGAGAATCGGCAGGGCCATCAGATCGCCATCAATCATCTGAAAATCTCGCTTGCCTCCCAATCGAGGGGACGCCAAGAACTCGTCCAGCTCTGCGGCACCCGCATGGTCTCGCCAGACGCCTCGCAGTATTCGCAAGTCCTCTTTCGCCGTGATGCTGACAATCCAATGCCGGTGCTTGGTCTCACATGGCTGACCGTTCACCTCACGAATCACGCCGTCAGGCTCACGCACCGACATCGACGGGACCACTCCCAATGAAGATAGGCAGTACACAATGCCGCTCGCGATGTCGTACGACGATGTACTGAATGCGATTCTATTCTTACAGGCAGTACCATCGCCAAGGAGGTAGCCACGCAGAAAGGCTAACCTTAAATCCTCCGAAACGTTGAATACCAGATCTGGAATCTGTTTCGTCGTGGAATCGGTTTTCGCGAAGCCAAACACGTGCGCCCACGCAAGCGCGGCAACGCGATTCACGATCTTGAGCTCGGTGCAGCGCTGCGGCGATGAATAGGTCACTGCGGGCAGGCCGAATACGCTCGTGAATTTCTTTGCCATCTCCTCGGCAAAACGTTGATTGCCCTTCCCGATCGAGAGTCGAATTCCGTTCCGATCCGAGCAGGAACCTTCCGCGAGATAGAAGCCGAGCAGTCCCATGAGTTCTTCGTTGACGGCAACGAATCGCGGAATGCCATTCCGTCCATAGTGCTCTGGTGTCAACAGTAAATCCTCTCGGGAGGCAAACCACTGCAGATCCTCGGCATCGAGGTCGCTCAACCGCACGTAATCGCGAACGATGTTCCGGCCAGAACCCGTATACTGTTCTTTCCAGACACGTTCCAGACGGCTTGGTGCGGCAAAGGTCCCGTTCAGTAGTTGAGTCGCGTCCGCACCGATAGCGTTTAGATATGCCTCGAAGTGCCGCAACGTTGGGCGGGATAACCCCTTCTCCCAGGCATAGAATGTGACTGGCTGCCGAATTCCGACGGTCGCGCAAAGAGCGCTATTGGAGACGCCGCTGCCTCGGCGAATTTCTGCCAGTTCCGTGCGTAGCCCAGGCGGAATCTCCACCCGAGGATCGGTTAGCTGGGGTTTCTGTTTGTGCTTCTCGAGAACACTGGCTTTGTACCACGCTTCGACGGCTGGACCACGTACCCAAATTTGTCGGGAAGCCTCCGGCACTGCATGCAAAGCGCGCAGTAGATCGATGCACCCAGGGGCGGTGGACGGAAATTGGATTCGAAATGGCGCCGCCACGCGATCATTCACGCGCAGTTCATCGCCGCGCTTCAGTGTCAGCTTGCCATCGTCGTAGACAAAGACGCTATGGCTGGAAGTAACCCGCACGTTGCGACCATAGGAGGTGCGCACTTTGAAGAGCTTCTCGTCCAATGGGTGACGGATGACGCTCTTGATTCGACGAAAGCGGACCATGTGATCCTGCAATCCGAAGCAAAGAACGTCCCCAAGCGATTCGCCAGTCAACTTGTCCACGCCGCCAGTTGGAGCATGTGAGGCTAGTGCGTCGTCGATGAAATTGCCGATCCGGACCATGCGCACGCCGCGCTCATCATCCCGGACGAAAACATGTTCATCGCCGTCCACGCTCATGATGATGATTCGGTGATAGCGCAGTTTGTCGACGTTGAAATCGTCGCGCCCGATGCCGCAGCCCAGCGCGGTGATGAGCGTCCCGACTTCCGCCGACGCGAGCATTTTGTCGAAGCGCGCCTTCTCCACGTTGAGGATTTTTCCCTTGAGGGGCAGGATTGCCTGCGTGCGGCGATCGCGTCCTTGTTTGGCGGAGCCGCCGGCGGAGTCGCCCTCGACCAGGAACATCTCGGACAGTGCGGGATCCTTCTCCTGGCAATCCGCCAACTTACCCGGCAGGCCGGCGATATCGAGAGCACCCTTGCGCCGAGTCATCTCGCGCGCCTTGCGCGCCGCCTCGCGCGCATAGGCAGCCTCGAGGATTTTGTTGACGATGGCGCGGGCTTCCTGCGGATGCTCCATCAGAAATTCTTCCAGGCGTGCCGCGACCGCAGACTCGACGACGCCCTTCACTTCGGAGGAGACCAATTTATCCTTGGTTTGCGAGGAGAATTTCGGATCCGGGAGCTTCACCGACAGAATTGCTGTTAAGCCTTCTCGCGAATCATCGCCCGTGGTCGCGATCTTTTCCTTCTTCGCGGCGAGTTCCTTTTCAATGTAGTTATTCAAAGTGCGCGTCAATGCGGCGCGGTAACCCGCGAGGTGCGTGCCGCCGTCCTTCTGCGGAATATTGTTCGTGTAGCAATACATGCTTTCTTGATACGAGTCGTTCCACTGCATCGCCACTTCGACCTGCGTGTTACCGTCGCGGGTCTGGAACCACAGCACGGTGGGATGAATCGCCGTCTTGCTTCGATTGAGATGAGTGACGAAAGCTTTCAGTCCACCTTCGTGCTGAAAGACTTCCGTCTTCTCGTCGCGCTCATCGACCAGTTCGATGCGAACACCGGAGTTGAGGAACGATAATTCGCGCAGGCGTTTCGCCAGCGTGTCGTAGTTGAACGAAATGTTCGTGAAGATTTTCGAACTGGGCTTGAAGCGCAGCGTGGTGCCGCGTTCGGTGGTCTCGCCCACCGCGATCAACGGCGCCTGCGGCTCGCCGAGCCGATACTCCTGTCGATGGAGCTTGCCCTCGCGCCGGATGTTGAGTTCGAGGAAATCGGAAAGCGCATTGACGACGGAGACTCCGACACCGTGCAGGCCGCCGGAGACCTTGTATGACGTGTCATCGAACTTACCGCCGGAGTGCAGCACGGTCATGATGACTTCCGCCGCAGAGACTCCCTCCTCGCTGTGGATGTCGACGGGAATTCCGCGGCCGTTGTCGGACACGGTCACCGATTCATCCGCATGGATGGTTACGACGACGCGGTCGCAGTAGCCGGCGAGTGCCTCGTCGATGGCGTTGTCCACGACCTCGAAGACCATGTGGTGCAAACCGCTGCCGTCGTCGGTGTCGCCGATGTACATTCCGGGCCGTTTGCGGACAGCATCGAGGCCCCTGAGCACTTTGATTTTGCTGGAATCGTAAACATCGTTTTGAGCCATAGCGAGTCCCTGGATTGCGACCGGCCATTCTAGCAGTTTTTCACGTCAAAAACGAATCGGAGGCAGGTGAAAAAGCTAACTAAATCATTCTGTTACGGACGAGCGGGGACCCACGAACGGATGCCGGCGGAACCCTCAGTATCCCACCGCGCATTTACGTGTGGATTGGGTAGATCACCAGCCCCTTCGGCCCGTGCCGCCGCGCCGAGAGGGGCGATCTATGTCATTGATTTATCTAGAGGGAACTCTGCGTATTCGTGTATTGCGTCACCCGACGAACACGGGCATCCCGCCCTGCTGGTGGTACTGCCACCGGGGTTTGGAGATTGCGCACCACAAAGCCGCCGCTCGTGACATCCGATACGATGGTGGCTAATAGTGAAAAGGGCCTGATTGGTTTCGGTCGCCGGCAGCGCATCCTACGGTCGTAACAGCGTTGGTGGTTCACGACTCTCATACCGCATACCCATGGTTCATAGATAAAGTGAGGAGCTGCTCGATGCAGACAATTAAGCACAACCCGCCCGGCCTATTTTCTCAGTACCGATGCTATACCCACGCCGTGGAGATACGCGGCAATTCGCGACTGCTAATTATCAGTGGCCTGAACGGCTATCTGAAGGATGGCAAGACAATGCCCGAGTCGTTTGAGGAGCAGGCGGATATTATCTGGACACATATTGGAACCCTGCTGCGGTCGGCAGGTATGGAATTCAGCAATTTGGTGTCGCTGCGCACGTATCTCGCCGATCCCGCGTACGACGAGGCCAACGTGCGCATGCGCGTCAAGTTTCTGGGTAACCATGAGACAGCCTCGACCGTAGTCTGCTGCCGGTTGCTGGATCCGAAGTGGAAGCTGGAGATTGAAGCCATGGCTGCTGGCTAGGACGGGCCACGGCCGACGAGCTTGCGCCCAGTGTTCCAAATCGACATTGAAGTTAGATCTTGACGCGCCTATTGCGGACGTTCGTGGAAGTCAGCTTGGGGTCGAATCCGGGCGCGGAACGTGGCTCTCTACAAACTAGCGCTCTGACGGACACAAATTGGTGACAGTCCTTTGCTGTTTGTTCCACGTGAAACATCGGTCCCCCAAACCAAATCTGTTCCACGTGGAACACTCAGACGCCCCTACGAGACCTGCTCCACCGTCCCGCCGGATATCGCGTAGCGCCGACCCGGCATGCCGAAGGCATCGAAATTGGTGCTCAAGCTCGTCACCACCAACTGCACCGATTGCATCGTAACCTCGCGAATGAGTCCCAGAAGTCGTTCGCTGTCCAACTCTGCGGCCGGATCGTCTAGCAGCAAGGTCGGTCGGATCTGAGCGTCATTCGGGAACAGACTGAGCTGGGCCATCAGCAGCGACGAGGCCAGTAGCTTCTGCTGCCCGCGGGATATTCGGTCCTTGACCGGGGCGCCATCCAACCGAAACGTGATCTCCGCGCGTTGCGGCCCCACCTGAGTCACCCCGGTGTCTTGGTCATGGATCCAACTGGCTTTCAGTGCCTCGCCAAGCGAAAGATCCCGCGACCATCCGGAGCGGTACGACAATGACAGATGCAATCCGAGCAGGCGCTTCGCGATGCCGGTCGCCACCGGTGTCAACTGGTCCACGTAGAGCGCCCTCGCCTCGTGAATTGAAACGCCCAATCGAACCAGGTCGATGTCCCAGGCCGATACCACAGCCGCCGGTTGGCGCGCCTTGAGCGCCGCATTCCGTTGCTTTAGCACCAGCTGGTATTGCTGCCATTTCTCTACAAAGGAGTGTTCCACGTGGAACACGCCCCAATCGAGAAATCGGCGCCGGCGACTAGGACCTTCCTCAATCAGCCGATGCACCTCGGGATCAATGATCTGCACCGGAAGTACCGCCGCCAGCTCCGCAAGAGATGCCACGCGGTCGCCGCCCATTTTTGCCCGCATGCCGAGCACAGATCCTTCGATGCCCAATCCGGTGCGGCGCTCCGCGCCTGCCTCGCCATAGATCACAAACCGGTTGGCGCCCAGACGAATCAGGTTATCCAGCCGGCGGGTACGGAATGAACGGCCGCGGCCGAGCACGTAGATCGACTCAAGCACGCTGGTCTTGCCCGAAGCATTCGGGCCGCTGATGAGAGTGAATTTCGGGTCGAACTCAAGCTCCGCGGAATGCAGGCATCGGAAATCCGACACCTGAATCCGCTGCAGAGTCATGACCCTTACAGCCTCATGGGCATAACGACATAGCGAGCCGAGGTGTTTCCGGGTGACCGGATCAGACAGCTGCTATTGCTGTCGGTCAAACCCAACTCGACCTCCTGCCCGTCGATGGCGGCCAAAGCATCCAAAAGATAATTCACATTGAACCCGACCTCGAGGTCGTTCCCCTCGTAAGCCACTTCGATCTCTTCTTCGGCTTCTTCCTGCTCGGGGTTGTGCGCCTGCACCGTCAGCATGTTCTTTTTGACCGTGATTCGGATCCCCCGATACTTCTCGTTCGACAGAATCGCCGTCCGCTGCAACGCTTGCCGCAACACGTCGCGATCGGCGCGGATCGCATTGGGCGCGGCGGCGGGTATAACTCTGGAATATTCCGGGAAACGGCCGTCAATTAGCTTCGATGTGAAGCGAACGTCGCCAATCTGGGCGCGAACATGATTCGTCCCAATCGCCACATCTGCGGTGCCATCGGCCGTCAACACACGTTGCAGCTCCAAGACGCCTTTGCGCGGGACAATGACTTGCTGTGAAGTTTTGGCCTTGGCCGCCAGCGCCGTCTCGCACAGCGCCAACCGATGCCCGTCGGTGGCCACCGCCCGCAGCGACAGACCGTCGATCTCGAGCAACATGCCGTTCAGGTAGTAGCGGACGTCCTGCTGCGCCATGGAAAAGTGGGTTTTCTCCAGGAGACGCAGCAATTCCTTGCGCGGTATCTGCACGGTTTGCTGCGAGTTGATGTCATCGATCACCGGAAATTCCGCGGCCGGCAGCGTCACCAAACTGAAGCGGCTGCGTCCTGCCTTGAGGACGACCTTCTCGCCCTCCAGGGCCAGAGCGACCGGAACCTTTTCCGGGAGAGCACGCAAAATATCGAGAAATTTGCGCCCCGGCACCGTGATGTCGCCGGCTTCCTGAACTTGGACCTCCGTGGCCGCGACCAATTCCACTTCGAGATCGGTAGCGGTAATGGCCAGCTGGCCGGACCGCACACCGAGCAGCACGTTGGCCAGCACCGGCATTGTTTGACGTCGCTCGACGACGCCGATCACCGCCTGCAAAGGCGCCAATAATTTCTCTCGTTCCGCCGTCAATTTCATGGACTCACCCGTCTTGGCATTCTTAAATCTAGATTCTTAAGGAAAGATTATTACTATGATTATGAGGGCGCGCACATTTCTGTATAACACCCGAATATTCACTTTTATCAAAGTCTTGCAAGCATCGAAAACCTACCGGACGCCTGTCGGAAGAACGCCCGCAACCTGTTGCCGACCTGTGCATATCCTTATCCACAGTTTCCTCCACAGCTTTTCCTCCCTATCCAGCCAGGGTTCTCAACAGGTTCATATAATCCTCACCGATGCGGCGCTCCGACTCACGCAACTCCTTGACTCGCTTGCACGCATGCAGCACGGTCGTGTGGTCCCGACCGCCGAATGCGTCGCCGATCTCCGGAAGACTGTGATTGGTCAACTCCTTGGCCAGCGCCATCGCGACTTGACGCGGCCGCGCAATGGAACGGCTGCGCCGTTTCGATAACAAATCCGCAATTCGAATTTTGTAGTATTCCGCGACGGTCTTTTGGATATTTTCCACCGTCACCAGCTTTTCCTGGAGCGCCAACAAGTCGCGCAACGCCTCCTTGGCGAACTCCAAGGTAATCGGGCGCCCCGTGAAATGCGAGGTTGCCACCACACGACGCAAAGCCCCTTCCAACTCGCGAACGTTGGATCGAATGCGCTTGGCCACGAAAAACGCAACCTCCTCCGGCAAGTCCACGTTGGTCATCGCAGCTTTGCTCATCAAGATCGCGACGCATGTTTCAAGTTCCGGCGGCTCGATGGCCACCGTCAAACCCCAGCCGAAGCGAGATTTCAAGCGCTCCTCGAGGCCATCCACTTCCTTCGGATAGCGATCGCAGGTGAGGATCACCTGCTGCTGACTTTCCAGCAGCGCATTGAAGGTATGGAAAAACTCCTCCTGCGATCGCTCCTTGCCGGCGAAGAACTGGATGTCGTCGATCATCAACGCGTCCAGCGATCGATAAGCCGTTTTGAATTCGTTGATCGTGTTGTGCTGCAGCGCCTTGACCATGTCGCCGACGAAGCGCTCGCTGTGGACATAGGCAAGCCGCGCATCGGAATTACGCTCTTTGAGCTTGTTCGCCACCGCATGCATCAAATGGGTCTTGCCCAGCCCGACCCCGCCGTAAATGAACAAAGGGTTGTACGCCTTGCCCGGATTTCCCGCCACCTGGATGGCTGCCGCCTTCGCCAGTTGATTGCTCTTTCCCTCGACAAAGCTGTCAAACGTAAAGTCCGGGTTGATCCTGCCGCCGAGCACGATGGGCGCCAGGCGCCGAGCGCGCTCGGCCGCCTGGCCCGTGTCCGTTATTCCGTTGACTCCGGCGACGCTTGGGCTCACGCCCGCGCGGGTGCCTACGTCGAGAACCAGATCCGGCGCGGTCCCCTCCGCGAACGCCTGTATCAGCTCCCGAATCCGCGTCAGGGAATTCTCGCCCAGCCACTCGATTACGTACCGGTTGGGCGCCAGCAGGCGCAGTTGGCCGTCGCGCTCGATCGCCTGCAGGGGCCGCACCCACGTATTGAACTGCTGCATCGGGAGTTCGCTCTCGAGCACACGCAGACAGCGGTTCCATAGCGACTCCGACAAGAGCGCTCTCCTAAGATTGGCGACAATGGGGCAGAACAAACGAAAGGGCAGGGAGTCTAGCTCCAAGTTGATGGTGCGTCTATTGACACATCCACGCTTGCTAAGTACCCTTGCCGCCTTTCGCAAATCTTGCGGTTGCTTGATTTGCACCTTAAGTTTCCTGAAGTTGCGCTATGAAACGTACTTTTAACCCCAGTAACTTGCACCGTGCCCGAACCCATGGTTTCAGAGCGCGCATGGCCACCAAGAGCGGCCGCCGATTGCTGGCTCGCCGCCGCGCGAAGGGCCGCAAGCGCCTCTGCCCGTAAAGGCCTGCGTAAGGGCTTCTAGCGACCCCATTTGACCAAGAGGCTGACGTTCGAGCCGAGCAAGCGTCTGCATCAGCCGGCCGAATTTCGCAACGTCCGGCAGCGCGGCAGCAGGTTGACCGACGCGTACTTCAGTGTATCGGTGCTCGCGAATCATGAATGTCATGCGCGATTGGGTCTGGCGATAGCGACTCGTACTTTCGGCACCGCCGTGGCCCGCAACCGTATCAAGCGCCTGGCGCGAGAATCCTTTCGTTTGAACCAACGCGATTTGCCGCCGGTCGATGTGACCGTGTCGGCACGCGACGCGGCGCGCGTGGCTACGCTTGACGACCTGCGAATCAGCCTTGAGAAACATTGGAAGAACATCACGCAGCGATGGTAGATCTATGCGCCAACTCTTGATGTGGATCATTCGCGCGTACCAGCTCGTCGTGAGCCCCATGCTGGGACCCCGCTGCCGTTTCTACCCGAGCTGCTCCTGTTATGCCCACACGGCAATCGAACGTCATGGCGTGTTGCGCGGAACCTGGCTCGGGCTTCGCCGTATTCTGCGCTGCCACCCGTTTGCAGAGGGTGGTTATGACCCTGTGCCGGAAAAAAAGCAGTTGAGAAGGTTGGCGCGTAGCGCCTAGAGAGATTGATCAATGCCTAATATTCGCGTCATGTTGTGGGCCGCGCTCGCCGCGATCCTGTTCCTGAACTACGAAGCGTGGATGCAAGACTATCCCGCGTCTCCGGCGACCGGAGCGCCGGCCTCGTCAACCGCGGCCGGCAGCAACGCCCCAGCGAACAAGTTGGGCGACTCGGTGCCGCAGGCTGCGGCTCCCTCCGCCGCGGCGCCTGCGGCCGCTAAAGCTGAAACCGCCGCACCGTTGGGCGGCGCGCCGATGCCGGCGCCGGTCGATGCCGCATCGCCGAAGGCCGGGGCCGATCATTCGCCGGGGGCCCCGGTGCACGTCGTGACCGACGTCCTCGATATAGTCGTCAGCTTGAAAGGAGGCGAACTCGAACGAGCCGACCTCCTGCAATATCCGTTGCACAAGGACACTCCGAATGTTCCGGTCCGCTTGTTGAACGGCGACAGCGACGATTTGTATCTTCTGCAGACTGGACTTACCCCTGCGGCGGGAGAGGCCGCGCCCACCCATTTGGCGACATGGACGTCCCCAGAAACCAGCTACTCACTGCCTGCGGGTGCCGCGGAAATTCGCGTCCCCTTGAGCTGGACCGATGGGTTTGGGCTCACCGTCGTCAAGACTTTTACGTTCAAGCGCGGCTCGTATGCCGTCGATCTCACCTATGACCTGCAGAACGACGGCAGCGCAGCGCGCAGCGTGGCAGCCTACTCACAGTTCCTGCGCCATTGGGTGCACGCGTCCCGTTCTTATTTCGACGTCGAGACCTACTCCTTCAAGGGGCCTGCGGTCTACGACGGCACCAAGGCGCGGGACTTGAAAGTCGAGAACGAGGCGGACGGTAAATTCTCGCAGATCGTCACCAACGGCTGGATCGCATCGCTGCAGCACCATTTCGTTTCGGCAATCGTTCCCCAGGCAGGTCAGCCCACCACTCTCAAATTGCAGGTGCAGGGACAGGAATATCTGTTGAGCGCGACCGGCCCGATGATTGCGATCCCGGCCGGCGGCAGGACCCGCATCGAGGAGAAATTGTTCATAGGCCCCAAGCTGCAGGAGCAATTGGCGGCCGCCGGTCCACGATTGGATTTGACCGCCGACTACGGTCTGCTCACGGTTCTTGCCCATCCCTTGTTCGTCACGCTCAAATGGATCCACGGCCTCGTCGGCAATTGGGGCTGGGCCATCATCATCGTCACCGCGCTCATCAAATTGCTGTTCTATCCGTTGAGCCAGGCGAGCGGGCGCTCCATGGCCAAGATGCGCGCCATCGCGCCGCGCATGAAGCAGATTCAGGAATCGTACAAGGACGACCGGGAGAAACTCGGGCGCGCGATGATGGAGTTGTACAAGAAGGAGAAGATCAATCCGTTGGCGGGCTGCCTGCCCATGGTGGTCCAGATCCCCTTCTTCATCTCGTTCTATTGGGTGCTGCTCGAGAGCGTCGAAATGCGCCAGGCGTCCTTCATGCTGTGGGTCAACGATCTGTCCTCGCGGGATCCTTACTTCGTGCTGCCGCTGTTCATGGGCGCCGCGATGTTTGCGCAGTTCAAATTGAATCCCGCGCCGCCCGATCCGATGCAAGCCAAGATCATGCAGTTCATGCCGCTGGTCATGACCGGTATGATGGCGTGGTTTCCATCCGGGTTGGTGCTGTATTGGTTGACCAACACCGTTCTGTCCATCGTCCAGCAGTGGCGGGTAAACCAGGTGGTCCAGGCCGAGGCAAGCAAACAGCGATCGTAAAGTTTAGGCGAGGCGAGAACTCGTGACGCCGTCCGACACCATCGTCGCCATCGCCAGCCCGGCCGGCCGCGGCGCGGTAGGCGTGATTCGAATTTCAGGCGCCGACGTGCCGCGTGTCGCGGTGGCCCTTCTTGGCGCCTTGCCTCAGCCGCGGGTTGCGCATCTGGGGCGATTCCGCGACGCCGATGGGACCGCGTTGGACGAGGGGCTTGCCCTGTACTTTCCCGCACCCGCCTCGTTCACCGGCGAACATGTCCTCGAGTTGCAAGGTCACGGCGGCGCATTCATCGTCGACAGGGTGCTGCATCGTGTGCTCGGGTTGGGCGTCAGAATGGCCCGTCCCGGCGAGTTCAGCGAGCGAGCGTTCTTGAACGGCAAGATGGATCTCGCCCAGGCGGAAGCGGTCGCCGATTTGATCGATGCCGGCACCACGGCAGCCGCGCGCGCCGCGGTGCGCTCGATGCAGGGCGAATTCTCCAAGCGTATTCGCGTACTGCAGTCGCAACTCACGGAGCTGCGGGTGCACGTGGAGGCGACCATCGATTTTCCGGATGAGGAAATCGACTTTCTCTCGAACCCGGCGTTGCAGGATCTCTTGTCGCGCGTGTTCGCAGGATTCGATTCCATCACTGCGGCGGCGAGTCAGGGCGCGCTGTTGCGCGAGGGACTGAACGTCGTCATCGCGGGCGCGCCCAACGCTGGGAAATCCACACTGCTCAATCGACTGGTTGGGGATGACGTCGCCATCGTGACGCACCTGCCCGGCACGACTCGAGACGTGCTGCGACAGCAGGTGCACTTCGACGGCCTGCCGGTGAATCTCATCGATACCGCCGGACTTCGGATGGCGGCTGATCTGGTCGAGGAGGAGGGCATCCGCCGCGCCAAGTCCGAGATGCAGCGCGCCGATCGCGTACTGTATGTGTTGGATGCGACTCTGGGCGACTCAAATCCCGCGGCGGACCTTGCGCATCTGCCGCCCAAGGTCCCGGTGGTGTTCATCATGAACAAGATCGATCTTCTCGGCGTTGCGCCGCGCCTGGAGTCGAACGCAGGCTTCACGCGCATTTATTTGAGCGCGCAAACCGGAGCCGGCACCGAGCTGCTGCGAGATCATTTGAAGGCAAGCGCCGGCTATCTAGACGCCGATTCCGGCGCCCTGTCGGCCCGCCGCCGGCACCTCGATGCGCTGCGCCGCGCCAGGGAATTGGTGGAGAGCGCAGCCGACACCCTGCGCCAGTCCCATGCCATCGAACTCATCGCCGAAGACTTAAGGCTTGCGCAGCGCAATTTGAGCGAAATCACCGGTGACTTTACCAGCGAGGATTTGCTCGGCGAGATCTTCGGCAGTTTTTGTATCGGAAAGTAGCGCAATGCCGGCGCCTTAGGCTTACGCGCCTAAAGACTAGACCCCCGCGCTCGAACCCGGCGCCGGGCTTAAGCGCCTTGGTTACCGCGATCCAGGTCGGCCAATCCATCGCTTTCGACCGATCGGGCGAGCCGCGCCGACACGCCGAATAATGACAGGACGATGACGGTCCCTATGCCGGTGCTGACCGGAAAGTGCCACAACATCCAAAGCATCGTCACCGAGGAGAGGGCCAGGATGCACAAGAAACCAAAGATGTTAGTGCGCTTCTGCGCCGATTTCGTCATACCAGCCCCCCGCATCAAAACTGTGACCTACATCACGCTTTATACGCGGAAGATTAAGAATCCGCCATACAGTGAACCCTGCAATCCGTCAGTAAGACGTACTCGTAAGAGTCTGTCGGACTCAGTCGGCAGGAAGCGCCGAGTACTAACCCAGCATGGTCTCGCGGCGCCAGTGCCGGGCGGTCACCAGGATCAGGACGAGCGCGAAGGCCAACGAAGACCCGGCCGATGCCAGCACGTCGAACAACGCGATGGGTTCCTCCTTGAGCACGCCGGTCATCAACAAGTGCTGGCTCAAGGAGGGGATGAACATCAACGAACTCTTCGTTTTCAGTGAGTAAATGCTCGCGAACGCAATGGGCAACGTGGGCACCAGCAACACGCTGGTCAAATAAGTCTGCGCTTCACGGTAGCTGCGCGTGAACGATGCGACGAATGTCATCAACGCGGCCCCCAGCGGCACGAACGGCAAACAGATGGCGAAGAACTTGAGGGCGGTGCTCACCCCAAGGTTCGCGCTCATGCCGAGCCGCTCGAGGGAGACGAAGCGAAAGACGAAGACGAATGCCGTGAGGCTGATGGCGAGCGACGCGCACATGTAGGAGCAGGTGGCCAGGATCTTGCCGCCGACGAGACTACCGCGCGCCACCGGCAGGCTGAGCAGGGCTTCCAGCGATCCGCGCTCGCGCTCGCCCGCGGTCGAGTCGATGGCGAGGTACAGCCCGCCCATCAAGACGGCAAACAAGACGAAATATGTCATGAATCCGAGGACTACCACGGCACGCCCGGTCGGCGTCGCGACGTCGATGTCATTGACCGCCACCGGCACGGCCAGGAGCGGACTCACTCCCCGAACCTGCAGGCGGAGCTGCGCAATGCCGCTGCCGTAGCCCGCCAATAGCAGGCGCGCGCGGTCTGCGCTCTTTCTGGTCTGCGAGTCCGCGCTGTCGGCGAACAGCAAGACCGGCGCAGGAAGCGCGGCCGTGAACCGGGTTCCGTATTCCTCCGGCACGATCAGAATCACCTGCGCGCTACCGGCGTGTACCGCGTCGCGCGCGGCGTGCTCGGAGAGGGATTCGAATTTGAGCTGCACACGCTGTGATTCGAGGTAACTGATGAGGCCGGGAGCGTGTTCGCGGCCCGAAACCGTGAGGCGCAGCGGCTCGTCCGATTCGGCCACGCTCTGATTGAGCATCCTCGACACCATGGCTCCGAACAATATCGGTCCGAAGAGCGGTCCGAACAGGAGCGCGGACAACAACGTGCGGCGATCGCGCAGATTCTCCAAGAACTCCTTGGCGAAAACCGTCAGGAAGGCGGGCATCAGCCGACGCCCGTAGGTGTGCCGAGTACGTGCAGAAACGCCTCTTCCAACGATTGCGCGCCGCTCTGTTCGCGAATGGCCTCCGGAGTACCTTGCGCCAGAACGCGGCCGTGGCCGATGATGACCACCCGGTCGCAGAGTGCGGCCACCTCCTGCATGACGTGCGAGGAAAACAGAATGCAGCGGCCCTCGGCCTTCAAGGTCCGCAACATGTCGCGCAAGCTGCGAATGGCCATCACGTCGAGTCCGTTGGTGGGCTCATCGAGGATGAGATTTCCCGGGTCATGCACCAGCGCCCGCGCCAGCGCCACCTTGATCCGCTGGCCTTGCGAGAAACCCTTGACGCGCCGGTCTATGAAACCTTCCATGTCGAGAGCCCGTGCGAGCTCAGCCGTGCGCCGGTCCAACCGCCCGCGTCCCATGCCATGCAGCGATCCAAAATAAGCGATGTTCTCGCGCGCGGTCAGGTTGTTGTAGAGGCCGGCCGCATGCGGCAGAACACCCAGGTGCGCGCGCGCAGCCGACGTTTCCCCTCGGACATCAAGCGAATCGATGCGGGCGCATCCGCTTGCGGGCGTCAATACTCCGTACATCATGCGCAGGCAGGTCGACTTGCCGGCCCCGTTGGGTCCCAGCAATCCGGTAATTTCGCCGTCGCGCGCCACGAAGGACACATCGCTGACGGCCTCGACGGTACCGAATCGCTTGGATAGCGCGGCGGCTTCGATCATGGCGCGGGCCCGGTCGAACTCACGAAGAACGGCGCGGGCCGGTGGCTATCGAGACAGGTTGCGTCCAACGTCTCAGGTCTGGCGTAGTCCAGGAATTCCGCCATCAACTTCGGCACACAGCCGGTGGCGAGTTGACCGTGCCCCTCGCCGGGCAGCACCAGGTTGCGGTGGTGCGCGAGGCCGCGGGCCGCGCGTGCGGCGTCATCCGGCGGCGTCACCGGATCCGCATCGCCCGACAGCAGCAGCGTGGGTATGCCGCTCTCCAATGGACTGTGCAGGTCCGGATCCACGGGCCCTCGCGGCCACAGCGCACAAATCTCCGCCAGCGCGTCCAACTGATCCCTGCCCTGATAGGTCTGCGCGATGCGCTGTCGATCGATGTTCGAGGCGGCGAACAACGGCTCGTCTTCACTGCAGATGACGCTGTTCTGCATGCCGCTCGCGAGTTGATCGCCGATTTGGCGGGCCAACATGATGGTCTGCGTCGCGAGCGGCATGAGGTTCCCGGCGGCGCCCTGATGCAGCAGGGTAGGCAACAGCGAGGCCTCGGTGGCGTTGTACGACAGAAAGCGCAGGGCGGCATTGAACATCCCGCGGCTGAACTCGACCTGCAAAGGTTGGCCGCTGCTGGGATCACTGACCGTGAGGGCTTCCTTCTGGGGCCCGAAGCGGCGCCGCAATCCGTCGAGTTCCCGACGCAAAGCGGGATAGGCCGCCGCGCAGTCGGGCGCACGCTCGCAGCGTGTCACGATGAGATCGAGGGCGCGTTCGCCGTCGGACGGTGTGTCCGGTCCGATGGCCTGCTCCGGATAGGTCACCCCGTCGAGAACCACCGCGTGCGTCCTCTGCGGATAGCGCCGCATATACAGTTCCGCCACACGCGTGCCGTAGGATGAACCGTACAAATCGACACTCGCATAGCCCAGCGCGGCACGCACCTTGTCGAGGTCGGCGACGGCCACGCTGGTGGTGTAAAAGCGCACGCGAGGCCCAAATTTCCCGAGGCAGGCGAGCGTTGCCTGACGCAGCCGCAGCATCTCGTCCGGGGCGCTTTGCCAGTCGTCGGGGTAGGCGCACTTGAGCGGCGCCGAGCGTCCCGTGCCGCGTTGATCCACGAGCACGATGTCGTGATTGCGGTTCACGCGTGCGAATGCGCCGGCATAGCTCGCGTACAGGTCCGTGGCCGCTTGACCCGGTCCGCCGGCCAGCAAGAACAGCGGCGCCGCCGCGGCGCGTCGATTCAGCGCGGGCACCACGGCGACCGAGAGATCGATGGTTGCGCCGCCCGGGAGCGCGGGGTCTTCCGGCACTTTGAGAATACCGCAGCGCGCGGCCACGGCCGCGAGACGCAGCGGATGTTCGAGTCTGCACTCCTGCAAGGGCGAGATGCCCGGTAACGGCGAGATGCCTGGCAAGGGTGGGCTACCGGCGGCGGCCGGCACGCGGCCGCTCATACTTAAGGCACCGCAGAGAAGCGCCGTCCACACCATCCGCATTCAATAAACTCCGATTCTTGGTGTAGTGTAACGATTCGCTACCCACCTAAGCCCGCGACTTGATAGATTTGCGGCCCAGTTCGTCTTTAGCCCCGCTTAAGGTGCCCATGTCAGTGATTCGCGAAGAGGATGTCATTGCCAGCGTTGCCGACGCGCTGCAATACATTTCCTACTATCACACGCCGGATTTTATCCAGGCCATGGGCCGCGCCTACGAGGTGGAGAAAAGCCCGTCGGCGCGCGATGCGATTGCCCAGATTCTGACCAATTCACGCATGTGCGCGGAAGGACACCGTCCGATCTGCCAGGACACCGGCATCGTGGTGGTCTTCGTCAAGGTGGGCATGGGTGTTGCCTGGGATGCGAAGCGCGACCTCGAATCCATGATTAACGAAGGCGTGCGGCGTGCGTACCTGAACCCCGACAACAAGCTGCGCGCCTCCATCGTTTCCGATCCGGCATTCAAGCGCAGCAATACCCGCGATAACACGCCGGCGGTGATCCACACGGAATTCGCGCCGGGTGACACACTCGAGATCACGGTAGCCGCGAAGGGTGGAGGCTCCGAGAACAAATCGCTGTTCGCTATGCTGAATCCGTCCGATTCGGTGGCTGATTGGGTACTGGACATGGTGCCCGAGATGGGCGCCGGTTGGTGTCCTCCCGGCATGCTCGGGGTGGGCATCGGCGGAAGCGCCGAGAAGGCCATGCTGTTGGCGAAGAAGTCGCTGATGGACCCCATCGACATCGGCGAGCTTCTCGCCCGCGGCGCGAAATCCCAACTCGAGGAATTGCGCCTGGAGATCTATCAACGGGTCAATGCACTCGGCATCGGCGCGCAGGGTCTCGGGGGTTTGACCACAGTGCTCGACGTCAAGGTGCTCGACTATCCGACGCACGCGGCCTCGCTGCCCGTTGCCGTGATCCCGAACTGCGCCGCCACGCGCCACATCCACTTCACCTTGGACGGTTCGGGTCCGGCCGTGCTCGAGCCGCCCGACCTCGATCTGTGGCCGAAAGTGCAGTGGACGGCGGACGCGAGCGCCCGGCGAGTGTCTCTCGATGGGTTGACGCGGGCGGAAATCCAAAGCTGGAAGCCGGGGGAGCGGTTGCTGTTGTCCGGCAAGCTTTTGACCGGCCGGGACGCCGCCCACAAACGCATTTGCGCGCTGCTGGAATCGGGCAAACCGTTGCCCGATGGCCTCGATTTTACGGGGCGAGTGATCTATTACGTGGGTCCCGTGGATCCCGTCGGCACGGAAGTCGTGGGTCCGGCGGGTCCCACCACCGCGAACCGCATGGATCGATTCACCGACACCATGCTGGGCAAGTCCGGACTGCTTGCCATGGTGGGCAAGGCCGAGCGCGGACCGGAAACCGTGGCGTCCATCGCCAAGCACCGCTCGGCTTATTTGATTGCCGTGGGCGGCGCCGCGTTTCTGGTGTCCAACGCTATTCGCGCCAGCCGAGTCGTCGCCTTTCCGGAACTCGGCATGGAAGCCGTCTATGAATTCGAGGTGCGCGACATGCCGGTGACGGTTGCGGTGACTTCGGACGGTGAATCCGTGCACGAGACCGGGCCTCGGTTGTGGCGCAACCAATTCGCAGGCATCCCCGTGACCGTCGAGTGATCTAAAGCGCGCAGCGCCTGACTAACTCGGCAGGAAGCCGAGTTGAACGCCGCGAACGCGGGTGCGACGAATGCGTCGCACGGGTAGCCATGGAATGGCTACCCAGGGCTTGCGCGCAGCAGGGACAGCGTAGCGCAATGCCCGCAGGGCGAGGCGCAGGAAGCGCCGAGTACTAGTACTTGACGCTGCAGCCGTACGGATTGGTCACCGCGTGCGCAACGGGCTTGCCCTGTGCCACCGCCAGCATCGCTTCCTTGAGGTAGGGTTCCGCTTTGGGGATGTCGCTCACGTCAGCGGTGGCGATGCTGTCCATGCCCCCCATGTACTGCAGATTGCCGTCCCTGTCGATGACAAACATGTGCGGCGTAGTTCGTGCGTGGTACAGGCGTCCAACCGTGCCCGCCGGATCGAGCAGCACCGCGGTGGGCGCCGCGCCGCGCGACTCGGTCAAGGCGTCAGCCGCCGGACCGCTAACGTACCCCTGCTTGCCGGGGGCCGAGGAAATCACACTCAGCCAGATCACGCCATTTTTCTGCGCCAGGGTTTGAGCGCCTTGCATGTTGCCGCTGGTGTAGTGCTTGCGCGTGTACGGACAATCCGCGTTGGTCCACTCCAAGACCACGGGTTTGCCGCGGAATTCGCTCAAATGCCGGCTGGTGCCCTTACTGTCCTTGACCGCAAACTCGGGGGCCGGCTGGCCGATCCGCGGCTCGCCGTCGGTCCCGCGGACACCGGCCGCGGCGAACATGAAGCTCGCGACCACCAGGGCACACGCTGCAAGCCGCGCTATAAAGTTCATAGCGGATAGGATTGCGGACCGCGGCAGAGGTTCCCGCGAAATAACCACGCGCGCGTGAACCTAAAACTGGTGCTTTGTCCGCACCCCGTTTAAAGTACGCGCCTCCCGGAAAAAAGCCTGTGGATTCAGCCTGATGCGTTTCAGCGAAACATTCGACGTCATCGTGATTGGCGGAGGCCATGCAGGCACCGAGGCCGCGCTCGCTGCCGCGCGTATGGGCAAGAAGACGCTGCTGCTCACGCACAACATCGAGACGCTGGGACAGATGAGCTGCAATCCGGCCATCGGCGGCATCGGCAAGGGCCACCTCGTCAAGGAGATCGATGCCTTAGGCGGTGCGATGGCGGTCGCCGCCGATCACGCCGGCATTCAATTTCGCACGCTGAACGCCAGCAAGGGACCTGCCGTGCGAGCCACCCGCGCCCAAGCGGACCGGCAACTGTACAAGCGAAGCATTCGCCGACTGCTCGAGACGCAGCCCAATCTGGTCCTGTTTCAGCAAGAGGCTGCGGATCTTCTCCTGGCCGGTGAACGCATTGCGGGCGTGGTCACCCAAAGCGGGATCGAGTTTCGCGCCGCCGCCGTCGTGCTCACCGTGGGAACCTTTTTGGGCGGCAAAATTCACGTAGGATTGGAAAGTCACGCGGGCGGCCGGGCGGGCGACGCGCCGTCGATGAGATTGGCCGCGCGGCTGCGCGAGCTTCCCTTACGCGTGGGCCGCCTGAAAACGGGCACGCCGCCGCGCATCGACGGCCGCAGCATCGATTACTCCGACCTCAGAGAACAGCACAGCGACGTACCGCGGCCGGTGTTCTCATTTTTGGGTACGAGGGCCACGCATCCGCGCCAGGTGCCCTGCCACATCACGGCCACCAACGAGCGAACCCACGACATCATTCGCGCCGCCAGCGAGCGCTCGCCCATGTTCACGGGTTTGATCGAGGGCGTGGGGCCGCGCTATTGCCCGTCGGTGGAGGACAAGGTCGTGCGCTTCGCCGACCGGACGTCGCATCAGATTTTCATCGAGCCCGAGGGTCTCGATACTCACGAGATCTATCCGAACGGGATATCCACCAGTCTGCCGTTCGACGTCCAGCATGAATTCGTCAGATCGATCAAGGGATTCGAACGCGCTCACATCACGCGGCCGGGCTATGCCATTGAGTACGATTTTTTCGATCCGCGCGATTTGCGATACAGTCTGGAGAGCAAATTCATCTCCGGCTTGTTCTTCGCCGGCCAGATCAACGGCACCACCGGTTACGAGGAGGCCGCAGCGCAGGGGCTGCTGGCGGGCGTCAACGCTGCGCTTCTTGCGGGCGGCCGCGAACCCTGGTGCCCGAAGCGCAGCGAGGCTTACATCGGCGTGCTGGTGGATGACCTCATCACCCGCGGTGCGCCCGAGCCGTACCGCATGTTCACCAGCCGCGCGGAGTATCGATTGTCGCTGCGCGAGGACAACGCGGACCTGCGTTTGACGGCCATCGGCCGCGAGTTTGGGCTGGTGGACGACCAGAGGTGGGAATTCTTCGAGCGCAAACGGGATGCGGTAACAGAGGAGTTCGCGCGGCTCTGCGCGGCAGTCGTACATCCGGCCGGAGTGGATGCCGGCCTCTTCGCCAAGTTGGGTCAACCGCTGCTTCGCGAGGCGCACGCCATCGAGCTGCTGCGTCGGCCCGGAGTTACCTACGATGATTTACGGGGTGTGGCGCCTCCGGCAGGGGAGTCCGGGACCGGCGAGAGGTGCGGAATGTGGCGAAGCGATGATCGCCTCGTGGAGCAGGTCTCTTTGCAGGTGGAAGTGCAGGCGAAGTACTCGGGGTATCTCAAGCGGCAGACCGACGAGATCGATCGGCAACAGCACAACGAGGAGTTGCGGCTGCCGCTCGACATCGATTACGCGGAAGTCGGCGGCCTGTCCAACGAGGCGCGCCAACGCTTGAGCGACCTGCGCCCGGCGACGCTCGGCCAAGCGGCGCGCATTCCGGGCCTCACTCCGGCTGCCGTTTCCCTGCTCCTGGTGCACCTCAAAAAGCGTCACCACGCCGCGTGAGGCGGCGCGTCCGCCAGGTGCCGGCGCGCGGCGTCGCCACCTGGCGCTTTTGCGCTCTTCTCGCGCTCATCCTGTTGGCGGCAGCCGCGATGTGGCGGGTGGCGCGGCACACGGAGAGGGCCGGCGTCAGCGGCGCCGCGCGGGCGCATCCGGCGCCCGTCATTCTCCGGCGCGGCAATGGGCCGGAGCCCGAAAGCCTGGACCTCCATCGGGCGCGATCCGAAGCGGCGTTGACCATCTTGCGCGACCTCTATGAGGGACTTACCGCCATAGGCGCCGACGGCACGCCGGTGCCGGCCGCCGCCGATCATTACGAAGTGTCGTCCGACGGCAAAACCTACCGCTTCCATCTGCGCACCGATGCGCGCTGGTCGAATGGCGACGCCGTGGTCGCCGACGATTTTCTGGCCGCATGGCGGCGTCTGGTGGATCCGCACACCGGCGCCCAGTACGCCGGCCTCCTGGGGCCCGTGCGCGGTGCAGCCGAGATCACGGCCGGCAGCGCGGCTCCCGGCACCTTGGGTGTCCATTCCGACGACCCCGCCACTTTGGTGGTGGAACTGGCGCGCCCTACCCCCTATTTCCTCAGCCTGCTCACGCATCCCGCGACTTTTCCGATCCATCGCGGCTCCCTGGCGTCGAATGGCCGGGCCTTTGCGAAACCGGGCGTGATGGTGTCGAACGGCGCCTTCGTCCTGACGCGCTGGGATTTCGGTTCGCATCTCGTGGCGGTGCGCAACGCCAGGTACTGGAACGACCCCGCCACGCGATTCGATGAGGTCGAGTATTACTCGTTCGCCGACGCGGACACGGAGCTCAAGGCCTTCCGCACCGGTCAGGTGGACGTCACGTCGACCATTCCAGCCGCGCAGGTTCCTTGGATCAAAGCGCATCTCGGGCGTGCGCTGCACGTCGCGCCGCAGCTCGCGGTCTATTATTTGGGCCTCAATCTTAGAACGTCGCCGTTCGATAAGTCGCGGGAATTGCGCCAGGCACTCAGCTTGGTGATCGACCGCGAGCGGCTGGTGCAATCCGTCACCGGCGCGGGCGAAGGCCCGGCCTACACATTCGTGCCGCCGCAGGTCCACGGCTATTCTCCGCCGGTGCCCGACTACGCGGCGTGGCCGATGCCGCAACGCATTCTCCGGGCGAGGCAGCTGTTGCTGAAAGCAGGACCTCCGCCTTTCATCGAGTTGCGTTACAACAGCGGAGAGCTGCACGGCCGCATTGCCGTGGCCGTGGCGCAGATGTGGAAAGAGTCCTTAGGCGTAGACACACGGCTGCGCGCGGAAGAATTCAAGGTGCTGCTGCAAGATATCGACCGCGGCGACGTCAGTGTGTTCCGTGCCAGCTGGCTGGGCGACTACGATGACGCTTACGGGTTTCTACAAGTCTTGCAGAGCGGATTCGGGATCAACCTGCCGCACTATGCCAATCGAGAATACGATGATCTTCTGGAACGCGCTGCGAACGACGGCGACCTAAGCCGTCGCCGCGAGCTGATGCAACGCGCGGAAGCGCTCATGCTGGCCGACCAACCGCTCATACCGCTCTACTTCTATGTATCCAAGCATCTCGTAAACGCGCATGTCCGCGGCTGGCAGGACAACGCGATGAACGTGGTCTACAGCAAGAATCTCGCGAAAGAGCCCGCGGGGGCCGGCGAATAGCGGATTTTATACCAGGAGCCTGTCTGAACGATGCGGGTGGCAATTTCGCCGTCCACTCTTTAACATCAACGCCCTAAAGTTTTGGCCTCTTGAACTAGGGAGATGTGGATGCTTTCTCGATTGAACGGCCTGGCGTTGCTGGTGGGCGTGGGGGCGCTGACTTCGATTTGCGCGGTATCGGCACACGCCGCCGACGATACCGCGGCGGCCGTTGCCGTGGCGGGCACCCCCGCGGGCGATCCCGCCGTCGGTGAAAAGAAGTTCTACACCTGCGTGGGTTGCCATGGAATCGACGACTATAAGAACGCCTATCCGGACTATAGCGTTCCACGATTGCGGCATCAGAATTCGGGATACATCATTTCCGCGCTGCAGGAATATAAGTCGGGCGAGCGTCCGCACGCCACCATGCACGCACAGGCCTCCTCGCTCTCCGACGAGGACATGCAGGACATTGCGGCCTATCTGCAGGGCGCCGAGGCCGTGAAACCCAGCGCCAAGGTCGTGGGATCAGTACCGCCGCAAGTGGCGCCCTGCACCGCCTGTCACGGTGAGAACGGTCTGGGCGTCGATGCGCCGATGACTCCCAAACCCCCGGTGCTCGCGGGACAGCATGTCGATTACCTCGAACAGGCGTTGACCACCTACCGCAACGGTCGGCGCAAGAACGTCGTGATGGATGGCATGGCGCAGCTTCTGAAGAGCGATGAAGACGTCAAGATCGTCGCCGCGTATTTCGCCAGTCAACCATCGCCCCTGGCGACCGCAAAGACCGCGAGCAAATAACCCGGTCGATCGCGGCTATTGCCGCGGGGGACTAGGTGGGCGCGGAGGGGACCTTAGCGGGCGCGAACGAAATCCAAGGAAAGGGGGATCCGCGTGGAGAGTAGAGTAGCCGCCGCGCGCGCGCGCATGATCACCGCCGAACAGGCGGCGGGTCTCGTGAGGTCGAGCACCTGGCTCGACTATGGCGCCGTCCTGTGCCAGCCGGATGTGTTCGACCGGGCCCTCGCGGCCCGCAGGGACGAACTGACAAACGTCAAAATTCGCTCCTGCATATCGACCAAGCCGCGCGCGGTCCTGGAAGCCGATCCCGACGGCGAGCATTTCTTCATGTTCAGCCTGCACTTCTCCGGCTATGACCGCAAGAAGCACGATACCGGGCGCTGCAACTACATGCCGCTGAACCTCGGCGAAGTTCCGGACTACTATCGGCGCTTCATCGAACCGGTGGACATCGTCGTTCTCAAGACCTGTCCGATCGATGCGCACGGCTATTTCAATTTCGGCGTCACCAACCTCTGGCACCGAGCGGTTATCGAACGCGCAAAAATGGTGATCGTCGAGGTCTCCCGCGGTCTGCCCTATGTGATTGGCGACCAGAACGGCGTCCACGTCGGCGAAGTCGACTACATCATCGAGGGCGACGACCTGCCGGCGGACGAACTTCCCAATGCCCCGATGAGCGAGGTTGATCGTGCGGTGGCGCGCTTGATTGCCGCGCAGATCGAGGATGGTTCCTGCCTGCAGATCGGCATCGGTGCGATGCCGAATGCGGTTTGCCGTCTGTTGCTGGAGAGCGGGGTCCGCGGCCTGGGAGTGCATACGGAAATGCTGGTGGACGGCATTGCAGACCTCTACCGGGCGGGACGCATCACCGGCGCGAGGAAAGCTCTGGACCGGGGCAAGATCGTCTATACGTTCGCGCTCGGTTCGAGCGCCCTCTATGCATTGCTCGAACGCAACCCGGACTTCGAGTGTCATCCCGTCGACTACACCAATCAGCCGCACATCATCATGCGCAACGACCGCATGATCTCGATCAACAATACGACGCAGATCGACCTGCAAGGCCAGGCTGCCTCCGAGTCCGACGGACATCGCCACCTCAGCGGAACCGGCGGGCAGGCGCAGTTCGTGCGCGGCTCCTACGCATCGAGAGGAGGCAAGTCCTTCATGTGCCTGTCATCCACGTACGACAAGCGAGGCGAGCGCCGCAGCCGCATCGTCTTCGAACTGACCCCGGGCAATGTCGTCACCACGACGCGTTCCGACGTCATGTACGTCGTGACGGAATTCGGGATGGTCAACCTGAAGGGAAAGTCCGTGGCGGAGCGCGCATTGGCCCTGATCTCCATCGCGCACCCCGACTTTCGCGAGTGCCTCGAGCGCCAGGCCAATGAGCATCGCCTGATCCCGCGCGGCGTTTCGTTCTAAAGGGTTTCGCCGGCGGCGATCCGCGGTCGAGGAGCACTCCTAATGCAGGGACAGGATGAACTGTGCGAAGGTTCTGTAGTAGGCATCCCGGTTCTGCTTCTTGCGGAAGCCGTGACCTTCATCCTTGGCCTGCAGGTACCAGACTTCGCCGCCGCGGCTGCGTAGCCTGGCGACGATTTGTTCCGCCTCGCTCAACGGCACGCGCGGATCGTTCTTGCCGTGCACCACGAGCAGCGGCTTGGAGATTCTATCGGCATTGGTCAGCGGCGAAATTCGGCGCAGATAGGCGCGCACCTCCGGATCGCGTTCATCGCCGTATTCCGCACGCCGCAGACTCTGGCGATACGGCGCCGTGTTGCTGAGAAAGCTGATGAAGTCCGCAATTCCGGCCAGATCGACGCCGCCGATCAGCCGGTCGCCATAGTTCGCGAGCGCGGCGAGCGCGAGAAACCCGCCGTAGGAACCTCCCGCAACCGCCACGTGTTTGCGATCGAACGTGCTTTGCGAACTCAGCCACACGATGATGGCGCCCAAATCCTTGACCACATCGTCCCGCAGCATGCCATTGTCCAGGGCCAGATAGGCCTTTCCATAGCCGGAAGAGCCGCGCAGGTTGGGCGCCACCACGGCGAAGCCCAACTCGTTCACCACGTACTGCAGCCACGGATCGAAACCCGGACGGAATTGCGATTCCGGACCCCCGTGCAGCACCAGGAGCACGGGGTGCAGGCCGGGAGTGGCGGGCTCGTATACGTACACGGGTTCCTGCCGAAAGCTGCCGTCTTTGCGATCGAAAGTGGGAAACTGAGTCAAGCGGGGGGTCACGAATTTGGTCGTGTCCACGGGACCCGCCTCACTGTGCGTCCATGCCTCCAGGCGATTGGTCGCAGGGTCGAGCACGTAGGCGTCGCGCGGCAATGCGGCGGACGCGAACCCAAACACCAGCCGCTTGCCCTCGGCATCGAATTTGACATGGTCGATGATTCCGGGCGCGGGCAAACGAGGCGGCGCGAGGTCTTGGTGCGCGCGCAGATCGAGCATGTTGAGTTTGGACGCACCGGCTTCATTGCTGACGTACGCCAGGTAGTGACCATCGCGCGAGATCGCCAATTCCTCGATGTCCCAGGGAATGTGGTCGGAGAGTATGGTTTTCTCGGCCGTGAAGAGATTGACGTACCGAAGTTTCTTGAACTCGGAGTCGCGGTCGGAAATCAGGTAGACGCCCTGCCCGTCGCGGGAAAATTTTGCCCCGGCGATTCCCACCTTGCCCGGAGCCGGATCGACTTCGCGCTTCTGGCCGGAAGCGAGGTCAACGACGTACAGATAACCCTCACCGATCGACACATACTTCAGGACCAGCAGTTTGCGGTCGTCGGGCGACCAATCGAGCGGATACCAGGCGTCGTCGTCGCCGGTGACGGCCAGGTGCGGGAGAGTTCCGGCCGCCGGCTCGACGATGTAGATGTCGTGGTTCACCCCGTCGCGCGCGGTGCTGAAAAACGCGATTTCACGGCCGGAGCTCGACCACAGGGCGGCGCCGTTCAGCGATTTGCCGTCGGTGAGAAGCTTAGGCCGGGGTTCGCCCAACCGCTGATAATAAATCTGCGCGTTTTCATTGCCGCCCACGTCCTTCAAATAAAAGAAGCCGATACGGGTCGGATCGGGCGAAAACTCGGCCTCGGTGATCGGTTCGTGCAGAAACGTCAATTGCCGCCGCTCGCCCGCGGCTTGTTCCACCACATGGAGTTGTTCGACGTCACCGAAGCGGGTGGAGATCAACAGCTGCCCCCTCGGCGACCAACCCAGCGGCGTGGCCTGACGCGCCGATAGGTAACCGTCCACCGAGTCCGCGAGCTCGGCGGGAGCGTCGGGAATGTTGTCGAAAATCAGATTGCCGCGCTCAACGCGGGAAGCGCCCGATGCGCCGAAGGTCGAGAGCAAGAGCGGCAGAATCGACATCCACAAATTAATTCGCGTCATTGTTCCTATGTTCTCCAACCGCGAGGATAATCCGACCGATGACAGGCTTCGAACATCTTCTCAATTCCTACGACGTCGGCGACGAACTCGACGCCATCGCCAGCTCGGATCCGCCCGCCTATCTGAGGCGATGTTTCGCCGAGGGCATATCATCCCCCGAATTGTCGCTCGCGCGAGTGCAGCAGATCACGGTCTGCGTCATGGTACTCGACTCCATCCTCAATGATCGAGACTACGAATCCTTGGAGCCGGAACTGGTCGCCGACTGGCGCGCGCACTATGGAAGGCACTGCGCGCTCTTGAAAGATGCCGCCGTCGCCGCGCTGCGCCGCGCGCTGGAGAATGTGCGCAAGCAGGATGCCGACGCGGCGGCGGAGCTCGAGGAACTCGAACATCGCCTGGCGCCCGCCTGAATGAGGGAGAACTTTGAACGCGTCGGGGACGTGAGTCATCTCATCGTCGATGCGGGCCGCGCGGTAATGCACGCGTCCATCGATCGCATTCTCGTATACGAGCCCGCGGCCGCTTACCTCACACACTACACCGTGGGTCTGCAGGCGTGACCGCGCCCGCAGGTAGAGCGGCTGCAGCCTTAGGTCTCCTGTTGCTCACCGCGTGTGCTTCGCCGCCGTCGAAGGGCCAGCCCCCCGCCCGGCCGGTGCCGGCAGCTACGCGCGCGGCTACGCCCCTGGTTACCCCCGCGCAAAACGACGCGGCCGCGAATGCGTCCTTCGATTGGCACCCGCTCGTGGTCGCGCCTTTCGGCACGAGGCTCGTGGACAGTCCGATTCGTCTGCACGAAGTGCTGCTTTTCCGTGAGCAGTCGCATGAACCGGCCGAGATCGAGTCCAAGGATTGCTACGCCGTCGACGGCACTCCGCCGACATTCGTCGGCCAGGCGCCCGATCAGTACTTGATGTGTTTCGAGCATGATCGGCTGGACCGCATCGACGCCTCGGTCCGGTTCGCGGCCGACGATGCCGCACGGATATTCGGACGAGCCTGCGCCCTGTGGTTGGGGAATGCGCAGCCGCTCACCAAGGCGGACGATGCCTGCGAGGGCCGCGACGGCGACATCGCCTTCCGCGCGCGGCTCGCGCCGGTGCCGGGCGAGAATACGGCCGAGTTGCTCATGACCCTCTCCGATGCGGCCAAGAGCGATGCGGCCAAAAGCGATGCGGAACCGGAGCCGGCAGCGCCGCGCGATCCGGGCTCTCCACCCTCGGCGGCGCCATGACGCGCGATGAGGAATCGCAGTTCCTGGTCGCGGGCGCCGACGACATGGGCGTGATCCTGGACGCGCCGCAATGCGAGTCGCTGCTGCGGCTGGTGGACGAATTGCAGGCCGGCAATGCTCAATTCAATCTGACGGCGATTCGCGATCGGCCCGGCATGCTGCGCAAGCATGTGCTCGACAGCTTGAGCCTGCAGCCCTACCTGCGAGGCGTGCGGATCGCCGATGTGGGCACCGGGGCCGGATTCCCGGGTCTGCCGCTGGCCATCATCAACCCGAAACGGCGATTCTCGCTGATCGAGGCCACGGGCAAGAAGGCGCGGTTCGCCGCGCAAACGGCGCAGCGAATCGGCTGCGGCAACGTGGAAATCGTGCACGCGCGCGCCGAAACCCACAGGCCCTTCGAGCTCTTCGATATCGTGATGGCGCGCGCGCTGTCATCCCTGGCGGATTTCGTGGCCTATGCGGGGCATTTGTGCGCGCCGGAAGGACGGCTCCTGGCGATGAAGGGCAAACGCCCGGATGAGGAGATTTCGGCGCTGCCCAAATCCTTCCGGGTCCTGGCCATCCACCGGCTGAAGCTTCCCGGGCTGGACGACGAGCGGCATCTTGTGGAACTCTCACCGGCCAGGCCTCGCGCGGCCCTGGCCACGCGACCCGCGCCCACACGAGAATCGCCATGAATCGGGTCATCGCTCTTGCAAATCAAAAAGGCGGGGTCGGGAAGACAACCACCGCCGTCAATCTCGCGGCCTCCCTGACGGCCACCAAGCGCCGGGTCCTGTTGATCGACTTGGATCCGCAGGGGAATGCCACCATGGGGTGCGGGATCGATAAGAACGCGCAGCCTCGGACGTCCTGCGACGTGCTGCTGGGCGATTGCGCGGCGACGGAGGCCCTGGTGCCCGTGGAGTACGGCGGCTTCATGCTGATGCCGGCCAATCAGGATCTGACCGCCGCCGAGGTGCGCCTGCTGACCATGATAGCGGGACGCGAATTCAAGCTGCGCAATGCGCTGAAGCCCATCCGCGACAGCTTCGATGTGGTATTGGTCGACTGCCCGCCCTCGCTCAATATGCTCACGTTGAACGCGCTGGTGGCCGCCGATTCCGTCATGGTGCCCATGCAGTGCGAGTACTACGCGCTCGAGGGATTGAGCTCCTTGATTCAGACCATCGACCAGATTCGCACCTCCATCAACCCGGAACTGCAGATCGAGGGACTGCTGCGAACCATGTTCGATCCGCGCAATAACCTGTCGAACGAAGTGTCGGCTCAGCTCATCGAACATTTCGGGGACAAGGTGTTCCGGACCATGATTCCGCGCAACGTGAGGCTGGCCGAGGCACCGAGCTTCGGCAAGCCCGCGCTCTTTCACGACAAGGAATCGCGAGGCGCCCTCGCGTATCTGGCGCTCGCGGGCGAGATGATTCGCCGCGACGAACTGCCTTCTCCCGACGACATGATTAGCCGCGACGACCCCCCGCCCGCGCCCGTATAATTCCAGGCTCACGAATATTCAGGCAGTCTCCTAGGGAAGCTTCACTATGTCCGGCAAAAAGCCCTCTCTGGGTCGTGGCCTCGCGGAGTTGAGTCCACTGCTTGCACAGCGCGTACGCGCTCCACTGCCGGAGCCGCCTCCATTGGCCGGCGACCGCTTGGCGAACCTTCCCTTGGATTTGCTGCAACGGGGCAAGTATCAGCCGCGCATGGACATGCGCCCGGAGACCTTGAGCGAACTCGCCGATTCGATCAAGTCGCAGGGCCTGGTGCAGCCGATCCTGGTGCGGCCGCTGCCGCATCGCGATCCGGGAGAATCGCAGCGCTACGAAATCATCGCCGGCGAGCGCCGGTGGCGCGCGGCACAAATGGCGGGCCTTTCGGACATTCCCGCGGTGATCCGCGACGTGCCCGACGAGGCCGCGGTCTCCATGGCGCTCATCGAAAACATTCAGCGCGAAGATCTGAATCCCTTGGAGGAGGCGCGGGCGCTGTTGCGGCTGATCGAGGAGTTCGGCCTGACTCATCAGGCGGCCGCCGAGGCGGTGGGCCGCTCGCGCGCTGCCGTCAGCAATCTACTGCGCCTCATGGAGCTCGCCGACGAGGTCAAGGAATTGTTGGAACACCGCCGCATTGAAATGGGCCACGCGCGTGCGCTGCTCGGCCTGACTTCGCGCCGACAACAAATCGAGGTGGCCGGCCTCGTTGCCAAGAAGTCGCTGTCGGTGCGCGAAACGGAGGCATTGGTGCGCCGCATCATCAACCCGCACCCGGGCAACCCGAATGAACCTCCCGCGGTGGATCCTGACATTCACCGCCTGGAGCGCGAATTGGCCGACAAATTGGGCGCCAAGGTGGCGTTCCAGCACACTCCCTCGGGCAAGGGCAAGCTGGTTGTCAGCTACAACACCTTGGATGAACTCGAGGGTATCCTCGGCCACATTCAGTGAGATTCTGAGCCGAAAAAATACCGGGCCAAAACGCCTTGATGGAGTGGGGCCGTATCCCTATAATGCGCCGGCTATTTGGACTGGCGACGGCTCATATGTGCAAATCGAGGGTAGCGCGCCGCCGTGCACCGCGCCGACGGCATGCATCGGCGCCGGTCCGGTTCCCTTCGCGATGAGTGACGTTCTGGTTCGCGGCAAGCGGTTGGTCATCCGTGTCGTGCTCCTGCAAACAGGCTGCGCGCTTAGCATTGCGTCTGTGTTTCTTGTGCTGAAAGGACAATCGGCAGCGCTTGCGGCACTGGCGGGCGGGTTGATCGTGGCTCTCGGCAGCGCGCTGTTCGGTTGGCGCATGTTCAAGCCCGGAATTGCCGGCGGCGCCACCCTCACGGCGGCGATGTACGGCGGCGTGGCGCTGAAGTGGTTATGGTTCGCGATTGCTCTGTATTTGGCGATCGCGCGGTTGAAACTCGACGCGGCACCGCTATTGATAGGAGTGGTCGTCGCGCAATTGGGATATTGGGCCGGTCTAGTCCGGCTCAAATGACGATTGGGGACTTATGCGTTTTGGAATCATGGCAGAGGAAGACGCTTCGGGCGGGGTGACGGGCTACATCAAGCACCACCTGACTCATTACACCGTGGATACCGGGCACGGGGCGTTCTGGTCCGTGCACATCGACAGCATCGTATTTACCCTCGTCATTTCCTTCATCTTCATTTTGATACTTTCCCTCGCGGCGCGCCGCGCCACCAGCGGCGTACCGGGTAAATTGCAGGCGGCGGTCGAGATGCTCGTGGAATTTGTCGACGGCATGGTGAAAGACACCTATCACGGCTCGAACAAATTCATTGCGCCGCTTGCCATCACCATTTTCTGCGTCGTGTTCATGGAGAATTTCATGGACATCCTGCCGGTGGACCTGTTGCCCTTGGGCGCCAAGCTGTTCGGCGTGGAACATCTGCGCACGGTGGCCACGGCGGATCTCAACACCACGGTCGGAATGGCTCTGGGTGTTTTTCTATTGATTCAGTGGGTGGGCATTACGCACAAGGGTTTCGGCGTCTTTGCCGGCGAGTGGTTCACCGCTCCATTTCACGCCCACAGCACGGCGCTTAAAGTTCTGCTGGCGCCCATCAATTTCGCATTCCGGGTGATCGAAGAGGTGGTCCGGCCGTTGTCTCTTTCCATGCGGTTGTTCGGCAACATGTACGCCGGCGAACTTATATTCCTGCTGATCGCCTGCTTCACGCTCGGCGCGGCGCTCAATCACCTGTCGACCTATTTCTTAGGTATCGCGCAGTTCGGGGCCGGTGTGGTGTGGACCGTGTTTCACTACCTCATCATCACGCTTCAAGCATTTATTTTCATGGTCCTGACCATCGTGTATGTGGGCATTTCGGCCGAGAAACACTAGATTCGATTCATTTCAAGACATTAAAGACCGGAGACAATAATGGACAATGTGACCCAAATCGCTCAACTCATGAGCTCCACCGTGATTGCAGCAGGCTTGGTGATCGGCCTAGGTGGTGCGGGCGCCGCCATCGGCTTCGGTCTTCTGGGCGGCAAGTTTCTCGAGAGTTCGGCTCGCCAACCGGAACTCACCAACATGCTGCAGACCAAGATGTTCATCGTCGCAGGCTTGCTGGACGCGGTGCCGATCATCGGCGTGGCCGTCGGCTTCCTGTTGCTCTATGCCAATCCTTTCCTGGGCGCGCTCGGTCTCAAGTAATTAGCGCCGCATCGGTGCCGGAGCGGCACCTGGTAAGGAGTACGCAATGAACTTAGCACTTACGCTGGTCATCCAAGGGGTCGTCTTTTTCCTGGTCGCCTGGGCGGTCATGAAATTCTTCTGGCCGTGGCTCATGGGAGCCATCGAAGCGCGGCAGAAGAAAATCGCCGATGGCCTGGCGGCAGCCAACAAAGGGGAAAAGGAACTCGGCGAAGCCGAAGCACGCTCCAAGGAAATCATCCGCGAAGCGCGCGACCGCGCCGCGCAGATCGTCGAATTGGCGGGAAAGCGTTCCAACGAGATCGTCGAGGAAGCCAAGGGCACGGCCTCGAGCGAGGCACAACGGCTCGTCGCGCAGGCGCACGATGAAGTGGCGCGCGAAACCACGCGCGCCCGAGAGGGCTTGCGCCAGGAAGTGGGCAAGCTCGCGGTCGCCGGTGCTTCACGCCTGCTGGGCCGTGAAATCGACGCCAAGACTCACGTCGAGCTCCTGGACAAGCTCGCGGCCGAGGTTGCGAATGGCTGAGCGAGCCACCATCGCACGGCCTTATGCGAAAGCGGCGTTCGAGTATGCGCGCGACGCGAACGACTTCGCGGGATGGTCGCTGGCATTGGCGCGGGCGGCAGAGATCGTCGCCGATCCGCGCGTGGCCGCGCTCACCAAGAGCCCGCAATGGAGCGTGGCGGACGTCGTCGGCCTCATCACCGACGTTGCGGGCGCGAGCCTCAACGCCGGCATGGAGAACTTCGTGCGCGTGCTGGCGGAGAATCATCGCCTGCTGCTGCTGCCGGAGATTGCGGCGCACTACGAGGAGTTTCGCTCCGCGGTCGAGAATACCGTCGACGTCGAGGTGGTCTCGGCCGTCAAACTCGATGCCGCTCAATCGGGCAAGCTCTCCGCCGCGTTAGCCAAGCGTTTGAAGCGCAACGTGCGCATGAAGAATTCGGTCGATGCAACGCTGTTGGGCGGCGCGGTACTTCGCGCCGGAGACCTCGTGATAGACGGCTCGTTGAAAGGCCGTCTGGCACGGCTCGCCACGGAATTAACAAGTTAGAACTGAAAAGTTGCGGCAACAACCCGCGGCAAGAGGATCGATATGTCCATCAAGGCATCGGAAATCAGCGACCTCATCAAGGCGCGCATCGAAAAATTCAAGGGAGCCACCGAGGCCCGCAATGTCGGCACGGTGGTGAGCGTCACCGACGGCATCGTGCGCATCCATGGGCTCGCCGACGCCCGTTACGGCGAAATGCTGGAATTCGTCGGCAATACTTTCGGCTTGGCCCTGAACCTCGAGCAGGATTCGGTGGGCGCCGTGGTGCTCGGCGATTACAAGCACATCTCCGAAGGTTCCATCGTCAAGACCACCGGCCGCATTCTCGAAGTGCCGGTGGGTCCCGAGCTTCTGGGACGCGTCGTCGACGCGCTGGGCAATCCCATCGACGGCAAGGGCCCGGTGAGCGCCAAGTCGAAGTCCCCCCTGGAGCGCGTGGCGCCGGGCGTAATTTTCCGCAAGAGCGTCTCCCAACCGGTGCAGACGGGGCTCAAGGCCATCGACGCCATGGTTCCCATCGGCCGCGGCCAACGCGAACTCATCATCGGCGACCGCCAGACCGGCAAGACGGCGGTGGCTATCGACACCATCATCAACCAGAAGGGAACGGGCGTTAAATGCGTCTACGTCGCGATCGGGCAGAAGCAGAGCTCGATCGCCAACGTGGTGCGCAAACTCGAGGAGCATGGCGCGATGGGACACACCATCATCGTTGCGGCATCCGCTTCGATGCCCGCCGCCATGCAGTACCTCGCACCCTACGGCGGTTGCGCCATGGGCGAATACTTCATGGACAATGGCGAAGATGCGCTCATCGTCTATGACGATTTGTCCAAGCAGGCCGTCGCCTACCGCCAGATTTCCCTGCTGCTGCGCCGGCCGCCGGGCCGCGAAGCGTACCCTGGCGACGTGTTCTATCTGCACTCCCGCCTTCTCGAGCGCTCCGCGCGGGTCAACGAGGAATATGTCGAGAAATTCACCAATGGCCGCGTCAAGGGCAAGACCGGTTCGCTCACGGGTCTGCCCATCATCGAAACCCAGGCCGGCGACGTGACGGCCTTCGTGCCGACCAACGTGATTTCAATCACCGACGGCCAGATTTTCCTGGAGACCGATTTGTTCAACGCCGGCATGCGCCCCGCCATCAACGCCGGCATTTCGGTGTCGCGTGTCGGCGGCGCCGCACAGACCAACATCATCAAGAAGCTGGGCGGCAGCGTTCGCCTGGCGCTGGCGCAATTCCGCGAACTCGCCGCTTTCTCGCAATTTGCCTCGGACTTGGACGAGTCGACGCGCAAGCAGCTGGAGCGCGGGCAGCGCGTGTCCGAGCTCATGAAGCAGAAGCAATACGCCCCCATGTCTGTGGCGGAGATGGCGCTGTCGTTATATGCCGGGAATAACGGCTACTTCGACAAGGTCGACCGCCGCAAGGTGGTGGAAACGGAGGCCGCTTTGCAGTCCTTTGCGCGCGCGAGCTACGCCGACCTGCTGAAGGGCGTCAATTCCAAGCCTGATTTGTCGAAGGACGTCGAAGCGGCGCTCAAGAAGTGCTGCGACGAATTCTTCGCGACGCTGTAAGGGAAGGTCCAAGAGAACGCAATGGCAGGCGCAAAAGAAATCCGCGGCAAGATCGCGAGTATCAAGAATACTCAGAAGATCACCAAGGCCATGGAAATGGTGGCGGCGAGCAAGATGCGCAAGGCGCAGGACCGAATGCGTGCGGCGCGCCCCTACGCGGAAAAGATCCGCAAGATCGTCGGCCACCTGCGCCAGGTGAATCTGGACTACAAGCATCCCTTCACTCTGGAGCGCCCGGTGCTCGCCGTCGGCATCGTCGTGATCAGCACCGATCGCGGCCTGTGCGGCTCGCTCAATTTGAATCTGTTCAAGGCCGCGCTCGGCGCAATCCGCGAGGCCCAGGCCAAGAACGCCAAAGTGTACATGTGCGTCATCGGTTCGAAGGCGCTGGGGTTCTTTCGCCGCCTGTCCGGCGTCGAGATCGCGGCGTCGGTGACCCACTTGGGCGACAAGCCGCACGTCGCCGAATTGATCGGCACCACCAAGGTCATGCTGGATTTCTATCGTGACACCAAGGTCGACCAATTGCTGCTGGTGCACAACGTGTTCGTCAACACCATGACGCAAAAGGGTGTGGTATCGCAGCTGCTGCCGCTTCAGACCATCGACAAGGAAGAACTGCAGGAGCGCTGGGACTATCTCTACGAGCCTGATTCCAGCGAGATTCTCGAGGGTATTCTGATGCGCTACATCGAATCCCAGGTCTTCCAGGGCGCGGTCGAGAATGTCGCCTGCGAGATGGCGGCGCGCATGGTGGCCATGAAAAGCGCGTCCGACAACGCCGGCAAGCTCATCGACGAGCTGCAACTCATTTACAACAAGGCCCGCCAGGCCGCGATCACGAAAGAGCTTTCGGAAATCGTCGGCGGCGCGGCCGCGGTTTAGATCAGGATAGGTACAAGGGCTAAGTTCAGGTATACGGGTTAGGTCTTATCGGCGCGCAGCGCCGCTAATGGTCGGGGTTGCGCAGCAACCCCGTTGGAAGGTGGCCGAAGGCCATAACAATTTCGGGGTTGCGCAGCAACCCCGTTGAAAGGTAAATAGACATGTCCTCCAGCGGCAAAATCGTGCAAATCATCGGCGCGGTCATCGATGTGGAATTTCCTCGCGATCAGATCCCCAAGGTCTATGACGCGCTCAAGCTCGATGACGTGGACCTGACCCTCGAAGTGCAGCAGCAGTTGGGCGACGGCATCGTGCGCACGATCGCGATGGGTCCTTCCGAAGGCCTGCGCCGCGGCCTCACCGTCAACGGGACGGGCAAGGGGATTTCCGTGCCGGTGGGCGCGGGCACGCTCGGCCGCATCATGGACGTGCTCGGCAAGCCGCAGGACGAGAAGGGCCCCGTGCAAGCCACCGAGTACCTGCCCATTCACCGTCCCGCTCCGGCCTACGACGAGCAAGCCGGCGGCCAGGATCTTCTGGTCACGGGCATCAAGGTCATCGATTTGCTGGTGCCTTTCGCCAAGGGCGGCAAGGTGGGGCTGTTCGGCGGCGCCGGCGTCGGCAAGACCGTGAACATGCTCGAGCTCATCAACAACATCGCCAAGCAGTACAGCGGTCTGTCCGTGTTTGCGGGGGTCGGCGAACGCACCCGTGAGGGCAACGACTTCTATCACGAGATGATCGAGTCGGGCGTCATCGACAAGGACAATCTGGCCAATTCCAAGGTGGCCATGGTGTATGGTCAGATGAACGAGCCGCCGGGCAATCGTCTTCGCGTCGCGCTCACGGGCCTCACCATGGCCGAATTTTTCCGCGACGAAAAGCAGGCTTCCGGCAAGGGTCGCGATGTGCTGTTCTTCGTCGACAATATTTACCGCTACACCCTGGCCGGCACGGAAGTCTCGGCGCTGCTCGGGCGCATGCCCTCCGCGGTGGGATATCAGCCGACCCTGGCCGAGGAAATGGGCGTGCTGCAGGAGCGCATCACCTCCACCAAGACCGGTTCCATCACCTCCATTCAAGCCGTGTACGTCCCCGCGGACGACTTGACCGACCCCTCGCCGGCGACCACCTTCGCCCACTTGGACGCAACCGTGGTGCTGTCGCGGCAAATAGCCTCGATCGGCATCTATCCCGCGGTCGACCCTCTCGACTCCACCAGCCGCCAGCTCGATCCGCTGGTGGTGGGCCAGGAGCACTACGATACTGCGCGCGGCGTGCAGGCCGTCTTGCAGCGTTACAAGGAATTGCAGGACATCATCGCGATTCTCGGCATGGACGAACTGTCGGAGGAGGACAAGTTGAGCGTGTACCGCGCGCGCAAGATTCAGCGCTTTCTGTCGCAGCCCTTCAACGTGGCCAAGGTTTTCACAGGCCAGGACGGCAAGATCGTCCCTCTCAAGGACACCATTCGCGGCTTCAAGGCCATCATCGCGGGCGAATACGATCACCTGCCGGAGCAGGCCTTCTATATGATCGGCGCCATCGAAGAAGCGGTCGAAAAAGCCAAGACCCTGGCGTAAGAGCGATCATGGCCAACACCATTCACGTCGACATCGTCAGCGCCGAAGGCCAGATCTTTTCGGGCGAGGCGACCATGGTGTTCGTGCCCGGCTCGCAGGGCGAACTCGGCATCGCCCCGCGGCACGCGCCGTTGCTGACCACCTTGAAGGCCGGGGAAGTACGCGTGCAGTCGGAGGGACACGAGGAACAGTCGTTCTACGTCGGCGGCGGCGCCCTCGAAATTCAACCGCATCTGGTGACCGTGCTGGCCGATACTGCGGCTCGGGCACGTGACCTCGATGAAGCTGCGGCGCTGGCGGCGAAGCAACGCGCCGAGGACGCCGTGCGCGAGCGCACCGACAAGGTGGATATCGCCGAGGCGCAGGCCGAACTTGCGCGGGCGGTGGCGCAATTGCGGGCGATAGAACGTCTGCGCAAACGCCGCAGCTGAAGCAAGGAACTGCCGCTACGGAATAGTCATGCCGCTTTCCGTCGTCATACTCGCTGCGGGCCAGGGCAAACGGATGCACTCCGATCTACCGAAGGTGCTGCAGCCGCTCGCGGGCGAACCCTTGTTGCAGCACGTGATTCGTGCGGCACGCGCGCTCAATCCGGCGAACGTTTACGTGGTCTATGGGCACGGCGGCGCGCAAGTACAGCAGGCATTTGCGCACGAAGACGTCGATTGGGTTCTGCAGTCCGAGCAACTCGGCACCGGCCACGCCGTGATGCAGGCCATGTGCCTGATTCCCGATGACCATACGGTTCTGGTGCTGTACGGCGACGTGCCGCTGATTCGGCCGGCCTGCCTCGAGAAACTGGTGGCCTCCGCCGGCTCCGGCGCGCTCGCACTGCTCACGGTCAATCTCGACCAAGCCGCAGGCTACGGGCGGATTGTGCGCGCGGAGGACGGCCGAGTGGCCGCCATCGTCGAGCACAACGACGCCACCCCGGAGCAGCTGCTGATCCGCGAGGCCAACTCGGGTCTCATGGCCGCGCCGGCCGGCCCGCTGCGCGACTGGCTGTTGGGGCTTGGCTCAAACAACGTGCAGCGCGAATACTACTTGACCGATGTGGTGGCCGGCGCCGTTGGGGGCGCGAACCAGGTTGAGGCCATACCGGTCGCGCGCGCGGTGGAGGTGCTGGGCGTCAACGATCGCCTGCAGCTTGCGCAGGTGGAAGCCGGGCTGCGGCTGCTGCGCACCGAGGAGTTGATGCTCGCGGGCGCCACGCTGGCCGATCCCACGCGAGTGGATGTGCGCGGCGCCGTCACCGTGGAGCGCGATGTCTTCATCGACGTGGGCGCCGTGCTGATCGGGCAGGTGCACCTGGGCGCGCGGGTCAAGGTGGGGCCGAATTGCCTGATTCGCGATTCGCGCATCGGCGCCGATACGGAAATCAACGCCAACTGCGTCATCGAAGAGGCATTGGTCGGGGACCACTGCCGCATCGGACCCTTTGCCCGTCTGCGGCCCGACACCGCGTTGGAGCGCAATGCTCATGTGGGAAACTTTGTGGAAATCAAGAATGCCAAGATCGGAATCGGCAGCAAGGTGAACCATTTGAGCTATGTGGGCGACGCCGACGTGGGAGCCGCGGTGAACGTCGGCGCCGGCACTATCACCTGCAATTACGACGGCGTGAACAAGTGGTCGACGGTCATCGGCGACGGCGCCTTCGTCGGATCGGGCAGCATGTTGGTGGCACCGGTACGCATCGGCGCGGGCGCCACCATCGGTGCGGGCTCCACCATTACCGAGGATGCACCCGACGGCAAGCTCACGCTTACGCGCGCCAAGCAAAAGACGGTCCAAGACTGGCAACGGCCCGTCAAGGCTCCGGATGCCGCCAAGGTTCCGGATGCCGCCAAAGGGGCGGCGATCAAGAGCACCCGGAAGCCGCCCAAGACGTAGCGCGGATCGGTGCCAGGCACTGAGCGCGTCATTCAGGGCACTCTGCGGGCCACGGAAGTTCCCGAGGGCCGGTTCCACCAGCCACCACCGAGCGCTTGAAAAAGCGCCACTGTGTCGCCGTAGCGGGTCGCTTGCGCTTGCACGCGGCCAAGCAGCGCCTGCTGGTAAGCAGTTTCCGCGCTGAGCAAGATCAGATAGTTGTCCATGGCATCGCATGAGTTCCGCTGGATCAGGCGGCCGCCCAGTATCACGCCGCGGTGTTGACCGCCTTTCAAAATGTCGCGGATGCCTTGCACGCTCTCGATAGCGACGCGGATGCGCTGAAGGCCGCGAGCCGTGCGGAGGACGCCGCGCAAAAAAGCCTGGAAGTGGCTCGTCATCAGCTGGAACTCGGCTCCGTGAGCTACCTAGCGCTGGTCAATGCCGAGCAGACCTACCAGCAAGCCGCGGTGTCGCTGGTTCAGGCGCGGGGCAATCGCTACGCCGATACTGCTGCGCTGTTTCACGCGCTGGGAGGCGCCATCGAACCGGTTGCCACCGCTGCAACAACTCGTTAGGGGTTTCCCTGAATCGACAACGTTCGTGAATCAACTCTGTGTTCCCTGATCGATGTATAAGTGCTTAAAGTGGACGTCTCCGATCAGCCCGATATGTGGCTGCAGTCCTGCGGCTGGCGCCCCGGCACATGAGGCTGGATTTGCAGCCTCGCTCGGGCACACTAGGCAGCCTTTTGATGGCCCCCTTGGGAGCAACTCGACATGTGCGGAATAGTCGGTGTGGTCGCGGAGCGCAATGCTGTCCCCATCCTGATGGAGGGCCTGCGCCGTCTCGAATACCGCGGCTACGACTCCGCCGGACTTGCGGTGCTGACGTCCGGGGGACGATTGGCTCGAGTGCGCGCGGTGGGCAAAGTGAACGCGCTCGAGGCCGCGCTCGCCGCTGACCCCATCGACGGCCATGTGGGAATCGCCCATACCCGATGGGCCACCCACGGCGTGCCGACAACGCGAAACGCGCATCCGCACGTGTCCCGCGACGGCATCGCCATCGTCCATAACGGGATCATCGAGAATCATGAGGCGCTGCGCGACGGGCTCATCGACTTGGGCTATAGCTTCGATTCGGAAACCGATACCGAAGTGATCGCGCACCGCATACATCATCACCTGGCCGGTTCCGCCGACCTGTACGCGGCCGTGCGCAAGACCGTCGCCGAGCTCCAAGGAGCCTATGCTCTCGCGGTTGTATCCGAAGGCGATCCGGACTGTGTGGTGCTCGCCCGGGCCGGATGTCCCGTCGTCATCGGACTCGGCATCGATGAAAATTTCGTGGCGTCCGACGTGGCGGCGCTGCTGCCCGTCACCCGGCGCTTCATGTTTCTCGAGGAGGGCGACGTTGCCGAGGTGCGCCGTAAGTCCATCAAGATCGCGGACGCCCGCGGCGCGACCGCCTCGCGCGCGGTCCGCGAAAGCGATCTGCCCGCCGACGCCGTCGAGCGCGGCCAATATCGTCACTTCATGCTCAAGGAGATCCACGAGCAACCGCGGGCCATCGCACAAACCCTCGAGGAACGGGTGGCGGGTGCGCGACTTCTCGACGCGGCCTTCGGTCCCGGAGCGAAGGACGTCTTTGCCGGAGTAGAGGCCGTTCACATCGCGGCCTGCGGTACCAGCTACCACGCCGGTCTCGTGGCAAGCCACTTCATCGAGCAAATCTGCCGGTTGCCGGCGCGGGTCGAAATCGCCAGCGAATATCGGTATCGGGATCCGGTGGTGACCCCGGATACGCTGTTCGTCACCCTGTCGCAGTCCGGAGAGACGGCCGACACCCTCGCGGCACTGCGCAATGCCAAGCGTGCGGGGTACCGGTCGACGCTCACCATCTGCAATGTGGCCGAGAGCTCCATGGTGCGGGAATCGGAACTCGTGCTCCTCACCCGGGCGGGCCCGGAAATCGGAGTTGCCTCCACGAAGGCGTTCACCACCCAGCTGACCGCTCTCGGAATGCTGGTCGTTGCGCTCGCGAAGCATCGGCTGCGCGATGCCGCCCATGAGCGCGATCTGGTGTTGCAGCTGCTTCAACTGCCGGGCCTGGTCGAGAAAACCTTGACGCTGGACGAGACCATCCGCACGCTCGCCGAAACCTTTGCGGACAAGGCGCACGCGTTGTTCGTGGGCCGCGGGCCGTTGCATGCCATCGCGATGGAGGGCGCGTTGAAGCTCAAGGAGATTTCGTACATCCACGCCGAAGCCTATGCGGCCGCCGAGCTCAAGCATGGCCCGTTGGCCCTGGTCGACGAGGACATGCCCGTGGTAGCCGTTGCGCCGAACAACGACCTTCTCGAGAAGCTAAAGTCCAATCTGCAGGAAGTACGCGCGCGCGGCGGGAAACTCGTCGTGTTCGCCGATCCCGAAACGGGCATGGAAAGCTCCGAGGGAGTGACTGTCATTCGCATGCCCGTGAACGTCACCGCCCTGCAGGCCCCGGTGATCTTTGCGGTTCCCATGCAGCTGCTTGCGTATCACGTCGCGGTGCTCAAGGGCACCGACGTCGACCAGCCGCGAAATTTGGCGAAGAGTCTGACGGTCGAGTAGCAGCTCGCCCGCGCGGGCCGCTTCGATTACTTGCTCGTGGAATCGACGGGGATCTTAAGTGCCGCTGCCCGTCGCGGAGCCTCGCTTGGGCCGGCGGACGGCCCTCACCTTGCCGCTGCTTCCTCCACCGCAGAAGAACTGATCGCCGCCACCGGACTCGAGGCCCGAAACGTACACTCCGGGCGGCATCTCGAGGCTCTCCAGTACCTCTCCCGTTCGAGGATCGATTCGCCTCAAATCGCTGTCTTCACCTTCCCAGGTGCCGTGCCAGAGCTCTCCGTCCATCCAGGTAACCCCGGTGACGAAGCGGTTGGACTCTATCGTGCGAAGAATCGCTCCCGTTTGGGGGTCGACTTGGTGGATCTTGCGGTCCCGATACTGCCCCACCCAGAGCGTCCCTTCGGCCCACGTGAGCCCCGAGTCGCCGCCGCGGCCGGGCGCCGGGATCGTGGCGAGCACCCGGCCGGTCTTCGGATCGATTTTCTGGATGCGATCTTCGGCGAGCTGAAACAGATGCTCGCCGTCGAAGGCGGTTCCCGCATGCGCAGCGACATCGATCGAGCGCAGCGTCTTCCCGCTCGCAGGATCAAAGGCGATTAGCTTGTCTCCAGCAGCAAACCAGACGTTCTGACCGTCATAGGTCACTCCATGCACGTGGTCGGCACCTGAAAAGGGTCCGTACTCCCGGACGATCTCGGCGGGTGATTTACTCATGGTTCCATCTTAGTCAATCAACAGAGGAGTGGGGAGTAACAATGTCGTCGTGAATCCCGGCATGGGCGGGGTCATCCAACGACGAGCCCGCCCGCGACCGAACGACTGCACCTTGCCTGCCGCCGCAAGCGAGTCCAGCGCCCGCTGCACGGTGCGCTGGCTCGCACCAAGCGCGAGTGCCAGCGCGGAACTCGACCACGACTCACCGTCGGCGAGGAAGGCGAGCACCGCCGCATGCTCCTCGTCGACGGGCAACGCCAGCACGACGACCTCGCGTGCCAGGCGCGGCGCCAGCGCAAATCCCCGCTTCGTCGCGTTCACGTCGGCCAGCGTCCGAAGCACCGTGCGAAGCCGCCCGACCTCGACTCGCAACCGCGCGCGGTGCGATTCGTCGGCGCGCTTCGCTCTGAATACCCGCGCCACGAGCGTGTCCCGCGGCACATCTCCCGGCCATGCTTCGCCCAGCGCGCGTGCGAGCGCGAACAACACCGGACGCCTTGCGAGCGAGACCACCTTTTTTCCGTCACGCACGACATAACGGCAAGCGTCCACGACGAATGCCTCCGATGCCAGCAACGCCTCGACCTCCTCGAGCAGGAGGAGCCGCTCCTCGCCGCTCGCAATCAGGCGCGCAGCGGGCGTGCTCAGGACGAGGAATGCGTTTTCGACCTCCGCCGCCAGCGCAGGGATGCGCGCGAGGCGCGCTGCGTTCCCGGCCCGATCGAGCGCAGCGCGCGCCGCCTTCGTCCGGAGGCGCCGCATCGCGATCCCCGCGATCACCAACTCGTGCGCGGCCCTCGACGCGGGAGGGAAGGGTGCGGGGTCGAGGTCGGCGAGCTTGACCTCAGCCTCCTCGATGCGCCCGATCAGAAGCAGGCGCCGGACCTCGAGATACCGTGCGTGCGCGGCGTTCACCAGGTCGCCGTGCTCCTCGAGCGTCGCCCGCGCCGCGTCGAGCGCCTTCGCAGGCCAGCCCAAGTCGCGCGAGACGAGCGCGATCTCGGCCTCTGCAACGACACACCGCGCGCGGGCCACGGCCTCCTTCGGACCGAAGGCGCGCGCCGCACTTCGCAGAAGAGCCTTTGCTCGAACGAGATCGCCGAGCTGCGCCATCGCGAGGCCTCGAAGCGCGAGACCGGGCGCGTCCTCGCGCAGGGCGACCCGCTTCAATGCGCCGAGGGGATCGCCCGCCGCGAGCGCACGCGCCGCGGCAGTGATCAGCGAGTCCATCGGAATACAGTCAAACTTGTCACTCTCACCGTTCGATGCCAGGTACTAGTCTATCTTCTCGCGATGTCTATTAATATTCATGGTGTGCTATACGTCAGACTGTGACGAACACGATGAAATATCGCATCCTGGGATGCATGCCACCCGCTACCGTCTTCGGTTCCGCCTATTTCAAAAAGTTCTATCTGAGCGCGTCCACGCGCGTCGTCACACCCGGCGAAATGCGGGTGCGGGCGCGCCTGATCGCGGCCATCCTGGCACAGACCGGTATCCCGGTCCGTAGCATCATGGATGCCGGCTGCGGCATCGGCCTGCTGCGCGAGCCGTTCAAGGAGGTGCTGCCGCGAGCCCGTTACTTGGGCCTCGAGGCGAGCGACTTTTTATGCGCTCGCTATGGATGGACCAAGGGGTCCGTGGTCGACTACTCGCCGCGAAAGCCCTGCGATCTCGTGGTGTGCTACGACGTGCTGCAGTACTTGGATGATCGTGACGCGGCACGGGCAGTTGCAAACCTCGCGCGGCTGACGCGGGCGGCGTTGTACATATCGGCATTGACCCGCGAAGACTGGCGCGAGAATTGCGACAAGTCGCGAACAGATCGCGCGGTGCACCTTCGCCCCGGCGATTGGTACCGTCGTCGGCTGAAACGAAATTTCCGCTATCTGGGCTTTGGCGTCTGGCTGCGCAAAGACGTGACCGCGATCCTCTGGGACTTGGAACGAACCAGTTAGGACTCAGACAGGCTCCTGGATCACCGGTCCCTCGATCGCCTTCAGAAATGCGGCATCCAATGTGTGGGCGCCGGTGCGCGCGCAAAGGTCCTTTGCGCCGCCGATGTACCTGATCTCGCCCTGGTGCAAGAGGGTGAAGGAATCACAGAGCTCCTCGATGTCCGCGAGCGAATGCGAGCTGAAGAGCACGGTGGCGCCGCGTGCGTGCGCGACCTTGATTTCGGTCTTGAGGAAGGCACGAGCGCGGGGATCGAGGCCGCTCATCGGTTCATCGAGGACCAGTAAGTCCCGGTTGGACAGCAATACCGCGGCGATACCGAGCTTTTGACCCGATCCCTTGGAATAGGAGCTGACTCGCTTGGACAAGTACTTCGGATCGAGATCGATCGCCGCGACCGCCGCCTCGATGCGCGCCGGCTGCGGCGCCGCTCCATAAAGCCGCGACATCATCTGCAGGTACTCGAGGCCGGTCAAATACGACGGAGGGATGAAGCGCTCCGGCAGATAGGCAAGCGGACCGCGTGCCCGTGACTCGGTGGCGGGCACCTTAAATATGCGGATATCACCGGAATCGGGGAACGTGAAATCCAGCAAACACTTGATGAGAGTGGTCTTTCCGGCGCCGTTCAAGCCTATCAAACCGTATATGCAGCCGGCCGGCACCCCGAAGCTTACCGAGCAGAGTGCGGACGTATTGCCGAAGCGCTTGCTGACCCGATTGAAATCGATTGCGTCCGACATGGGCACCCTACTGAATTACCGACCCCAGCCGATACTGCCTGAATCGGGGGGCGTGCTGGAAGCGATCCGGACAGGCGAAGGGTGACGGCGTTCTCGCTCTGCCTGTCAAGACGGGGCGGCTCCGGCCGACAACAACCAGTAGATTATGTTTGGAGACAGTTTATGGTTGAGCGGCTGCACGGATTGGCGGCGCATGGGCGAAAGGCGCATGGGCGAAATAAGTACTCAGCATCGGAGACCAGCCCGCCGGACGCGGTGAAGGGCTCCGATGCCGGGATGGCTTGCCGGCGCATTGCGCTGGCTTTGATGATACTGGGCCTCGCAGGCTGCGCAGCCGCGTCGCATCGCGGCAAAGCGCCCGGATCCAGCCCGACGACCAAAGCTGCACCGGACGCGCCCTTGCAGCCGAACGCGGCACCCCTGATGCCCCCTCCGCCACGCCAGACCGGCAAGACCGACACGTTCACCATCACGGTCAACAATGTCGCGGTCGCCGATGTCCTGTTTGAATTGGCGCGCGACGCCAAGCTGAGTCTCGATATCAGCCCGCGGGTCAACGGCGAGGTCACTCTCATCGCGGTCGACCAGACGCTGCACCAGATCCTAGGCCGCATCGCCGAGCAGGTCGACATGCGCTACGAATTCAAGGATTCGACCCTCGTCGTCAGACCCGATACACCCTTCGAGCGCCAATACAAGATCGACTATGTCAATATCGAGCGCGAATCCAAGTCGGCAAGCAACATCGCCACGCAAATACAGGCCTCCAGCGGTGCGGTGGCGGGTGCGGGCGGCGCTTCGGGCGGCGAGTCCGCGAACAACAATTCGACCTCCGCGCTGACCGGCATTTCCCGCAATCAGTTCTGGAGTTCCCTGATCCGCAACGTCAAAGCGCTGGTCGGCGACACCACCGCCCTGGCGAGCAATGGCCCGAGCTCCGGCGGGCCCGCCGCCCAGGCGCCGCCGCCCGCGCCGTCCGTAGCCGCGACCTCCGCCGCCGCGTCCAACACGGCCGCCGGCATCGCGACCTCAGGCTACGCGACCGCAGCCAAGGAGCCCAGCCTGGTGATTGCAAATGCCGAGACCGGGCTCTTGGTGGTCCGAGCCACGGCCCGCCAGCAGGACCGCGTGCAGGAGTTCCTGGATGTGGTGCTGCGTTCGGCACACCGCCAGGTCATGATCGAGGCCACGATTGCCGAAGTACAGCTCTCGGATCAATACCAGCAGGGCATCAACTGGCAAAAATTCAACAGCGGCGGGTTTTCCGTCGCCCAGCAGCCGCAGGGTCCGGCGCCCCTGCCCGGCGGCAGTATTCCCGGCAGCGGCCCCGGCGGTGTGACGTACCCGGCGAGCAGCACGCCTCTTCCCAACCCCGCTTTGGCCGTTCTGCAGTACGTGGGCTCCCCGACGAGCCTGCTCGCCAATGTATCGGTTGCCGTTTCGCTGCTTGAGTCCTTCGGCACGGTAAAAGTGCTGTCGAGCCCAAAACTCAGCGTGCTCAACAATCAAACCGCATTCCTCAAGGTGGTCGACAATCGCATTTATTTCAACATCGGCGTACAGATCACGCCCGGCACTCTCGGCGTTCCACCGGTAGTCACCTACACCTCGACGCCGGCCACCGTGCCGGTGGGCTTCGTCATGAGCGTCACGCCCTCGATCGACGAAGCTGGGATGGTCATGATGGATGTCCGCCCCACGATTTCGCGCATCATCGACTATGTCAACGATCCGAATCCGGCGCTCGCGCAGGCGAAGGTGATCAGCCAGATTCCCGAAATCCAGACGCGTGAAATCGAATCCCTGATGCGCGTCAAGAGCGGCGACATCGCCGTGATGGGCGGTCTCATGCAAGACAACCTCAACAATTCGTCGGACGAGGTTCCCGGACTCGGACGAATCCCGTGGGTCGGCAATCTGTTCAAGTACAAGAACAACACGCACACCAAGAGCGAACTGGTGATCTTCCTGCGGCCGGTGGTGATCCGGGACGCCAGCTTGGACGGCGACTACAGCGCCTATAAGCCGATGGCGCAACGAGATGGCGTGATGCCGGGCAGCCCCGGCAATACGGTGCCGCTGACGGAGAGACCATGAGCCTGCTGTTGGATGCGCTGAAACCGACAGAAGCGGAGGTCTCCGATGACGGCGTCAATCCCGAGGCCTCGGAGTCTCAGGAAGAACCGCTCGACGGGCCTGCCACCCTGGCGCTGCTCGCCTCAAGGCCGATCGCGCACGCCAACTCTCAGACCACCTTGTCGCTGGTGCCGACCTCCAGCATTGCGACCGTTCCCGCAGCCTCCGCCCCCGAGCCCCTTGATCCCGCTCCAGTGGAATCCAGCCCCCTTGGACCCGGCCTTGTCGGACCCGCCCCGGTCGGACTCGGGCTCGCCGCGCCCGAGCCAATTGCCGAAATAGCGCGTAGCGTGCCGAACCCGGAGCGCGCGCCCGGAGCCGCCGCCGCGCGAACCGCAGAGGCCGCTCCCGCCCCGGGGCGTGCGGCCGCCGCACCCGCAAATGCGCGCGCGGTCGTAACTGCGCCGCCCTCGACGCCGCGCGCCAAGACATACGCATTGGCGGGCGCTGCGCTCACTGCACTCGTAGGCATCGGGATAGTCGCCAAATCGCTGTGGTGGCCGAGCACCAATGCCATCATCTATCCCGCAGTCGGCGAGGTTCAACAGACGCCGCCGGCCGTCGCCCCGGCAACAACAGCTTCCACCGCCGCTGTTCAAGTATCTTCGGCGCGCCCGGCCGATCAATTCGCTTACACGGGGAATGCCCCGGAAATCGACTTGCGCGATACAGAGCCGACGACCAACGCAACGGCTCCGGAGAAGCCAATGGGTCCGGAGATCGCAAGGCAGCCGGCGGGCGGAGCGCCGCCGCCGGGCGCCACCTTCGCGGCGCGGCGCGGCGCAGTGACTCGTGCCTCGGCCGCGACGCTCTCGGTCACGCGATCGGAGGGCCCATCGCCGATCGATCGACACGTGCAGGCGGGATACCTGGCGCTTGGCACAGGCAATATCGCAAATGCACAGGCCGAATATTTTGCGGCGCTGGAGCTCGACCCAAATAGCGTCGATGCCTTGATGGGTGTGGCGACGGTGGCGGCCCGCGACGGAAACCCGAAAGCGGCCACCGCGGCGTACACGAAAGTGCTCAAGCTCGAACCCGGCAATCCCGACGCCACCGCCGCGATGGCATCGCTTGGGAGCAATGGATCGACCGGCGAGAACAACGAGAGCCGACTCAAAATCCTCATCGCAAGCGGCGACGGCGGCCGCCCGGCCCTGCACGCCGCGTTGGCGGGCGTCTATGCGGCCGATTCGCGCTGGCCCGAAGCCGCGCAAGAATACTTCACCGCTCTGGCCAAAGATCCCGGCAATCCCGACCTGGCCTTCAACGTTGCGGCAAGTCTCGATCAAAACCGCAACCCCGGCATGGCGCTCGCCTACTACGGCCAAGCCCTCATCTTCGCCCGCCAACGCCCGACCCAGATCGATCTGCATGCGATTGAACAACGCATGTCCCAGCTGCAGGTGCAGGTAGAGCGTTTGCACGCCCCGGAGGCGCCGTGAGCGCCAATCCCGCCGCCGCAGCGCCGGTAGCGGCCGCGCCGCGGCGTCAGCTCGGTAAAATCCTGCGCGAACGCGGCATCCTCTCCGAGGACCAACTTCGAATCGCGCTCATCGAACAGAAGCGCAACGGTGAGCCGCTCGGCAAGAACCTCGTCAAGCTCGGATTCGTCAGTGAAGCCACGCTGCGCGAAGCGCTATCGGAAAATCTCGGCCAAAGCGATATCGACGTCTCCCGAGTCGTTGCGGACCCTGCCGCGCTTGCCTTGGTGCCCAAGAGCTTCGCCGTGCGGTTCAGCGTATTGCCGGTGGCGCTGGATCGCGCCCGCCGTGTGCTCACCGTCGCGGTCGGCAACCCGAACAACGTCGTCGTGTTGGATCAGCTCAATGAAATGTTGGGCGGCGAGATTACCGCCGAGGCGAGGATTTCCTCCGAAGCCGAAGTCACGCGCGCCATCGATCGATTCTACGGCCACGAACTGTCGATCGACGGCATCCTCAATGAAATCGAAACCGGCGAAGTCGACTACGAGAGCTTGAGCACCGCCGACGGCGGCTACACCCAGCCCATCGTGCGCCTGATCGATGCGCTCGTGGGCGACGCGGTGTCGCGCCGCGCCAGCGATATCCATTTCGAGCCGGAACAGGGTTTCGTCCGCATCCGCTATCGAATCGACGGCGTTCTGCGGCAGATTCGCGCCCTGCACTCGAAGTATTGGTCGGCCATGCTGGTGCGCATCAAGGTGATGTCCGGCATGAATATCGCCGAATCCCGCGCCCCCCAAGATGGGCGCATCAGCCTGCACTTGCAGGGGCGCTACATCGACTTTCGCGTCGCCGCGCAGCCGACCACCTATGGCGAAAACGTCGTGCTGCGCATCCTCGACAAGGTGCAGAGCCTGGTCGCGCTCGACGCGCTCGGCCTCGCTGCGGACCAATTCGAAACGCTGCAGCTGATGATCAAACGCCCCGATGGAATTCTGCTGGTGACCGGCCCCACCGGCAGCGGCAAGACCACCACGCTCTACTCGATCTTGTCCGCCCTCAACACCGAGCGCGTCAACATCATGACCCTCGAGGATCCGGTGGAATATCCCATGCCCATGATCCGGCAGACGAGTCTGGCGGACGGCCTGAAAATCGACTTTGCATCCGGCATCCGCTCCATGATGCGGCAGGATCCCGATATCATTCTGGTGGGCGAGATTCGCGATTCGGACACGGCGACCATGGCGCTGCGGGCCGCGATGACCGGCCACCAGGTCTTCAGCACGCTGCACACCAACTCGGCGCTGGGCGCCCTGGCGCGGCTGTTGGATCTGGGATTGAACCCGGAAATTCTCGCCGGCAACATGATCGGTGTGATCGCCCAGCGACTCGTACGCCGCCTTTGCCGCAGCTGCAAGAAGCCCTACCATCCGAATTCCGCCCAACGGCGCCTGCTGGGGCTCGATTCCGCCGGCACTCAACCTCTGTATGAGGCGGGCGGCTGCGACGATTGCGAGCAGCAGGGATACCATGGGCGGGTCGCGCTCATGGAAATCGTGCGCTTCGACGCCGATCTGGATGAACTGGTCGCGCGGCGGGCCACGCTGCGCGAACTGCGCAGTCTCGCGGCGCAGAAGGGCGCACGTTCGCTGGCGCAGGACGCCATCCGGCGCGTGCACGACGGCACCACCACCTTGAGCGAAATCGCGCGCAGCATCGATTTGACGTCCCTCGAGCCGCAGTGAGCGACGCATGCAGACGTATCACTACAGAGCGGTGACCGAATCAGGACAGGTGCGCACGGGACGGACCGAAGCGCTCAACCTGGCCGACCTCGAATCACGATTGACGCAGATCAAGCTGGAATTGATTGAGGCACGCGCCAAGAGCACGGCGTCTTTCTCCGCTTCGTGGGGGACCGGTGTCAAACCGAAAGATCTCATCACGTTCTGCCTGCATCTCGCGCAGGTGACTCGCGCCGGAATCTCGCTTCTCGAGGGCCTGAAGGATCTGGTCGATCAGGTCGAGAATCCGCGTTTCCGCGGCATCATCGGTGCAGTGGTGGAGGCGATCCAATCCGGTACGCAATTCGCCGATGCGCTCGCCGCCTACCCGAAGACCTTCGATCATACCTTTGTCGCCTTGGTTCGCGCCGGCGAACAATCGGGCAATATTCCGGAGACCTTCCAGAAGTTGGCGGATACACTCAAGTGGCGCGACGAATTGCGCTCGAGCTTCAAGAAACTGCTCATCTATCCCACCTTCGGATTGACCATCATCCTGATCGTGTTCCTGTTTCTCATGATCTATCTGGTGCCGCAGCTATCGGGTTTCATCCGCTCGATGTCCGGCGGTCATTTGCCCCTGCAAACACAGATTCTCCTGGGAATCTCCAATTTTCTGGTCAATCATTGGTGGGTGGTGCTGGCCGTGCCCGCGGCAGTCGGCGTCGCCGTCGTTTCAACGCTGCATTTCGCCTCCGAGTCCCTACGCACGGACATCGACGGCCTGAAGCTGCGTCTCCCGCTCATCGGAGCGACGCTGCAGAAGATCGCACTCGCCCGATTCTCCTCGACTCTCGGCATGCTGTACGCATCCAGCGTACCGGTGCTCGCCGCCCTGGACTTGTCGGCAGGCGCCGCCGGCAACCGCGCTCTCACCAAGGCGGTGATGCAATGCAAGGGGAGGATCGCCGAAGGCCTCACCATTGCAGAGTCGTTCGAGCAGGCGAAGCTATTCCCGAAGCTCGTGATCAGAATGCTGCGCATCGGAGAGCTGACCGGAGAACTCGATAAGTCTCTCACCAATGTCAGCTATTTCTACGATCGGGAGATCTCCGAGTCGATCGAAAGCCTGCAGGCCATCATCGAGCCCACGCTCACGGTATTCATGGGCTCGATTCTCGGCTGGCTCATTCTCTCGATGCTGGGCCCGCTGTACGACACGATTTCGAAGCTCAAGATATGAGAGCCTGCAACCACTACGTTTACATCACGGCCACGGCGCTCGAGTGCTATCGCGAGCTCCCCGGCGGCCTCGCGCTCACGGCGAGCATTTCGACGCCGCGCAATATGTCGCTGGATCGGGACAGCCATGAGATGAGCGTGCGTCAATTCGAAGCGCACCTTGACCAGTATCTGCTCGACCGCTACTTCGTGATCACCGACAACCAAGCGGAGGCCTACCAGGCGGAAACCGTGCCGACCTTGTCGCGCCGCGATCTGAACCTGCTGCTGACGCGCAAATTGGAGCAGCGCTATCGAACCACCAGCTATCGCGGACTGGTGCCGCACCGATCGCGCCCCTATGCGTTCATCCGCAATCTGGCGCGCCGCCGTTCTCCGACCACGACCCGGATCCTGTACGCCCTCATCAACCCGGAGGCGCTTGCGCCCTGGCTCGACGCCCTCGAGCGGCGTGCATTGAACGTTCGCGGCCTCTACAGCTTGGGCGCGCTGATGCCGGCGCTCACGATGCATCTCAACCTGCCCGCGCGCTCGGATGCACTCATCGTGCTGCGAACCACCGCGGGCTATCGGCATGCGTTTGTCTCGCCCTCGGGCCTGCGGTTTTCGCGGCTCTGCGCCTATTCGAGTGCGGGCGACACGCAGGTGGGGCAGGAAATCGACAAGACGCTGCAATACCTGACCATGACCCGGCTATGGGGCGTGGACAGCCGGCATCGCACGCTGCACATCGCGGTGATCGACGCACAGCCGCCCGCCGTCGCTCTCACGGTCCCCGGCAACAACCTGCGGAGGGCGGAGTTGGTGCAACTGCGGCCGCGCGAGTTCGTGCAGAAGGGACCCGCGGCGCTGCTGGACGCGCCGAATTCGGCGTGGCTTCTGTTCAACCGCGCCGCCCTGCGCGAACACGGCTTCGGCTGCGCCACCGGGATTCCATTGCAGGAGGCCAGCCGGCGCGCGAACTACCGGCGTGCCGCACTCTTGAGTACCGCCGGGGTGGCCGCCGTCAGTTTGGGCTATCTCGCGTATACCGAAATCGCCACCGCAGAGAACAATGCGCTCGCGAGCACCGCCGAGCTGATTGCCGAGCACACGAACGTCACCGCGGAGGGCACCGAACTGGCCGCGCCGAAAACCGATCTGGAACCGGAACAGCTGCGCGCCGTCGTGCAAGTGCGCGATCGATTGCTGGCGCGCAGTATCAACGCCGCCGGCCTCATGCAGCGCACCGCCGCGGCACTGGCGCCGTTTCCCCGTCTGAACGTCGATCTGTTGGAGTGGTCCTACGGCGAGCCGCCCCCTGCCGCGGGCGGCGGCGACGCAACCCCACCGCCCCCTGATGGTTCGGCCGCGGTCTCGTCGAACACCATTGTTTTGCGCGTGGGCGGACACAGCGGAGCGAACCTATTGAAGTCCGACGCGAACGCCGCAGTAGCGGGGCTCGCGGCTGCGCTTGCCCGTGAGCTCAATGGCCGGCAGGCCATTGAGAAGCTGCCTTTTGATGTCGCCCCCGGCGGCACCCTTGCCGCCCGGCCCAAGGGAGTCGAGGCTGCGAAACCCGAATTCAGCGTGACGGTGACCATACCCGTCAATCCTGAACATGCTTCGTGAGAACGGCATGAAGGCTCCGCGCTACTCGAAGGCCGCACTCCACAGAACGCTGCAATGCTGCGCGGCCGCGGTCGTCGTTTGCGTCCTCGCCGTCGGCTTCGCAAGCACGCGCCGGACGGCCGCGCAGCATCGCAACGAGCTCGCTGCCCAACGCGTCCAGGCTGCGAGAAGCCGCCTCGATAGGGCGAATGAACATCGGGTGCTGATCGACAAGTACCGAGACCGCTACCAGCAATTGGTGCGCGAAGGGCTGTTGGTGCGCTTCGATCGCGCCGTTGCCAGCGACTGGTTCGAGGCGGCCCTCAGCGCCAGAAACAGCGCCACAATTGATGGTTATGTGATCGGTAAGGATGCACAGTATGCGGGACCTGATATTGCAGAGCTCAGCGCCTTCCGGGTGGTCTCGCATCGGCTCGAATTCAACGCGACCGCGGGGGACGAGGATGAATTCGCCGACCTCATGAACGCCATCGAAAAACACGTGCCGGGTACTACGGCGCAGGAGGCCTGTTCGATCACCCGCAACCGTCGGTCGAGCGGCGACATCGAAGACCTTGCCGTGCATTGCGCGCTGGTCTGGTATGAATTTGCTCCGCGCAATACTGAATTGACGGCGAACCAATCGGGAACTTCAGGATGAGGAACCACACCCCCCGCCTCAAGCCCCTCGCCAGGTCGTGGCTTGCAGCGGCTCTTTTGCTCTCCGCCACGGTCGCAGATGCCACCGAGCCGGTCGGCCGCGCCGGCGAATCGATCAGCGGTGCGCGCCCCCATGCGTTGACTGCCAACCCGCACATCGGCAGGATTTTCTTTTCACCGGCCGAACGACGCGACCGTCACCGCGACGGCCTTGCGGCAACGCCGACGGCACCAATCGGCACCGGCCCCGCGCCCCGTGAGCGCCGCCTCGTCAATGGTGCACTGAGTTCCGGCACCCACGGGCGTGCCGTGTGGGTCAATGGAACCGCTGTGGAGGATTCCGCCCGCGACAAATCGGCATGGACCGATCGCAATGGCAATGTCTGGGTGATGAATGGAACCGAGGGAACTCATCTCATCAAACCCGGCCAGTCCATCGACCGCAACGGGGTGATCGAAGACTTGCTCCCCCCCGGGGCCGTCGCCCGACGCTGAACGCGAAAATGTCCACGCGACCGCACCCCGCCACTGGAGCAACTCTTCGCCGCCAACGCGGCGCCGCCGTGCTGTTGATGATCATCACATTGATCGTCATTCTGACCATCGTGTTGGCGCCCAGGTTGACGCTATGGCAGGTACGCAACGCGGCCAGCGACCGTAGCTACCAGACACTCATGCAGGCCAAGGCGGCCATCCTGGCGCATGCCGCCAATCCCGGAGCCGATGCGGTTCCCGTCCGGCGCCTGGGACAAATTTCACTGACCCCCGACCTGCCCGTTACGGCGGGGAGCACCTTCGACGGCACCAGCAAGCCGGGATGCGCGACCCGCACCTGGGTTCCCGGACAGGCCCTATTCGACCCAAATTTCGCAACGGCTGCCCAAGCGCTCAACGTGCGCTGCTTCGGCCGATTTCCCTGGCTCTCCTACGGACTCGAGGGTCCCAGCACGCCGGACGATGAAGGCGGCATGGTCCCTTGGATGTTCATATCGGCCAATCTGGTGGTCGCCGCCCCCTGCCTCCCCAATCTGAATCCGCTCATGCTGAGCAGCCCATACACGGGCGGCTGCACGACCCCGGTACCGTTCCCCTGGCTCAACGTGGTCGATGATCGGGGTAATCTGTTGTCATCCGAAGTGGCAATCGTGCTCATCCTTCCCGGATCGCCGGTCAACGCCGCACAGCAGCGCAGCGCACCCAACGATCGCTCGCCCGCCGCATTTCTCGAGGGCTTGACGGTGGCGGCGGGATGCCCGGCCCCCTGCGTCCCGGGGACGTACAACAACGCGGCATATACCGTCGCCAACGGTCTGGCATGGACCTTCGTCAATGCGCCGCCGAGCACATCCTTGGGTCCGCCGCCCGCCTACTACCAACAGCCGTTTGCCTTCAACGATCGCTTGATTTATATCACCGCAAGCGAGTATCTCGAGGCGATGGAAACGCACGCGCGACTCGATGCGCTGAATACGCTCAAGCAGTTCAAGCTCAATCACGGCTTCCTGCCATACGCCGGCGACAAGGTGTCGCGGGCGACCCCCTTGTTGACGAGCTGCACCGCGCCGTACTCGCTCTTCGGCTTGCTGCCGGCGGGAACCGCCTGCAGCGGCCCTGGCCCTGCGCCTCCCGCGGTGAATTACCCGACCTGGTTCACCTCGGGCGGCTGGGGGTCGTATTTCATTTATGCGGTCGCCGCCGGCTGCGTTGCGAGCACCGCGCCGCCCTGTATTCCCAGCCTGAAACTGGGCGGCCCGGCAACGCCTTCCTACAGTGCCGTATTGTTCAGCCCCGGCCGCGCGATCCAAAAGGCGCCCTTCGCGGCGTCGAAGGGCGGCATTGCGCAAGCGCCGATCGTGGGCTTCGTGAGCGGCACGTTGGCGGATTTTCTCGATAGCACCACCAACGTGAGTGGACCGCCGTTCGATGCCGCGGGCACGGCGCCCACGGCCAACTACAATGACCGCATGTACGGAATCCCATGAAACACCCGCATCGAGGCTTCACGCTGATCGAGGTTGCCATCTCCATGGTGATCCTGGGGCTGGTGTTGACCGGATTGGTGGTGTCCCTGTCGCAGCAGCTGCAGCAGCGCCGACTGCTCGATACCCGAACCACGCTCGCGGAGGCGAATGACGCGTTGATCGCCTTCGTGACTGCCAACGCACGCCTTCCCTGCCCGGCCGTTGCGGCAAGCAACGGCCTCGAAGCGACCACCGCGCCGGGCACCTGCACAGCGGCCGCCGGCTTTCTACCCGCCGTCACACTGGGCCTGCCCAATCTCGATGCCAATGGGCTGCTCAACGACGGCTGGGCGGACGGCAGCAGCAGAGATAACACCGGCGCCCTGAGCTACCCGCGCGCCATCCGCTACTCAGTGACGCGACTGACCGGCACGCCGCAAGTCAACGCTCTCACTACGGGATCGCTCGTATCGCTTGGTACGCCCCAGACGCGTTCGAGCGTCGGCAACGCCCTTGCCGCCAACAATGGATTGTTCGTCTGCCGTTCGTCGGCGGGAATGGTTGGCGGCGCGGTCAACCGTTGTGGCAGCAATGCAAACTCCCTCGCGCTCAATGCCGTGGCGGTGCTTTGGTCCCAGGGGCCTACGGGGAACGACGTCGTAGGCAACTCGAACGACGAGAAGCAGAATGCCAATCAGCCCATCGCACGCGCCTTCGTGATGCACGATCCCACCGATGTTGCCGCGGCCGCAGGCCGTTTCGACGATCTCGTTTCATGGGTGTCATGGGGAACCGTGGCCGACAAACTGATGGTGGCCTGGCAGGTCCAATGATGCAGCCGATTTCGCGCGCCGTGCTGGGACTTGCCCGCCTGACGTTGCTGGAGGCCAGACGCACGGCCGTCGGCAAGGCGGGGCTGGCTGCGATCGCCATTGCCGCATGCCTCGCGCTCTTCGTGGACCGGGTCGTGCTCACCGATCAGGAACGCGCCACCGTGGTCACGTATGCCGTCATCGTGCGCCTCGCCATCGTGCTGACCCTGAGCCTCGCGATCATCGCCAACACGGTGCGCGATCTCAATGAACGCATCATCGATAATTTTCTGGCGCTGCCGTTGACCCGCATGCAGTACGCGCTTGGCAAGTGGTTGGGTTGGGCGCTTGTGGCGGTGCTCTGTGCGCTGTCGGCAGGACTGCCGCTGTTGGGGTTTTCGAGCACGCCGGGGCGACTGCAGTGGACCTTGAGTTTCGCAGCGGAGATGCTGGTGGTCGCGAGCGCAGCGCTGGTCCTGGCGCTTGGGCTGGGGCGAGTCACCACAGCCATGTTCGCCTTTGTCGCCATGTACCTGTTTGCCCGGATGAGTTCCATGCTGGTGCTCCTGAGCGCCAACATGGGCGCCTATCAGGGTTCGCTGCTCGACCGCTTCGACGCTCGCTACGTCGAACTCGCCGGTTACCTGTTGCCGCGCCTGGACCGCTTTGCGGTCACGGCGTGGCTCAGCGGCGGTGCCATAAGGTTTGGGCCCGATCTGCTGCAAGCGGCGATCTACATCGCCCTGCTGGGCGCTGTTGCTCGCATCGAGCTGCGGCGTAAGCAGTTCTAACATGCGCACCACCGCCTCTCGAGTTCAGGCGTGGCTGCTGCTTGGCTTCTGTCTTCTGGCCAACGTGTGGTACCAGCGCCAGAATCCGCCGGCACGCCTCGATATCGTCGATCTCGGCGCGCCGCCGCCGGCGATGGTGGTTCGGACGGCGGCCCTGGGGGAGAACGCATTCGCGGGTTATCTCGTCATGATGTTTCTGCAGAACGTCGACGTCCCGTTAGGTCGTGCGACCCCGTTGGCCGACCTCGAGCGCAACACGGTAATTCGCTGGCTCGACCTCGCGACGGATCTCGATCCGGACACCGGATATCCATTGCTGTTGGCGGCCCGTCACTACGCCGAGACGGGCAGCCCCGCGCAGCGGCGCATGATGCTCGATTGGGTTTATCGACGCTTTGAGGAACGACCCAATCAGCGCTGGCCGTGGCTTGCGCATGCGGTGTTCGTCGCTCGCCATGTGCTGCAGGACAACACGCTGGCCGAGTTCTATGCGGCTGCCCTGCGCACCCAGGTGACCGATCCCACCGTGCCCAGCTGGGTGCGCCAAATGGATCTGTTGTTGCGCGCGGATCTCGGCGAAACCGCGGACGCGCGGGTCATTTTGGCGGGGCTCATCGCCGCCGGCCAGATTCGTTCCCCTGCCGAACTCAAGTTCCTTGAATCCCGGTTGTCGCCCGAGCCAGCCCGCTAAATCTGTGACCGATCCGACATTAAGGATTCCGGTTTCGTGCCGCTAATTTGAGGACGTGAAACGGCATTGAGCCGCCGACAAATTCTAAGGAGTATTGAATGTCCATTCAGAAAAAGCACCAACGCGGATTCACCCTGGTCGAAATCGCGATCGTGCTGGTCATCATCGGGCTCCTCATCGGCGGAGTGCTGAAGGGCCAGGAACTGATCTACAACCAGAAGGTCAAGTCCACCTACGACAGCTATCGCCAGTACACGGCGGCGATGTACGGTTACCAGGACCGCTACAGGGCGCTGCCCGGCGACGATGCCAACGCAACCACGCGCGGCTTCATAGTGCAACCGGGCGACCCGGCGATTGTCGACGGTAGCGGCAACGGTTTGATAAGCGGCGGCGGCACTTTCTGCAATAATGCGGCCTCCGGCCCAGGCACCGAAGTCTGCCAGGCCAACTACCATCTGCGCCTCGCGGGCTTTCTAACCGGGCAGGGTACGATTTCCGCGACTCATCCGTTCGGCGGCGTGGTGGTGCTCAACGCCCCCACCCCCGTCATCGCCGGGTTCACCTCGCCCTCGGCGGTGTGCTGGTTCAACGTCACCAACAAGGCGGCGCAGCAAATCGATGTGTCGTACGATGATGGACGCGCCACCACGGGTTCCATGCGCGGCAATGGCAACTACACCACCGGCAATGCCGCGAACCCCGACGCGATCACGTCTCCTTGGACCTGCATGTCGAATTGATTTGATGATCGGCCCGCGCAATGACGCAGCGGGCTTAAGCGTTGGCCGCTGCCGAGTCCCTGTTGGGATTGGATGTGAAGGCGGCCGAGGGCCGCCGGGTTGAGGAGGTGATCCACTTAGTGGATCCGCAATCCTCCAAGGCCGCTGCGAATTTGATCGGCCAAAGTGTGCTGCATGGAAAGGTGTTCCGGCGCGAGCGGGCGTATTGCCGCGCGCAGGCAAGGCGACTAAAGATTGGCCTGCACCCAGTTCACGAGCGCCGCATGCACGGGCTCGGCAGCGCCGGAGTCGGCACGCAGGTCGTTGACCAGCGATACCAGAACAAAGGTTTTACCGGCAGGCGTGGTCACATAGCCCGCCACTCCGCTGACCCCGTCCAGGTGCTCCGTCTTCAGGCGCACCGAGCCGGCCGGAGCATCCTTCATCCGCGCATGCAAGGTTCCATCAATCCCTGCGAGCGGCAGCGACGCCATGAATTCGGGAGCGTAGCGGCTGCGGTAAGCCGCCGAGAGGACCGTCCCCAGTTGCAGAACCGAGATGTGGGTGGTGCGCGACAAGCCGGACCCGTTGCCGATGGCGATGTCCTGCAGCGAGAGGCCACGCTGCCGGCTCCATTCGGCCAACGCGGCTGCACCTTTGTCGAGCGTCGCCGGAAGGCCGAAGCGGTCTTCTCCCAGCGTGAGCAACAGATGGCGCGCCATGAGATTGCTGCTGAATTTATTGGTCAGCCGGACCACCTCGCCCAAGGTGAGGGAGTCGAAATTCAGGTAGGCCTCCGCGTCGGCGGGCGTGGGCTCTATGCGCAGCCGGCCGTCGAATTCACCCCCCAGTTCGCGCCACAAGGTGACGAAGGTGCCGAAGGCGTAGTCGGCCGGACGCAGCAGCACCCGGGCGAAACTGCGTGGCGCGCAACTCGGCGACAGGGCGCCCGTGAACACCACTCGATCCCAGCGTGGCGACGCGACTTCGAAATCGACGCGTCCGGCCGCCGCCCTGCAACGTCCGGACGCGAGTCCGATGTGATTCTCGATCTTAAGGTTGGCGGGTGCAGGCGTCGCAACGACATCCACCCGGTGCATGTCCTCGTTCGGCACCACGCGGAATTCCACGGACTGAAAATTGACCATCAAGGCGTCCGGCAGGACGTTGTACGAGCGGTTAGGCCGGCCGTCGAATTCCGCCGGATCTTCCGCGGGCAGGGAGAAGGCCGTGTTGTCGATGACGATATCGCCGCGGATGGATTTGAGGCCCTTGGCGCGCAGGCTGCCGGCGAAGCTCCACCAGCGTTCCAGCGTCATATACGGATCGCCGCCGCCCTGAAGAACCAGGTCGCCGTCCAAGACGCCGTTCTTGAGGTCGCCGTGAACGAGGGCGCGGGTGTGCCAGACATAGGCGGGACCGAGCAAGTCCAGGCTGGCGAACGTGGTGAGCACTTTGATGGTCGAGGCGGGGCTGCGCGGAGTGTCGACGTTGAGTCCGGCGATCAGGCGGCCGGAATCCGGGTCGAGGATCGCGAAGCTGACGGCACCCAAGAGAAGGCGTTGCGCTCTGATGGTTTGCGCGACCGGCGCCGGCGCACCGGTCAGACTTAAGGCGATGTTGGGCGCGGCGGCGGCACCCAGCGTGAGAGCCAAGGCGGCCTGCGCGAATCGATGGGGCATCCGGCTAAAGTAGCACAGCATCGTCACCTAAGCGGCAGCACCACCCGCCGCCACGCACCCGATCGCCACCGCAGGAACAGCACGACTCCCAAGGCGCATATATAAGCGAGCGCGGCGAACCATCCGCCGCTTGCGCCGAATCCAAGCTGCGGCAACCAGCCGACCCAACCGGAACCCGGTTTGAACGACAGAATGTGCGCGAGCGGAACGAAGAATCCCCATGACAATACCAGCACCATGATCGACGGAATGCGCACGTCGCCGGCACCGCGCAGACAGGCTCCGCTGGCGAGGCTGAGCCCGTCGAACAGCTGGTACCCGGCCGCGATCCATAGCAGGCGGCAGCCGAGCGCGGCAACCAGCGGGGCATCGGGTTCGGATGAATTCGTAAACAGCGGCATGAGCCACGGCCCCGCTGCCGCCAGCAGCAGGCCGCTCAACCCCATGTACACCATCGCAATGACCGTGATTCCGTTGCCGACCTTTGCGGCCCAATCCGGGGTCCCGGCGCCGATGGCCTGACCGACCAGCGTGGTGCCCGCCATGGCGATGCCGACCGCCGGCATGTAGCAGAAGGAAGTCAGCATCATGACGATCTGAGTCGATGCGCCGTCCACCGTACCCAAGCGCACCTGCATCAACTGAAACAGGGCGAATCCCATGATGTCCGCGGCGGTGAGCACGCCCATCGGAAATCCCAGCTTGATCTGGCCGACCAGGGGCCGCAGCTTGAGCCGCGTGGTCAAATGAGAGCGAAAGCGCGCGCGGACGGCTTTACTCAGGAAGGCCCTCAGCGCGAGCGCCACGCCCAACAGCTGCGCGACGCCAGTGGCCCAGGCCGACCCCGCGATGCCCCATGCGAGCTCGATGACGAAAAGCTGATTGAGCAGGGCGTTGGCCACGGCGACGGCCGCTGTAACCCGCAACGTGACCATGGGCCGGCCCACGCCATTGAAGAAACCCAGGATCGACCACAAGGCGATGCCCAGCGGAGCACCCAGCATGCGGGGCGACCAATACGCCAGCGCCAGCCGCTGCGTGTCCTCCGCGATGCCGAAGGGCGCGAACAACCACGCGCCGGTTGCAGCGAGCGCGCCGAACAGGGGCAGAGTGAAAATCGATGCCCAGAGGGCCGTCCAGGTCGCCTGCGACGCGCGGGCATGGCGGTGAGCCCCATGGGCCTGCGCCACCAGAGTTTGCACCGAGAGACCGACACCGCCGAATAGCAATACGAACACCAGTACCGGCCAGTAAACTGCGCCGATCGCCGCGGTCGCGGTGGGCGACAAGCGTCCGATGAACCAGGTGTCCGTCGCATTGAGCACCGCTTGCATTGCGCTGTTCAACATGAACGGAAACGCGAGCCCGGCAACGGCGGCATAGTCGAGCCGTGGCCGGCCGCTCGAGCTTAAGCGTTGCCCGGGGAGCAGTATGATGTGTGTATCCATGAGGTGTTTCGTTTCGAGCCGGCGAGGGTAACCCACTCGGGTGAAGGATTGAAATCCGTGACACGACAAAGTCTCCCCGGGCCGTTTTCGGCGACGAGACTGCATTCCGGAGTCTGGCAGCTGACGGCCGAGGTTGCGGACGGTGCGCGCGTGTATCTGCATGGCGCGGGACCCGAAGCGTCAAAACTTCTGTCGGGCATGCGCATCACCGCCTTGGAATTCGAATGGCGTACCGAGGATGTCATGGTCAGGGTGTCGGGAGCGGACGGCGTCCGGCATTTCAGTTCCGACAGCGTGTTCATCCATACACCCAAGACGCGGCTGTATGAGAGCCTGCCTTTGGCAAGCTTCGATCGCGATGCGCAGCGGTTCTGGAAGCGGGTGTTTCGCCTGATTCGGATTCCCGGGGGTCGCCTTATCTTGGGAGCGATCGCACGCCGCCGCGGTCGGCGCGGAACTGCATCACACTAGCGGCGCGCTCACTACTGTAGAGACGGCCGGTCCGCGGTTGGATACCGTGTTTCCCCGGGCCCCTCGCACCGAACTGCGACGCTCATCAATGATGAATGGTGGGGTTTGCCGCAAATTGGAGCGGTCTACACGATTGGACCCAAAAGAAGCTGGCATGGCTGCTGCGCCGAACATCAAGGTAAACGCTCCCGAGAAGCCCCTCATGGACGCCTCGTTCGAGCCCTACGGCAGATTGCTCCGCATGCTGATGCCGAGCGTCGGCTCCGTGGTCGTGCACGACGGCTTTGCCAACCTCGTGTGGGCCTCGGATGAGTCAGACCTTGCCGACGCGCCTGAGATCATCACGGAGACGATTTCAAATGCCCTCGCGGAAGGGTCCGAATTCGCGGGCATCGTTCGAGCGCTCGATGCGGATCGCGTCGTCTATTCGTTCGCCATCCGCGGCGAGCGGATCGAATTGCTCGGCATCGTCAGCATGATCGCCCGGTTGTCGGGCAAGCAAACCGAGGCACGGGCGCTCAACTACGTGCGGCCGCTGATACAGCCGGCCCTGGAATGCCTGCGGCGCGAAATGCTGCTGCGTTTGCAGTTGGGATCCCGCGAACAGGATCTCGGCGGGCGCGAGCGCGACCTGTCCTTGATGCTCGAGATGTCGTCGCATCATGCGGCTTCCGCGAGCGACGCCGATGAGTTCGGACTGATTCTCAAAACCGGCCTGGATCACATGCACTGTGCCCTTGCGGCGTTGTGGGTGCCGGATAAGGACATCGTGCTGACGCTCACCCGAAGCGGTCAACCCATGGCGCCCGAAGCGCTCCAGCGTGCGCAGCAGCACCTGATGGCGTGGATGCTGCTGCAGCAGCGCACCATCGTCGTGAACCGCATTTCCAAGTCCGCGAGCAATGCCGCCGCGCCCTACAAGATTCTCGCATGTCCGGTACGCCATCCGTCGGGACGCGTGATGGGAGTGCTGGCGCTGTTCAATCCTCCCAGCTCGGATGATTTCGACTCGCATCAAACCCGGATCGCGGAGTTGCTTGCGAAGAAAGCGACGGTCATCATCCAGTCGCATTACGATCCGAGCACCGGACTCATGACCCGCCACGCCTTCGAACGGCAGGCTGCGGTGTTGCTGTCGGCCTCGGAATCGCCGCTGGCGCATTGCATACTCTATCTCGACATCGATCGACTGCACCTCATCAACGAGACCTTCGGAATGCATGTCGGCGATGAGGTCATTGCCCTCGTTGCCGAATGCATGGCGAAGTCCCTGCCGCGCGCCGCCCTCTCCGCCCGCATCTCGGGCGATCGTCTGGCGGCGCTCGTTCCAAACATGGGGATGGACGATGCCGCGACCGTCGCCGAGCGCATTCGTGCGGCCGTTGCCGCCGTTGTGCCGCGCGCCGGCCAGGGATCCTTCGAGGTCTCGGCGTCCCTCGGAGTGGCGCCCATCGGGCGATCCGAAAACGCCCTGGCGCATGCATTGGCGACGGCGGAAATTGCGTGCAAGGCCGCGAAGGACCGCGGCCGCAATCGGGTGGAGGTGTTCCAGGATTCCGATCAGAGCATCATCAGGCGTCATACGGACATTCTGGTCATCGGCCAATTGCGCGAAGCTCTGGACAACGACCGGTTCAGATTGGACGCTCAACCCATCCTGCCGCTGCGCGGAAACTACGGACGACCGCGCTTCGAGTTGTTGATTCGCATGCTCGGAGATCACGGCGAGATCATCCCGCCGGCGAAATTCCTGTCGTCCGCGGAGCGGTACCAGTTGATGCCCTCGATCGACCGGTGGGTCGTGCGCCGCGCCTGCGAGCTGCTAGGCGCGCACCACAAGTCGCGGAGCGAGGAGAGCGCCCGCTTTGCCATCAATCTCTCGGGACAATCGCTGCAGGATGAGTCCTTCCTGCAGTTCGTGATCGATGAAATCGAAAAATCCGGACTGCCGCCCAACGTGCTTTGCTTCGAGCTCACCGAAACCGCGACCATCGGCAATCTCGCGAAGGCGCAGGACTTCATGCGCACCCTGCAGAATCTCGGATGCCAGTTCGCGCTCGACGACTTCGGAACGGGCGTCAGCTCGCTCGCATACCTCAAGGACCTGTCGGTCAACTACTTGAAGATAGACGGCAGCTTCGTTCGCGATTCGGTTCACAACGCGCGCTCCGACTCCATGATCAAGGCCATCGCACAACTGGCGAAAGTCATGTGCATGGAGACCATCGCCGAGTACGTCGAGACGGACAGTTTGCGCGTGAAAATGACCGAACTCGGCGTCGATTACGGCCAGGGGTTCGCCATGGGGAAATCCCAGCCGCTCGAGGAATTGCTCGCTGAACTCGCCATCTATGAGGCGACCGTCAGCACCTGGGACATGCCGGAGGGCTCGGTCCCGGCTGAAATTCAGAGCGTGGGCCAAGCGCCGGCGAGCCCTGCAGGAAGCCCGTCCTAAGTCAGGCTAGTCATGGAACAGGATCGTATGCGCTATCGATTACAAAAGCTGTCCTCCTGCGTCCTACATCCGATTGAACCATACGCCCACATCGTTGGGGTTTGGTGGGGGATACAGTCTACCGACCCCATTAGCCACCCAAACACCCAGAGCAGCGAAGCAAACTATGCTGATATTGACCAGACGAGCCGGTGAGGCGTTGCGTATCGGCGACGACATCGAGGTCACCGTCATGGCGGTGAACGGAACGCAAGTTCGAATCGGCATCAAGGCGCCGCGTGATATCGCAGTGGACCGCGAAGAGATTGCGGAGCGCAAACGGCGCGACCGCGAGAATTCCGAAGCGGGAAGCAGAGTTGCGGTCCCTTGAGAGCCCCTCCCTAGTAGGGAGTTGGCGGCTTCAGGCCGTAACGAATTGACCACCCCGAATCATCGGT
>Ga0179587_10000029_pt1 | contig 74299 bp, 69 predicted proteins | sample CZODoug2_1_08_16_FD_185932 | JGI IMG/M metagenome (GOLD analysis project Ga0179587, IMG submission 185932) | Vadose zone soil fungal communities from Angelo Coast Range Reserve, California, USA - CZODoug2_1_08_16fungal | ecosystem: Environmental > Terrestrial > Soil > Vadose zone | place: USA...
GATCTGCGCCTTGCGCGCATCGTCGCCGCGGACCAATCCCTTGGCCAGCCAACTGCCGGCGCCGCGCATGAAGAGCAACAGGCAGTCCCGGTTCACGTCGCGCATGGAGTGTTCGCTGTGCGCCTCACGGCAAAGCGCGCGATAGGCCTGAACCAACACCTTGCCGCGCTCGGTGGCCAAAACCTTTTCCCCGGCGCTCAGTGCATCGTAGCCGGTCGATGAGCGCAGCGGCTCGATGTCGTCGCGCTGATGCGAGATTGCATTGGCGCGCAGCACCGCGATCAGCGTATCGGCAGCGCTGCCGCCCTGGGCGGTGGCCTGTTCGCGAATGAACGAGAAGATCCGGTCGGTTCGCGCATAGCAGGCCGACAGGATGGTCTGCTTGTCGCCGACATAGTGATACAGCGTTCGCTTGGTGGCGCCCACGGCGGCGGCGATATCATCGAGCGACGTCGTATCGACGCCCCGCCGGTTGAACAGTTGCGAGGCGGCTGCAAGGATCTTTTCGCGCTTTGCGTCGAACTGCGCACCGCGATCGAACAGGCCGCCGGGTTGAGCGAGCAGGGGTGAAAAGTCGATCGGCGGAGGATTCACCTCGAGAGTTCGGTCGGCCGCCCAGCCATTCGCCAGTATGTCTTTGGCCGCGGCAATGATGTCGGGCCGGCTCACGTGCAGCGCGACCGCCAAAGGCGAATTCAGCGGTATCGAATGAATGATGCTGATGATGGTTCGCGCGACGATTGGAAAGTCGCAGAAGCGTATGTCGCCGGCTTTGGCCCCTGCCTCGAGCAGGCTGGCAAGCCGCGCCACCACCGCTTCGAAGATGCCGAGTACGGTCTCGCGTGCGGCTTGATCGAGCAGCCCGATTTCGCTCAAGGCGGCAAGTTCCGGTTCGGCGGGATCCAAGGTTCTGGAGACGAAGTTGCCGACAACCTGCAACGCGCTGCGGCCGGATTGCGCCGCTTCGCCCAACTGGCGCGCCATGATCTCGGAGGACCGCAGGTAAACCTGAAACATCAGGTCTTCCCGACCCTCGACATAGTAGTAGAGCGATGCGCGGGAAAAGCCCAGCTTGTCCGCGACGTCCGTCAAGGACGTCATGGAGATGCCCTTGGAATTCAATTCCCGCGCCGCCTGGTCGAGCAATTGTTCGCGGCGGGATTTTGCCGCGGTGTCGATGCGGCGCGCAGAGGCTGCATTTTTGCTCACCAGTCTCATCAATCAGTACTCTATCGCGCAGCCTTGAGGCTGCGTTTCCGGGTCTCGCACGCGATGCCCCGCAACCAGATCATCCAGCGCGGATTTCATGTACTCGTGTCCTTGGCCCTGGTCGGCGAATACCTGATCATCCATCGCTCCCTGGTAGGCGAGTTTGCCGGCGCGGTCGACGATGAAAAAGCTCGGCGTCGTTTTGGCGCCGTAGCTGCGCGCGATGCTGCCGTCGAGGTCGAACAAAAATGCGGTGACCGTCGCATGAGTTCGCGCAATGCGCGCGCGCGCGGCAGCGGCGGTCAAATATCCGGCTTTGTCGGGCGAGGCCGTATCGATGGAGAGCCACACCACGTCGCGGGATGCGGCATAGCGCTGCAGCGCCTGCATGGCGCCGTTCTGGTACTTCACCGCGGTAAAGGGACAGACAGGATTGGTCCACTCCAAGACCACCAGCTTGCCGGCGTAGTCGCGCAAGCTGTGGTGTTTGCCATCGGCACCCTGGGCGCTGAACGTCGGCGCGTGCGCGCCCGGGTCCACGCGGCTCAAGCCCGTGGCATGCGCGAAGTTCCACGGGCCCATACCCGCGCCCACCATCGACATGCATGCGACGGCCCGTGTGACTCCCTTCAACCAATCAAAGGAATACACGGGCCGCCACGTTTCAGTTACTGACCGCCTCCGGTCTTTTCCGGGGCCGGTTGCGCCGGCGCGGCAGCCGGAGCACCTTGCCCTTGCTGCGACGCCTGCTGGCGGCGCTTCTGCATGGACGTCTGGGCCGCCAGCAACTCATTGGGCTCGATGAAGCCGTCATGGTCGGTGTCGATCTTGGCGAAGCTCGCCGCAAAATCCTTGCCGATCGGGCCGGTCAATTCCGACATGTCGAGCTTGCCGTTCATTTTCGTGTCCAGCATGCCGAACAGGCGATTGTCATTCAGCTCTTTGTCATAGGCCTTGTATTGGTCCATCTTGTCGGAGGTCTCGCCGATCCACTCGTAGTGGAACGCGGTATAGAGCATTTCATCGAAGGACTGATCGCCCCAGGGCACGACGCGGTTGTGATCCGGATTGGCCGGATTTCTCACGGAGTTGTCATAGGTGTAGACGGCCAGCAGTTTCGATCCTGCCGGAACCTTGACGGGCTGAACGAAATTGTATTCGCGCTGCCAGTTGAAGTCGTAGTGCGGCAGGGACACCAGCAGGGTCTTCTTGCCGTCGGGCTCGATCATGAAGAACTGCGAGGAGGCGCCGCGATAGTGGGCGTGCGGGAACGCGCCGTACAGCATCATGTCCTTGGGCACATCGATGTACGCCTGCAGCTCCGTGCTCTCCTTGTTCGCCGGGATGACGATGTTCGCATTCAAGACCACCGAGTTTCGCATCACATACTTCGGCTTATCTTTGTAGAAGTACAGCGCGATTTGCGAATGTTCGGTGACTTGCTGGCCGTACGGGGTGTAGTGAACCTGGAAGCCTACGGCGCCGCCCGGCGGTATGTAGGCGCCGGTGTTCGGCGGCTCGACGAAGGATTCGGCACCGACCGCGTAGCCGCCCAGCGACGTGCCCCACTTGCTCTCATTGGCAACTTGACCGGGGCCCGGCACTTCCGCCAGGTAGCCGGTGAGAATGTGGTGCACGGTCTGGCGATTCACGACCTTGATGGTCGAGGCACGCAGCCACTTGCCTTCCTTCAGAGGGTTGACGACGTACGGGCGCTGATAATCAACGATGCCGTTCGCCGGTATGGTGTAAGCGGGAACATCCAGCACCAAGTCAGGTTTGCCCAACGGCCATTCCGGCGCCGTGAACGTTTTGGCCGCCAGCGGATCGGGTCCGGCGCCGCGCGGCGCACCGGCTTCGACCCAATGAACCAGCGTTTTGATCTGGGCGGCAGACAGGCTGCGGTCGCCGAGGAAATGTCCGACGCTCGGATCAGCGCGCCACGGCGGCATGCGCTGCGTACGAATCATTTCGCGAATCATCGGTGCAAAGGGCGCAATCTCCTCGAACTTCGTGAAGGGCATGGGGCCGATGCCGCCGGGCTCGTGGCATGACACGCACTTGTCCTCGAACATCGGCGCGATGTTCTTGACATAAGTCACCTTGCTGGTGGCCATCTTGGCGCGCTCTGGGAAGTCGATTATGCAGCCGACAGCCTCGACCTTTGCGACCGCGACCGGCTTCCCGGCCAATTGCGCATCGAGTGCATCCTTGGCCCAGGTGTGATCAGCGCTTGCCTTCTGGCGCTCGTAAGTGACCTTGTCGTCGATCGGACCGCGATAAACAATTTTCCAGGTCTTCGGATCGATGACGATGGCCTCGGCGGTGCGAGTCACGCCCAACTGCTCACCGACCAGCTGATTGGTGTCCATCAGGATGGGCAGGTTGTAGCCATAGCTTTGAGCCTCGGCGACGATCGCTTCGCGCTTGTCCGTAGGCGTGGAGTTCAACATGAAAATCTCGACGCCCTTGGCCGAGTATGCATCCTGCAACGCTTTCACCGCGGCACTGGTGTTGCGGCTGACCGGGCAATTGTTCGCCTGCGTGATCAATACGACCGCGCTGGCGTCGCCGAGTTGTCGCAATGCATGTGAATGCAGATTTTGGTCGGACAGCCGGAAGTCATCGACTGTAACGGGCAACACGACCTCGGCGGGAGCTTTCGCAGCCGGATTTGCCGTCGCGAGGCTTGTGCCTGTGTAGCTCAAAGCTGCGACCGCAATCAACGCCGCTGCCGCGACAGATGTACGCGTCTTCTTCATAGTCGTTAACCTTCCCCTGTGGTTCGCCATGGTTGCCCGCGCGTCTTGCACGCGGAATCTACGTTTCGGTGTCATTATGCCACCAAATGTGGAGGCTGTCTCGTGAAAGCATGGGTTAATGCGCGATGAACGGGGCTTCCGCAGTGCTTCGTGGGCTGAAATGGGTGATTGGGGCATTTCTGGCGCTGCTCGCCCTGGCGTTGCTGCTTGGCGTAGCCCTGGATGCCGGGTATTTTCACGGGACGTTGGTCAAGTTCCTCGCCGCGGATGCGCAGCGCCCAATTCGCGTCGATGGGCCGCTGCGACTGCGCCTTTTTTCGCGAAATCCGCGGCTGGTTGCGGAGCGCGTCACCATTGGGAACCCTCCTTGGACGCCGCCCGGCATCGCCGTGCAGGCCGATAGGATCAGTGTGGTGTTTGAAACGCCTCGGTTTGGCCGCTACTTCGACATCGCGAGACTGGAGATCGAGGGGGCCACGCTGCATATGTTTCGCGACGTGCCCGGCCACGCCAACTGGCAGATGAAAAACCCGGACAAGGCCATCTCCCCGGGTTTGCCGATCATTCATGCCCTATCCGTCGTCGATGCGCATGTGTCCATAGAGGACGCGCAAAAGCACAGGCAGTTCGACGGCACCGTCACTGCGCACGATTCCACCGGGCCCCATGCAACTCAGCCGCTGCGCATCGAGGCAAAGGGACAGCTGAACGGCAGGCCGGTCAGCTTCGAACTTCTCGGTGACCCGCTGCGCACCTTGAGCCGCAGTGAACCTTACGGCTTTACGTTGAACGAGCGCTCCAGCGGTTCGCATGTCGCCGCCAAGGGCGCCTTGAAGGAATTCGATTTGCTGAACATGGATGCGGCTTTTGAAGCGAGCGGCGCCGATCTCAAGGATATGTACTATCTGACGGGCGCCAAACTGATCGATACCGGCGCCTATCATCTTACCGGCAATTTTTCCCGCCGCGGCAACACCGCTTCGTTCACCAACCTTGCCGTCACCTCCGGACAAAGCGACATACGCGGCAGTGTGACGATAGCGCTGAATAAGGGGCTGTCGAATATTGACGCTGTTCTGATTTCCCAGTCCCTGCGCTTGGCCGATCTGGGAGCGCGCGCGGCGGGGCGCGATCCGGAACCGGACTCGGCACAGCCCATGCTCTTGTCGAAAGCGACGCCGGATGCCGGCGCGCTTCGTTCCATGACGGCGAATGTGAGCTTCCGGGCACGGCGCTTGGCAGTCGGGCGTGTGATGCTGAGTGCAGTTGCGGCGAAAGTGACGGTCGAGCGTGGCGTGCTGGCCGTCACTGCGCTGTCGGCCGATGTGCTGGATGGCAAGTTAAATATGCAATTGAAGATTGATGCGCGAAAAGAAATTCCTGCGGTTGACCTGGACGTTAGAATCAGCGGATTGCAACTGGGACAATATGTGCGCAAAGGTACCGGTCCGCCTGCCATCGAGGGCCCTCTCGGGCTGCAAGCCCATCTCACGGGCCACGGAAAATCCATGCACGAAACAGCGGCAAACGCCGAGGGGACGGTTACGGCGACACTGCCGAGCGGCACGGTTCGGGATTCATTCGCGGAACTTACCGGCATCGACCTTCGAGGACTGGGCCTGTTGCTCACCAAGAACAACAAGGAGGTCCCGGTGCGTTGCGGCATCGCGAGTTTTCAAGCCCACGACGGCACGCTCACGGCACGGAATTTGGTGCTCGATACGCAGCCCGTCCTGATAGCCGGCGAAGGGTTTGTCCATCTGAGTACCGAGACTCTGGACATTGCACTGCGCGGCTATCCGAAAAGCACGCGGTTTTTTCAATTGCGCTCGCCGATTCTGATCGGCGGCACCCTGGCGCATCCAACCGTCGGCATTCAGGCGCAGGATTCAAAAATGATGCTGCTCGACCGCGGCCAGGCGCAGGATACCGGCTGCGAGTCTCTGCTTCGATGAGCCTCTCGGTAGCTGTCGGCAAGAGCGACCATGCGCAGGGTCCGGAAAATGCTCCGGTCACCTTGGTCGAATACGGCGACTATCAGTGTCCTTACTGCGCGGACGTCCATTCCATGATTCAGTCCATTGCCAAAACTATGGGCGCGAACCTGCGCTTCGTCTTTCGGCATATGCCGCTCAACGACGTGCATCCGTACGCGCAGTATGCCGCGGAAGCGGCGGAGGCGGCCGGCGCGCAGGGCAAGTTTTGGGAAATGCATGATGCCATCTACGATCATCAATCGGATCTGGGTTCGGATCTGATGCACACGCTCGCGCTTACGCTCAATCTGGACCTGCCGCGATTCGAGGCCGACACGGAGGCGCGCCGCTATCGTCCGCGGGTCAAGCGCGACTTCATGGGCGCCATGCGCAGCGGCGTGGCGGCGACGCCGACGTTCTTCATCAACGGCGAACGTTACGACGGAAATCTGCAGCAGCTGGCATTGCTCACGGCGCTGCAGCGAACCCTGGCAGCGAGTGCCGGACAGGCTCCTAATCCCTGATGAACTCCAGCAACCGATTGTTGGCGGGCAAGTCGTGATCGGCGCGTAGCCGCAGGCCGTACTGCGCCGCCAGCGCGGTAACCTCATTGATGTCACGCAGACCCGACTTGGGATCCCGCTCCTGCAACATGCGATCAAAGTCTTGATTGCTGTTCGATGTGTAGCGGCCGTTGTAACGAAAAGGACCATACACACACAGGATGCCGCCCGCCGACAGCACGGCATCGATCCCGCGATACATCACCCGCACCTCCGCCCAGGACATGATATGCAGGGTGTTGGCCGTGAAAATGGCATCGACCGTGCGCAACGGCCACACGCTTTGATTGACATCCAGGACCGTGGGCGGGCGCAGATTGCGCGGGCCCTCGAGTTTTACCCTGGCGTCAAGATCGGCCAGATACGCCAGTTGTTCCGTGGGATGCCAGGTCAGGTGAGTCAGGTGCGCCGCAAAGTGCACCGCGTGTTGGCCGGTGCCGCTGCCGATCTCCAGCACGTGCGTGCGCTCGGCGAGAGCGGTCCGCAATACATCGAGTATCGGCGCCTTGTTTCGCTCGCAGGCTTCGGAGAAGGGCAGCATACGTTTGCAATGTTAGCGCACTCCTGCCTTCGCTATTCAAACGAGTCAGCTTTAGCTACAGTGACGCCCCCTTTTGCCTTTGGCTGACTTAGGAGAATTTCGATGGCGACTTCCCTGTATGATTTTTCAATTCCGGCATTGACGCATGGACTGACCAACATGTCCGCAATCCTCGACAAGGCCGCGGCATATGCGGCGGCAAAAAAAATTGACGCGGTTGTACTTGCGCAGACACGCTTGTTCCCCGACATGCACCCGTTGAGCCGCCAGGTGCAAATCGCGTGCGATACGGCCAAGGGAGCTGCGGGGCGCCTGGCGGGGCTTGAAGTGCCCAAGCACGAAGACAGCGAAACCACGCTGCCGGAACTGAAGGCACGAATCGCGAAGACGCTGGATTTCTTGAAAACGGCTACCGCCGCCAAGGTCGCGGGCGACGAGAGCCGGCCCATCGAGATCAAGTTTCCCAACGGAGCGTGGAAATTTACCGCGCTGAGCTACGTCAATGATTTCGTGCTGCCCAATTTCTACTTCCACACCAGCATGGTTTACGCCCTGCTGCGCAAGAGCGGCGTCGAGATCGGCAAGGGCGATTTTCTGGGCGCGATCCAGTAGCCAAGCGGCGGGCGCGTCATGGGGTTGGGCGCCGCGCCCAACTCCGCGCCGCGCGATTTGCTACGCCAGCTGATCCACCAGCTGCTCGACGCGGCTGAACAGCGTCTCCTCCGTGCGCGCGATGTGGGCGAAGCGCAGCTTGAGCGGACCATCGAGACGATATTCCTTGGGCTTTCCTTGAATGAGCTTGAGCACGCGTTTCGGTTCGATCTTGTTCTGCTCCTCGAACAGAATGTAGCCGTTGCTGGCGCCGGCGTCGATCTTGCGGATTCCGAGCGAAGCGGCGCGAAGTTTCAGATAAGTCGCGCGGAACAGCGATTGCGCAAAGGGTGGTATCGGGCCGAAGCGGTCGATGATTTCGACTTTCAACTCATCGAGCTCTTCGCGTGACGGTGTGCTCGCGATGCGCTTGTACAGCATCAGCCGCAGATGCACGTCGGGCACGTAGTCTTCGGGGATGAGCATCGGCACATGCAGCTCGACCTCCGGCCCCGCATCCAGCGGCCGTTCAAGATCGGGCTGCTTGCCGGATTTCAACGCCGCGACCGCGCGCTCCAATAATTCCATGTACAGGTTGTAGCCGATCTCCTGGATCTGGCCGCTTTGCTCATCGCCCAACAGCTCCCCGGCGCCGCGAATTTCCAGATCGTGTGTGGCCAGCGTGAAACCGGCGCCAAGCTCTTCGAGAGATTCCAGCGCCTCGAGGCGCTTGACGGCGTCGGCGGTCATCGCCTTTCGCGGCGGGGTGATGAGATAGGCGTAGGCGCGGTGGTGTGAGCGCCCGACGCGGCCTCGCAATTGGTGAATCTGCGCCAGGCCGAATCGATCCGCGCGGTCGATGATGATGGTGTTGGCCGTCGGCACATCGATGCCGCTCTCGATGATGGTCGTGCAGACCAAGACATTGAATCGGCGATGATAGAAATCCAGCATCAGCTGCTCGAGTTCGCGCTCGCGCATCTGGCCGTGGCCGACCGCGACGTTGGCCTCGGGCACCAGTTCGCGAATGGCTTGCGCTGTTTTCTCAATGGTCTCGATGGTGTTGTGAACATAGTAGATTTGCCCGCCGCGGCGGATCTCGCGCAAAGCCGCCTCGCGCACCACCGTCTCATTCCACTCGAGCACGAAAGTCTTCACGGCCAGACGCTCAGCCGGTGGCGTGGTGATCAACGACAAATCGCGAAGGCCGCCCATCGCCATGTTGAGCGTCCGGGGAATCGGGGTCGCGGTCAGGGTGAGGACATCCACCTCGGTGCGCAGCGCTTTTAATTTCTCCTTGTCCCGCACGCCGAATCGATGCTCTTCATCGACGACCACCAGCCCTAAGTCCTTGAAGCGAACCTTCCCCTGCAGCAGCCGTTGCGTCGCGATGACGATATCCACCGTGCCTGCGGCGATGCCGCTGATGACGCCTTCGGCTTCCTTGTTGCTGCGAAAGCGCGACAGGCTCTCGATTCGCACCGGCCAATCCGCAAATCGATCCACGAACGAGGTGTGGTGCTGCTGCGCGAGCAGCGTCGTGGGCACCAGGACGGCTGCCTGCTTACCCGCCTGTACGGCGACAAAGGCGGCGCGCAAGGCCACTTCGGTTTTGCCGAAGCCCACATCGCCGCAGATGACGCGATCCATGGGCTTGTCGGATTTCAGATCCGCGATCACCTGTTCGATGGCGGCCGCCTGATCCGCGGTTTCTTCAAAGGGGAAGCCTGCTTGGAATGCGCGGTATTCCGCTTCGCCCGCCAGCATGCGGGTGCCGAGCCTCGCGGCTCTGCGGGAATACAGATCCAGCAACTCCGCGGCGACATCGCGGATGCGCTGCGCCGCCTTGCGGCGCGCCTTCTGCCACTGCTCCCCGCCCAGCTTGTGCAGCGGCGCCGTTTCCGCCGGTGCCCCCGTATAGCGCGACACCAAGTGCAACGACTGCACCGGCACATACAGCTTGTCGCCGTCGGCATACTCGAGCACCAGAAATTCGCCGGTGTAGCCGGCGATATCCATGGTCTGCAATCCGACGTAACGCCCCACGCCGTAACTCTCGTGCACCACCGGTGCGCCGATCCGCAGGTCCGACAATTCCTTGAGAATTTTGGCCGGATCGCGCTCGGTGCGGCGCCGGCGGCGCTCCTGTCGCGCGCGATCGCCGAACAGCTGCGCTTCGGTCAGGATCTCGAGCGGCGGAGATTCGAGCGTCAGACCCGACGCGGCGGCCGATACGGTGATGCCGAGCTTGAGCCCGCTCGCCAGGAAGGCCGCGAAGCCATCGAAGATCTTCGCCTGGACGTCGCGGCCGCGCAGCAGGTCCAAGATCAGTTCGCGGCGGCCGGCTGATTCGGCTGCGAGCAGAATTCTGGCCTTGCTGGCATCGATATGCGACACCAATTCAGCGGCGGGTTGCTCGGCGCGCGCATCGATGCGCACCGACGCCGGTGCGCTGCTGCGGAAATTCTGGAACGGCCCGGAAGTTTCGGCGGGTAACTCGAAATTTTGCAGCTGAATCCTCGGCCAGGGCGAGTGCAGTTCGCCGTATTCAGCCGGGGTCAAATAAATTTCCGCCGGGTCCAGGATGGGCCGATGCCGATCGTGGCGCAGCTGTTCGTGCCGCTCGACAATCCCGCCCCACAAATTGTCGACCGAGGAGGTCGCATCATTGATGTCCACGAGCGTGCTGCTCGGCGGCAGGTACTCGAACAGATGCGACGTGCGCTCGAAGAACAGCGGCAGGAAGAATTCGATCCCTCCGGGCGCTATCCCGGAGCTGACGTCACGATAGACCGCCTGCTCCGCAAGATCGCCGGTGAATCGAAGCCGGTAACGGCGCCGGAATTCGCGCACTGCTTCTGGATTCAAGGGGGTTTCGCGCGCCGGCAACAAGTGTATGCGGTCCAACTTGTCGAGCGAACGCTGCGTGTCCGGATCGAAGCGCCGGATGCTGTCGACATCGCGATCCAGCAGGTCGATCCGGTAGGGCGTGTCGGAACCCATCGGAAACACATCGATGAGCGAGCCGCGCACCGCGAATTCACCGTGCGCCACGACTTGCGTGACGGCCGCATAGCCGGCCAGCGCCAACTGCACGCGCAGAGCTTCGAGATCCAGCGTCTCGTTCACGTGGACTTTGAGAGAGTAGCCCTCGATGTAGCTGCGCGGCGCCAATCGCTGCAGCAGGGTGTCGACGGCCACCAGCCAAACACCGTGGCGCGCGCGCGGCAGCTCCGCCAAGGTGGCAAGCCGCGCGGAGGTGATATCGGGGTGAGCGGAAAAGCTATCGTACGGCAGGGTCTCCAAATCGGGAAACACCCGGATGCTCAAAGTCGGGCCGGCAAAGAATCGAATCTCATCGCTCAAGGATTCCGCTTCGCGGGAATTCTGCGTGATGACGATGAGGGGCCCAGGGGCCCGCGGCGCGGCCTCGGCGATCGCCAGCGCGGGGGCAGCGCCATACAATTTGCCCCATTTGACCTGGCGCTCATCGCTCGAGGGAAGGATTGGTTCGAGTAGGGACATCAGCATTTAAAAAAAACAAAAAAACGCCCGCCGCGAACTTTAAGTCGCGGTGGGTCCTGAGAAGATCAATCTCTAATTGATGTTACGCGAACCTAGGTGCGGTGACGCGTCTTAGCTTCAAGAATTTACGACCACGCTGTGAATGACGTGTTCGTGCTCGAAATACACGATGAACCCCGGATACTCCCAGCGCGAGATGGGCGGCTTGCCCACGGCCGGAACCTTGGTGGCCGGGGCGCCGAATTTGCCCGAGACCTGGTCCATGGTCATGCCACGGGTCGGCGTGGGAACGTCGGATTGCTTGACGGCAATGCCGTTGTCGATGGCAATGGTCTCGGCTCCCGCGAGGCCGCTCGCGAGCACCGCGGCTAGCAGCAGAATTCGATACCTCATGGCGCACCTCATATGTTACCGATATCCTATGATTACTTATGGGACCCCAAAGGTGCCCCTTGAAACTATACCACTGCCTCGATGGACCAATACTTGACTCAATTAACACTCTGATTGCATTGCCATTTAACCGGTCCGTTTAAGGGTTAGTCGCCGCGCATGTTCCAACCTCTCGCTGTCTTCGTGGGTCTGCGGTATTCGCTGGCTCGGGAGCACAGTTTTTTCGTGTCTTTCATCACCTGGGTGTCGCTACTTGGCGTCGCCGTGGGTGTTGCGGCGCTCATTACCGTCCTTTCCGTGATGAACGGCTTCGAGGCGGAGTTGCGCGGCCGCTTGCTGAGCCTCTCCGCACACGCGACGCTCACCGCCGGTGGTGCGGCCATCCCGGACTGGCAAGCCCGGATCAAGCAGCTTCAAGGTTCTCCCGGCCTCGAGGGCGCGGCGCCGTACCTCGATACCGATGCGATGCTCAGCCGCCAGTCCTCGATGAGCGGGGCCATTGTGCGGGGCATCGATCCTGAGTGGGAGCCGAAAGTCTCAGCCATCGCCGATGCCATGCGCGAGGGCAAGCTCACCGACCTTAAACCGGGATTGAACCGAATCATCTTGGGAAGAATGCTGGCTTACCAGCTGCAGGTCGGGGCGGGCGACACGGTGGTCGTCATGATCCCCGGCAGCTCTCCCGGCGGCGGCTTCGCGCCGCGTCTGCAGGAATTCGAGGTCGTGGGTACATTTGAAGTCGGCTTGCAGGAACACGACAGCGTTCTTGCATTGGTCAATTTGAGCGATGCCGAGGCGCTGCGCGGCTTGCAAGGGCCCACCGGCATTCGTCTCAAGTTCGATGATGTGCTCAAGGCGCCCGGCCTGTCGCGGCTCGCCGCTGCGCGCTTGAACCCGAAGCTGCTGGTGCGCGACTGGACCGAGGAGAACGAGGCCTATTTTCGCGCGATCCGCATCGAGAAGACGATGATGGGATTGATTCTCATGCTGATCGTGGCCGTCGCGGTGTTCAATATCGTGGCAACGCTGGTCATGGTCGTGAATGACAAACGCACCGACATCGCGATTCTGCGCACCTTGGGCTTGAGCCCGCGCGGCGTGGTCGCCGTATTCATGACGCAAGGCGTGCTCATCGGATGGATCGGCACGGCGCTCGGCGTGGGCTTAGGGTTGGCGCTGGCGTTGAACGTGGATGTGATCGTACCCTTTCTCGAGACGAATCTGGGGTTTCACATCTTCGCGCCGGACGTGTTCTACCTCTCGGGCATTCCGAGCGAGTTGCATCCCCCGGATGTCGTCAGGATTGCCATCGCCGCGTTGCTTCTCACGTTCGTTGCCACGGTCTATCCGGCCTACCAAGCCTCGCGCACCCAGCCGGCCGAGGCGTTGCGGTACGAATGAAGCACTATTGGTACGAAGGGTTCTTAGGGTTTCGCTACCTGCGGGCATCGCCGCGCCGCGGTTTCGTGTCCCTGATCGCGGGTATCGCCATCGTCGGCTTGGCTCTGGGCGTGGCGGTTTTGATTGTCGTGCTCTCCGTCATGAATGGCTTCGAAGAAGTTCTGCGCACTCGGATCCTGAGCCTGACCGCGCACGCCACCATCTCCGGCCTCGAGGGGCGTATCACGAACTGGCACGCGGACATCGGCAAGCTCGAACGTTTTCCGGGCATCATCGGCGCAGCGCCTTATATCGAGGAGCAAGGCCTGATGACGCATGGCGAGAAGTCCTCGGGCGTGCTGTTGCGCGGAATCGTGCCCGAATCGGAGGCGCGCGTGGTTGATTTGACTCCGCACCTGGTGAGCGGCCGGCTGACCGATCTACAGCCAGGCGGTTATCGGGTGATTCTGGGCAGGGACTTGGCCGAGGAACTCGGCGTCAAGGTCGGGGATCGCGTGGTATTGATCGTCGCGCTCGGCGATGTCACGCCGCTCGGCGTGATCCCGCGAATGCGCGCCTTCGAGGTCGCGGGAATTCTTGCGGTCGGCATGTATGAATACGACCGGCGCATCGCCGTGGTCGCGATGCAGGACGCGGCGAAACTGCTGCGCATGGGCGATGAAGTCACCGGGATCCGCTTGAACCTCACCGACATGTATGCCGCGCCGCGTGTATCGCGGGCAGCCGCCATCGCCATCGGCGGCGGTGTGCAGATCCAGGATTGGACCAATGAGCACGTCAATTTCTTTCGCTCCATCGCGATCACGAAACGCATTCTGTTCGTGATTCTTTCCCTGATGGTTGCGGTTGCGGCCTTCAACATCGTTTCGACCATGGTGATGGTGGTCAAGGACAAGCGGCGCGACATTGCCATCCTGCGCACCTTCGGCTCCTCGCCCGGCAGCATCCTGTCGGTGTTCGTGGTGCAGGGCAGCCTCATCGGCATGCTGGGCATCCTCGTCGGTGTGGTGCTCGGCGTGGTGGTCGCGGTGAATTTGCAGGATCTGGTGCACGACCTGGAAGGCGTCGTCGGGTTCAAATTCCTCGACGCGCGCGTGTATTTCATGAGCGACTTGCCGGCGCACGTGCGCGCGACGGACGTGCTGCGCATCTGCGCATTCGCATTCGTTCTGGCATGCGTCTCCACGGTGTATCCGGCGGTGCGTGCCGCACGGCTGCTGCCGGCCGAATCTTTGCGGAACGATTGAGGTTAAGGCATGTCGACTTCGAACGATACGGTGCTCGAGGGCGTGGATCTGGTGAAGGACTTCGTCCAAGGCGGCGTGACGCTGCAGGTGCTGCGCGGCGCGAGTATCCGCGTGCAAAGCGGCGAGCGCATCGCCATCGTCGGCGCATCGGGCTCCGGCAAGACCACGCTGCTGCAGCTGCTCGGCGGCTTGGACTTGCCGACTCGCGGCACGGTGGGCATCGCAGGATCCGCGATGAATGAGCTGAACGATGCCGAGCGCGGCCGATTGCGGAATCAGGCCGTCGGCTTCGTCTATCAATTCCACCATTTGCTGCCGGAGTTCACCGCGCTGGAGAATGTGGCGATGCCCTTGCTGGTCCGGCGCATGGCTCCGCACGATGCGAAACTTCAGGCCGGCGCTTTGCTGTCGCGGGTCGGCCTGGCGGAGCGCCTGGAGCATCGTCCATCGCAGCTCTCCGGCGGGGAGCGTCAGCGGGCGGCCGTGGCCCGCGCCTTGGTGACGCGCCCGAAACTGGTGCTGGCCGATGAGCCTACGGGAAATCTCGACGGCAAGAATGCCGCACAGGTGTTCGAATTGATGCTGGAGCTCAATCGTGAGCTCGGCACCAGTTTGGTCATCGTGACTCACGATGAACGATTGGCGTCGCGCCTGGACAGGGTACTGACGCTGGCGGACGGAATCCTAGTGGAGCGCCGCGCCGCGGCTGCATGAACGTGCTCGACGGCGCCGCAGCTGGAAGATGACCCGCGCGCGCCATACGCACTGCGCCAGCACAAATCCCGACGCGGCGGCGATCAAGCCCAGAACCAGGGCGCCGAGCAACAGCGGCGGCCATAGCACGCTCATATCGGCCCAGAAGGTCTGGTGGCTGAGGGCGTGCAGGAACGGCATCAAATCCAACCCCAGCAGCTTCGCACCCACCCAGATCGAGCCGGCCACCTGCGGCACCCAGGTGAAGGGATTGCTGACGAAGACGGTCGCAAACAGGACGGGCAGATTCAACCGAAAGTACACGCCCAGCAGCGCGCAGGTGACGAGATGGACGGGAAGCAACGGAGTGGGGGGGATGAATGCGATAAACAGGCCCAATGCAAATGAGCGGGTGACGCTGGAGCGATTAAAGGTCCAGCAGCGGCGGTCCAGCATCACCGCGGTGAAATGTTTCAAACACCAGTGATTCTCCAGGGTGTGCCGGTCCGGTGTGATGCGTTTCAGCCAGCGTCTCATATTTTAGTTTTACGCCCCGCCAGGCCCCATTATGCCGTTTTCGTGACGCGCGCAGTGGACTCCTTGGCCATCCGGTAAATCAATGGCTTGAAGCGAGGGCCAAAAGCGCTGTCTGAACAGTCGGGGCTCAAGTATCATGCCCGCAGCTTTTTATTTGACTTAAACGAGGACGCAATGTGGGAGATCATCCGCGCCGGCGGCGGCTTCATGTGGCCGATCATCTTATGTTCCATCGCGGCGGTGGCCATTATATTGGAGAGGCTTTGGACTCTACAGAGCAATCGCGTCATACCGCGTGACCTGGCTCAAAAAGTCTGGAACTGGATCGAAGCGGACCAGCTCAGCGATAAGCTAGTCTTGGCGTTGGAGCAGAATTCGCCCCTGGGCAAACTATTGGCCATCGGAATTGCCAATCGCAACAAGCCGCGGGCCTTGATGGTGGAGCGCCTGGAGGATGGCGGCCGGCACGTCATTCACGATTTGGAGCGTTTCCTGAACACGCTGGGCACGATCGCGGCAATCGCGCCCCTGCTCGGACTGCTGGGAACGGTTGCCGGCATCATTCATGCCTTCAATGCGATCACGGCCAGCGGACTGGGCGACCCGAGAACCCTATCGGGCGGGATCGGCGAAGCTCTCATCACCACAGCCGCGGGGTTGACCGTGGCGATCCCATCTCTCATTGCCTATCGTTTCTTGCGGGGCAAGGTTGAGCGCTTGGTGATTCGCATGGAAAAGGAAGCCACGAAGCTCGTCGACGCCTTGGACGAGCGCGGCGGTGTCGTGCACCGATGAACCTGCGGCCGCGCCACCGCGAGGACCCGGAGATCAATCTGATTTCGATGATTGATGTGCTGCTGGTGCTGTTGATTTTCTTCATGGTGTCCACCACCTTCAACCAGGAAGGCCGGGTCAAGGTGCAACTGCCGCAATCGAGCGACACGCCGATACCTCGGGGCGCGCATGAACCATTGGTCATCACGGTCACGGCGGAAGGCAACTATCGCGTCAATGAGCGTACCTTGATCAATTCCAGTCCGGACACTTTGCGCGCCGCCCTGCTGAAGGAAGCCGGCGCGGATCGCGGTCCCATCACCATTCGCGCGGATGCGCGCACCACGCATCAAGCGGTGGTAACCGCCATGGATGTGGCGGGACGACTAGGCTTCGCGCAGCTCAATATCGCCACCGTGCACGAGGATAAGGCCACTTGAGCGCCGCAGCGGGTACGGGCGTCAACCTTAAGGCCGATTCGTGGTTGATTTATCGCCGCCTGCTCAGATACGCGAAGCCGTATACAGGCGTATTTTTGATCGGCGTTCTCGGAGCCATGTTGTTCGCAGGTTCCAACGCTTCGCTCGTGTACTTGGTCAAGACTTTTCTGAACGGCGCTTTCGTCAATCCGAACCCCAAGATCTTGTGGGAAGTGCCTATCGGAGTTGTCGTGCTTTTCACCTTGCGAGGTATCGGCGACTATGTGCAGACCTATTATCCGAGCTGGGTCGGGCGGCAGGTCATCAAGGGCCTGCGGCGCGATGTTTTCTCGCACTATCTGCGGCTGCCTACCGCGTATCTGGATCAGCAACAATCCGGCCACCTGCTCTCCAAACTGACCAACAACATCGAGTTGGTCGCGATGGCCGCGACCGGCGCGGCGATTTCGTTGGTCAGCGACAGTCTGACCATTCTGGCGCTGCTCGCGTATCTGTTCATCATGAATTGGCGCCTCGCGCTTTTTTGCATCGTGGTCGCGCCCATCATTGGTTGGCTGATGAAAATCGCGAACCGGAGCTTTCGGCGCTACAGTGAGCGCATCCAAAATTCCATGGGCGACATCACCCGCGTCGCCAAAGAGGCAATCGATGCGCTGCGCTTGATCAAGATTTTCAACGCCGAGGATCATCAGACGCGGCGCTTTGAAGTGGTCAACGAGCATAATCGCGTATCGAACATGAAGCTGGTTCGTGCCAGAGCCATCAGCAATCCCGTGGTGCAATGCATTGCGGCGATTGCGCTCGGCAGTGTCCTTTTCGTGGCGATACGTCAAGTGTTCGCCCACGACATGAGAGTCGACGAGTTCTTTGCGTTTCTCACGGCATTGATGCTCATTCCCGCGCCGCTGCGCAGCCTGGTCAACATGAGCGGGCCTCTGCAGCAGGGCATCGCCGCCGGCCAAAGCGTGTTCGAAATTCTCGATCAGCCGACCGAGGGTAGCGGCGGCGCATTGGCCATCACGCGCGCCCGCGGCGAGATCGAATTTCGCAATGTGTCCTTTGCCTATGGAGGCGAGAAGGGCGATGTGTTGCTCGATGTGAGTTTTCACGTGAGTCCCGGCGAGACCGTCGCGATCGTCGGCCGATCGGGCAGCGGCAAGACGACGCTGGTCGGTCTCGTACCCCGTTTCTATGACGTGCAGCAAGGTTCGGTGCTGCTCGATGGCGTCGATGTGCGCGAGTACCGGTTGACCGATCTGCGTTCGCAGGTGAGCCTGGTCAGCCAGGATGTGGTGCTGTTCAACGATACCATCCGCAACAACATCGCCTTCAATGCCGTCGGCAAAACCGATGCGGAAGTGGCGGCGGCGGCCAATGCCGCCAATGTCATGGAGTTCGTCAACCAACAACCACAGGGATTCGATACATTGCTCACCGATCGCGGCCAGAATTTCTCCGGTGGTCAGCGGCAACGGATTTCGATTGCGCGAGCCCTGCTCAAGAATTCCCCGGTATTGATTCTGGACGAGGCGACCGCAGCCCTCGACAACGAGTCGGAGCGGCGCGTGCAGCAGGAGCTTGCCGTGCTCATGCAGGGGCGGACCACCTTGGTCATTGCTCATCGGCTCTCGACGGTCGAAAACGCCGACCGGATCATCGTGCTCGATCAAGGCCGGATCGTGGAGATCGGCAACCATCATGACTTGCTGGCGCGCGGCGGGCTTTACGCGGCACTGCACGGGATGCAGTTCAACGCCTGAGCGGCACCGGCATGTCGGTTCAATCCAGGCTCAATGAGATTTGGTATGGAGGCGCACCGCCGCCGTGGTGGTCGCTGCCGCCGGCCGCCATCTATGGTGCCGCGTCGCGGCTGCGTCGCTTGGGCTACGCAAAACAATGGCTGCGATCGACATCCCTGACCCGCCCGGTGATCGTCATTGGCAACTTGAGTGTCGGGGGTACCGGCAAAACCCCTATGGTTAGCTGGCTGGCCGTGCGGCTCGCCGGTCTGGGGTTCAGGCCCGGCATCGTGACCCGCGGCTACGGGGGTTCATCCCGGCGCCCGCAACTGGTGCATGCCTCTGATGATTCGAACAGCGTCGGCGACGAAGCGATCATGTTGGCGCGCAGGACGGGGGTGCCGATCGCGATCGGCCGCGATCGCCCGGCGGCAGCGCAGCTGCTGATCGACGCAGGCTGTGACGTCATCGTCAGCGATGATGGCCTGCAGCACTATGCGTTGGCGCGCGACTGTGAAATCATCGTCGTGGACGGCGAACGCCGATTCGGCAATGGGCGCTTGTTGCCGGCGGGGCCGCTGCGCGAAGTGCCTCGTCGCCTGAAGGAGGCGGACGCGGTGGTGTTGAATGGCGGTCCCACCGTCATCGGCGATCATGCATTCCTCGCCGGCGCGCTGCGCGCGCGGCTCGAGGCCATCGATGCCATTGCGCTGCGCTACGGCACAGCCAAACCCTTGAGCGAATATTTGGGCCGGACCGTGCACGCGATCGCCGCCATTGGCAATCCGCAGCGATTCTTCAGAATGCTGCAGTCGTTCGGTATCGATGTCATTGCCCACGCGTTGCCGGACCACGCGCGATTGCGGCTCGACGACATTTCCTTCGCGGATGATCTTCCGGTGCTCATGACCGAGAAGGATGCCGTAAAATGCACGGAAATTGCGGGTCCGCAGCATTGGTACGTTCCCGTCAACCTAGTCTTCGACGACGGTGACGCCGAGGCATTGCAGAGCGTTGTGGCCAAGTCGATTGAAAAGCGCGCCGCACGCGCCTAGAGGAAGTATGGACAAGCGATTGCTGGAATTGTTGGTTTGCCCGATCTGCAAGGGACCGCTGCGAAGTGCCGGGGCAGGCGGTTCCTTGGAACTCATCTGCCGCCCCGATCGGCTGGCCTACGCGGTGCGCGACGGCATCCCGCTGATGCTGCCGGAAGAAGCGCGCGCGCTCAGTGCCGCCGATCCGCTGCTGGAGACCTAGGAGCACGGGCTCCTGACGCCGTGTTCCACGTCATCATACCGGCGCGTTTTGGCTCGGCGCGGCTGCCCGGCAAGCCCTTGGCGATCATAGGCGAACGGCCTCTGATTCACTGGGTGTGGCAGAGCGCCGTCGCCAGCGGTGCGGCTTCGGTGCTCATTGCCACGGACGATGAACGAATTCGCGCTGCCGCCGGTAAGTTCGGCGCCGATTGCATCATGACATCCGCACGGCACGCGTCGGGCACGGACCGGATCGCGGAAGTCGTGCGTGCCAGGGAATTCGCTGCTGACGACACTGTGGTCAACCTGCAGGGGGATGAACCCACCATGCCGGCGGACGTCATCTCCAAGGTGGCAGGGGCGCTGCGCGATGTCGCGCTGAGCGATATGGCCACCGCCGTGGCACCGATCGAATCGTTGCGAGAGTTTCTCGATCCCAATTGTGTGAAAGCGCTGCGTGCCGCCGACGGGCGGGCGCTGTATTTCAGCCGCGCGCCGGTGCCGTGGCCCCGCGACAGCGTCGTGGATCACGAACCCACCGCGTTCGCCGGCGCCTGGCGCCACGTCGGCATTTATGCTTACCGGGTACGCAGTCTGCTGCAATTTGCCGCGTGGCCGCCGACGCCGCTCGAGACGACGGAGAAGCTCGAGCAGCTGCGCGCTTTGGAGCACGGCATGCACATCCATCTGGTGACCTTGGCGCAAGCGCCGCCGGCCGGCGTGGATACGCCCGAGGATCTCGAGCGCGTCCGGGCCGCGCTGCGAAAGACTTAAGGGCGAGCCGTTACATTCCCATTGTTTTGCGCAGGAAGGCATCGCTCTTGCGCAGCATCTCCGCGCGCGCCGCGGAATCCTCGAGTTGATGATCGAGATCCGGCCAGGTGACCAGTTCGTGCGGCACGCCCGCCGCCGCCAAACGATTGGCCATTTCCTTCGATTGCCGAATCAGCACATTGCGGTCCATCTCGCCGTGAAACAGCAGCACCGGTACTTTGATCTTCGCCGCGTTCAGCGCCGGCGACCCCTCGCGCACATGCGGTCCTTCGCCGATTTCCCGGGTTACAACCAAGAAATCGGACCACTGGCGGTGATCTTCCTTGAGTTGCGGTAAGTCCGTCACGGGCGCGACAGCGACGACGGCTTTAAACACGCTGGGGTCGACCACCGCTGATTGCAGCGCCGCGTAGCCGCCGTAAGACCAGCCTACCACCGCGAGTTTGTTGGGGCTCGCGATGCCTTGCGCAACCAGCCACCTGCCGGCATCCAGCACATCGCCAATGGCCGTCGGCCAGGAGCGAAAGCCATTTTGTTTGAAAAATTCATCTCCATAGCCTGTTGAGCCGCGAAAGTTCGGCTGCAGCACTACGTATCCGCGCGACGCATAGAATTGCGCCAGCCAATCGAAACGCCAGTAGTCGCGGGAGCCCGGGCCGCCATGCGGCATGACGATGGCGGGCAAATCCTTCGGCGTATCGACGCCCGGCGGCAGTGTCAGGTAGCCCGGGATCATGGTGCCGTCGGCGGCCTGATAGTGGATCGGTTTGACGCTGGCCAGCTTGATGCCCTCCAGGTCTCCTCTGACGGCCAAAAGCGTTTCCAGCTGCCGCAGCTTCTTATCGAACAAATAGTAAACGCCCGGATTGTGATCGCTCCCCGCCTGTATCAGCAGCTTGCTTTCGTCCATGCTCGAATCGACGATATGCAGCCCCGGGTGCTCCGGCAGCGCTTTTGTCAGCGATACCAACAGTTTTTCAAAATCCGGATCCAAGAAATGGTAGTGCGAGAATTCGTCGGTGTAGGTCACTCCCACGATGCGATGGCGCCGGCCGATGCGATTCAATCCGCCGACGTCCACGTCGGGTCGCGCATACACGAGTTCCTCTTTCAACGATCCGTCGAGCGCGACCGTATAGAGCGCGAGGCGGCCGTCCAATTTCTTGTAGCCATAGGCCAGGTTCGCGTCATGATCCACCGCAACAGGCTCGAAGCCGTTATGCTCCTCGCCGACCACTTCGCCCATCAGCAGCCAATCGCGTGAATCCATCTTGCGATAGTAGTAAGCAATGTTTCCTGAGTCATAGTCCCCGACCGCACCGCGCTTCGATCTGACTCCGACAATGCGGACAGTGCCGCGGCCGTCACTGATGTAGTCGACCGCGTCGTCGCGCGGCTGCTCGATGGTTCGCGCGGTCAGAGTTTGCGTGTCGACCCGGTCGACCGCGATTCCGTGTTTTGACGAACCGATGTGGCTGCCGGTGTGGTCATCCGGCAAGTACACCCGGGTCATCAGCACGGCGCCGTCCTCATCCGGCAGCCAATCGATGACGTTGCCGCCACCGAGTTGTATTCCCCGCGCGAAATAGCTGTCTCTGGTGCTGAGCAATTGCATCTTCGTGCCGTCGGTATTGATCGCGATCAGCCGAGAGACCTCCACCGGTTCAAGCAGGGCGGCGCTGGCAACCACGCCGTAAACGACGCACACCAGCCGCTGATTGGACACCCAGTCGCAGCCGCCCAGCCGATCGGGTTTGCCGCTGGCGCCAAGGATGGGTTTGGAAGCCAGGGATGCTCCTTTGGCAAGACTTTGAACATACACCACCGATCCCTGGCCGGTCGTGGGAGCGACATAGGCGACACTCATCCCGTCGGGCGATAGGCTCACGTATTCGACCCTTGGGCGGGCACCAAAGGCGTTTGCCGCATCGAAGGCCGGCTCGGCGATTGAAAGAAGTGGAAGTGACGCGAGCAGCAAACTGCCCGCCACCGTGGTTCGTAATGACATCTCGCCTCCCTGCCTGTTTTTATTCAAGCGAATCATGGCGAAGTTGGTCGCCGGTTGCAATCTGCGGCGACCCGCCTCTGCGCTAGAATGAATGGATGGCCACCATTTGCATTTTGCCGGTTTGAGACCGCTGTCTTGCCGCGTGCTTTTCGTCTGTCTCGGGAATATCTGCCGAAGTCCGACAGCGGAGGGCGTTCTGCGACACTTGGCCGCGCAAGAGGCGCCGAGCCTGAATATCGAGATCGATTCCGCAGGAACGGCCGATTATCACATCGGTGCGCCGCCGGACTCGCGCAGCCGGCGCGCGGCCCTGCGCCGCGGTATCGACCTCAGCGGCTTGCGGGCGCGGCAGGTGACCCAGGACGACTTCGAGCGCTTCGACCTGATCCTCGCGATGGACCGGCAGAACTTGCGCGAGCTTCAAGCCATGGAGCCTCGTCACGCGCACGCCGCATTGAAACTCTTTCTGGAGTACGCGCCGGAATTGAATCTGCGCGACGTGCCTGATCCCTACTACCGCGATGCCGGCGCTTTCGAGGAAGTCCTCGATCTGACCAGTGCCGCGTCGCGTGGGCTCTTGGCGAGCCTACGGTGACGATTCGATGACACACTAGCTCTGCATGCCCTTCACGATTTCCCACACCGCCGTCGTCCTGCCTCTCTCGCGCCTGCTGGCTCGCCGGCACCTGCTATCGGCCACGGTCATCGGCGCCATGGTTCCGGATTTTCGGATTTTTTTCCTGGGGATACCCCGGGTGGAAACGCATAGCGCCATCTCCCTGGTTACGTTTTGTCTGCCCGTGGGCTTGATCACGTATTGGGTGTTCGAGCGCTTGATCAAGACGCCTGTGGTGCAAGTGCTGCCCGAGGGACCCTATGCGCGCTGGCGTCCCCATGCCACGGAGGGGGACATTCGCAGCCTGCGTCAGTGGCTAATGGCTGCCTTCGGAATATTGGCGGGGGCCGTGAGCCACTTGGTGTGGGATGGATTCACCCACGAAGGCGGGCGGGGCGTGCGCATGTTTCCGGTGCTCGACGATTCGATTATCGACATCGGCCGGCGGCATGTTCCGGGGATTTACCTGTTGCAAGACATTAGTTCACTGCTTGGTTTGGCCGCGGTACTGGCGATGCTCTGCTATGCCTTGCGCCGCGGCGGTGAATCTCCGGTACCGAACCGGCTGCTACACCGCAGCGAACGAACCGAATGGATTCTGAGCTACATGCTTGCGGCCGTGGCATTCAGCGTCGCTTTCTATGTTTGGCCACGGCTGGGGCAAGCCGTCTCGCATAGCATTGTCGGCCGCGTTTCCGATGTCGCGATCGCCAGCTTACGCGGCCTTGCGGCCGCGTTGCTGTGTGTCAGCGTGGCGTTGCAGGTAAGACTGCGCGCGCTGCGTTACCGCTCGTCCGGGCCGGACCGCTGAACATCGCTCGGCGCTGAGGACCACACGACGTATTTATTGTCCGTTCCCGTGCTCGACGCCGGCGTCTCGACGGCGTGCGCGGGTGCAGATGCAGATGCAGATGCAGATGCAGATGCAGATGCAGATGCAGGTGCCGGTGGCGGTGCCGGATCTCGATGCGACGGCGTCGGCTCGGAGGGCGCCGACTCAAAAGATGTGCGCTCGACGGGTGGCGCCGCAGGCGGCGACGCCGGCGCGCGGTCGCCGACGTTTCCATCGCTCGGTCCTGCGTAGTTGCTCGCGCCTGCGCCTGCATTTGAGCCTGCGCCAGCGCCAGCGTTTGAGCCTGCGCCTGCGTTTGAGCCTGCGCTTGCGTTTGAGCCGGGGTTCGATGCGGAACCCGGGTTCGAACCCGAGCCATTCGCGTTGTTTTCACCGCCATCGCGTCGGCCGCGACCACGTCGGCGCCGGCTGCGGCCTCCGCGCTCACCGCGCTCGTTGGCGGATCGTTCGCCTTCGGTGCGGGGTTGATCCGTGCGCGGCGATTGGTCGGATCGGGGAGCCTGGTCTGAGGAACGAGGTGGTTGATCGGGCCGAAGCGCTTGATCCGGCCGGAGTGCTTGCTCTTGGCGCGGCTGGTCTTGCCGAGAGGACTCGGGTCGGGGAACGTTCGAACCACGTTCAGGTTGTCCGGTGCGATTGTCCGGACGCGGATTGTCGCCGCGGGGACGACCGTCGCGGCGCGGATCCCTGGGACCATCGCGTCGCACGTCTCGATTGCGGTCGCGGTCGCCGCGGTCGCGGTTTCGGTCGCGATCCGGACCGCTGCGATAGCGGTCATGGCGCGCATCGCGGTGCTGGGGCCGATCGCGCTGCGCCGGGGCGGGGGCGGTCGAAGCAGCCGCGCTTTTGCGGGCAGAGCCGTCGCCGAACAGCCAGCGCCAAAATCTCACGAATGCGCCCAGTTGGGCCGTCTCCGCAGGAGCTTTCGCGGGAGCGGGAACCGGCATGGGCACGATGGGCGCGGTGGACACCGGGAGGATGCTGGGAACCAACGGTACATCGCCCGGCGGTTTTTTATCCCGATTTCCGATGTTCGAATCTTCAACGATGGGCTGATCGGCCAGCTGATAACTGACGGCCGTGTTTTCCGGCAGCTCCTTTTCATCGTCGCGAACACGCCGCAGCGTGTAAGCCGGCGTGTGCATATGCGGGTTGGGCACGATCACCAGCGACACCTTGTCGCGGCTTTCGATTTGATTCAGCTGTTCGCGCTTCTCGTTCATGAGATAAGTCGCGACGTCGACAGGCACCTGTGTAATGACTCTGCCCGTCCGCTCCTTGCGCGCCTCTTCGCCGATCAGCCGCAACAAGGCCAGCGACATCGATTCCACGGCGCGTATCGTGCCCATGCCGCCGCAGCGCGGGCAGTTGATATGCGTCGTCTCGCTCAAGGCCGGCCGCAATCGCTGCCGCGACAGTTCCAGCAAGCCGAAGCGCGACAGCCTGCCGAGCTGTATGCGGGCCCGGTCCATCTTGACCGAGTCGCGCAACATGTCTTCCACGGCGCGTTGGTTGGCGGTTGATTCCATGTCGATGAAATCGATGACGATGAGTCCGCCGATATCGCGCAGACGCAGCTGCCGGGCGATTTCCTCGGCGGCCTCCAAGTTGGTATTGCGCGCAGTCGCTTCGATATCTCCGCCGCGAGTGCTTCGCGCCGAGTTGATGTCAATCGACACGAGCGCCTCGGTGTGATCGATCACCAGGCTGCCGCCCGAGGGCAGGGTGACCTTGTGCGCATACGCCGACTCGATCTGGCTCTCGATCTGAAAGCGCGTGAACAAGGGCACCGGATCCGTATAGAGCTTCAACTTGCGCTGCGCATCGGGCGGCATGAAGCGCTGCATGTATTCCTGCGCCTTTTGAAAGGCCTCAGGTTGATCGATCAGGCACTCGCCGACGTCATCGGAGAAGTAATCACGGAGACCCCGCGTCACCGCATCGCTCTCCTGGAAAATCAGAAACGGCGCGGGTCGGCCGTCGTTCGCGAGGACAATCGCGTCCCACGCGGTTTTGAGATTGTTCAAATCCCATTGCAGCTCTTCGGTAGTCCGGCCGACGCCGGCGGTGCGCACGATGGCGCCCATGCCGTCGGGAATCACCAGGCCATTCATGGCGTCGCGCATCTGCTCGCGGTCCTCGCCCTCGATGCGCCGTGAGACCCCGCCGGCCCGCGGATTGTTCGGCATCAACACCAGGAATCGGCCGGCGAGACTGATGAAGGTGGTGAGGGCTGCGCCTTTGTTGCCGCGCTCCTCTTTCTCCACCTGAACAATGATCTCTTGCCCTTCCTGCAGCAGGTCCTTGATATTGAGCCGGCCGCCGTTCGCAGGCTGTGCGCGGAAGTACTCCTTGGAGACTTCTTTGAGCGGCAGGAAGCCATGGCGCTGCGCGCCGTATTCGACGAATGCCGCTTCGAGACTCGGCTCTACGCGGGTAATCCGGCCCTTATAGATATTGGATTTTTTCTGTTCCCGCGACGGGATCTCAATCGATAAGTCGTATAGTTTCTGACCGTCGACGAGTGCAACTCGCAGTTCTTCTTCTTGAACTGCGTTGACGAGCATTCTTTTCATGTGCCCCAACTAATATGGTAGGGGCCGAGGAGAGCTTGAGAATCGAGGCTGGGGTCGTAATGATGAATGCGGCAAAGAATAGGGATGCGCCGAACGCAAGAAATGCGACCGGCATCAATTCCATCACTTTAAACCAAAACGTATACGGCAAGCCCGGGGCCTTGTTCTCGGTTAACCGCTTATCAGCCGCCTAAGCTTAAGATTTAAGCCGTCGCGCGTCTGTCTCATCGGCCGAGCGATGGTCTGGAATTCCAGAACCAACTAATATGCGGCTCCCCATCGGATGGGGGGCCACTGGAAACCGGTGTCTTTGCGTTACCTGGAAATGGGCGGGGCCCTTCTAAAGGCTGTCGCGCCTGACACGGTTTTAAGACATTATCACGACACTGCTCCAGGGTCAATGTAATCAATATCTTAGGACACCGGTCGAACAAGTTAAGCGAAATATGAACAGCCCTGCCGCCGATTTGCTGCCTTCACTGGGACCGAAAAGTCCGCTCACCATGCGCACCGTGACCGCCGATGAGGCCGGTCAACGCATTGATAATTTCCTCATGCGCCACTTCAAAACCGTGCCGCGCAGCCGGGTGTACCGGCTGCTGCGCAAGGGCGAGGTGCGGGTAAACCGCAAGCGCGTCGATGCCGAATACCGGATCCAGGAAGGCGATGAGCTGCGCTTGCCGCCGGTGCGTATCGATGCGGATGCAGAGCCCGGCCGGCCTTCCACCAGCCTGCTGGAATTGTTGGAGCGCTCCGTGATTTTTCAGGACCGGCACTTGCTGGTGGTCGACAAGCCGGCGGGAGTCGCGGTACACGGCGGCAGCGGCATGAGTTTCGGCGTCATCGAGGCGCTGCGCGCGTCGCGGCCGCGCGAAACGCTCGAGCTGGTGCACCGTCTGGACCGGGATACCAGCGGCTGCCTGCTGATTGCGCGTGATCGCAGCACCCTGACGGCGCTGCACGCATTGATTCGCAATGGCGGCATGCACAAAACTTACCTGGCATTGGTCGCCGGCAGCTGGCAGTTGGGTACCAAGCGCATCGATGCGCCGCTGGCGACGGACAACCGGCAACACGGCGAGCGGCACGTGCGCGTGGCCACGGCGGGAAAGGATTCAGTCAGTGTCTTCAAGCCCGTGCAGTTCTTCGGCTCACTGGCCACGTTGATGGAAGTCGATATCCCGACCGGACGGACGCACCAGATTCGAGTGCATGCTTCCTTTGCCGGTCATCCGCTGTTGGGCGACGACAAATATGGCGACCGCGCGCGCAATGCCGATCTCAAGGCGCACGGTCTCAAGCGCACCTTTCTGCACGCTCAATCCGTGGCATTTGAGTGGCCAGGCTCCGGCGTGCCGTTCCACGTGAGCACGCCGCTGCCGGGAGAACTGGCCGCCGTGCTCGATGCCATTACGCCGCTGAAGCGCAAGGCAGCGAAGCGCGGGGCCCCCAAGCGCGGGGCACCGAAAGACGCGCGCCGTGCCAAGAGTCCGAAGCGCTAGGGGAGTTCGAAGCCCGCTGAGCGCAACGCCGCGCTCAATCGGATCAACGGCAGGCCGATCAAGGCGCTCGGATCTGCACTGTCGATCGATTCGCAAAGCGTGATGCCCAGTCCTTCGCTCTTGAATCCCCCGGCGCAATCGAGCGGCCGCTCCTTGGCCACGTAGCGCTCGATGGCGGCCTGATCGAGCACGCGAAACGCGACTCGCGTGGTGTCAATGAACTCGAATAGCGCGTTGCCCTCTTGGCGCATCAGGGCCACTGCGGTCAAAAAAACGATGCTGCGTCCGGAGCAACTCTGCAGCTGTTCGATGCACCGCAATTCGGTTCCAGGCTTACCCAGCGTCAATTCTGTACCCGCCTCGTCGATGCGAACCGCCATTTGATCGGAGCCGATTACCCAGGCGTTCGGGTGCTGCGACGCCACCGCCGATGCCTTGGCCCTGGCCAGCCGCGCGACCAGCGCCAGGGGCGGCTCTGCCGGCTGCGCGGCCTCGTCTGCTCCCGGAGCGATGCAGGAAAAGGCCAGCCTGAGCCTTTCTAAGAGCTCCTTACGGTAGCGCGAGGTGGAGGCCAAAATAAGCAGAGGCGGAGACTTCAAAAACAAAGACTTGCACCGGATTCGTTTTGACAGAGGTGGGAACGCGCCCTATTATACGCGGCCCATGGCATCGGGCTCGACTGACCGAGTGGATTGCGCGCGCCTGGCGGAAGACGCGGCGGTGGTAGAGCGCGTCTACCCTTTGAGTGAGCTGCCACGGTTGCAGGATTTATTGGCGGATGCGCGCGGCTCGGTACGGGCACGATTCGCTTTTTCGAAATTGGAGGCGGGGCGGGCGGGCGCGACCGTTGCCGTGCAGGCGGCCCCTTGGCTGGTTTGCCAGCGTTGTCTGCAGGGATTTGAATTGCCGCTGGTCACTGACAGTGAGATTGAATTTGCGATGAGCGATGCGGATGCTCCGGTGGAGTCGCCGCGAGAGATTTATCTGATGGATGATGGTTCGGTGTCGTTGCGCGAATTGGCCGAGGAAGAATTGCTGTTGGCCTTGCCCGTCATCGCGGCGTGCAGCACGCCGGAAGTTTGCGGACGAGCGCCTGCGCCGGACAAGCGGCAGCGGCCGTTTGCCGTTTTGCAGGATTTATTGAAGAAAACTTGATAGGACAGACAACCCATGGCAGTTCAAAAAAGTAGAAAGACCCCGTCAAAGCGCGGTATGCATCGCTCCCATTCGGCGCTCGCGGCACCTGCCGTGTCGATCGACGCCAAGAGCGGTGAAACTCATTCGCGACATCGCATCTCCCGCGACGGTTTTTATCGCGGCAAGAAAGTATTGCAGACCAAGGCGGATGCGGCAGCTGCCGAAGAATAAGCCGTCAACTTAGCCGTCGGCGAATTGCGCACCGTGTCTGCGCCGCTCCATATTGCCATCGACGCCATGAGCGGCGATCGGGGTCCGTCGGTTTCCGTTGCGGCGGCGCTCGCGGCGGCGCGCGAATTTCGCGATGTGCGTTTCACCTTGACCGGCAGGCAAGCCGATCTGGAGCGTGAGCTGGCCGGCGCCGGCTTGCCCAACGTGTCGTGCCTGTTCGCAACGGAAGTGGTCGAAATGACCGACCATCCGCGAGAGGCACTGCGTCGCAAGAAAGATTCCTCGATGCGCCGTGCGATCGATCTGGTCAAGGCCAACGACGCGCACGCCTGCGTCAGCGCCGGCAACACCGGTGCGCTGATGGCCACCGCGCACTTCGTTTTGAAAATGCTGCCGGGGGTCGAGCGGCCGGCCATCGTCTCCCTCATTCCTTCGCGCGGCGGTCATACCTACATGTTGGATCTCGGCGCCAACGCATCCTGCACGCCGGCGCAGCTGTGCCAGTTCGCCGTGATGGGCTCGGTGCTCGCGGCGGACTTGGAGGGCGCGCACGAGCGGCCGCGCGTGGGTCTTCTGAATATCGGCGAGGAAGAGGTCAAAGGCAACGACGTAGTCCAGGCCGCGCACAATTTGATGTCGGCGGCCGATATCAACTACGTCGGTTTCGTCGAAGGCCACGACATTTTTTCCGACCAGGTCGATGTCGTGGTCACGGACGGATTCACCGGCAACATCGCCTTGAAGGTGATGGAGGGTGCCTCACGCCTGATCACCAACGCGATGCGCGAAGAGTTCGCGCGCACGCCGCTGCGCAAGCTGGGCTATCTCGCGGCGCTGCCGACTTTAAATGCACTGCGCGCGCGGATTGATCCGCGCCGCTATAATGGCGCGGCGATGGTCGGCTTGAACGGCATCGTCATCAAAAGTCACGGCGGCACCGATCAGTTTGGTTTTCAACGCGCCATCGAGGTGGCTATTCTCGAGGCACGTGATGATGTACCGGCTCAGATCGCGCAACGGATGAGCGTTTTACGCGGCGCTTGAAGGATTTCAATGTACTCAAGAATCGCCGGCACCGGCAGCTATCTGCCCGAGAAAATCCTCACCAACGCCGATCTCGAACGGCTGGTCGACACCAGCGACGAATGGATCCGCACCCGCACGGGCATTTCACAGCGTCATGTGGCGGCCGAGGGCGAGACCACCACGGATCTGGCCGAGCATGCGGCGCGCCGCGCCATGGATTCGGCCGGAGTCAGCGCGGCGGACATTGACCTGATCTGCGTCGGCACCACGACGCCGGATCTGGTGTTTCCCAACGTGGGTACATTGCTGCAGGATCGGTTGGGGATTCACGGCTGTCCGGCATTCAGCATGGAGGCCGCGTGCACGGGATTCGTCTATGCGTTGAGCGTTGCAGATAAGTTCGTACGGCTCGGCGAATCGAAATGCGCACTGGTGGTCGGTGCCGAGACGTTGACCCGAATCATCGACTGGAACGATCGGGGCACCTGCGTGTTGTTCGCGGACGGCGCAGGCGCCGTGATTCTGCAGCCTTCGAGTGAGGCGGGGATCCTGAGCACGCGCCTGCATTCCGACGGCAAGTACAAGGATTTGCTCAGCTATCCCGACGGCGTCTCAAAGGGCTTCAAGCTGGTCCGTGAGGGCAAGGCCAGCGTGCAAATGAAGGGCAACGAGGTCTACAAGGTGGCGGTCAATACCTTGGGACAATTGGTCACGGAGACCTTGAACGCCAGCAACATTCAAAAGTCGGAACTCGACTGGTTGATCCCGCACCAGGCGAATATTCGAATCATCGAGGCCATTGCGAAACGGCTCGATCTTCCGATGGAGCGGGTGATCGTGACCATCGATACCCAGGGCAATACATCGGCCGCGTCGGTACCCCTGGCTCTGGACACCGGAATTCGCGACGGTCGGGTGAAGCGCGGCCAGTTGCTCCTGCTGGAAGCATTCGGCGGCGGATTTACCTGGGGATCGGCGCTCATTCGATATTAGGCGCCGATTCGATGTCAATGGAGGCGAGCGAGCGATGCGCGCATGGTGGTTGTCGGCGCTGCTGGTGGGTGGTGCGGCCGGTGCCGAGACCTTCCCCCTGGCGCCGGATCAGGCTTTGATCGGTCAGCCGCGGCAAACCGTAGCCGAACAGAGAGACACGCTGCCGGACATCGCGCGCCAGAATCACCTGGGATTCGATGAGATCATTGCCGCCAATCCCGGCGTTGATACCTGGTTGCCGGGCGCCGGCAAAATCGTCCGCTTGCCGACGCAACACTTGCTCCCGGACGTACCGCGCACCGGGATCGTCGTCAACCTGCCCGATGGCCGCCTCTATTATTTTCGCCCCTCGAGCAAACGCAGCATCGTCGAAACCTATCCGATCAGCGTCGGACAAATGGATTGGAAGACGCCGCTGGGCGTCACGAAAATCGTCCAGAAACAGAAAGATCCGACCTGGTACCCGACCAAGTCGGTTCGCAACAAGCATCTTCAGGATGGCGATGTGCTGCCGGCCGCGATACCGCCCGGCCCCGACAATCCGCTGGGCGAATATGCGCTACGGCTGGGCATCCCGGGGGGCGCCTACCTCATCCACGGCACGAATAACCCCGTGGGCGTCGGCATGCAGATCACGCACGGCTGCATCCGGCTTTATCCGGAGGACATCGTGCTGCTGTTCGGCGAGGTCGCCGTGGGCACGGATGTTCGCATCGTCAATCAACGCATCAAGACCGGGTGGGTGGACGGGGCTTTGTATCTCGAGGTTCATGCTCCCTTGGAGGCCGCGCACCTCAAGGATGTCGAGGATCTGACATCGCTGACCCGTGCGATCGTGGCGGCGACCTCGACGCACCGCGTCACCATCGATTGGGACGCTGCGGAGCAGGTATTCGCGCAGGCCGGCGGCACGCCGACGCGCATTTCTCGATGAAAGGTACTTGTAAATGACGGGCGTTTTTTGCATCACACACATGTGATGTGCATGTCCACTCAGGAGGTATTCCGTGCCTGCAACAGAACGTATCCCGCTGCTGGTCACGCCGGCTCAAAAAGCACTTTTCGCTAAAAGGCCAAAGCGTCCAAGCTGACCGTCAATGAATTCCTCCGTCGTGCCGCCGAAGTCTACGATCAGAGCGACGATGATGAGGCTTTGCTGCGCCTAGTGGTTCAAGTGAAGCAGACTACGCGTGAGGCTACTGCGGCATTGGAAGCTGCGCTCGCGTCTTGCGCCGAGTCGACTACGCGTATTGCGGATATGGAGGCGGCGCACACCGCCGATCTTGCTGTTCGCTGATCGCCTCGAGATGCAGCAGGGAGAGCCGCTACCGCGTACCCGCCCCATGCTCCTGTCGCAACGCCCATTCGGCGCTCCATTCCGCTCAAGCTAAACCCGGTTAACCCGCTCAACTCATCCGCTGCGGGGGTTGGGGAGACGTTGGTAAATCGAACCGCTATACGGTACAATATGCAAATGATTCCACAGACAAATTCGAGTTCAGCGGCAAAGCGCGGAGCGGTATCCCGGCTCCTCAATACCGCCCTGGGCTCCGGCATCCGGCTCGTTGCGCTCGATGAACTCGCCCGGGACGCAGAGCTAACGCCGCTCGCGGTCCGGCGGCAGCTCGCGCGCCTGGGCGCACGGGCGGTTCGCGTCCCAGGCCGGCCCGCGGCTGCGCTCATCCTCTCGCCGGAGGATGCGGCGAACGGCGCGCCCCCGGCCGCAGCGTGGCTCGACGCCTATTTCAGGCTCCGGAACGAGCCCTACTACGTCGGCCTCCTCTCCGCCGCGGCGCTCCACGGCTCATCAGCGCAGGCGGTCCAGGTGACGCAGGTGCTCGTTACGCGGTCCACGCGCGCGATTGTGCTCGGGCGGGTTGGCCTGCACTTCTTTGTCAAGAAGGACGTAGCCGCGACGCCGCGCATCGAACTGCCCGGCCTTTTCGCGCCGCTGGCCGTCAGCACCCCAGAGGCGACAGCGCTCGACCTCATCGCCTTCCAGTCCCGGCTCGGCGGCATCGAACGCGTGACCGAAGTAATCGCGGGACTGCTGCCGCGGATGACCGCTTCCGGGCTCAAATCCGCGCTCAGGGCGGAGCCGGCCCTCGCCGTGCGCCAGCGCCTCGGCTACGTGCTCGAGGTGCTCGGTCGCGAGCGCCTTGCGGCTACCGTGCGCGCGAGCCTCACCGGGCGGCTCACTCCCGTGAGGCTTAAGCCTGAAGGTCGAAGCGGAGCCCCGCTCCGATCGCCGGATCTCAAGGAGCCGTGGGCGGTCTACGACAACGTGGCTCTCGTGAGAAGCCGCTCGTGATCGCGCTCACCCGCCAGGACGTGCTCGCCCACCAGCGGGAAGTTCCCTGGGTCGAGCTCTATCAGGTAGAGCAGGATCTGCTCCTCTGTCTCGTCATGCGCGCGATCTTCAACGATCGTTTTCTCGCGAAAGAGGTTGCTATGCGCGGCGGCACCGTCCTTCACAAGGTGCATCTCGCCCCGGCCGCCCGCTACTCCGAGGACATCGACCTCGTCGCCGTCGGAGAGCGCCCGGAAGAGCACATCAGAAAAGCGCTGATGCGCGTGTTGCGCCCGATTCTCGGCAAGGAACGCTCCTCCGTCTGGATGGCATTGAAGCTCGCGGTCAGAAACGCAGCGAAGCCCTCGCGGATCCTGCGTTGCATTTATGAGGTGCCGAGCGTCTCGGAACCGGGGCGCTTGCTCACGGTAGAGGTCGAGGCCAACGTCACCGAACGCCGCCCGAAGTACGAGCTCCAGTGGCTGCCGTTCACGTTCGACTTTCGGGGCGAAGCAGTCTCGACGACACTTGCATCGTTCAACATCGACGAGATACTTGCGACCAAGATGCGCGCGATGTTTCAGCGCAGGAAAGGCCGCGACCTCTTCGATCTCTACTGGGCAATGACCGTGCCCGCAGCACGACCCGTGGACCTCGAGCGCGTCCTCGTCGCCTTCTCCCATTACATGGGTGCGGAAGGCACGACCGTGCCGCGAACAGAGTTCATCGCGCACCTCGAAGAGTGCCTCGCTGATCGCGCAGGCTTCTGCACCGACATGACGGATCTCCTCCGGATCGGCGTCGTCTACGACCCGCTCAAAGCGGGCGCGTACCTGAAGACCGAGCTCCTGGCTCGACTTCCCGGATAGCGGTTCGCGAGACGGGCTCGTAGCCGTTTCAGTTCCTCTGCCACGGGGGCGCTCATCTCCCGCCTTTCGGCGCATTACCTCGGAGTGACTCCGTTCGTATTGTCACGCTCTGACCAAGCTCCCCAGCGCGCCTTACCAACACGATTTGGTGACAGGTAAAAAAAAACGCCGCGGGGTTGCCGCGGCGCTCAAAGTCTTCGATCAAATACTGATTACTTGGATACGGACTTCTTGAACATGCGATCGATCTTCTCGTTGATCGCTTCAATGGCAGTCGAATTCGCTTGCGAGGTAGACAGGGCCTGATTCGCCGTGCTCTGCGCACCCGATGCAGCGGATTGAGCGCTGTTAGCTGCAGCGTGCGCGGCAGCCGCATCGCTCGCGGCCCGCGACGTGTCGCCCTGCAGCTTGCTGACCTGTGACTTCAGGTCATCGATCTGCGCCTGGACGGGCTTGAGGTCGGTGCACCCCGCGAATGCGATGACGCAAGCCGCGGCGAGAGAGACCTTTAGTGTTGATGTCAGATTCATAAAAATATTCCCCTAGGGTTAATTCATTTGTGTCGGAAGACTCCGATGTGTTGCCCAGCCGGTAGAGGCCCGCTATCCGACCCGCCCGCGTCGCAGCACAGTCCTACATAAAGCCAAATTCGCGCCGCGATTGCAACTGAAAATAGCGATTTGTCGGTATAACAAGACGCTTTTCTGCGTAGTTCATTTCTGACAAGCGAAAAACATTAAAAATGCGCCATGTAAATGAATATTTTACAGCCCGTGCAACTGTAGATTGGAGCAAGTGCCAATTGTGCGGACGGAATCGATCCCGTGCTGACAATCGATTGGTCCGCGCGAAAGGTTTTTGATCGCTGCAACACGCCGATGCAGTCCGCGCTGGTCAGGGAATTTGAGCGGGCCTCTTGAGTGGAATTCGTTGCGTTCGCGTGGCCGCCGAAGGCATGGTTTTCGAGGATCAGAATATGGCTTTTATGCGCATCCTCGAGTGAGCCCGGGGTGACTGCGCAGGGCCGGTGAGTGCAAGCGACGAGGTGGTCGGGCGGGTCTTGTGTGGCGGCAAATCTTCGGATTTTCCGGTCATGACTTGCCAGCGAGCTCGCAGGCTGTATATAATAACAGTCACTGTCTACATATACAGGTGATGCATGTCGGACCTTACGCCCCGTCAAACTCAGATCCTTAGACTGATTCAAAACGCCATTTCCGAAAGCGGCATGCCGCCGACCCGCGCGGAAATAGCGCGTACGCTGGGTTTCAAATCACCGAATGCTGCTGAAGAACACTTGCGTGCCCTGCAGCGCAAAGGCGTGATCGACCTCATTCCGGGGGCTTCCCGCGGCATTCAACTCAAAGACATTCTGCGTGAACAATTGGGCCTGCCGCTCATCGGCCGCGTCGCTGCCGGCCGCCCGATCTTGGCTGAAGAGCATATCGAAAAGCGCTATCAAATCGACCCGCAATTATTCCAGCCGCAGCCGCATTATCTGTTGAAAGTGCAGGGCATGAGCATGAAAAATGCCGGCATCTTGGACGGTGATTTGGTGGCCGTGCATCGCACGCCTGAGGTGCGCAATCGTCAAATCGTGGTCGCACGTTTGGAAAACGAGGTCACGGTCAAACGGTATCGGCAAGAAGGCACGATCGTGTGGCTGCTGCCTGAAAACGCCGACTTCGAACCCATTCGCGTCGATCTCAAAGAACAACCCATGATTATCGAAGGGGTGGTCGTTGGTGTCCTGCGTCGCGGTAAAGACGTGGATGCTGCGTGAGATATCGGCACTCGCCGATATTTTGGCCGATGCGCGTGTCTGGAAGTTAAAAGACGCCTCGGCTGCCCCCGCTCGTCCGGTTTGGTCCACCGGTAAGAGCTCGCTGGATGCCCGCTTGCCGGGGGGTGGGTGGCCGACGGCGTCGCTCATCGAGGTGTTGCTGGATGAGACCGGTCTCGGCGAAGTGCAGCTTTTTTTGCCGGCGCTGGTGGCATGCCAACGCAGCACCCAAGGCAGCAGTGAAGCGCCATGGCTGGTCTGGATTGCACCCCCGCATGAACCTTATGCGCCTGCCTTGGCGCAGCAGGGGATCGAACTGGGGCGGTTGCTGGTGGTTCGGCCTAGTACTGCCACCGAGGCTTTGTGGGCCGCTGAACAGGCTTTGAGTTCGGGTGTCTGCGCTGCCGTTTTGCTTTGGTTGAAGGGCACCGATGATCGTTGGCTGCGGCGCTTGAAGCTTGCAGCCGAAGCCGGCGGTTCGCTCGGCGTGTTGTTTCGTCCCGCGAGACATCGTTTCGAATCTTCACCCGCCAACTTGCGCTTGAGTTTGAGCCGAGGGGAGCATGAGGCGCGCGTCGATTTGCTCAAAGTGCAAGGCGGCAGGCCGGGCCCGGTAGATCTTGGCGGATTTTGACAGGGATGCGCGCCGCGCTATCCCTCGCCGGCCTGAAGGCCGCGGAGAAATAGGATGAAGCGTTCGGCGAAATTCCGGACGGCAGACTTATTTGCCGCCGAATACGGCTCAGCGGTGCGCCGTCCGGACGCCCCGCCTGCGTCCCTACCGGCAGCACCGCTTGCGCCACTAGCGCCACTCGCGTCTCTATCCATAGCGCCGCCGCAGACAACCGCGCCGCATCCACTCAGCCGGCCGCACTCACGGCAACTTTGGTACGCCGCGGTATTCCCGGAAATGACCCAGGAACCCGAGGCCGCCGTGCTGCAGAAGCTTTGCCTGCATGCGCAAGCGTTCACTTCTTTCGTCAGCATCGAGCCGCCCAACGCCTTATTGTTGGAAATCAAGGGCAGCGTGAAGTTGTTTGGTTCGCTGCAGCAGCTGCATGCCGACATTGATGCCTGTTGGCGGCAACTTGCGCTGCAGGTGTTCAGCGCCACCGCGCCCTCGACTCTGGCAGCGTTGTGGCTGGCGCGCGCCGGTGATTCGCTGCAGATAGAGGATGTTGAAATGCTGCCGGGCCACCTGGCGAAGGTGCCCATTGCTTGTACGGCCTGGGACGGCGAGCTGCTGCTAACCTTGCGCGCCATGGGCGTCACCCGCCTGGGCGAATTGATGCGCTTGCCGCGCACGGGTCTTGCGCGTCGATTGAATCCCGGCGTGGTGCAGGAGTTGGACATCGCCTTGGCGCGACAGCCTGCGCCGCGTAGAGCATTCGTGCCGCGTGAACGCTTTCGCGAACGCTGTGATTTCGAAACGGAAATCGAACATGTCGCTTATTTGGAAAAAGCGCTCGAACCTCTGATCGGGCGCTGTGCGCAGTTCTTGCTTCAGCGTCAGGCCGGCGTACAGGCATTGCAGCTAAGACTTAAGCATCGCGAAGCGCCGCCGACCCGTGTGCGGCTCGGCTTGGCCAGCATCACGAGTGAACAGCGGCGCTTGACCGATGTGCTCCGTCAAAAGCTGACGAGGCTCGAGCTCAAAGCGCCGGTTCGAGGCATGGAACTCATTTCCGGTTCCTTGCGGGGACTGTCGGCCAGTTCAGTCGACGCCTTTGCCGGATTAACGCGCGCCGGCAGCCGCGACAGCGCGCCGCAATTGGTGGAACGTTTGCGTGCTCGCTTGGGCGAGGAGGCGGTGTATGGCGTCTGTTTGATTGCTGAACACCGGCCGGAAGCGGCGTGGCGGCGAGTCCATGAATTGCGCTTGAGCGGTGCGCCTAAGGTTGCGGAAGGGATGATCGATCAGGGCATGCCGCGTCCCGTCTGGTTGTTGAACGAGCCGTTGCCTTTGACGAAGCCGGAACTACTGCAAGGCCCTGAACGGATCGAGAGCGGTTGGTGGGACGGCAAGGGCGTGGCGCGCGATTATTACGTGGCGCGTCCGCATGGCATCCGGCTCTGGGTTTTTCAGGAGCGTCAGTCGAAACGCTGGTATGTGCACGGCGTATTCGCTTAAGGGCCTTTCGTGTACGCCGAACTGCACGCCTTGAGTAATTTTTCTTTTTTGCGCGGCGCTTCGCAGCCCGAAGAACTGGTCGCGCAGGCCAAGGCTTTGAATTACAGCGGACTGGCGCTCACCGATGAATGCTCGCTGGCGGGCGTGGTGCGCGCCCACGTCGCCGCAAAAGAACATGGATTGCCGCTGATCATCGGCACCGAACTGAAATGCCTAGCCGCAGGGCGCCCGCAGGGCGAGGGCCATGATGGCCCGAGTCAACTCAAGCTCGTGGTGCTGGCAACCGATCGGACGAGCTATGGCGCCATGAGCCGCTTGATCAGCAAAGCACGCCGCGCCACCCGCAAAGGATGTTATGCGCTCGCGCGCGCCGATCTGGAGGATGCGCTCGCCGGGTGCTTGATCATCTGGCTGCCGCGCGCGGACAAAACGGCCTGGCCCGGTCATGAGGAGGAGGGCCGCTGGTTGCGAGAACGGTTCGCGCGACGCCTATGGATAGGCGTGGAACTCACAACCTGCGGCCATGATACGCGGCGTTTGCAACTGCTCGAAGCGCTGGGCAAGAAGCTCGAGCTGCCGTGCGTGGCCGCGGGCGATGTGCATATGCACCGGCGCAGCCGCCGTGCCTTGCAGGATGTGTTGACGGCGATTCGCTTGGGGCTGCCGCTGCAAGCCGCCGGTTACGCCTTGTATCCGAATGGCGAACGCTCGCTGCGCTCCTTGCAGCGCTTGAGTGAGCTGTATCCTGCGCCGCTGCTGGCACAAACCCTGCGAATTGCCGAGCGTTGCACCTTCAAGCTCGATGAGCTGCGCTACGAGTACCCGGAGGAAATCGTGCCCGCGGGAGAAACTCCCACGAGTCATTTGCGCGCGCTGACGATGCGAGGCTGCGCTTATCGATGGCCGGCGGGCGCGCCGGCTGCCGTGCGCGAGAACATCGAGCATGAATTGCGATTGATCGCCGAGCTCAAATTCGAGCCATTTTTCCTGACCGTGCACGATGTGGTCGAATATGCGCGTTCGCAAAAAATCCTCTGTCAGGGGCGAGGCTCCGCGGCCAACTCAACGGTCTGCTATTGCCTGCGCATCACGGAAGTTGATCCGTCGCGCATGTCCATGCTGTTCGAGCGCTTTATTTCCAAGGAGCGCAACGAGCCGCCCGATATCGATGTGGACTTCGAGCACGAGCGGCGCGAAGAGGTCATTCAATATATCTATGGAAAATACGGACGCGAACGCGCGGCGCTGGCCGCCACCGTGATCTGCTACCGTCCACGCAGTGCCTTGCGCGACGTGGGCAAGGCCTTGGGACTTGATCTTGCGCAGGTCGACAGGCTCGCGCGCGGCATGCAGTGGTGGGATGGCCAGCGCATAGACCCGGACCGCATTCGTGCCTCGGGGTTCGATCCTGACGATCCGGTGATTGCGCGCCTCATTGCGCTCACGGCGGAAATTCTCGGATTTCCCCGCCACCTGTCGCAGCACGTAGGCGGGTTCGTCATTGCCCGCGGCCGCTTGGATGAACTCGTGCCCATCGAGAATGCGGCGATGCCAGAGCGCACGGTGATCGAGTGGGATAAGGACGATCTCGATGCGCTGGGTCTGCTGAAGGTCGATGTCCTGGCCTTAGGGATGTTGACCGCGATACGGCGCACCTTTCGCCTGGTCCATGAGTTCGGCGGCCCATCCACCGCCGCAGGCGAACTCGAGCTGGCCAGCGTACCGAGTGAAGATCAGGCCGTGTACGACATGATTTGCCGCGCCGACACCATCGGGGTGTTCCAAATCGAATCGCGGGCCCAGATGTCCATGCTGCCGCGCCTCAAGCCGCGGAATTTTTATGATCTCGTGATCGAAGTAGCCATCGTGCGTCCCGGACCCATTCAAGGCGAGATGGTGCACCCCTATTTGCGCCGCCGCAGCGGTGAAGAAGAGGTGACCTACCCCAGCAAAGAAGTGGAGGCGGTGCTCAAGCGCACGCTGGGCGTGCCGATTTTTCAGGAGCAAGTCATGCAGCTGGCGATCGTCGCTGCCGGATTTTCTCCGGGCGAAGCCGATCGGCTGCGCCGCGCCATGGCCGCTTGGAAGCGCAAGGGAGGATTGGAACCCTTCCAGCACCAGCTCATCGATGGCATGCGCGAGCGTGGCTATGCCGAAAGTTTCGCCAACCAGATATTCAATCAGATACTGGGTTTTGGCGAATATGGATTTCCGGAATGTGTCGTTGGCGAGACGCGCGTGGTGGATGCCGATAGCGGAAGATGGGTGACCCTTGATGAAGTCATCAGTGGGCAGGCGCACCTTGATAACACGCTTGCCTGCGACGATGAACTACGATTGAGAAAACGCAAGGTGCTGCGCGTAATCCGCAGTGGTGTGAAGCCGGTGTGGCGTCTGCGCACGGCTCCGGGCCATGAGATTACCGCCACGGCAGAGCACCCCTTCATGACGATGGCGGGTTGGCGCCCGCTGGGAAAGCTCAAGGTTGGGGACCATGTGGCCGCGGCGCGTTCAGTGCCGGTACCAGACTTGGAATCTTCCGATATCCACTGGGACAAAGTGGTCGAAATCGAAGTCGCCGGAGATCGAGAAACGTACGACTTGAAGATCGAAGGCGATCACAATTTTGTGGCAAATAATTTCGTTGTCCACAACTCCCATTCAGCCAGCTTCGCACTCCTGGTCTACACCTCCGCCTGGCTGAAGCACTACGAGCCGGCGGCGTTTTGCGCGGCGTTGATCAACAGCCAGCCGATGGGTTTCTACGCGCCGGCGCAATTGGTGCGCGACGCACGCGCCCACGGGGTGGAAGTGCGTGCCGTGGACGTGACGGTCAGCGGCTGGGACTGCACGCTCGAGCGGCGCGAGGATGGCCGTCCGGCTTTGCGCCTGGGGTTGCGTCTGGTGAAGCATCTATCGCAAGAGGGCGCCGCGCGGCTGGTGAGCGCGCGGGCACGGCGTCCTTTCGATGGCATTGCGGATTTGGCCGAGCGCGCCGCACTCGATCGGCGCGATCTTGAAGCCCTGGCTGCCGCGGATGCATTGACGAAATTGACCGGGCATCGGCATCGCGCGGTATGGCAGGTCACGGGCGTGGAGCGTGAGCTGCCTTTGCTGCCTGCGGCAACGGCGGTCGATGAGGGTATTCCGCTGCTGCGTGCGCCGCGGGAGGGCCAGGACATCGTTGCCGACTACGGCAGCGTGGGCTTGACGCTGCGCCGCCATCCGCTGGCCCTGCTGCGCGATAAATTACAACGGCGGGGCGTGATGCCCACGCGGGAATTGTGGGAACAGCCCAACGGAAAGCTGGTGCGAACGGCGGGTCTGGTCATTACGCGCCAGCGGCCGGGCAGCGCGGGCGGCGTGACTTTCGTCACCATGGAAGATGAAACCGGCTATGTGAATTTGATCGTATGGAATCGCGTGGCGGTCGAGCAGCGCGCGGCGCTGTTGGAGTCGCGCCTGCTCGAGGTGCACGGCAAGCTGCAGCGCGAGGGTGACGTGCAGCATGTCATCGCGCAGCGGCTGACGAATCTCTCATCGCTGCTCGGCGACCTGGTGGTGGCGTCGCGGAACTTTCATTGAAGAAAACGCAGCGGGCGTGACCCAGCCGCGCATTCAGACATCCAGTCCGATCGAGCGCATGAGCTCGATGCCATTGCTCTTGGTGACCACGCCGGCCCGCAACTTGAAATCGAACTTGAGTTTGCCATCCACGAGTTCGTCTTGAAAGTGCACATTCTCGATGGCGCCCGGCTCGAGTCCGGCAACATCCGTCAGCGCAAGATCATGAGTGCTGATCAAGCCGATCGCACCCTTCTTGATCAAGGCCAGAATGAGGCCTTGCGCGCCGATGCGCCGGTCCGCGGAATTGGTTCCCTGCAGCAATTCGTCCAACAAAAACAAGAGCGGCAGCTTGGCGGGCTCGAACAATTGGCGCAGCCGCGTGATCTCGGCATAGAAACGCGAGCTGCCCTCGTGCAGCGAATCATTGATGCGAATGCTGGCGCCGATTTGCAGCGGCGTTAGCTGCAAAGACTTGGCCCGCACCGGCGCCCCCGCCATTGCAAGTACGGTATTGATGCCGATCGTGCGCAACAGCGTGCTCTTGCCCGACATGTTCGAACCGCTGACCAGGAGCACGCGCGTCTCGCCGGAGATGTCGACGTCGTTGCAGACGCGCACCGCGGCAGGGATCAGCGGGTGGCCCAACCCCAAGCCCTTGAATGCGGACGGACCGTCGAGGAACTGCGGAAAGGGATCCTCGCACTGCTCGTAGGCGTACTGCGCCAGCGAAACCAGCGCTTCGAACTCGCCCAAGACCTCGAGCCAGGAGCGGATCACGGCGCCATGGGCGCTGCGCCACCGCTCGGCGGCAAGCGCTGTTTGCAGCGGGTACATGAGCAGCAGCATGAACGGCGCCAGCAGTGGGTTGCGGCGCGCCTCGACAAAATTCACGATGGTGGCGAGTTTGGAGATCGCGGCGGAGGCTCCGAGGCTGTGCGACGACAGCTTGATCTGCAGTGCGTGCAACGGCGCGGCCTCAAAGCGCTCCGCTTCGATGCGATTCAGCAATACCGACAGACCCTTGAGATCCTCGAAGGCGCTTTCGACGGCAGTGATGGCCGCACGAATCGGCTTCCTCAGGAAATAGCCGAGCGCAAGCTCAATCATGATGACGGCGAGCAGGGGGAAGAGCACTCCCCAGGCCGCCCACACGGCAATCGTTGCCACGGCGAGGCCGGCGATCAGCGCGGCGCCCCAGCCTATCCAGGGATGATCCAGCCGGTTCGGCGCTTGCGCCCACGCCTCCAGCGTCTCGGGATGCAAGTCGATCTTCACCGATTCACCGGCGATCGCCATCGACTCCCGGAAGGCATAGCGGTTGCGAAGATCGGCGATGCTCGCGTGACGTTCGCGAATCGCGTCGATGCCGGCGGGCGCCAGAAGCCAGCGCGCGAGGATGTTCTCGCCCATTTGGGTTCGGGCCGCGCATAACAGTTCATACAAACTGTCGGTGCCGAACAGGTCCAAATCATCGCCATAAATATGGTGCTGAGTCTGGAATCGCGTGCCCGGGTTGCCTTTGCCGCTCCATTGATCACGGATGCGCTCGAGACCGGCGCGATAGTACTGCACGGCCCGCTGCGCCTGGGTGCGAAGGCCGCGGATGCGTTGGTGATAGACGAGCACGGCGATGAATCCGAGAATCGGAACGCACAGCCACCCGCGCGCGATGGCAAGGGGTCCGAAACACAGCCATGCCATGATCAAAAATGAGGCGCCTAGCCCCAGCCGGATGCCGCCAATGCGGGCATCAAGCGCATCGAAGTGCGCGAGGCGCGCTTCGCGTTCAGCCAGGCGCTGCGAATATTGTTCCGTGGGCGTCACTGAAAATAGTGTGGCACATTTCCAGCCGCCGCAAGTTCAAGTGCAACCGATCTTGGGATTACCGGCCTTTCTTTTTCTTGCGCGCGCCTTTGCCGTCGGACACCGGAGCCTCATCGGGCTGGTCCAAATCGCTGTCCGCGCTTTCTGCGCCGCTCTCTGCGCCCGCAATCTCATAATCGTCGAAATCGCTCATCAGTTCAGCGGTGCGCCGCTCCTCCATGACACGCTCGAGTCGCCGCCAGGCGGGCTCGGCACCCTTCGGCGCGCGACGCCGCTGGGAATCGACGTCGCGCATGATGTGATCGACGTCGACATCGTCACCGCCGGGCGCGGCATCTTCCGCGTCCTCTTCCTCGAACTCTTCGGATTCGGGTTTTTCGCTCATGCCCTTGACGCTGTGGCTTCACCAATCAACTGACACGCGCGCGTTATAAACGGAAACGCGTCTCGGGTGCAATACCCCAAGGCCCGGTCTGAGCAATTCGCGCGAGCCACGTGGCAATTTGCGGCTATTTGACCAGGTCGTTGAGCTGGAATATCGGCAGCAAGAGGGCAATCACGATGAACATGACGACGGCACCCATGAACACCACCATCATGGGGCCCAAAAGGTTGGTCATGTTCGAGAGCAAGCCGTCCATTTCGCGCTCCTGGTTCGTTGCCGCCCGCTCGAGCATCTTCTCCAACTCGCCGCTGCTCTCGCCGCTGCTGATCAGGTGGATCATCATGGGCGGAAAGAGCTTGCGCGCAGCGAGCGATTTGCCGATCGGCGCACCCTCACGTACGCGCAGCGCCGCTTCTTCCACCGCCCGTTTCATCGGCATATTGGTCACGACCTCGGCGGAAATTCGCAGCGCCTCGAGCACCGGCACCGCGCTGGCGGTCAAAATGCTGAAAGTGCGGGAAAACCGCCCGGTATTCAGTCCGCGTATGAGTTTTCCCACCACCGGCACGCGCAGCAGGAAGCGATCGAAGCGCAAACGCGCCTCGGGCCCTTTGAGCCAGCGCAAGAACCCCCAGGTGGCGGCGCCGATGACGATCAAGGCATAGAACCAGTAATGGCGAATGAGATCGCTCATGCCGATCAGGACGCGCGTGGCGACGGGAAGCTCCTGATTGCTGGACTCAAATACCGCCACCACCTGCGGCACCACGTACGCCAGCAGGAACGAGACGATGCCGAAGGACAGCACCAGCAGCACAATGGGGTAGACCAGGGCATTGCTCACCTGCTGGCCCATGACCTGGCGCGACTCGGTGTAGTCGGAAAGCCGCTCCAGCACCTGATCCAGCTTGCCCGACTGTTCGCCGGCCGACACCGTTGCGCGGTAGATCTCCGGAAAAGCCTGCGGGAAGTCCCGCAAGCCGTCGGCCAGGGGATGCCCTTCGACCACTTTGCTGCGCACGCCGAGCACGATGCGCTGCACGCGCGGCTTTTCGGTTTGCTCGGCCACGGCCTGGAGCGTTTCCTCCAGGGGCAGGCCGGACCTGAGCAGCGTGGCCAATTGGCGCGTGAGCATCGCCAAATCCAAACTCGACAGACCGCGGCGCATGAAGCGCCGGCGGCGGCTTTGCTTCAGCTCCTGCTGGGCGGTCTCCTGGATGTCCATCGGCAGCAGCTGCTTGTCGCGCAACAGCTGTCTGACATGCTTGGGTGTGTCGCCCTCGATGAGGCCTTTGCGTTCGCGGCCTTGGGCATCCAGTGCCGTGTATTCAAACGCGCCCATCAGGAGCCTCCTGGTCCTTTAGTCTTCGCGGGTAACGCGCAGCACTTCTTCCAGCGTCGTTTCGCCCGCCATGACCTTGCGGCGGCCGTCATCGCGAATACCGGGGCTCGCCGTGCGCGCGTAGCGCTCCAGATCCTGCTCGGAGGAGCCATCGTGAATCATGGTGCGCATGTGATCGTCGACGGCGATCAGCTCATAGATCCCCGTGCGCCCGCGATAGCTGTTGCCCGGATCGCTGCTCGGCCGGTACAGCTCCACGGGTGAGCCGTTCGGGTCGAGGTTCAGCAGGCGCCGTTCATATTCGCCGGCCGTGAATTTTTCACGGTTCGACGGATTCAAGACCCGCACCAGGCGCTGCGCCATGACGCCGATCAAGCTCGAGGACAGCAGGAACGGTTCAATACCCATATCGCGCAAGCGCGTGACCGCGCCCACCGCGGTATTCGTGTGCAGCGTCGAGAGCACCAAGTGGCCGGTCAAGCTCGCCTGCACGGCGATTTGCGCGGTCTCCAGGTCGCGAATTTCGCCGACCATGACCACGTCGGGGTCCTGGCGCAGGATCGCGCGCAGGCCCCTGGCGAAGGTCATCTCGACCTTGGTGTTCACCTGGGTCTGGCCGATGCCGTCGATGTAGTACTCGATGGGGTCCTCGACCGTCATGATGTTGCGGGTGTTGTCGTTGATGCGCTCCAGGCTGGCGTACAGCGTGGTCGTCTTTCCCGATCCGGTCGGACCCGTCACCAGGATGATCCCGTGCGGCTTGTGGATGATTTCATCCATCGTGTCCTGGGTGCGCGGGTCCATCCCCAACGAGGTCAATTCGATTCTGCCCGCTTGCTTGTCGAGCAGGCGCAGCACCACCCGTTCGCCGTGCCCGGAGGGCAGGGTGGATACACGCACGTCCACCGCGCGGCCGGCGATGCGCAGCGAAATTCTGCCGTCTTGCGGCAAGCGGCGCTCCGCGATATCCAGCTTCGACATCACCTTGATGCGCGAAACCACCAACGGCGCCACCGCTCGCTTGGTCTGCAACACCTCGCGGAGCACTCCGTCGACTCGAAAACGAATGACCAGCCTGTTCTCATAGGGTTCGATATGAATGTCCGAGGCGTTTTCTTTGACCGCCTGCGTCAGCAGCGCGTTGATCAAACGAATGATGGGCGCTTCATCATCGCTTTCGAGCAAGTCGGAGGATTCCGGGATGTCTTCGGCTAGGTGCGCAAGATCCGTGTTGTCATCCAAGCCCTCGAGCATTTGCATCGCCGCGCCGGAGCCCGCTTCATAGGCAACGCGCAACATCGAGTCGAAAGCCTCGACCGATACGCGCTGCAACTTCAAGGGAACGCCGACGAAGCGGCGCACCTCCGCCAGGCATTGCGGGGTCACGCCGGGACGGCAAACCGTGTCAGCCGTGCCGTCGGAGACGCCGCGAACCAGGACGCCATGACGCTTCGCAAACGGAAACGACAGTTTTCGCGGCTGCTCCGGGTCTTGAAGCTCTGCGTTCATGGCGACGTCGTGCCCGGCGGCGGAGTCGTCGGCGCCGGTCTCGATGGCTCAGGCTGGGATTGGGGCACGGGCACGGTGAATTGCTGGGGCGGACTCGACGTCGCCCCCTGGGGGTTCGTATCCGATGGCGGGGGCGCCGTCGGCAACGCAATGCCCGAGGGGATTGACGGGATGACCGGCTGCTTCTCACCCGGCAGCAGCGTGACGTGGCCGTTGGTGATGTTTTGCTGGCTGCGCCGCACCTCGTTGTACTTCGCCTCGCTGGTGCTCTCGGTGGCGTCCGCATCGCGCATGATCCTGGGGCGTATGAAAACCACCAGGTTCTTTTTCTGCCGCGAACCGCTGCGCGACTTGAACAGATTGCCGATGATCGGGATGGCGCCGAGCCCCGGCACGCGGTCCTCGCTCTCGGTAACCGTGTCCGACATCAGGCCGCCGAGGACGATGATGCCCCCGTCCTCGATCAACACCGTGGTCTTGATGGAGCGTTTGTTGGTCGAAATATCCGCCGAATCGGTGATCTTCGCGCCGGGCGAGGAGTCTTCCTGCTCGATCTTGAGCTGAACGGAATTGCCCTCGTTGATGTGCGGCGTGACCTTCAATATGGTGCCCACCTCTTCACGTTGGATGGTTTGGAAGGGGCTGGAGGTGCCCCCAACCTGCTGGGTCGTGTTTGAGAACGAGCCGGTGATCAGCGGGATCTCCTGCGTGACCTTCACCTCGGCTTCTTCATTGTTCATCGTGATCAATGAGGGCGTGGAGATGATGTTGCTGCTGCCGTCGCTGCGCAGCGCCTGAATGAGCGCGGCAAAACTGACGCCATTGTTCACGACCCGGCCTATTGCCACGGTGGCCCCGGTGCCCACCGTCGAGCTGTTGATGGCGGACGAGCCCGCGATGCCGGGCACGCCCGTGGTGGTGGTGGTGCCTTGAGACACGCCCAATGCCGCGGTGGCCAGATCGACAATGCTGGTGCCGGCGCCGGGCAGGTTGATGATGCCGGCCGGCACGGTGCTGTTTCCCTGGCCAAACAGCAGCCACTGCACGCCCAGATTCGAGCTCTTGTTGACATCGACTTCAACGATGATGGCTTCCACTTGAACCTGTGCACGGCGGATGTCGAGCTTGTCGATGACGCCCATCAATGACTTCATGATTTTCGGCGGCGCCGTGATAATCAGTGCGTTGGTCGCGACATCGGCCCAAATGGTGACGCTGGCGTCGACATTCGAGCCGCCGCCGCCCTGGGAAGCCGGCGTTGCGATCGGCGGGCCGCCTTGGGCTTTAGCGGAGGCGGTGGCCTGACCTTTGAGCTTGTCGGCGATTTTTTCAGCGTCCGCGTAACGCAGATAACGGACTTGGATATCGCCGCCCGAGGCCATGGGTGTATCCATGTTGATAATCAGCGCCTTGAGCCGCAGGCGCGCCGAGCGCTCGCCGGTCAACAGAATGCTGTTGGTGCGATCATCGGCGACCACTTTGACGATGGCGCCGCCGGCGTCGGCGCCCGCGCCCTGATTCAAGGAGTTGACGATGCGCACCACATCGGCGGCGCCGGCGTTGTGCAGCGGAATGACCTCAATGGGTTCATCGCCGCTTTCGTCCATGCGCTGGATGATGCGCACCACCCGGTTCACGTTGCTGGCCCGGTCGGAAATGATCAGCATGTTGCCGCCCGGGTAGGCGGCCAGATGCCCATACGTCGGAATCAACGGCCGCAGCATCGGCACCAACTGAGCGGCGCTGACGTTCTTCAGGGTTACGATCTGCGTCACGATTTCATCCGACGTCGAACTCACATTGTTCGGCAGGTCGTTGGCGGGCAGTTGTCGCAGATCCGTATTGGGAACGATCTTGATGACTTTGCCGGACGGTACGGCGACATAGCCGTACACCTGCAACACCGCCAAGAAGGCCTCATAGAATGCCGCCGGCGACATCGGTGTCGAGGACACCATGGTGACTTTGGCGTTGACGCGCGGGTCAATGATGAAATTCTTGCCGGTCACCTCACCGACTGCTTGGATGATTTGGCCCAGGTCCGCATCCTTGTAGTTCGGCGTGATGGTCGCGCCTTCCTGAGGCTTCGGCTGCTGCGGAGCGGCCGGCAGCATCACCGACACCAACAAGCTCGACAGCGCCATAACCGCCGCAATCCTGCGTTTGGATTGAAATTCAGTCGACTTAGGTGTCATGGGTACTCGCATGTTGAACGGCTTCGACCGCGGCTGACGCTATTCGTTTGAATTTTCATTGGGGTTGTTTGGTGGTGGCGTGGCGCTGTTGGGCGCGGGTGTCGTGCCGGTGTTGGACTCGTTCTCCAAATCCTTGGTCGCCTGTGCTGCTACCTGTGCGATGTTCAACGTAATGTCCTGCTTTTGACCGCCGCGTTCGATGGTCACCGTGACGTGATCGGAAGTCTGTATCGTATTGAAGACATCTTGACTGCGTTGCGGGTCATCCAGCGGCGTCCCGTTGATGGCGGTCACCAAGTCTCCTGATTTCAGGCCCAGCTTGCTGAATATCGCGCGATTTCGTCCAGGATAAGCGCGAAAGCCTCTCAGTTTTCCCGCTGCGTTGTCGTACGAGGCCACGGTTCGCATCACTTGATCAAGAATACTGGGGTCCTGCTGAACCATGCGCCGTATGTTGTCGACTGCCGCGCCGGTGCGGGGGTCGGCCGCGGGGCGGCGCAAGGCGGAAACCGCGCGCCCGGCGGAAGGCGGCAGCTGGCGCGGCAGCAGCAACGTTTCCAGCGCACCGCCTCGATCCAGAATGACGTGATCGAGGTAGACCGAATGCAAAGACGCGCCGCCGATGCGCTCGCCGACTGAATAGACCTTGGAAGCACTGCCGGCGTCGCTGATGATAGCCACCCCGCGTTTCGGGTCTTGGGTGGCAATCGTACCGGCGAGCAACAGGTTGGCGGCGCTTTGAGGGGCGTTTTCCGGGTCTTGAGCCGCGGGGTCGGCCACCGCCACACCGAACAAATGGGCCGAAACGACCGTTTGGATGTCCACTCCCGAGCGCTGCGGACGGGGCACGGCAGCCGGGGCAACCGGTTGCGGCGACTTCAAGGGCTTGGATATGAGGGAATAGCCGACCTGCAGCAGCTGCAGCAGGATCAGCGCGGCAAACACCATCGATACCAGCTTAGGTCCCTGGGCTTGCAGCCGGGACAGCCATTCATTGGTGCGTGTATCGATCATTTAAGGTGTTTTACGTCGTGACGTTAGTCGCGTGCGAAGGCCAGCCCATCACCCGCGGTGATAACCGTGGCAGCAATCATACGGGCTCTGCGCTTGGACGCTCAAGCATTTGTTTTTGCTTGTTAAAATAAAGTGACAGTGATTGGCGACACTCCTGGAGAAGACTCCGCGGCAGCGCATTTAACGGCTTCTGAGACGAGGTTCGGATTTCATGTCTTGTAAAGCGCCTAAACGCGCCCTATAAACTGATAACTCATGAGTGACATTGAACGCGGGCGGGATGGAACGAGCTTAATCGTCGAGGAAGCGGCGCCCAAGCTCAAAAGACCGCCTCTGTATCAAGTAGTTCTGATTAATGACGACTACACTCCCATGGAGTTCGTGGTCGACATCCTGCAGCGGTTCTTCGCAATGGACCGTACCAAAGCAACTCGGGTTATGCTGGAGGTCCATACCAAAGGCAAAGGAGTCTGCGGCGTCTTCACTTATGAAATTGCAGAGACCAAAGTGGCTCAAGTAATCGCGTATGCGCGACAACATCAGCATCCGCTGATGGCAACGCTAGAAGAGGCGTAAAGTGCTAAGTCAAGAACTGGAATTTTGCTTGAATGATGCGTTTGCCGGTGCGCGCGAGGCGCGGCATGAATTCATGACCGTCGAGCACTTGCTGCTCGCGATCGTCGATACGCCGAAGGTGCGGGAAATCTTGAAGTCTTGCGGCGCGGACACCGCCAAGCTCAAAACCGAGCTCAAACAATTCATCGATCAAACCACGCCGCGGTTGCCTACCGGCGAGGACCGGGATGTGCAGCCCACGTTGGGGTTTCAGCGGGTCCTGCAAAGGGCCGTGTTTCACGTCCAGTCGAGCGGCAAGAAAGAAGTCACGGTGGCCAATGTGCTGGTGGCGATCTTCAGTGAAAAACAATCCCACGCCGCCTACCTGCTCAGCATGCAGGATGTCTCGCGCTTGGACGTGGTCAATTTCATCGCGCACGGCCTGTCCAAGGCCGGGGGCGAGGAGCGCAGTGAACGAGACGACAGTGCGGCCTCACCCGACGCTGAGCGCGAGGGAGACGCCGGCGGCAATGCATTGGAGAAGTATGCGACGAATCTGAACGACTCGGCGCGCAAGGGCAAGATAGATCCTTTGATCGGCCGCAAGCTCGAGGTCGAACGGACCATCGAGATTCTTTGCCGCAGGCGCAAGAACAACCCCCTGTACGTGGGCGAGGCCGGCGTCGGCAAGACGGCGATCGCGGAAGGACTGGCCCGCATGATCGTCGAGAATCAAGTGCCGGACGTGCTGCTGGACGCCACCATCTATTCGCTCGACATGGGCTCGCTGGTGGCGGGAACCAAGTACCGGGGAGACTTCGAGAAGCGCTTGAAGGCCGTGCTGGCGGAGGTCAAGAAGCAGCCGGGGGCGATTCTATTCATCGACGAAATTCACACCGTCATCGGCGCCGGGGCGGCATCCGGGGGCGTGATGGATGCGTCGAATTTGATCAAACCTGCCCTGGCCAACGGCGATTTGCGCTGCATCGGATCGACCACGTACAACGAGTACCGTGGGATATTCGAGAAGGATCACGCGCTGGCGCGGCGCTTCCAGAAGATAGATATCACCGAGCCGTCGGTGCAAGACACGGTCGATATTCTGCGCGGCCTGAAATCACGGTACGAAGAGCATCACGGCATCAAGTACGAAGATGATGCGCTGCGTGCGGCGGCGGAGCTGGCTGCCAGGCACATCAACGATCGGCACATGCCGGACAAGGCCATCGATGTCGTCGATGAGGCCGGAGCGAATCTGCGCCTGCAACCGGTCGAGAAACGCGCGCAGTCCGTAACCGTGACGCAGATCGAAAATGTCGTCGCGCGCATTGCGCGCATTCCGCCGAAGAATGTCTCGATGTCCGATCGCGACGTGCTGAAGAATCTGGAACGTAATTTGAAACTGACGATATTCGGCCAGGACAAGGCCATCGAGGCGTTGTCGGCGGCCATCAAGATGTCGCGCTCGGGCTTGGGCGATCAGCGCCGGCCGGTGGGTTCCTTCCTATTTTCCGGTCCCACCGGTGTGGGTAAGACCGAGGTAACCCGTCAGCTGGCGATTGCCATGGGCGTGGAATTCGTGCGGTTCGACATGTCGGAGTACATGGAACGTCATACCGTGTCACGCCTGATCGGTGCGCCGCCGGGCTATGTCGGGTTCGATCAGGGCGGCTTGTTGACCGAGGCCATCGCCAAACATCCGCACTGCGTGCTGTTGCTCGATGAAATCGAGAAGGCGCATCCGGACGTGTTCAATCTGCTGCTGCAGGTCATGGATCATGGCACCCTGACCGACAACAACGGCCGCAAGGCTGATTTCCGCCATGTGATCATTGTGATGACCACGAACGCGGGAGCATTCGAGATGAGCCGGCCGAGCATTGGATTCACGCAGTCGGACTCCGGCGCCGATGGCATGGAGGCGATTCGCCGGCTGTTTTCACCGGAGTTCCGCAATCGATTGGATGCCGTCATTCAGTTCGGCAGCCTGGATCAGGACACCATCGAGCGGGTGGTCGACAAGATCCTGGTCGAGGCGGAAGCTCAGCTCGAACAGAAGGGCGTCTCGATTTCCGTGGACGAGCCGGCGCGGCGCTGGATCGCGAAACGCGGCTACGATCCGAAGATGGGTGCGCGGCCCATGGCGCGCATCATTCAGGAGTTCATCAAGCGTCCGCTGGCCGAAGAGCTGCTGTTTGGCAAACTCGTGAACGGCGGTCACGTCGAAGTGACCTTGAGCGAGGAGGGCGACAAGCTCAAGCTCGAGACCCGTGCCGCGGACGCCAAGCCTGCCCTCCTATCGCACGAGGGCAGTGCTTAGAACATTCAGGACGGGGTCGCTTCGACCCCGTTTAAAGGTGGCGCGCAGCGCCTAAAAAGCTGGCGCGCAGCGCCTAGAAAGGCTTTAGCGGCCCCGGTAGACGATGCGGCCCTTGGTCAGGTCGTAAGGAGTCATCTCCACGGTGACTTGGTCGCCGGTCAAGATTCGGATGTAGTTTTTGCGCATCTTGCCTGAGATATGTGCGGTAACTACATGGCCGGTCTTGAGTTTGACGCGAAATGTCGTATTGGGCAGGGTCTCAACGACCTCGCCCTCGAATTGAATGGCCTCTTCTTTTGACATGCGTCCTTGTGGTATGCGTGAAACCGCGCGCATTGTGCATAAAGCACCCTCAATTTACTAGCCTCGCGGAATACTTGAGGCAGGCTCCCGGGGCTCGTTGAGCCATTTGGCCTGGGGCGCGCGGCGTGCGTACCGGCCCAGCAACAGGGCAAACTCGCTGCGCGAGACCTCGCGGGCGCCGAAGGCAGCCAAGTGCGCACTGGCGACCTGGCAGTCGATCAGCTTGATGTCGCGCGCGCGACACTCATCCACCAAGCGCGCCAAGGCCACTTTTGAGGCATCGCGTTCCAGGCTGAACATGGATTCACCAAAAAATACCCGGCCCAGCTGAATGCCGTACAAGCCCCCGGCCAGCCGATCATCCCGATAGGTCTCCACCGAGTGTCCGAAGCCCAGTTCGTGCAGCCGGTTATACGACTCGATCATTTCCACGTTCAGCCATGTCTCGGGACCTGAGCGGCGCGGTGCGGCACAACCGCGGATCGTTGCGGCAAATGCCTGATCGACACGGGTCGTGAACGGGCCGTGGCGCAAGGTTTTGCCCAGGCTTCTGGAACATTTGAATTCGGCCGGAAACAGCACCATGCGCGGGTCCGGCGACCACCAAAGGATGGGTTGTTGCGCTGAGTACCAGGGAAACACGCCGCGCTCATAGGCGGCGAGCAGTCGGGTTGGGCTCAAATCGCCACCCGCGGCCAGCAGTCCCGGCGGCTCGCGCAACGCCTGGTCCAAGGGCGGAAACCAATTCGGGTCCGCCTGCTCGCCCAGCCAAACGAGTCTGCTCAGAGTCGCAGCTCCTCATCGGGCGCGCGGTGGTAGGGCACGTGCTCATTGACCGCAGCGGCATAAGTGTCGACGCCGCGCGCTTCGCGCAAGGCGTAGTCGCGAATCGCCGCGGCAAATCGCGGGTCGGCGATGTAGTGCGCGGAGTGCGTCAGGGTGGGGATGAACCCGCGCGGCACCTTGTGCTCGCCTTGAGTTCCCGGCTCGAATCGCCGCAGCTTCTTTTCGATGCAGTACTCGATCCCCTGGTAGTAGCACGCCTCGAAATGCAAGCTGTGAAAGTTGCCGCCGGCGCCCCAGTAGCGTCCGTACAGCGCCTCGCTGCCCACGAAGAAGATGGCCACGGCAATCGGTTGCGCTCCCACGCGCGCCACTTTGAGCATGAGTTCATCGGGCATCGCTGCGCTGACGCGCTTGAAAAAATCCAGGTTCAGGTAAGGCTCGTGGCCGTGACGATGAAAAGTCTCGGCATAAAACTCATAGACGACGTCCCACAGGGAAGCGGTCATGTCGCCGCCGTGCAGGGTGTCGAATTCGATGCCCGCTTCGGCAACGCGCCGACGCTCGCGTTTGGCTTTCTTGCGCTTCTCTGCCGTGAAAGTCGCCAGGAACGCCTCGAAGGATTCGTAAGCATGGTTGTACCAATGAAACTGACAGTCGCGGCGCAGTATCAGTCCAGCCCGATCGAGATCGGCGGCGGTTTCGTCGGTCGGGAACAGCACGTGCCAGGAGGACAGTTGTTCGCTTCGCGCATAGTCCAGCGCCGCGCGCACCACGCTCTTGGTGATGGCCTCGCCATCGACATTTGCACCCACGAGGACGCGGGGGCCGGATACCGGCGTGAATGGCACCGCCGTCAGCAATTTCGGATAGTAGTTAAGACCATGTTGCGCGTAGGCGCCGGCCCAAGAGAAATCGAAGACGAATTCGCCGCGAGAATGCGCCTTGCGAAACAGCGGCATGGCTGCCGCCGGCACGCCCTCGGCGTCCTCGATGATGAGATGTCGAGGCGTCCAGCCGGTGCGGGCCGCAGCGCAACCGGATTGCTCCAATGCCAAAAGAAATTCGTGGCGCAGGAAAGGCTGTGCCGAACCGGCGAGCGCGTTCCAGCTTCGCGCGTCGATTTGCGCGATGCTCTCGAGGATTCGCGCCGGCCGACAGGTCACGCGTGGGCAGCGCGCGGTTTGACGTGGGTCTCGGCCTCAATTCGCTCCAGGTATTTATCGGCGTCGAGTGCTGCCATGCACCCGGTGCCGGCCGAGGTGACGGCCTGGCGATAGACATGATCGGCCACGTCGCCGGCCGCGAAAACTCCCGCAACGCTGGTGCCGGTAGCGCCGCCCTCGCTGCCGCCCTTGACCACGATATATCCGCCGCGCATGTCCAATTGCTGATCGAAAAGCTGGGTGTTCGGTACATGGCCGACGGCGATGAATACGCCATCGACCTTGATGGAACGTGTGGCGTTTCCGCCCGCGGCCCGCAGACGCGCGCCGGTAACACCCGAGTCATCGCCCAGGATTTCCTCGACGGTGTGATTCCACACGATGCTGGCCTTGCCGGCCTTTTCGAGCGCGAACAATCGGTCTTGCAATATCCTCTCGGCACGCAACTTGTCGCGCCGGTGCACCAGCGTCACGTGCGAAGCAATATTGGTGAGGTACAGCGCCTCCTCGACCGCCGTGTTGCCGCCGCCGACCACGGCCACCGCTTTGCCGCGATAGAAGAAGCCGTCGCAGGTCGCGCAGGCGGACACGCCCTTGCCGCGATAGGTCTCCTCCGAAGGCAATCCTAAGTATTGGGCCGAGGCGCCCGTCGCAATGATCAGGGCGTCGCAGGTGTAGGCGCCGTTATCACCGTAAAGATGAAACGGGCGGTGGCGCAGCTCGACACGATTGATGTGATCGAACACGATTTCGGTATTGAAGCGTTCCGCGTGCAGACGCATGCGCTCCATCAACGCGGGTCCCTGCAGGTGCTCGACGTCGCCCGGCCAGTTATCCACATCGGTAGTGGTCATGAGCTGCCCACCCTGTTCCAAGCCGGTGATCAGGACGGGATTGCGATTCGCCCGGGCCGCATAAACAGCCGCGGTGTAGCCTGCAGGTCCAGACCCCAGGATGAGGAGACGACTGTGCCGGACAATGCTCATGTATAATTTGCCTCTCGTCGTGAATAGTCGCTTGGGCTTTGGGAGCCGGCGAGCGCTAAAGGTTAGCTGACCCATGGTAAGTAAATCTGTGGGCGCCAGCCAGTTCCTACAAGTCCACCTTGAGCAACCGCACCCTCGATGTTGTTGCCGCACGTTTTCCGGGTTACTATTACATATTATTCAATCAGTTAAGAAGTAATCATCATTAAAGGTCTAGATCTAATCGAAGGCTCCTCGTCCAAGAACAAGCAGAAAGCGAAACTCTCTGCGGCCGTCGCGCGGTCATTGCGCGAAGGGACGCTCTGGGTCTTGAGCGCGCTCGCGCTGCTGCTGCTGTTGGCGCTTGCGTCCTATCACGAACACGATCGCAGTTTCTCGGACACCGGCGGGCCGGGTCCCGTCGACAACTGGATCGGGCCGGTGGGCGCCTGGGTGTCGAGTTTTTTCTTGTTACTGTTTGGCCGCCCGGCCTATCTATTTCCCGTGATGCTGGCCTATGCCGGCTGGCTGGTGCACAAAGATCAGTCGCTGCCCGATAGCCGCTCGCGCATCAATACGCTGTTGCGTGCGGTCGGGTTCGTGCTGACGCTGGTGACCAGCTGTGGTCTTGCCACGTTGCACTGGAACGGCGCTGGGTTGCCGAACAGCGCCGGCGGCGTCCTTGGTGAGCTCGCAGGCGTGGGCGGCGCGCAGGGCTTGAGTTTTCTCGGCGCCACGTTGCTGTTGCTCGGCTTGTGGTTGGCCGGCGTGGCGTTGTTCTTGGGCGTGTCGTGGTTCGAAGTGATGGACACGCTCGGTGCGTGGGTCTTGGGTGCGATCGAGTGGACCAGAACCCGCCTGGAGCAACGGCGCGAGCTGGCGTCCGGCCAGCTGCGCAAGCAGGCGCGCCAAGAGGTCGTGCGCGAAGAGCAGAAGAAGGTAGCGAATCGACCGCCACCGCGTATCGAGGCGCCGGCCCCGCTGCCGCAGAAGAGCGATCGGGTCGAACGCGAGCGCCAGGTGCCCTTGTTCGACGCCCCGAAATCCAGCGAATTGCCGGCACTGTCCCTGCTCGATGAACCCGGATCGCGCGAGCAGTCCTACTCGGACGAAGCGTTGGAGGCCATGTCGCGGCTGGTGGAAATCAAGCTGCGGGATTTTGGCATCGAGGTCGAGGTGGTGGCCGTTCAGCCGGGACCCGTGATCACGCGCTTTGAATTGCGCCCGGCGCCCGGCGTGAAAGTCAGCCAGATCAGCGGTCTGGCCAAGGATCTGGCGCGCGCCTTATCGGCCATCAGTGTTCGCGTCGTGGAAATCATTCCCGGCAAATCCGTGGTGGGGTTGGAGATTCCCAACGAGAAGCGCGAGATCGTGACGTTGGGCGAAATCATCAAATCCAAGCCCTACGACGAAGTCAGTTCGCCGTTGGCCCTCGCGCTCGGCAAGGACATCGGCGGCGTGCCCATTGTCGCGGATCTGGCGCGCATGCCGCACCTGCTCATCGCGGGAACCACCGGATCCGGCAAGTCCGTCGGCATCAACGCCATGGTCTTGAGCCTCGTGTACAAAGCGACGCCGGAACACGTCCGGATGATCATGATCGATCCGAAAATGCTGGAGCTGTCGGTCTACGAGGGCATTCCGCATCTGTTGTCGCCGGTCGTGACGGATATGAAGCAGGCAGCCAATGCGCTGCGCTGGTGCGTGGCGGAGATGGAGCGGCGCTATCAACTGATGTCGGCGCTCGGTGTACGCAATATCGGCGGCTTCAATCGCAAGGTGAAGGACGCTGCCGACAGCGGCAGGCCCATCAAAGACCCGATCCGCATGCAAAAAATCGCGCAAGGCGTGCCCGGCGTGGTCGAGGAAGACGTGCCGGAGCTCACCTCACTGCCTTTCATCGTGGTCATCATCGATGAACTTGCGGACCTCATGATGATCGTCGGCAAGAAGGTCGAGGAGCTGATCGCCCGGCTGGCGCAAAAGGCGCGAGCTTCGGGCATCCATCTGATCCTGGCGACGCAGCGGCCGTCGGTGGATGTCATTACGGGATTGATCAAGGCCAATATCCCGACACGCATTGCATTCCAGGTCTCGGCAAAAGTGGATTCGCGTACGATTCTGGATCAAAGCGGCGCCGAGTCGCTGCTCGGCCATGGCGACATGCTGTTTCTGCCTCCCGGCACATCGATTCCCACGCGCGTCCACGGCGCATTCGTCTCCGACCAAGAAGTGCATCGTGTGGTGGCGGGGTTGAAGTCCGCCTCCCCGCCGATTTATATCGATGAAATTCTGGACGGCCCGCGCAATCCCATCCCGGGATTTCCGTCCGACGAGGAGGAGGGCGGCGAAGGCGGTGTTGCCGATGCGGAAGCGGATCCGCTGTACGACGAAGCCGTGCGTATCGTCACCGAGACGCGCAAGGCGTCGATTTCCGGCGTCCAGCGGCGCCTCAAGATCGGCTACAACCGCGCGGCACGGTTGGTCGAAGCGATGGAGGCGGCAGGACTCGTGGGTCCGCTGCAGTCGAATGGCAATCGAGAAATTTACGGCGCCGCGCCCCCCGAGGAATGACATCGATGGTTCGTAAGACAGTCACCTTTGCGCTGCTGGGCTGCCTGCTGTCGTTGCTGAGCGCAGCCGGCGCCCGCGCCTCGCCGACGACGGAAGTCGAGAAGTACTTGGGGGGTCTGGCGACCTGGTCCGCTGACTTTTCGCAGACCATCGATGACGGTCATGGCAAGGTGATGCGCAGCGCCGCTGGAAAACTGTACTTGCAAAAGCCGGGGAAATTTCGCTGGGACTATTCACAGCCCTCCGAGCAGCTGATCTTGGCGGACGGCAAGCAGATCTGGTTTTACGACAAGGACCTGCAACAGGCCAATGTGCGCGACATGGATGCCAGCCTGGCCAACACGCCGGCGGTGCTGCTGTCCGGCACCGGATCCTTGAGCAGCCAGTTCGATGTCACGTCCTTGCCGCCGAGCGACGGCCTGGAGTGGTACCAGCTCATCCCCAAGCACGCGGATACCGATTTTCAACTGGTGCGGATCGGATTTCGCCATGGCGATTTGGCGTCGATGTTCCTCGCGGACAAACTGAATCAGGTCACGCAGTTGACCTTCAGCAATCCCAGTCGCAATGCGAAATTTTCCGCCGACCTGTTTACTTTCGTGCCGCCGCCGGGCGTCGATGTGATCGGACGCGCCGCCAAGTGACGGTCAGCGACGGCACGTATCGGCCTCTGGCCGATCGATTGCGTCCGCAGTCTCTCGATGAGTATGTCGGACAGTCACATCTGTTGGGGCAAGGCGCGCCGCTGCGCCGTGCGTTGGAATCCGCTCATCCGCATTCCATGATTCTTTGGGGACCGCCCGGAACCGGGAAGACGACGCTGGCACGATTGGTTGCCCATGGCGCGAACGCGGAATTCGTCGGGCTGTCGGCGGTGCAGGCGGGAATCAAGGATATTCGTGCCGTGGTGGAGCAGGCGCGCGGTTTGCGCGGCACGCGGGGCACGGTTTTATTCCTCGACGAGGTACACCGCTTCAACAAGGCGCAGCAGGACGCGTTTCTTCCCTATGTCGAGGACGGCACGCTGATCTTTATCGGCGCGACGACCGAGAATCCGTCGTTTGAAGTCAACAACGCTCTGCTGTCGCGCGCACGGGTCTATGTCCTGAAATCCCTGAGCACCGATGATCTCGGCAAACTCCTCGATCGCGCCCTCGCGGATGGGGAGCGGGGTTTGGGTGCGCTGAATTTGCAAGTGGATGCGGGAGCGCGCGAGCTGTTGTTGGCGGCCGCCGACGGCGATGCGCGGCGCATGCTCAATTTATTGGAGACTGCCGCGGACTTGAGCACGCCCGAGGCCGCCGGCCGCCGGCTCGATGTCGATACCATGCGCGCGGTGATCGGCAGCACATACGTGCGCTTCGACAAGGGCGGCGAGAATTTCTACGATCAAATATCGGCACTGCATAAATCGGTTCGCGGCAGCGATCCGGATGCCGCTCTGTACTGGCTGTGCCGCATGTTGGCCGGCGGCTGCGACCCCTTGTATGTGGCGCGCCGCGCGCTGCGCATGGCGAGCGAGGACATCGGCAACGCCGACCCCCGGGCATTGACCATGGCATTGGAAGCGTGTGCGGTTTATGAGCGTCTCGGCAGTCCCGAAGGCGAGCTGGCCACTGCCCAAGCAATCATCTTCATGGCGTGCGCGGCCAAGAGCAACGCCGTGTACGCCGCTTTCAATGCGGCAACCGAGGATGCCACCCAGTTGGGATCGCTGGAGGTTCCGTTGCACCTGCGCAATGCGCCGACGCGCTTGATGAAGGAAATCGGTTACGGCAAAGGCTATCGATATGCGCACGACGAGCCGGGTGGCTATGCCGCCGGGGAGCGCTATTTTCCGGATGACATGCCGGAGCGCAGGTACTATGTGCCGGTCACCCGCGGGCTGGAAATCAAAATCGGCGAAGCGCTGGCGGCGCGCCGTGCACGCGATGCGAAGATGCCGGAGACCGGAAAACTATGATCAATTGCCGAGGATTTCAGAGTGCTTGACCCCAAGCTGCTGCGCAGCGATTTGCCCGCCGTGGCCGCCGCGCTCGCCCGGCGCGGCTTTGCGCTCGATGTGCAGGCCTTTGCCGCGCTCGAGGAGCAGCGCAAGAGCGTGCAAGTCGAGGCCGATCGGCTGCGCGCCGAACGCAATGCCAATGCCAAGGCGGTGGGGTTCGCCAAGTCGAAGGGCCAGGACCTCGGCAGTTTGCTTGCCGCGGGGGAAGCACTGGGCGCCGGGCTGCAGGGCGTGGAGAAGCGGCTTGAAGAGATTCAGGCGCAAATCACGGATCTGCAGCTGGGGCTGCCGAATATTTTAGATGCCAGCGTGCCTGAGGGACGCGACGAGAGCGCCAATGTCGAGGTGCGCCGCGTTGGGATGCCGCGAGAATTTGGGTTCGAGCCCAAAGATCATGTGGCGCTTGGCGAGCGACTGGGAATGGATTTTGAAGCGGCGGGGCGCATTTCCGGGGCGCGGTTCGTGGTGCTGACCGGGGGGTTGGCGAAGATGCACCGCGCTCTGGCGCAATTCATGCTGGATCTGCATACCAGCGATCACGGCTATCGCGAGGCCTACGTGCCGTACCTCGTGCACGCCACGGCGCTTCTCGGCACGGGACAATTGCCGAAATTCGAGCAGGACCAGTTCGCCGTGCGCGGCGATCCGGGCTTTTACTTGATCCCAACCGCCGAGGTGCCGCTGACGAATCTGGTGCGCGATCAGATTTTGGCGCCGGAGCGGCTGCCGCTCAAGTTCGTTGCGCACACACCGTGCTTCCGATCCGAGGCGGGCGCGGCGGGCAAAGATACCCGCGGCATGATTCGCCAGCATCAATTCGACAAAGTCGAGTTGGTGCAGATCGTGCGCCCGGAGAATTCCTATGCGGCGCTCGAGGAGTTGACCGGGCACGCCGAGAACGTCCTCAAGGCGTTGGAGTTGCCCTATCGGGTGTTGTCCTTGTGTGCCGGCGATACGGGGGCGAGCAGCGCCAAGACCTATGATCTCGAAGTCTGGCTGCCTTCGCAGAAAAGGTATCGCGAGATTTCATCCTGCAGCAACTGCGAGGCCTTCCAAGCTCGGCGCTTGCAGGCTCGATGGCGCAATCCCGAGAGCGCCAAACCTGAGTTGGTGCATACCTTGAATGGATCGGGCGTCGCGGTTGGACGCGCGCTGGTGGCGGTCTTGGAGAATTATCAGCAGGCGGATGGCAGCATTGCCATACCGGCGGCGCTCAAGCCCTACATGGGCGGGGCACACCTGCTGCAGTGATCTGCAACAGGCGTGCCCGGCATCTTTTAGTTGCGGTTGCCCATCACGAGCCGCAGCACGTACCAGAACATCAGCGCGATTGATGCGAACAGCTGCATCGCCGCCGACACGTAACGATCTTCCGGATAGTGTTGGATGATGTTGGACGTGTCGTAGAGCACCGCGGCACCGGCGAAGCCGATCATCGCCACCGAGAACCAGGTTCCCAGTTGGAAGCCGAATACCGCACCGCCAATCATCGCCAGGATGGCCACCACGCCGCCCCACATCAGAATGGCGCGCAGGAAGGAGAAATCCTTGCGCGTGCGATGGGCGACAACCATGAGACCGCCCGCGCCCAGCGCGGTGATCAACACGGCACTATCGATCGCCCCGGGTGCTTTCTTTTCGGCGAGGAAGAGAAGCGGCACGAATATCAGCGCTTCCGCGGTGACGTAGGCGGCATACGAGAAATACTGCATGCCAAGAGAAGAACTGGTTTGCGCCGTGCGCGTCGCCAGCCAGCCCACGAGCATGAAGGCGCCGAGGATCAGGAACCAGTTGAAGCCAAGCATGAAGCTCGCGATCTGGTACGCGAGACCGGATTCGAACAACGCCAGTTCAATGAGAATGAACCCGAGAATGCCACCCACGACGTGCGTGTAGGTGCGCGTAATGAAAGCGGCACGGCTGTCGACGCCGGCGCTTGGGAATGCAGAATTACTACCAGGGAAAGTGGCCATCGTGTCCTCCAAATAAGCCAGGCGGCTATTTTAGCACCCCCTACCTTTAAGGCGCTGATTTAGCCCGTTCAACCCGATATAGGGCTAAGTGGTGGCGGTTCAATGGCTTAGCGGTCGGGCACAGGCATATTTTGTCGGGTTATCCTCGCCCGATCCGCATCGGAGATTCTTCATGATGTGGGTACCCGTCGGTGCTCGGGTTAAATTGATGATCTGGCATTTCATGTCATTTCTTGACATGTTATGCCATTCTGCCATCATTAGTCTATGGAAAGCATGAACATCTCTCTTCCCGAACCACTCAAGCAATTCGTGGACGGGCAAATTGCGGCTGGGCGCTACAGCAGCGTCAGTGAGTACGTTCGCGAACTCATCCGGGATGATGAGAAGCGCAAGGCTCAGGAACGGCTGGAAGCACTACTGTTGGAAGGTTTGCAAGGCGAAGAGACTGAATTGACGCGGGAGGACTGGGCGGCAATCCGTAAAGAAGCTCAAGCGCGAGTAGGTGCCAATAAGAAGCGTAAATAGTGCGGCGCGTTTACAAACGCCCGGAGGCTAGGCGGGATCTCATCGAGCATTACGTCTATCTTGCCGAAGAAGCTGGCGAGGCAGTCGCAGAGAGATTCCTGACTCTAGCTGAGCAAACCTTTACCGGTCTTGCCGAAAATAGGGAAATGGGTGCAAGCCTCACACTCCGCAATCCGCAGCTCGCTGAATTGCGGAAATGGCGAGTTAAGGATTTCGAGAAATTCTTGATTTTCTATTTTTCGCGCCCCGACGGAGTATCAATCGTTCGTGTCCTGCACTCTGCCCAGGACTGGTGGTCGAGGCTTGGAATAGTGTAAGGAGGAGCACAGTAGCGCCGCCAGCCCGCCGCCGAACGTGCAGTTGCGTATAATTCAGAGTCGGCGTGCCTCGCTAGGGGAATCGTCGGAACCGTTGGAGAGGTGGCAGAGCGGTTGAATGCACCGGTCTTGAAATCCACCTGATCACTCATTGAGCAAAAGCGAGCGTGAGCGAAAACAACTACTTGCGCTCGCTGATCCCCATCCAAAGTAACGCTCAGTAACGCCCAATTCCGACAGGTTGGAAACAAAAGTGGAAACAGAATTGGCGTTCTGTACACTCTGCGGCACCTAGATATACATGGAGCGTATTTTGAGCGTGTCCTGCTGTGGGCATGATGCCCTGGATTGGCTCGCCGCCATCGGTCCGACTCTCGCAACGCTGGTTACTGCTGGTGTCGCCTGGAGTGCTTATCGCAGCAGCGCGCGAATTCAACGTCGGTTGGTGAGGCCGCGAATTGGTTTTCGACACAGCGTCATGCCTTTCGTGCAGGGTCCCCTGGGGCTGCCTCCCGCCTTCATGTGGACCATTGAGTTTCACAATCACGGGCAGAGCGCTGCGAGGATTACCCAGTTGGATGTGATAGTTGACGGCACTGTCATTGCTCCGACACCTCTTGAACAGCCTGGCGCATATTGGATTCGCGTAGCCAGTTTGATGGGAGTCTCTGGTCTGCCCGACGTTCCGTTTCTTGGATGGATACTCACGCCACCCGAGAGTCTGGGGGCAGGAGTTGGGCAACCACTAGTTAACGCTGCCGTGATGGGTCCAACACAAACGATACAGGGCCTCGGAACGCGAATAGAGGTGCGGGTGACTTACGAATCGGCCTTCGGCGAGCGCTGGGTAGAATCAAGCAAGACCGGCGAATCGAACGAATGACACCTGTCCTCGTGGGATGAGTAGCGCTATGTGTGAATTGCACGGACTGAGAGGCAGGGACAACACCGACGTTGGGAGAGACGGTAAGATCATTTGGCTTGAGAATGCCGCCAAGGCTCATTTGACAAAATAATGACAGCTGTTGCCCACCACCCCGACGGATGGAGTTATCTCGTACTATCGAAGGCGTTCCTGTTGATCGTGGCGATTCCAACAACAATGGCACTTGTCGCGGCAATGGTGCGATTGAAAACCAGCAAGAACCCATTTGTAGCACCCACGGATTTGTTCGGCGCAATACTAGTAGCTGATTTATCGATTGCGATCGAACCCTCACTTTTGACGCCCTTGTTAACGGGGCTAAGCCAGACCCTCCCGGTTCGATATTTGCATGCTTATGCCGTCCTAATTGGCATCGCAGCATGGATCTATTGCATTATGTGGGTTGAACCCAATCTTGAGTCAGAGCCCATCGCGAACCGTCCGGGGGCTACTAAATTTCGTTATTTCTCTTATAGCTGGTTGGTTGCATATGCCACGGTAGTCGCCTTACTCGCTACGCACTTTATTGTTTACTCCTTTCGCATGTGGCAAAAACTATGATGACCATTATCGGAATTTTCGCTTTGATTTGGATCGCCATGTTCGTCTTCGGGCTTGCACTATTCAAGTTGGCAACGATCTTTGGGCTGCTGCCCGGAATGCGGTTTAGGCGGCGTCCTAGCAATTATTTGACAGCGAACTCAATTTTCCGAATTAGCGTTGTCGGCCAGTCGATGACCTTGACCACCAATCACCAGATTCCTCTCTATACATTGTTTGATCGTCCCGCCAACGCGCGCCTTGATGTTACGCCAGCCCATGATGAGAAAATTCAGATGATCTTTTGGGAGAAAGGACAACACGCACAACCGACAGCTAACGGGTCCCAAGCGCATGTTTACGCGGCGTGCGCATGAGCAACGTTCTGCCACGCCCTGAAGAAATATTTTTCTTACTGTGCGAAGACGTTCGGCAGGAGATCGACAAAAAGCTCTCTTTGCTAGGGGTGTTCACCGGCGGGGGCATGATTGTTCCCAAGGGGTCCACAATATCGAATATCAATTTTATGTGCGTGTGGTTTGTTCGAGGCGGCATAGGAAAGTTTGCCGTGGACTTCGAGCTGGCAGGACCTGCACAGTTCAATAGCGTCAAAGCGGCCTCGGGTACTTTAGACAAGGCAACTGCTGATCACGCCGTTCTGGTATTCGCATTCAAGCCTTTACCAGGGATGCCGACCGGCACGTATAAGGCTCAACTGTTTTTGGATGGCAATAAGTTCGAGCAATCATTCGATGTGATTGAAGCAACCTGAGAAGTTTTCGGTTTGTTCTTCGCCTGTCGCGCCTCGTACACGGGAAATTCGATCATTGTATCGATCCGCTGCCGCGTTCGCTTCTTAGCCATCAGCGCAGCGTGATCGCTGTTACTCGTGGGTGCCACGCGGATATCTGGCGCGATCGTGGACATATGATTGGTAGCGGCGGGTTGATTCGATACTTACTTGCAGTACTCCCCCGCTTACAACAAAAGCGAGGACCGCCGTGAATTCATTCGGAATTGAACCGGCACGGGCACTCGAAGTGTTTCGAGTCGGTCGCTTGAGATTTCAGGTCCAGGCTTCATACAAACAATTGAAATCCCTTGGTTGGTCGCCCTCGAAAATCTTCAGAGCGTCCGGCCTCTCAATTAAGCAAAGCGTCCCGTGAAGATCGAGCAACGATCTTTGCATTTGCCGGATTGGCCATCCTCCGTCAAATTTGTGTCCGAGAACAGGCCAAATCAGAGAGCAAAGCATTGGCGATGGCTCACTCTCCGTCTCCATCGACCGAGCAATGAGACCTACAAGGTAACCGCGGGAATCAAATACAGGGCCACCACTCATGCCGCCCCATGCAGGGCAATCTATCTCGAGAGAGGGCCACGGCGCGAGTAATTTGTCGCGGCCAGCAGTGTACTGTTCTGTCACGACTCCAGACGAGGTAATCAATTGTCCTTCAAGACTAATGGTATGACCCTCCGCTGCTGCTGGAAAGCACCGCTGGCTAGCGCGAAATCCAGCGATCGTCAGGGTTTCTCCCACGGCAGGCAGGCGCGTCGTAATACTCACTTGATAATAGGTTCTATCGGGCGGAATTGCGCAAGCCGCCTCTAGACCCAGGATACAAACGTCGTGCTCTAGAGCTGCAAACAGATTGGTAATTGACCAGCCTTGAGCTCCATCGCTCGTAATTCCGATAGCCATAGGCTTGCCTTTGAACTTTGACTCCTTACCTTCTTCGATTACCGCCTTGAGCACGTGCTTGGCGCACAACGCCACTCCTGGCGCTACGATAATAGCGGAGCCGTGGATGGTGGATCGTTCGTTGTCGCTATATACAACCGCCAGCAGAAGTCCGCGAAAAACATCCCAATTTGCGATTTTAGTGGTTCTAGCCTGATCGGTTGGGAAGCTTGGTTTCAGCTGCACAAAACGTACCTTATCGCCAGGCCCACGACCGATCGCGGGATTCGCCGTAACGATAAAGCTTGCTGTTCTATGGCTTTCTTCATCGTCCATTAGTTAATTGACGCCCTGTCGTCACCGGGTCATCCGCTGTTTCGGCGCGGCGTCGGCGAGATAGCAAGCTTTATACAGTTTCAGATGCCCGCCGGAGCTGGATGGACGTCACAACCGACGCACCGAATACTTGGCGAGTGGGTCGATATCGCGACAACGTTTACACCAATGTCGCCAGGCCGCGCTGGGTGGCTGTATATGGGCTGCAGTGGCAGGTGTTCGAGGCCCTATTGCTTGGATGCCGCCGCTGACCTGCCAGATGCGATGCGCGCAGCAATCGAGCGACTGGCCATCGAGGGTTGGCAGGCCGAAGCGGAGCCGCGATTCGGATTCGTGTTCATACGGCGGGATAGCGAGCGCCGCTTACTGATGCTCACGCCGCGCGATCCCTATGACACCAGGCCGCAATCGTTCAATCCATTTCGCTGAGGTGCCCTGCCGCCAGAGCCCGGAACGTTAGTGCGATCTGCTGAACACACCTACTAGGACGGCAGACGCGAAAGCGCCAAAAATGATCAGGATGATCAACGCTGGAATAGAGGCCAGAACCAACTTCACTAGGAGGGTGACCATGCTCCCAAACGGGATCTTAATATCGGTGACCGTAACTTCCTGCGGACTTTTCTGTGTATCGCTCATTACCAATCCCTCGGTTTGTAGGACGCAAAATATAGATGGCTGAAGCACTCCAAGTCCGTGCGTGTGTCTTGACAGTCAATGGCAACGGCGTGAGCCACGTCTCGGTTGGCGATTTCAAAGAATCATACCACCGGCCATTTGAGATCCAGTGCTCGTTAGGCGAAATCGGGGCCTCTTAAACTGACGGTAACTTGTTCGCTGCCAAGCGAGCGTCAAGTACCAAGGAGGCAATTCGCATGGTTCATTTTAATCGCTACATAGCCGCGTTAACATTCTCGACTGCCATGTGCATGAGCGCATTCGCCGCTACCTCCCCCACCACGCAGGACAGCACTCTTCTCCCGAAGATAGGCCAGCCGTACGTGATCGAACTGAAGAAGCCGGAATATGGCGTCTCTCGTTGCATGCTAACGCCCGTATTTGAGTCAGACAGCATGACCGTGGCGCTAAGCACCGATCACGTATTTGCCGCGGGAGATGTCTTTGTTGTGGTCGGTAGCGAAGTCGTCGATTCAACGGCTAAGTTCCCGGTTAGAGACGCCCTAATGAAGCGTGCCTCCGATGAAAGCATCCAGGTAAAGATCCGCAGGGCCGGCAAAGAAATGACCGTTACTGCTAAATGCAGCGATGCAAAACCGTTTTACGATCTATTACTTGAAGCGGGGTTCGCAGCCTCGAACAATGACGCCATTGGTTGTTCTGACAAAATGCGCGCAGCCGCCGGTTTACACGCCTTGAATTTTTTCCCGATGCACTTAGCATTTCAATGTGGTCGGTTGGCTGGACGAATAGTTGGGCTTGCAGATCAAGCAAAGGCCTATTACGAAGTCTACGAACAGTTGATACGCGAATCCCAATGGTCGACGGATGCGCTCAACCGAAATCGAGCCACGATCCTTACAGCCGTCGAGGCGTTGAGGAAAGGCAATGCTGCGTATCTCGCCGATGATTTAAAGCAGCAATTCGATCAGGCGCTCTCTGCGAAAATGCAAACAACAGCTAGCCTGGGAGATGGGCGATGAGCCGCATCGCCGCCAGCATATTGCTGGCAATGCTGGCTGGATGCGCGACAACGGCGGGATATGAGGCCTTGTTGCAAACCTGGGTGGGAGACTCAACGGATCACTTAGTGTCGTCTTGGGGAGTTCCCCAGCAGGAGTACCGACAGAACGGCGGTGGAACAGTTTTGCAATACAGCCGTTCCGGTCAAATCGTACTTCCCGGAATGACCACCTATCAGGCCCAAACAAGCTATACGAACGGATCAGTGTCAGCCGTCGGCTCGAACGGAAACATGGTAAACGGCACATACGATGGAACCACGACGACCTACGTTCCTCATACGAGCGACCCCACTGTTATTGCAACGCGCTGCGTGACTCGATTTACCGCTGATGCGAGAGGGCGCATAACAAACTGGGCCTGGGAAGGCAATTCTTGTCGAGCGGTTGCACCCAAGAAAACAGTAGTCGCGGCCGCGACACCGGCTCAGCCCACCGCTTACAAGCAATGCACTGCTGATCAATTGAGACACGGCGACTGCTCCTAACTCATATGTGATCCTGGGAAGAACATCAAAAGGAATTGTTGGTCCGCTGTTGTGTCTCGCGGGTTGATTATTGGTGGCTGCAACCACAGCCCGCGCCAGCAATTTACAAACGTGTTTTGACGGTCGATACCCAAGTCTTTGCGACAAGAGCCAGCTTTCTCAAGAGCAACTCCGTCAGGTCGTCATAGCCTCTGACAAGCTGCATGGATGGCCGCTATCGCGCCCTGTGCAGGCATGGCGAGTTGTCGGCAACTGAACAAACTACTGTGCGTCGCGCTGAACATGCCGCGCAAGACCACCATCGACGGATACCGGGAATTGATTGATTGCTATCTCGTGCCGTACTTCGGGTCTCGCCGGATTGAGACCATGACGCGATTCGAGATTGAACGGTTCCGCAACGATATGGCGAAGGGCACTCCCGCAGCCGTAACAAAGGCACGCGAGGAATTGGCGGCGCGACTGAAGGCCCCCGGATCTTCTAGGTATGTTCGGTCCCTAACGCCTGGGCCACGCACCACTAATAAGTGTTTGACGTTGTTGGTTGGCATCTTGGGCTACGCCGTTGAACATGGGTTCGCCAGTCGCAACGCCGCCGCCAGCATGGATAAGTTGCCCAAGGCGGACGGCGAGGGCGGTGTGATCGAGTCGAATGTGCTGTCGCCCCAAGAGCTACGCAAGCTGATTGATGCCAGCGAAGACCCGTATGGAATGCCCATCATGTTCGCCGCATTTACCGGTTGCCGCCGAGCGGAGTGCGTGGGGCTGAAGTGGGGCGACATCGACTGGAATCGTCGGACCGCAGAGATCCGTAGGCAGTGGCGGCGCGGTGCATTCTATGAACCAAAAACCAAGTCATCCCGGAGGCCGGTAGAGCTACCCGATGAACTGGTATCTGGGCTCAAGCGCTGGAAGTTGCGCTGCCCGATCTGCGAACACGATTTGGTGTTCCCGGACGCCAAGGGCCAGCCCATGATGAGTTCGGATCTATTGCGCACGGGCCTCCACGCGGCCCTACGCAGAGCCAAGCTGCGTCAGGTAAGATTCCACGACTTGCGCCATTCTTTTGCGAGCAATCTGCTCGGGGCGGGAACGGATATCGTCACGGTTTCCAAGGCGCTGGGGCACGCGAACGTACATATTACGTTGACCACTTACGCGCACGCGATCCCGCGAGAGCGCCAGGGTGCGGGGGATGCGTTGGCGCGGTTGATGGGTCAAAGTGGAAACAAAATGGAAACATTGCCGCCAATAATGGGGCAAAATGAGATTCCGAATATAAGGCAAGTAGTTGATTTAAATGATCTCGGAGAGGTGGCAGAGCGGTTGAATGCACCGGTCTTGAAAACCGGAGGCCCTTTACGGGGCTCGTGAGTTCGAATCTCACCCTCTCCGCCACTTTAAACGCAACTGCTTGAAAGGTCAGAAGCTCTAGAATTTAAAGTCCCTGCGCGACATTGTTTGTGACCAATGAAGCTCTCTATCCGCAACCGACTGGACCCGTGGTTCAAGTCATGGACGCCGCCGACCAAGAGGCAGCCCATCCACCCCGCTGGCTCATAAATAAAGGTGCATAGGCTTCAATTTATTGGGGAACGAATTTCGGGCGCTCCGGCGGTTTACGAGGATAACGTGGTCGATATCTCGGTCGTGACCTCGGTCATGAGCTTGTGGATCGGGCACTTTTGCGCTGCACGGAGAAGTTCCTCGCGCTGCTCGGTGCTCAAGACACCGGTCAACGTCAGCGCCGCACTCAAACGATAGATACCTGCGCGTTCTTGGCTCGCGTCGCGCTCCATCGAAACCTCGATGCCTTCCACCGGAAAATTTCTGCGTTTCGCGTACAGGAGTACAGTCATTGCCTTGCAGGCGCCCAGCGCAGAGTCGTAGAGATCGTGAGGACTTGGTCCTGAACCCTCTCCGCCCGACTCATTACTGAGGTCGGCGGTATGACTGTTTCGTCCGATGTGAATTTCATGGCGCATCGGCGCCTGCTGATCTCGAACAATTCGAATCGTCACAGTCATGCCTCCGTGTCAGATACAACCTGTCCGGCAATTTTAGCCCAGATGAAGGCGAGCAAATGTTCACTAGCCTGGTCTTTCATGGAGCGTATCGGCGCCACGACGTGCGCCATCGTGCGCTCTTTGCCGCGCAATTATGGACGACCGTGCGGAATTCGTGTTCTCGATTAGAACTTAAATGGCTAAATCGAACGGTGGCGGCTCAATTGCCACAAAAGATTTGCCGCTGGCTCGAGCCGCCCGTAGAGCGGTCTACAGATGCGCAGGATATTCAGCGCACCGGTATTTTCATTGGGGATTGGTCACCCGATTAGGGCCGGTCTTACGCCCGTTGGGGGGGGCTAGGCGCCAATGATTGTCCATCGCAAGCTGTGGCCGCATTGGTACGGTGTGGGAAGTCATCGATTTGAAGCATTACGTGTGGTGGCGAGCACTTACTGGTGACGTGAGATGAGTGATGCGGCCGACCAAGTCGTACTCATCGGGGGCCGTGACCCTTTCATCCAGTTTGCGGCCTACGGCAAGAGTGTGCCGGCGGACACTACTTTGCGCAACATTGGATTCTTGCATTGGTAGTAGCTCGCCCAGCAGTTCTGCCGCGCGTCGATACGGCATTCGACCGCCCCAGCTCGCCAATAGATAAAACGGTACGCAGACTTCGTGTCTGCGAATCCTTGATCGTCCGTAAGGAGTTCAAACAGAAATCCCACGTTGCGGTGGGGGATCGTGATCGTGTTGGAGATCTCCATCGCGAACTATGCGCTGTCTAAAGAAACGCGCGACCTATCACATAAAGGGTACGCGCGCTCTTGGTGGGTGCCCCCATCTGGGGGCTGCGGCAAAACAATCCGTTCGCCTACGATGGCGGTGTTCCAACAACCGAGCGCCTACGTGGCCAATCGATACCGAGAGGGTTGAACTAACATGACCACGGAAACAGTTGCACACCATAGACGCGCGGTGAATGGTATCAAGATGCATTTTGCCGAGGCCGGTGCCGGGCCGCCGGTCGTCCTCCTGCATGGCTTCCCCGAGACCTGGTATGCCTGGCGGCATCAGATTGACGCGTTGGGCAAGCAGTATCGGCTGATCATGCCCGACCTGCGTGGCTATGGTGCAACGGAAAAGCCCGCTACCGGCTATGACAAACGCACCATGGCAAATGATATTCGGGCGTTGATGGCGAGCCTCGGTATCGAAAAGGCGGCGATTGTGGGCCATGATCGGGGCGCACGCGTCGGCCTGCGTCTCGCCAAGGATCATCCCGACGTTGTGGCACGCTTTGCGGCGCTCGACAACATTCCGACGCGAGTGCTTTTTGGGAACATGAACGCCGCGAGCGCGCAGGCCGCCTGGTTCTTCCTCTTCCAGGGCGTCCGCGACTTACCCGAGGTGCTCATCCACGGTCGCGAAGAGATCTGGCTGCGGTATCTCCTCACGGGCTGGTCCTACAACCCGGAGACTTTTACGGACGCCGACATTGCCACCTATGTTCATGCGTACGCGCAACCCGGTGGGCTGCGTGGCCCGTTTGAGGACTACCGGGCTTGGCGTGAGGATGTTGCCCAGGATCAAGTTGACAAGGACGTCAAACTACGCTGCCCCACGTTGGCTCTTTGGGGAAGTGAGTTTGAGGCAGCAAAGATGGTCGACATGGCCGAGATCTGGCGAGATTTTGCGGAGGATCTGACAACTGCACCCATCGCATTCGCCGGCCACCTGCCTCAAGAGGAGCAGCCCTCGGCGGTTAACGCGGCGCTAATAAAGTTTCTCGAGCCGTGGAAGGGCTGACAGAGGCGAAACCCGACTTCGCCGCACTGGGGCGCGGTGCCGAGCTTATCGACCCGGAGCTCGTCCGAAGCATTTCGGAAGATTGCCCCGCCATTGAGCACCACCACCTTGAAAACGGAGCTTGTCATGCAGACGACCGAACACCAACGCGTTCCCACCCTCCCCAAGCAACGCATTGCCACCCTGCTGGGGGAAATCAATGTTCACCTCGTCGGCAACGGTCCGGCTATGGTTTGCTGGCCCAGCCTTATGATGACGGGGCAGATGTGGCGGGGACAGGTCGACCATTTCGCAAGCAGCCATCAGATGGTTCTGATCGACCCGCCCGGCCACGGCGAAAGCGAATCCTTGAACCGGTACTTCACCCTTGAGGAATGTGCCCTATGTCTAAGCCAGATCCTGGATCAATTGGAGATTGAAGACTGCGTCCTGCTCGGTAACTCCTGGGGCGGAATGATGGGCGGCGTATTCGCTGCCCTGTATCCAAACCGGACACGGGCCGCCGTATTGATGAACTGCACAGCTTCGGTGGCTGATGAGGCCCAGAAGAAGGAGTTCTTACAGATGACTTCAGTACTGCGCGAACAGCATACAGTCCCCAAAGCGGTCGTCGATCTCGCAATCAATGCCTTTGCCGGTGCGACGACCGAAAGGACGAGGCCTGAGGTGGCGGAATTCATCCGCTCAACCGTGGCCGCAGCCCGGGCGGACTCCGTCTGCTGGGCGATCGATAGTGTCGTTCCGCGCCGCACCGAGCATCGTGGCCTTTTGGGCGCCATTCGAAAACCAGTTCTGGTGGTGGCTGGTGAGGAGGACCGAACATTTCCGGTCGCCGAAACCCACGCCATGGCAGAGGCCATTCCCGGCAGTCAGTTCATAGTGTTACCCAACGTCGGGCATCTTGCTGCCCTGGAGGCTCCAGAAAAGGTCAACGCCGCCATCGACAAGTTTCTAGAGAAAAATGCAGTACAAAAACTGCTGCGTCAGGGGTTGTGACAAGTCCCTAGTCGCATTCATTCTGACATCACCTTAGTGATGAAACTGCGAATGCTT